>Ga0210102_1000467_pt1 | contig 10365 bp, 9 predicted proteins | sample RushOxbow_ThreeS_4_FD_185563 | JGI IMG/M metagenome (GOLD analysis project Ga0210102, IMG submission 185563) | Wetland microbial communities from San Francisco Bay, California, USA, that impact long-term carbon sequestration -... | ecosystem: Environmental > Aquatic > Marine > Wetlands ...
GCTGTCCGCCTTCTACGCCCTGGTCGTAACGACCGTGATACACCGCGACCTCAAGCCTGTCAGGGACGTGCCGCGTGTGATGAGCGAATGCGGCCTGCTGATCGGCGGCGTGCTGCTGATCCTGGGCGTGGCGCTCGGGCTCACCAACTTCCTGGTGGACGCGCAGATCCCGGACCGCGCGGTGGAATGGGTCACCGGCACTATCGAGTCACGCTGGGTGTTCCTGCTCTCGCTCAACGCGTTCCTGCTCGTCGCCGGCTGCTTGATGGACATCTTTTCCGCCACGGTCGTGCTGGCGCCGCTGATCGTGCCGATCGGCATGGCTTTCGGCATCGACCCGATCCACCTCGGGATCATCTTCATCGCCAACCTGGAGCTCGGATATCTCACGCCGCCGGTGGGGATGAATCTGCTTTTCGCCTCGTACCGCTTCGGCAAGCCGTTCGGCGAAGTATGCCGTTCGGTGTTGGCGCCGCTCGCGGTGCTGGGCGTGGCGCTGCTGCTGATCACGTACCTGCCTTGGCTGACCACGGCACTACCGGGCCTGTTCAGGTGAATCCGCGTCGCACCACCCCATAAAGGAGGACCGCACATGAACCTCGCATCGGCAATCGCAACCATCGCCGGCACCTATTACGTCGTGAGCTTTTTCCAGACCGTCCTGCACCGGCTACTCGGCCACTGGCTGCGCGCGGGATTGATCTACCGGGTCCACGTTTTCTCCCATCACCGGATCTATTCCGGGCGGAACATGCGCGCGGACAGCTACAGCGAGAAGGAAAAGGACGTTTCCTACACCTATCTCTTCCCTGCAATCGCGGTCGCCGCCGCGGCCTACCTGCTGCTGCCCCTCGACCTGTTCGCGCTGCACCTGGCGACGCTCGCGGCCGCATCGCTGCTGCACGTCTACATCCACATTCATTATCACCTCAACGACACCTGGCTGTCCCGGTTCGAGTGGTTCACCCGGCGTCGGCGATTGCATTTCCTGCACCATCGGGACAATACCAAGAACTTCGCGCTACTCGTATTCTGGTTCGACCGGTTGCTGGGAACCTTTTCCGATGTTGCGGCGAAACGCTGACGGGAGACGATCATGTCGAGTTCTGAATACCTGTTGATCGCGAGCGGCGCGCTGGTCGCGAATTACTACGTGACCACGTTCAGCATCTGGTTCGGACACTGGGCCTCGCACCTGGAGCACAGTCCGTTACGCGGCTTCCATGTCGGCGGCCACCACTCGTTTTACCCCGATTCGCGCCACGCGCTGTCGGAGCGCTTCATTTACGGCTCGGGCAGGCAGGACAGCATCTACGCGCTGATCCCGTGGCTGATCCTGCAGCAGGTTGCAGCCTTCTTTCTGCTGCCGCTGTGGCTATTTTTCGTGTGCTTCGGCGGCACAGTCGCTGTAGTGGTATTGCTGAACCATTTGCACACGCACTATCACCTGCGCGGCTCCACGCTCACGCGCTACCGCTGGTTCCGGCGCGCGCGTGCCTACCACCTTGCGCACCACGATGCCGATGTCAACTTTGCGGTGGTGGACCAGTTCTGGGACCGGGTATTTCAGACGAAACGCCCGGGATAGACACATATCTCATTGTTTTTTAAACAACTTTTTCACACCCGCCCAAAGTAAGCCATCTGTAACCGATCGGTAAGCGATCCGAATGCACCCCGCTCGCAGCATGTCCCCACGAGCTGCGGATGACCCGCGGCGATCAACCCGAACAGGAGGTGCACATGAAACTCACCACACGAATCACGAGCGTAGTCGCAGCAAACAATCCGGCGCCTGGCTGCCGGCCGCAAGCCAAGCCGGTTATGCGGGGCGCGCAAAGCATCGTCGCGATGCTGCTCGTCGCCGTGATTGCTTCCGGCTGCGGATCGATGGCCATGAAGCAAAGCAAGCAGAACGCGAGCCTGGTCGATTACCTGTACTCCGGGCAGCAGGCTCCGGACAAAATGCAGCAGGCATCCATCACGGAACTCAATATTCCGCTGCGGATCGGTATTGCCTTCGTCCCCGGCGTGGCCGATCCCAAATTCGGCATCACCGAGGTCGAACAGATCCGGTGGTCGGCGCAGGTCAAGGCGGCCTTCGAGAAATACCCATTCGTTGGCGAGCTGGTCGTGATTCCGACTGCATACCTGAAGAGCGGCGGCGGATTCGAAAACCTGCAGCACCTCGCGACATTGTTCAACCTGGAAGCGATCGCCCTGCTCTCGTACGACCAGATCCAGTTCTCTGAACCCAACAAGCTGTCCATGGCGTACTGGACGGGCATCGGCGCGTACCTGGTCCCGGGCGACCAGTACGACATCCACACGGTGCTCGAGGCGACCGTGTTCGACGTCCGGACCCGCAAGCTGCTGTTTCGCGCGCCCGGAACGAGCACCGTCAACGGCTCCTCGACCTGGATCAAATTTTCCGACAGCTCGCGGAAAGCACGCTCGGAGGGCTTTGATAAGGCGCTCGAGCAGCTGATCCCGAACGTCGACGCCGCGCTGCAGGCTTTCCGCAAACAGGCGCAGAACGATCCGGCAATCAGGCTGAGCTTGCCCGCCGACTACGACCCCAATGCATTGCGCCGTTTGCCGCGTGCGAATGCTGCGCGCTGAGCCAATCCCCGTGGATTGCGTCTGATACCGCGAATTTTGCTTCAACCATCTCGCCAGGAAATATTGAGGAGGGCATATGGGCAACAAGACCGACTCTCGCCGCACCAATGCATGCGAACTGCCGCGCGACGTGCGCGCGGAGGAAATCCTCGAGTTTGTGTACAACGACGAGCAAGAAGCACTCTGCGACGAGGACGTCGTGCTGAGCCATCAGGGCGCCATGCCCGCAATCCAGGAATTTCTGCGGGACATGCAGGAACTCGACTCGCGCAGCGACGGCAGCCGATGCCATTGACGCCGCTCATCGGCCAGGAGCGAACCATGTCGATCAAGCAAACCGTTGCTGCTTCTCTGCTCCTGCTCCCGCAGCTGTTCGTCTGCTCCACTGTCGCATCCAGGGAATTTTCCTTCGACCAGCCTGCCTTGTGGTATGGCGATGCGCGCGGAAGCGGCGAAACCGGTCAGTCGCCGTCCCTGTCCTCGGACAATTGGCGGCTCCTGCTCGACGGCCGTGGACTTCAATACGTGGACCGCGCTGGAAGCGAGCCCAGGGAAATCCTGCATATTCCCTACGACCGGATCGCCGCGGTCAGGGCCGACCCGTCTGAACGCTCGTATCCGGTTCTCATCGTCGATCTCACCGATGGGGAGCTTGGGCAGCCGAGTTCGCACGTGTTCATGATCATGCATCCCGGATCCGCCACCGCTCTCAGCGCGGCGATGGAGGCGAAGACTCTGATCGAGGACCGCAAGCGCCAGGGCCCGGTGAGCCTGGCTCAAGCCGCGCAGGCCGCGCCTTCGGCATTGGAGGAGACTCTGTCACAGGACGAGCCACGGATCCTCGACGCCGTGCGCGTGGAGAAGATCGCGATCGCGGCCGCGCAGTGGCAGCCGGCGGTTGAAGTAGTCCGCGAAGCGGCACGCCCGGAATCCACGGTCGCAGAGCGCGTCAAGAGATACGCGTCGAACGGTGCCGTGGGCCCTGGTTTCCTGGTCGTGACCTGCGCGCAAGCGGCATGTCCCCCCGCTGCGTTCGTGCCCTTGCTGGGACTGACCGCTGTGGGGGCGGCTGGGGGTGCGGTTGTAGCTCTCGCCACCGAACTGGTGAAAAGCGGGATCGAAGCGGTGTCCCGTCCCGACGCATTGTCAGTCGAGGCTGCGCAGGCGGCCGGCTCGACGATCAGGACAGCCGCGGGCGACTCGATCAGCCAATCGGCACTCCGGCAGTGCGTATCGCGGAAACTGGCGTCCGAGAGCGGCGAGCCAGCGTCCGTCCGGTGGTCGGATGCGGAACGCACCGCGTCGTTTTCGCAGTTCGACGGCGCGGGCTCCATCGCGCGCGACCAGACCGACGCCTATGTGAGTGTTGCCCGAGACGGTCATCGCTACGTCATCGAAACGTTCCTGTCCAGAGTCCTGCTGGTTCCGGAAGGGCGCGCGGGACGGGATGCATCGGACCGGCTCGCCCGCATCGTGGTCGAAGGCGGATTCCGCATGTTCGACCTGAACGGCGGCCCTCCGCGTGAATGGACGTCGGAATGGCGCGGCGAGCAGCACACGCTCCGCGTCTGGAGCGCGGCGGACGGGGCAGTGTTGCACGAGGCGTTGAATACCGCGTGCAACGGTCTGGCCGAGAAAATTGTCACCACCGCGGAAGAATTCTGGCGGAACGATAAAGAGGCCGTTGCCGCCGTTTCACCGACGACCGGCGACAAGGTCGGGAGCGGTGAAATCTGACAAGGCAAGAACAGGGCTACGGGCGCTGGTACTGGCTTTGCCGGCACTGGCGACACGCACCTGCCTGCTGCTCCTTCTGCGGTACGGTGGTCCCTCCGTCGGGTCACGCAGGGCCGTCCGCGCAGACCCAATGACTGGCCGGTGCACGCATCGGCGCGTGTGCTAACATCGCCTCACCTCTCCTGGCGCGGGTACTTATAAGTTGCAAACGTCCGCTGCGAGGCAAATCGAGAACAGTATCACCGCGATCAGCGCCGACGCGCTGATCGAAATGCTGCGCGGCCTCGCCGCCGAGCTGCATCCCTCGCGCGCCGCTATTCCTTCCTCGCTCGACGGGCGGCTCGAGCAGGATTACGGCTTCGACAGCCTGGGGAGGGTGGAGCTCTTCCTGCGCATCGAGCGCAACTTCGGCGTGAGCCTGCCGGAGGCGGTGATGGCCGAGGCCGAGACGCCGCGAGATCTCCTGCGCGCGATGCTTGCCGCAAGCCCCGCGCAGCTCACGCAAGCCGGCGCGATGGAACGCGTCTCGGCGCTCGCCCTGGAATCGGAAACTCCGGACGAAGCGGCCACGCTGCCGGAAGTGCTCGCGTGGCACGTGCAGCGGCATCCCGACCGCCCGCACATCGTGCTGCAGGACGAGGAAGGCGGCGAGCGCACCGTCACCTACGCCGAGCTCGACCAGGCCGCGCGCGCTGTCGCCGCCGGGCTGGTCGAGCGCGGGCTCGAACCGGGGCGGGCGGTGGCGATCATGCTGCCCACCAGCGTCGAGTATTTCTTCAGCTTCTTTGGAATCCTTCTCGCCGGCGGCATCCCGGTGCCGATCTATCCGCCGGTACGGGCCTCACAGATCGAGGACCACCTGCAGCGTCACGCGCGCATCCTCTCGAACGCGCTGACCAGAGTGCTCATTACGGTCCCGCAAGCGAAGCCGCTTGCCATGCTGCTGAGACCGCGGGTGGAGACGCTGAAGGACGTGGTGACGCCGGAAGAGCTGATGCGCCCGCGCGCAGCCGGCGCGGCGCACCGCGCCAGTCCGCAGGACATCGCGATGCTCCAGTACACCTCCGGCAGCACCGGCAATCCCAAGGGCGTGGTCCTGACCCATGCCAACCTGCTCGTGAACATCCGCTCCATGGGCCGGGCCCTGCGCGTGACGCCCGCGGACGTCTTCGTGAGCTGGCTGCCGCTCTATCACGACATGGGCTTGATCGGGGCATGGATGGGCAGCCTCACGTTCGGTTTCAAGTTTCCCGTCATGTCTCCTCTCACCTTCCTTGCGCGGCCGGAACGCTGGCTGCGGAGCATCCACCGCCATGGCGGTACGATCTCGGGAGGACCCAATTTCTGCTACGAGCTGTGTTTACGCCGGATCCAGGATGCCGACGTCAAGGGCCTCGATCTTTCCACCTGGCGCCTCGCCTTCAACGGCGCCGAGCCGGTCTCGCCCGACACGATGGCGGCGTTCATCCAGCGCTTCGCGCGCTTCGGCTTCCGGCACGAGGCGATGACGCCGGTGTACGGGCTCGCGGAAGCGACCCTCGGCGTCGCGTTTCCTCCGCCGGAGCGCGGGGTAAAGCTCGACCGCGTCGACAAGGACCGGTTCATGCGCGGCGGGCAGGCCGAGCCGGTCGCGCCGGAGCACGGGGACGCGTTCACCTTCGTTGCGTGCGGCCACCCGATCCCCGGCCACCAGATCCGGGTCGTGGACCCATCCGGCCGCGAATTGCCGGAGCGCGCGGAAGGCCACATCCAGTTCAGCGGGCCGTCCGTCACCAGCGGCTATTACCGCAGCCCGGAAATGACGCAGAAACTCCTCCACGACGGGTGGATGGATACCGACGACTACGGCTACGTTGCGGAAGGCGAGATCTACATCACCGGACGCATCAAGGACACCATCATCCGCGCCGGCCGCAACATCCACCCCTATGAGCTCGAGGAGGCGGTCGGCAATCTCGACAGCGTGCGCAAGGGCTGCGTCGCGGTGTTCGGCAGTCCCGACCGCCGTTCCGGCACCGAGCGCGTCGTCGTGCTCGCGGAAACGCGCGAAACCGAATCCGCGCGGCAGGAAACGTTGCGCAGCCGGATCAACGACCTCGCGGTGTCGGTCATCGGCGTGCCGGCGGACGACATCATGCTCGCGCCGCCGGGCACGGTGCTGAAGACCTCGAGCGGCAAGATCCGGCGCGCGGCGAGCCGTGAGGTCTACGAGCGCGGCGGCTCGATCGCCGCGCGGGCGGTGTGGTGGCAGATCGCGCGCCTCACGTGGCTGGCGCTGTTGCCGCAGGCTCGCCGCATCCTGCGCACCATCCTCGATTGGCTCTACGGCGCCTATGCTCTGCTGCTGCTCGGGGTGATCGGGAGCCTGACCTGGATCGCGTGCGCGCTCCTCCGCCGCATCGGGTGGTGCTGGACGCTGAGCCATCGTGCGAGCCGCGTGTTTCTCGGGCTGGCGCGGCTGCCCCTGACGGTGCGCGGGCTCGAGCATTTGCCCTCCGGGCGTCCCTGCGTCTTCGTGGTCAACCACCAGAGCTATCTCGACGGCCCGGTGATCGTGTCCTCGCTCCGGGAATCCAAGCGCTTCATCGCCAAACGGGAACTGCTCGATCACTGGGTCCCGCGCATCTATCTCAACAGCATCGGGGCCGCCTTCGTCGAGCGCTTCGATGTCCACCGCGGTATCGAAGACACCACTCGCTTCACCGATATGGCGCGCGAAGGGCAATCGCTCATCGTGTTTGCAGAAGGGACCTTTCGCCGCATGCCGGGGCTGCTGCCGTTCCGCATGGGTGCGTTTGTGATCGCGGCGCAGGCAGGCGCGCCGGTTGTGCCGGTCACGATCCGCGGCACACGCTCGATCCTGCGCGAGGGTCAGTGGCTGTTCCGCCGCGGCCGCCTCAGCGTCAACTTCAGCGCGCCGGTCGAGCCCGGGGGGTCCGACTGGAACGCTGCGATTCAGCTCCGAGACGCCGTGCGGGCCGAAATCCTGCGGCTGTGCGGGGAGCCGGATTTGAGCGAGGAGACCGCGCTCGCGCCCAAAAGGGCTCAACAACGCGAAAGCTAACTGGATTCCCCTCCTGCCTGAGGAGGGGTGACTACGAAGTAGTCGGGGTGGTGGGAGCCGCGGATTCCTCCACAAGCCGAATTGCCACCATCCTGAATTACCGGTATCGTCGCGCCTTCCGATCGAAATCTTCGCAGGAGACCCCATGATTCGAACGACCGCGCTTGCACTTGCCCTGCTTCTCGTCGCGGGATCCGTCCATGCCCAGAGCCCGGGAGGCCGGTTGAAGAAGATCGCGGACACCAAGACCATCACCATTGCCTATCGCTCGGACGCGACCCCGTTCTCGTTCACCAACGACAAGCAGCAGGTGGTCGGATTTTCCATCGACCTGTGCAAGCGGGTGGTCAACATGATCGAGCGCCAGATCAAGGTGACGGGCCTACAGGTGAAATGGCTGCCGGTCACCGTCCGGACCCGCTTTGACGCCGTGGCCAAGGGCGAGGCCGACATGGAATGCGGCTCGAGCACCGTGACGCTCTCGCGCCTGAAGCTTGTGGACTTCTCGAGCTACATCTTCGTCGAATCCACCGGGCTGCTGGTCAAGTCCGCCTCCGGGCTGCGCTCGCTGTCGGACATGTCCGGCAAGCGCATTGCCGTGGTCTCCGGCACCACCAACGAGCGCGCGGTCAAGTCGCAGCTCGCCCGCCGCGAGATCAACGCAACCGTGCTGCCCTTTGCGACGCGTGACGAAGCGTTTGCCGCCCTCGAGGACGGAAAGGCGGACGCATTCGCGAGCGACAGGCTCCTGCTGGTCGGGGTGGGAAACATGGCCCGCGACTCGAAATCGCTCACTCTTCTTCCCGACGAGCTGTCCTTCGAGCCGTACGGCATCGCGCTGCCGCGCGGCGACGCCGATTTCCGCCTCGCGGTGAACACCGGCCTCGCCCATCTCTATCGCAGCGGCGAGATCGTGGAGATCTTCGGCCGCTGGTTCCGCCAGTTCGGCGAGCCTTCGCCGATTATCAGGGCAATGTACCTCCTCGGCGCGATACCCGAGTAACTGGACTGCCGATGGCTGAGCGCCGCTACCACAACGCAAAGGCCTATTCCAACCCGTCGTTCCTGAACAGCAGGGAAGGCCGCTCCCTGCGCATCCTCTCGGAGTATCTCGAGCCGAAGAGCCGGTTCGAGCGCCTGCGCGTGGACGACACCATCGTCTTCATGGGCTCCGCGCGCGTGAAGTCGCGCGAGCAGGCCGAGGAGGCGCTGCGCAGGGCCGAAGCGGGCGATGGCGACCTCGAGGCCGCGCGCACGGCGGTAAGGATGGCGACGTATTATGAAGCCGCGCGCAGCCTCGCCTTCCGCCTGACGCAGTGGTCGAAGGGGCTCGACCCGAACGAGCGGCGCTTCGTGGTGTGCACCGGCGGCGGGCCGGGGATAATGGAAGCGGCGAACCGCGGCGCGGCCGAGGCACGTGGCATGAACGTCGGCCTCACCATCTCGCTCCCGATCGAGGAATTCGGCAATCCCTATGTCACCCGCGAGCTCCACTTCCATTTTCACTACTTCTTCATGCGCAAGTTCTGGTTCGCGTACCTGGCGAAGGCGGTGATCGTGTTCCCGGGGGGATTCGGCACGCTCGACGAGCTGTTCGAGCTGCTGACGCTGGTGCAGACGCGCAAGATGAGGAAGCCGATGCCGATCGTCGTCTTCGGCACCGAGTTCTGGCGGCAGGTGGTGAATTTCGACGCGCTCGTGCGCCACGGCACGATCGGCGCGCGCGACCGCGAGCTGATGCATTACACCGATTCGGTGGACGACGCCTACGACTGGATCATCCAGCACCTGACCGAGTACGCCCTCGGCCAGCCCGGGCCCATGCTGTGACCACCCGGATCGTCATGGGCGGCTACGGCCCGCCGACGACGAGCCACAGCCGCGGCCTGAAAGCGATCGGGGACCGGCTGCGGGGCGAATTCGGCGACGGCGTCGATATCAGGTACGTCTGGAACATCCTCGATCTGGGGTATCAGGGCGGGGACCTGTTGTGGATGACGGAGCAGGGAATCCTGACGCTCACCTACCAGTCCACGAGCTACCTGACCGAAAAGGTGCCCGAGCTGGAGTTCGCGGACCTTCCTTTCCTGTTTCGCGACCTCGCGCATGCGCGGAGCGCGATGGACGGCGCCCTGGGCGCGTACCTGAGCCGCAAGATCGAGGAGCGCTATGCCTTCCGCGTGCTCGGCTACTTCGAGAACGGCTACCGCCACGTCACGAACCGCCTGCGGCCGGTGCGAACGCCGGCGGACATGGCGCACATGAAGATCCGCCTGATGCCGAGCCAGATGCACGCGCGAACCTTTGCGGCGCTCGGCGCGGTTCCGTTCCCGTGCGATCTCAAGGAGGGGCTCGAGGCGGTCCGGACCGGTGCCGTGGACGCGCAGGAGAATCCGTTCGCAAACACCGTGACCTACGGCTGCCACAAGGTCCACCGCTACGTGACGCTCACCAATCACTGCTACATGTCGCGCGGGCTCTATCTTTGCCGGGCGGCGTTCGAAGGCTGGCCGGAGCGGCTCCGGGCGGCGATCCAGCGCGCCGCGCGCGAGGCGATCGCCTTGCAGCGGGAGCTCGCCGTCGCGGAAGAAGAGACCGCGCGCAAGGTGCTCGAGGCCGAAGGCTGCGAATTCGAGGAATTGACCGCGGACCAGCGCGCCGCGTTCGTTCGCGCCGTGAAGCCCGTGCACGATGAGGCGCGGAAGCGTTTCGGCGACGAGGTCTTCGCCCTGCTGGACAAGTAACAAAAAACCCCGCCGCAGCAGGGTTTCCTGGGACGCCGTCAGTCTTCAGCCGTCAGTCGTCACACCTTCCCCGCCTTGCGCTTCTCGATGTGAGAGACGACGCCCTTCTTGCCTTCGTCGGTTTCGGGCGTCCAGACGTTCTGATGCTTGAGGAGACCGGCTTTGTCCCAGTTGTGCGTCGGATCGCCCATGTAGACG
>Ga0210102_1000468_pt1 | contig 10354 bp, 9 predicted proteins | sample RushOxbow_ThreeS_4_FD_185563 | JGI IMG/M metagenome (GOLD analysis project Ga0210102, IMG submission 185563) | Wetland microbial communities from San Francisco Bay, California, USA, that impact long-term carbon sequestration -... | ecosystem: Environmental > Aquatic > Marine > Wetlands ...
AAATACGTCGCCCACGTCGGTGATGTCCTTGCGCTCCGGCAGCATGTCGCGCAACAGGCGGCGGCCGTCCTGACTTTTCGCCAGGTAAATCAGGTGATAAATGCCGTCGATGATCATGACGACCCCGGCGATGCGGTGCAGGATACTGCGCCCGGTCTCGTTGACAAACAGGTAGTGGAGGAAGGAGCCGGGGAACTTAAGCGAGAATCCCGTGAGTACCAGCATCAGGAAGGAGAGGAACAGCACGAAGTGCTGGATCCGCTGATTCTTGCTCATGCGCACGATGACCCTCGGACCGCTGGCATGGGCTCCGCCATTCCGGCTGCGATCGACCAGCTTGCGCACGAAGATCACCAGATTGTGCGCCAGCATGAATCCGATCACGCAGACGATCAGCGCTATATAGAATTTGCGCACCCAGGAAATCACCCTGGATCCGAAGTCGGCCTCCGCGGCCGCCTTCGGATCGAGATGGATCCTTCCCTTGGCGAATTTTTCGTTGGCCCCCGGATGACACTGGCCGCAGGTACGCGCAAGGTTCTTTGGATTGATGGTGGAGTTTGGATCCGATGCCGGCAGGATGTTATGCGTGCCATGGCATGAGGAGCAAACGGCCACCTTTGTGGAACCAATCGCGCTGGCCATGCCGTGGTAGCTGTAGCGATAGGTGTCGGTGCGCCGGCCGGGAATGCCGAATTCCTCGGTCATGCGGACGCTGTTATGGCACTGGGCACAGGCCACCTCAGCCTGGTTTTCCAGAGAAACGGGAGAGCCGGCCTCTTCGACCCTCTGAATTGTATGCACGCCGTGGCAGTCCGTGCATACGGGGGCATGGATATTGCCCGCGGCCAGCACATCACCGTGAATGCTATTGCCGAAGATGGCGGCCTGTTTGGCGTGACAGTGGGCACAGGTCTGGGGAATCCTGCTGTGGTAAACAGGCGACTCCGGATCGCTGGGCCCAAGGTTCTTGTGGGAATTGTGACAGTCGGTGCAAACCGCCGCGCTCACGTTGCCCGCGGCCAGCAGACGTCCGTGCACTGACTCCTGATAGGCGACGGCGGGCTTGCCCGCCATGCTGGGAATCCTCTCCGCATGGCACTTCCCGCAGGTAATGGGAATGTTCAGACGCGCGGAGGGCGAGTTCGTGTTGCTGGCGGGCAGGATCTCGTGCACATCGCCGTGGCAGCTCGTGCAGTTGGCGGTCTTCTGCTTGCCGCGGGTCAGCGCCTTGGCGTGATCGCCCAGCGCGTAATCTTTGGCTTCTTCCGTATGACAGGTGGAGCAGACAGGCTTGGCAAGATTGCTTTTGTGCGGCAGAGTCTCTGCATCAATATGACAGTCAACGCAGGAAAAGATGGAGCCATGTACCGAGACCTGGAAGGCATCGCCATGGATCGCCTTGCCATTGACAAGTGATTCGTCGCCATGGCAGCCGAGGCAAGCTTCCGTGCCCGGCTTGGCTGGCGCCGCCGCCGTTGCTGCATACCCGTCGGCGCCAACTGACACCGCGAGAAGGAGGAGTACATAGAGCAGGTTGATTCGTTTCACGAGCGCAATTCTCCCGGCAATCTACCCAACAGACATGAATGACGCGTGTATATGAAATGGCTGCCCGGATCGGAGTACCCGGACAGCCTAATTTTACAACCTGCAGCCCCCACCTACTTCAGAGAAAGTACATATTGAACCACGGCGGCAATTTCGTCCGCTCCCAGCTTGCCTTTGAAGGCAGGCATCTTGCCTGAGCCATTGGTCACCGTTCCGGCCAGTGCGTCGGCGCCCTTGCTCTTCACCGCTTCGGTGTTGATCGGTTTGACCCCCATGGCGGCAATGGACTTGGTCCCGTCCGCGCCATGACATCCCGCGCACTTCGCCTTAAATAACGCACCCCGTCGGCTGCCAGCAGCGGCATCGCCATCGCCGCGACCATTGCGATCGCAAACAGTTCCTTCATTGAATCCCAGGCTCATTTCGGCTGTCGAGCGGACCGGGAAGGCGCTGTCATGCATTCCAGGCTCCCTATACCTCTTTTCCCTCTGCGCCAAAGCGCCAGCAGAAGAATTTGGAACAAATAGATTCCCCCGGGGTGAGGCAACGGCACCGCTCTCAACGCAGCGGCAAGCTGCCGGGAATTTTTCCGCTCCCCGAGACGAATCTCCTGCTGTTTAAACAGCCCCACGTATCTCCAGCGGTTGCGGAGAATCCCCACGCGCGGGGGCAACACCGGCGCAACGCCCGCCGATTTAGGCCTTTCGCCCGCCGAGCCACCCTTCCGTTCTCCGCGGCGGTGCGATGCCCAAAAAATGGCGCGCCGGCACTGCACGCCAGTCGCGCCGATCATAGATGGACACAGCCTGCCTCCACCCGGTAAGAGCGACCGGCTGGCGGAAGATGCCCCGCCGCTCCCGATTCGCTAATCGGGGTGGCTCACCGAAGACCGCCTAGACCGCCGAAGGGCACCGCACGGTGCCTCCCGCCGGTGCACTCAGCAGGCCAGGTTGCCAGCCCGCGATGCGCGGCCCCCTCGCGTCCGTGCGAGGCCAATGGCTCGAACGCGATCATAGGCGCGGTGCAGGTCATCGCTCAGGTGCCGGACCACTTCCAGGCAGATCATGGGGTTGTCTCGCAGAAACTTGAGAAGTTCCTCGCGCTTGATGAAGACAACCTGTGCCGGCTCCAGCAGCTCTGCCGTGTATTCGTACGCCTCCCCGCTCAGGGATGCTCCCAACGCCAGCATCTCGCCCTGGGTTGCGGTGCGCAACACCAGGCGTTGTCCGTTCTCCGAGCAGATCGAGAGTCTGGCGCTGCCTTCGCAGAGCAGGAAAACGCCCCGGCAGGGGCCTCCCTCCTCGAACAAAAGTGTGCCTTGCGGCAGCATCCGCTGCTCCTTGATCTCATCCAGATGGCGGATCATTTCCTGGGAACCCACGCAAAGCGGCCCTTCGACGCGGTGATCGCATTCGTTACAGCTTGTGTGCGGTGCGCTGTCCATTACCACTCTTTTAGTCGCGTGCCCGGCAGGAAGCTGTGATTGGAGTCACCCGCCGCAGTGAGTGCCGCCACAGGCATGTTCCCAGGCCACCTCTAAAGAAAAAAGCAAGAGTTCGCTCCGAACCGCGAGCTGAAACCCTTGCCGTTCAAAATCGCCCAAAAAGCAGGCTAAACTGCGAAAACCGCGGCCTTACGCGAGCCCCCCAAGCCGCTATCAGGCGGTGGCCAGCGCCTTCAATGCGGCCTTGTTCTGAATTACCAAAGTGGACCCCTTGGCCAGAACGATCTCCTGTTTCTTCATCTCGGCGAACAGCCGTGTTACCGTCTCCCGCGAGGTCCCGATCATCTGGGCAATCTCCTCATGGGTCAGCGCCAGCTTGATACGCGGCTCATGCTTGGCGCTTTCGCCGCCCTTCGCCGTCCACTCCAGCAGCAGCTTTGCAAGCTTCTCCGCCGCCGAGTGCGACAGGCCCAAGGCACGAATTTCCCGGCAGGCGGCGTTGTATTTCTCGCTCAGCTGCTCGGCCACGCGCATGCAAGCCGCGGGATGGTCCTTGAGAAAGCGCAAAAAATCGTCGCGCTTGACGAAGTTGACCTGACAGGGATCGATGGTTTCTGCGGTCAGTTCATAGGGATTGCCGCCGACCGTGGCGCTGAGTCCCAGCACCTCGCCCCCTTCGGCGATTTTCAGAATGAGGGTTTTGCCATCGGTGGAGCAGATGGAGAGCTTGACCCGTCCCCTGCAGAGGACAAATATACCGCGCGGAGCCTGCCCCTCCACGAAAAGAACCGCGCCCTTGGGGTAAGCGGTGGCGTATTTGATTTGTTCAAAACTCTGTAATGCAGACTCGGGAAGATCGCAGAAGATCTTTTCCGTTCTCATCTTACAACTAAGGCAACTTTCTATGATTTCCAGGCCGTATGGTGTCAGCATGACTCCCCCGCACGTGGGACGCGGAACCCGCTCTCGATCCTGGAGATCTGCTTACCCGGCTGCCGAACGCCATCTCGCCATTCGCTCTTGCAGCCGGTTCGCCCCAAAAAGAGACGGGCCAAAAGCGCCCACTAACTACTTTTAGGGTCTTCACCTCACGTGAGGAAAGTGCATACGTCACAATGGACTGTGACATGCCCCGGATGTAGAGGGCTCCTCCCGTCAGCTCAAGCCGCCGCATCCCCTTCCATTCGAAGGCGATAGATCTGGTAGCGAGGCTCATCATAGAGCCGTTCGAGCTGCGGATTCCGCAGGAACTCCCGCTGCTCGTACGGGGCGTTGTAGAGGATCAGGATCGAGCGCGGCCGGCTCCGGGCCGAGCGGGTCAGGTTGCCCAGAACCTCCCGCAGCACATAATCCGGGAATGGGTTGAAGAGATAGACCACGAGATCGCCGGAGGGAAATTCAAACTCGCGGGCATCGGCGCACAGTACCTCAATCTGGCTGCAGCGCTGCTCCGGAGGCGCAAACTCCCGCAGATTCCGCAGCGCAATCTCATGCAGGCCCGGCTGAACCTCCACGCCGAGAATGCTTGCGAACGGGTACATCGACGCCATCAGCAGCACGCGCCCCTTCCCCGAACCCAAGTCGATAAAGGTGTAGCGGCGAAGGTCCACCTCTTCCAGGTGGCTCATGATCCGGGCAAACTCCTCCTCGGTGGTGGGCTGATAGAGGCGCTCGGTAAAAACTTCGCGCAGACGAACGGAGAGCGGCAGCCTTGCCCATGTGGTATCGACCTGGTGGTCGCAGTCGAAGCCAATATCGCCAAAACGGCTGCGGCGCCGCTCCGGCATCGAATCCCGGATGCATTCCACCAGTTGTTCGCCCAGGTAACGCAGCGAGCCGACGAGGCCCCGCTCGCGCAACGAGTCGCGCTTCCAGCGCAGGGCGGCGGAGGCCAGAGAGGGCACTTTATCGCCGGGATTCATCCTTAGCATTATGACATCGCTCGGTATGCCGCTCGCTCGTCCTGGAGAACGCCTTCCCCGGTGCAGCTTCCGGCGGGACGAGAAGCGTCACGGCCGCATGCCTCGATGATAAATATCCCCCTCCGCCAAATTCCAATTACAATCGTCGATCATGCGCCTCATCATCCGCTCTTCGCCCATCCACGCCGCCGGCGTCTTTACCCTGGAAGCGATCCCCAAGGGCGCTGTTGTAGTGGAGTACACGGGCACGCGAATGCGTCATGACGATGCCGATGACCTCTACAAGGACCGTCCTTATACCTATCTGTTCGGAGTGGGCGATGGTACTCATGTCGTGGACGGCTACGGCATGTCGATGTATCTGAATCATTCCTGCGCCCCCAACTGCGAGACCGAAGAGGATGACGACGAACGTGTCTGGATTCGGGCCCTTCGCGACATCAAACCGGGCGAGGAGCTGGTTTACGATTACTTTCTTTATGACGGCGAGGGCGCTGCTCCCTGCCATTGCGGTGCCGACGCCTGCAGGGGAAGCATGTACTCGCGCAAGGAGCTGCGAAAGCGCGAACGCGCTGAGGGAAAGAAGAAGAAGCGGCACAAGCGCGGGAACGATCGTTAACGCGAGGAAGCCACAGCGGCAGGAATGTAATGCCCGCTACTTGGCAGCGAATCCACGGACTCCCAAAAGCTAAAAAGTAAAGCGCACGTTCCCCATTTATCCACCGGGAAACGTGCGCCAATTGGGATATCTCTTCTGGCTCGCGGAGTGCCTACTTGCTTTCCTTGCTCTTTTCTTTTCTGTATGCGGCCCAGCGGGCGCGTGCCGCCTCGGCCATTCTTTTACGTGCTACAGACGAGACTTTGCGCTTCGGTCTTTTTCTCGCGCCGCCTCGGGTGGTTGCGGTGGAAGTGCTCGCAGAAGCGCCCAGGCCGCTGAGGGCCGCCAGAGCATCATCTACTCGAGCGAGTTCTTTGGATAGCCGGAGACGCTCCTGCTTTAATTTTTCTACTGCAGTGTGTATTGCCAGATTGGTTGTTGTCTTTTTTCGCATCTTCGGAGTTTACCAAAATCAAACCCAACAATCTCGACTCAATCAACTAGATTCACATTGATTTAGCAAGATTGAAACTCAGCAATTTCGAGTGTGGTTTTTGAAGGAATGTTTCTACGCCATGGAATCATTAAGGCCAATCATGTAACAGCTCCAGCATAACAGGAGGAGGTTGTTGCACGGAAGAGTTGTTGGCCTGAACCTTTTCAGGCTGCATTGAAACAGCATAGCAGCATGTTACTCCACCAGGCCGGGACGCTTTCGGCGTAGGAGCGCAAGCGCTGCGAGTGTTTGCGCATCGGCGATCTCTCCACTCTCCACCATGGAATGAAATTCGTGCCAGGTAAAGCTGCCGCGCACCATGTCGTACTCCTCAGGTTCAGGCGATGCCTCTCCCTGTGTCAGTCCGGTGGCTACAAAGACGTGTAACGGCTGACTCAGAAACCCATAGGCAATGTATATGCGGGCAAGGTATTCGAGGCTCCCTGCCTCCAGTCCGGTCTCCTCGAGCAACTCGCCGCGGGCAAGTTCCTCGATGGTATAACCGGTGGCCTGCTCCCAGGTGCCCTGGGGAAACTCCCAGTAACGGCCACGGGCTGCATACTTGTACTGCTGCACCATGTGTACCCGACCTGCATCGATCGGTATCACCAGGGCGCCATCCGGCTTATCGACCACGCCGAAGATTCCCTCCGAGCCGTCCGCACGGCGGATTTGATCTTCCCGAACCGTCATCCAGCGGTTGCGGTAAACGATGCGTGAGCCAAGGGTTTCCATGCCGACTCCAAGGGAAATGGGGGGCAACTCTGAGAGGAAGACCGGGACCGTACGCGGGGCCCCTGCGCGGCCGCCCACCACCCCTTGTGCGGCGCGTATAATCAGATTTTCGCATGAGCTATACCGTCCTTGCCCGTAAATACCGCCCCCAAAAATTCTCCGACGTGATCGGACAGGATCATGTCGTGCGCACGCTGAAGAATGCCCTCGAGCAGCAGCGCTTCGCGCATGGCTACATCTTCAGCGGACACCGCGGCATCGGCAAGACGACCATTGCGCGCATCCTGGCCATGGCGCTGAACTGCCGCTCGAGCCATCACCCGGTTGCCGAGCCCTGCGGTGAGTGCGACTCCTGCCGCGAGATTCGCGACGGGTCTGTGGGCGCCATGGACGTGATTGAAATCGACGCAGCCACCAATCGCGGCATCGAGGAGGTTCGGGGACTGATCGCCACGGCCACCGCCGAGCCCGCCCGCGACCGGTTCCGCATCTTCATCCTCGACGAAGCGCACCAGGTGACCGACGCCGCCTTCAATGCCCTGCTGAAGACGCTGGAGGAGCCTCCCCCGTGGGTCGTTTTCATGATGGCGACGACACAGCCGGAAGACATCCCGCAGACCATCCGATCGCGCTGCCAGCATTTCAGTTTTCACGCCGTGCGCTTCGACGACATCGTCGATCATCTGCGTCAGATATGCACTGCCGAAGGCATCGAGGCCGACGATGAGGCGCTGGCGCTGCTGGCCGAGGCCGGCGACGGCTCCATGCGTGACGCGCTCAGTATCCTGGACCAGGCGCTTGCCTGCAGCGGCGGCAGGGTAACCGCCGAGGTGGTGCGGGGACTGGTCGGCAACGTCTCCAGTGAGCTTCTGGAGAGAGTGATGCGCGCAGTGCACGCCAACTCCAGCGAGGAGGTGCTGCGCCTCATCGACCGGCTCATGGTGGAAGGCCAGAGCCCGACGCTGTTCGCGCGGCAGATGGTTCGTTTTCTGCGCAACGCCCTCGTAGCTAAGGTAGCCGGCGCGCAAAGTCCGATTCTGCAGGTGAGCGCCGATGAAAGGCAGCGCGTTGACTCTATCGCCGAGTTCTTTGGCGAAGAGGAACTGACCCGCTTCCTGCAGATCATGCTTCGGACGCATGGGGATGTGAGCTACAAGGCTGAACAGCGCTTCCATCTCGAACTTGGCCTGCTGAAGATGGTGCACGCCCAGCGGCTGCTTCCCATAGAGCAGTTGCTCAGTGGCGTGAGCCTGGTGGAGCAGGAGGAAGGCAAGCAGACTTCGCAACCCGCGGCCCAGCGCGAGGTTGCCCAGCGAGCGCCGGCAGGGCAAGTGGCAAACTCGCCGCCACGGGTTTTGAATCGTCCCGCGGGCGTCCCGCCGTTGGGTGGCGGCTCCCACCGCGGCGCTTCCTCGCCGGCTCCGCCGTCCGGCAGACCCTCGCCCTTGGAAGCCGACCGCGCCCGCAAGACGCGCGAGGAACTTTCCTCGCCGCCAAACCAGACGCAGCCTTCGGCGCCGCGTCCCATTGCGGCCTTCCCTGCCGCCAGCGCCCCGCAGGCCGGCGCGGCGGGTGTGCCCTTTGACAACGGAAGCGCGTTGGCCATTGCGCCCGCTGCGGAGGAGGTCAAGCAGGACGCCCCTGCCAGCCTTGTTGATCTGGACTCTGTTCGCGACGCGATCCTTGACGCCATGCAAAGCGGCGGCTCGCAGATGCTGACCCATGCTCTGGAGGAAGGTGCGTGGTCGTGCGCGGGTAGTCAGATTTCGATTGCGGTGGATATGTCGGAGGCGATGATCGGCGTCAGCTTTACGCGCGAACAGGAGCGACTCTCCACGCAGGCGGCCAGCCGCGCGGCAGGGCATCGAATGAAGGTGAAGCTGGTCAGCGCGGGCCTCGACTCCGCGACCAAGGCTGCCGGGACAAAAGCACCGAAAAGCAGCGCGCGGGCGGCGGAAGGTTCCCTGCGCAACGCCAAGTCGCGGGCCGCCGACGAGCCCGTGGTACAGCGAATGATCGAAAAGTTCGGAGCGGAGATCCGCATTGTGCTGGACCGCACGGAAGGGTGAGCGAGATGGACATGAACCAGATGCAGGAGATGATGGCACGCGCGCAGGAGATGCAGCGCCAACTGCAGCAGCAGATGCGCGAACTGCAGGTAGAAGCCTCCGCGGGCGGAGGCGCCGTGCTGGTTCGCATGAATGGCGAAAAGCAGGTGGTATCTGTCCGCATTGAGCAGGAAGCGGCCTCCGACGTCGAGATGCTGCAGGACCTGGTGACGGCCGCGGTCAACGAAGCGGCCCGCAAGGTGGATGCCGAGATTCAGTCCAAGCTGGGTGGCCTGATGGGAGGCTTGATGGGCGGAATGGGATTACCGCCCGGGATGATCTAACTCTGCTCATGCCCGCCAGCCCCCGCGGCGGGCACAATAGCCATACCAACGCCTCCCGGAGAGACAAGCCGCCATGCAATCCTCGCGATGCCTTCGCCATCTGTTGACGGCCGCCGTGGTGCTGGGCATAGCCGTGCACGCCTACGGGCGCGAGCCCCACGACGGCGCGGAGTATCAGATTGAGGAGTACCGAATCTATGAGGCGGCGCTGGCAGCGCTGGACCCGGCTGCCGACGCCAGCCTGCGCGTGGCCATCTACCATCGCACGCTCAACGGAAGCTGCGGCAAGGATGCCGGGAATCCGGTACTGGTGAAAGGCTGCACCTTTCTTTGGGTCAAGCCGGATAAACCGGCCCAAGTGGAGCAGATGCTGCGCAAGCGCTGGCGCAAGTTTTCCAAATCCGCCTGGAAGGATTTCCTCGCCAAGAATCGCTCCAGCGTCGCCCTGCACGAGCCAATCAAAACGCCGTGGGAACATTGGCTCTTTGGAGGGGACGCTCCGGAGGTAAACTTTGGCGAGCCGCCGGCAAAGGTACGGGAGACGGGGGCTGCGGCAGGCGGCGGCGAAGCCCCTGCCGAGGCGTTGCGAGGCGAGGAGCGGAATGCCGACAGGGCAATTTACCTTTCACGCGTTGGCATCAATTCCAAGCGAACGGATGCGATCCTCTACGTGCTGGTCTTCTCCTACGATGGCAGCGTGGCGGCTTCTGGCGACTACCTTCGCCTCCGCGCCAAACAACCGAAGGGCAAGCTCGGCGACGGGGATAAGCGGGAGTGGTATCTGGCCGGCAGAGTCAACTATTTCACCGGAGTGAAAGACAGCTTTGCATCGCTCGCGCCCGCGCCCAGGAAGGCGCGGCAGCACGCCGTGCTTTCGGCGGAGAAGTAGCCGGAGCGGGAGCCTGGGGAAACCATGTCCAAATTCGCCGCGCCGATGAGCCGGCTGATCGATGAATTAAAGAAGCTGCCCGGCGTGGGCGCCAAAAGCGCGCAGCGCTTCGCCTTCCACATCCTGCGCGGCTCCGACGAAGACGCCGAGGAACTGGCGGCGGCCATCCGCGAAATCAAGGCCGCGCTTCGCCTCTGCTCGGTCTGCAACAACATCACGGATATTGATCCGTGCGTCTACTGCTCCAACGGCGCGCGCAATCAACGGCTGGTTTGCGTGGTGGAAGAGCCGACCAACATCGCCGCGCTGGAAAAGGGGCATGGTTAT
>Ga0210102_1000469_pt1 | contig 10343 bp, 3 predicted proteins | sample RushOxbow_ThreeS_4_FD_185563 | JGI IMG/M metagenome (GOLD analysis project Ga0210102, IMG submission 185563) | Wetland microbial communities from San Francisco Bay, California, USA, that impact long-term carbon sequestration -... | ecosystem: Environmental > Aquatic > Marine > Wetlands ...
GGTGGTGAAGAACCTCCCGGTCGACCGGCTGAACCAGGTGCTGGCGCTGCAGCCGGGCGTGGTGGCGAGCCGGAGCACGAATTCGCTCTCGATCCGCGGTGGGCGCATCGACCAGAACGCCACCTACATCGACGGTGTGCCGGTGCAGGCGGGCTTCCGGGGGACCAGCCAGAGCAACACCTTCCAGTCGCAGCTCCGGGGTCCGACCACCCAGGTCGAGGTCAGCGCCGACGCCTTCGAACAGGCCCAGGTGACCACCGGGGCCACCTCGTCGGAGTTCGGCAACGCCCAGGCGGGCGTCGTCTCGATCGCCACCCGGGTGGGCGGCACCAGGTACAACGGGACGCTCTCCTACGAGAACGACGCGATCACCGGGGACAACAGTCTCGGCTTCAACCGGATCACCGGCGGCTTCGGTGGGCCGCTCGGCGTGCAGGGGCTGTCGTTCTACCTGTCCGGGACGCTCGAGGGGCAGCAGTCGATTCCGACCGGCCAGGACGGTAACAAGCTCCAGATCTTCGCCCCGGTGGGGATCGACACCGTGGTGAAGGTGCCGAGCACGGTGGGCGATCCCACCGCCGACACCACGCTGGTGCCGGTCCGCTCCTTCGCCCGGGTGACCGGCGACTGCAGCAGCTTCTCCAGCAGCGTCAACCCCGGCATCGCCAGCAACTACGGCATCGATTGCGAGGGCGCCCGGTTGCCCCAGACGGCCCGGTCCTCCTACCAGGGCTCGGCCAAGCTGAACTACTCCTACGGCACCGGCTCCCGGATCAGCGTGACCGGCCTGCGGAGCCAGAACGAGGGCCGGCTGAGCGTGAGCGACCTCTTCTGGGCCACCGCGGAGTACTACCGGCTGACCAACCCCACCAACCAGTTCGGCTTCCGGAACTGGAGCGACTTCGCGACCGTCAACTGGACCCAGAACCTGTCCAAGTCGGCGGAGCGGGCGCTGGCGCTGGAGACCTATTTCTCTTATCAGAAGGACCACACCATCGTGGCGCCGCTGACCCAGGACGGTTGGCGGAGCAGCCTGGATCCGTTCGGCGGGTTCATGATCGGCGGGCTCGATTTCCTCTGGGACTTCAACACCTTCCCGATCAACGACGAGCTGATTAACAACTTCCGCACCGAGGCCCCGGACAGCCGCCGCCGGCCGATCCCGGTGGAGGAGCTGACCAACTACACGCCGACCTTCCAGTACCGCACCAACGCCTACGGCATGGAGCCGCAGAACCGCTCCACGACCCAGCGGCCGGACGCGGGCTTCCCGGGTGAGGAGTCGGGCGGCCCCGGCGGCAACGGCGTCATCAGCAGCATGTATCAGGAGCGGCGCCTGATCGGGAAGGCCAACCTCGACTGGCAGGCCGACCGGTACAACCGGCTCCGCTTCGGCGGTGAGTTCACCCAGTACGCCATCGACTACTGGGCCACCGAGCTCACCAACGGGGGCTTCCAGGACGCGTACAAGGAGAAGCCGATCCGCTGGAACGCCTTCCTGGAAGACCGGCTCGATCTGGGTGACGTGGTCGTGGTGGGCGGCCTGCGCTACGACTTCTACGACAGCCGGGCTTCCCGGCCGGACGGCTTCCCGGCGATCTCGACCATGCCGGGCTTCGATCCGGACAACCCGACGGCGCTGTTCCGGCGGGACGACAGCCACAACTATCTGAGCCCGCACGTCCAGGTGTCGTTCCCGGTCACCGACCGGACCAACTTCCGGCTCTCCTACGCCCACCAGGTGCAGGCGCCGGACTTCGGGGCCATCCTGACCGGCATCAACACCGACATCAACCGGTCCAACCCCAACACGACCTATGGGTCCGACCTGGACTTCGGGCGCACCATCGCGTTCGAGTTCGGCATCCGGCACGCGTTCAGCGACGACATGGTGCTGGACATCGCGGCCTACAACCGCGACGTGCTGTCCGACGCCGCGGGCCGTACGGTCAGCGTCCCCGACCCGACGGCGCAGAACTCGCTGACCGAGATCCGGGCGCTCACCAACGCCGACTTCGGCAACACCCGCGGGGTCGACGTGCGGCTGGACCGGCGGCTCGGCAACTACTTCTCCGGCACGCTGGCCTACACCTTCCAGCAGGCCCGAAACACCGGTGACGACCCGGTCACCTACCTCGCGTTCGGGTCGCGCATCGTGAGCCAGCTGGGCGGCGGCAACAACCCGCCGCCGCAGGCGATCCTGACCACGGCCAGCAACCGGCCCCACACCCTGGCGTTCGCGGGGAGCCTCACTTTCCCGTCGGACTTCCGGCAGGGAACGGCGGTGGGCTCGATCCTGCGGAACTTCGGGGTCTTCGTGACCGGGCGGTACACCAGCGGCACGGCGTACTCCGGGTGCGTGAACACCGCCTCGAACAGCATTCTGATCGCGGTGGACAACGCCACCAGCTTCCCCTGCGCCACCGGCGACTTCACCAGCGAGATTAATGGTCTCCGGCTCCCGGCGCTGAAGGCGCTCGACGCCAGGTTCACCAAGGGCTTCGGGCTGGGCGGCCTCAACCTGACCGCCTACGCCGACGTCCGGAACATCCTGAACTTCACCAACATCGTCCGGGTGTTCCAGGGCAACGGCGACATCCGCAACGCGGTGGAGTACACCGCGGATTCGACGATCGCGTTAACCTCTCTGCGCAACGAGGCCAACCAGAACGGGGCCTACGACGACGACACGGGGACCGTCGATCTCAGCTCAGGCTCCGGCGGCTGCGGCGCCTGGATCAATGCTTCCGGTACCCCGTCCGCGCCCAACTGCGTGTACCTGGTCCGGGCGGAGCAGCGCTTCGGCAACGGCGACGGCCTGTACACCCAGGAAGAGCAGACCCGGGCCTTCAACTCGTATTACAACTCGTTCCGGAACCGCAACTTCTTCACCGACCAGCCCCGCCGCGTTCGTCTGGGGCTCGAGGTCAACTTCTGAACGTGATACCCTGCCCACGCCGGGTCCGCAGTCGGGCCCGGCGTGGGCCGGTTCGGCTACTCTCTAGAGAGGACGCAATGCAACTATTTCTTTGTCGGCGAACGGTGTTCTCCGCGTGGCTCGTCGCCCTGGCGGTGATGCTGGCGGCTCCGGCGGCAGGGGCCACGGCGCTCCCGGAGCGTCCGATCAAGAAGACGGGGTTCCGCCTGCTCGCCCGCGCGAGCGGGTCGATCAAGGTCAACCAGGTGCAGTGCGGCCTCATCTCGAACGGCCAGATCTGCGTGGACTCCACCGGGTCCTCGACCATCCCGGGATCGGTGTGGCCCAAGGGCACCAACAACCAGTACACCTTCAATTCCGGTATCTCGCTCGCAGGCATCGTCGGTCCCGAGATGCCGGCCTGGGCGGGCGACACCACCGGCGCCTTCTTCTTCGAGGGCACCGGGTTCTTCCTGAACGGCGAGCAGGTGGAGCCGATCTACAACGCCAGCGACCCGGCCGACCTGGCCCAGTGGCCCGACTTCGCGCGGGTCCCGGGGGTGGGCGACTCGGTCTCCGCCATCTACGATCCGCTGCTCCAGGGGCAGGTGAGCGCCTCACAGGGTGACGTCTACTTCCTGAGCTGGGACGGCAACCCCTCCCGGATCAACGGCCGGACCCACCCGATGGGGGTGGTGGTCGAGACCCGGGGCCTGGCCTGGAACTATCCGGCGGGCAACCAGGACATCATCTATTTCATCTACACGCTGTACAACGTGAGCTCGGTGCGGCTGCAGGACTACATCAACATCCGGGAGCCGCTGAGGCAGCGGCTGCTGCAGATGGCCCAGTCCTTCCAGGCCTCGAACGAGGCGGCCTTCGGGGTGGACATCCCCGACGGCGGCTACAGCCTGAACAGCGTGTTCATGGACTTCGCGGCCGACCAGGACGTGACGGCGGACGCGCCCAACAACTACGCGTCCTTCAACAACCTGTTCGACCTGGCCATTACCTATCACCAGAACTTCAATCCGGCTCCCGGCAACGTGTTCGACCCGGGCATCCATGCCCCGCCGTTCCTGCCGGGCCCGGGGTTCGTGGGCACCAAGTACCTCCGGAGCCCGATCCTGCCGGACGGGACCGAGGCGGGCACCGTACTGGCGGGTCTCACCACCAACCGGGGCGCGTTCCCCGACCCGCAGAGCGTCAACCAGCTGTACCGCTACATCTCGGCCAACCTGAACCCGGCCGCCGGCGACCCGCAGTGCAACAGCGGCGACCCCGGGATCACCCATCTCTGCTTCATCAACACGACCCCGTCGGACACCCGGACTTTCCAGTCCAGCGGTCCGTTGACGCTGCCGCCGGGCGGCCAGGCGACCATCGTGGTGGCGTACATCTTCGCGGCCCCGGTAGCGACCGGTAAGTGCCCGTCGATCCCCTGCCCGGTGACGATGCCGCCGAACCCGCTGCTGATCGCCAGTGCCACGCCGGCCAATCCCGGTGCGGACGCGATCGACTCGGCGATGGGCTACCGCGGATTCCTGGGCCAGACCGTGACCCAGGACTCGGTCCGTACCGTGCCCAGCTCGCTGCTGGACAAGGCCAAGGTGGCGCAGGCCATCTTCGACTCCAAGTTCCTCCTGCCGTTCGCGCCGGTGTCGCCGGAGTTCTTCCTGGTGCCGGGCGACAGCAAGGTGACGATCCTGTGGCGCCCGACGACGTCGGAGACCCAGGGCGACGCCTACTTCGCGATCGCCAATGATCCGACCCAGGGCACCCGCTACGATCCGGCCTACCGGCAGTTCGATGTGGAGGGATACCGGATCTACCGCGGGCGCACCGATACCCCGAACCAGCTCCAGCTGGTGGCGCAGTTCGACTACGACACGACGGCGATCTACGATTTCCAGGGCACCGTCAACCCGGGCGACACCTGCGCCCCCGAGCTGGGCATCAACACCGGGTGCGCCGGGCCGTTCCCGACCACTCCACCGGTGCCGCCCGCGCGGTATACCGACTCGGTCGCGGTGGACCTCAATGGTCCGATCATCCAGGTGCGGCCGGGCAAGCGGGTTGAGCTCGCCAACGGGACGATCCGGGTCAACAACGGCGCCGATGCCGTCGATACCCTTATCACCGGCGGCAACTCCGGCCTGCCGGAGCTGGCCAACAGCGGCGTACCGTTCGCCTTCACCGACGATGGCTCCGGCCTGGTGAGCGCGCCGCGCAACAACGTCCGGTACTTCTACGCCGTCACCGCCTTCGACGTGAACTCCTTCGTGTCGGGCCCCGCCAGCCTGGAGTCGCAGCGTTCGGCCCGGGCGGTGGTGCCGGTCCGGCAGGCGCCCAACGTCACGACGGCGCAGCTCACCTCGGGCGTGTTCGGGTCCGACGGGACCGAGCTCAACGGGGAGCCTGGCGATTTCGCCATCGACCCGCAGACCGGTCGGTTCAACCACGCCCCGCCGCCGACTGCCGCCGCGGCCCTGCAGGGGGTCTTCGCCCCGCTGGTGCCGTCGCTGCTGCCGGCGCTCGACCTGACGGCGACGATCGACTCGGTCAGGTCGACGATCGATTGCGGCCCGTTCGGCAACCTGCAGGGCATCTGCTTCAACTTCTTCGTCACCTTCGACCGCTCGGGCACCATCCGGCCATTCAAGACCACAGTCTTCTGGCCGATCTCGTCGGTGGCATTCGGCGAGCCGGCCACCAGCGAGGCCCAGCTCGGTGCCTTCCCGGTGGAGCCCGACGTGACCAGCGCCTCCCGTTATCGGATTCCCGCCGGCGCCACGAGCTTCAACGCTGCGGTGGGCTCCACCCTGTCGGAATACATCAGGTTTTCCGCGCACGAAAACCAGCTAGGGCGACGGGAGCAGAGCGCGGTCGCTCCGGGAGGCTCGCGCTGGTTCGATGGGGCCAACGAATCGCTCGACGATCCGACCTACTCTATTCGGGTCGGTCATCTGGCGGGTGTTGACACGATCTACGCGCCTCTGAGCCACATCGACCAGGATCCGGTCACGGCAGGTGTCCAGGCGCCGGCCTCGAGCACGCACATGCAGTGCGCGCCCTACTCGGTGGCCGCCTTTGGGCGGAACGCCGACATCGAGGTCACCTGGGGTGCAGGCGGGACCATCGCCTCGGTGGTGGATGTCACCAACCATGTGGACGTACCGTTCCACCCGGTGCCCCAGGCCGGCTACGGGTTCGTCTCCGATGCCAACGGCAACGGCGTAATCGATTGGGCGGACTTCGAACTGTCGGAGGACGTGGCCCCCGCCGTCGCCAACCTCGGCTTCTGCGGCACCGCGGCCGGGTTCCCGCCGGAGTTCACCGATCCGGGCCCGGGTGCCCGGGGGTTGCTGAGCGAGCAGCCGACAATCGGCCCGGTGTCCAGCAACACTGAATGCGGAGCGGGTCTGTGCCCGGCCAATGTCACCCCTACCCTGGCCGACTTCAACCAGACCGGCGTCGGCTTCGGGCTCTACATCACCGGCCAGCAGTTCATCTTCCAGCTCACCGGCGGGCAACCCCCGGCGGAGGGCACCAAGTGGACGCTGCGGCAGTACGCCGGGAGGGTAGCGGCCTCGGTGGGCGCCGCGACCACCGATCCCAGCGGCTATACCTATATCCCGGTGCTCGGCTCTCCCGCCGTCCCGGGACTGCAGGTCAAGTTCAACGTCGCGAGTGCGACCACCGTCGCCGCGGCGAACAAGAACGATCTGAGCCGGGTGCACACCGTGCCGGATCCGTACTACGTCACCAACTCGTACGAGATCACGACCACGGACAAGATCATCCGGTTCGTGAACCTGCCGACCAGGTGCATCATCCGCATCTACTCCTCGAGCGGGGTGCTGGTCCGGGTGCTGGAGCACAACTCCAGCGTGCGGGGAGACCGGGACGAGGACGTCTCGGTGCTCGGCGGCGAGGAGACCTGGGACGTGCGCAACCGCAACAATCAGGTGGTCGCGAGCGGGGTGTACTTCTTCCACATCGAGGCGGGTGACGCACGCAGGGTCGGTCGGTTCACGGTGGTGAATTTCGCGCAGTAGTCCACGCATGGGGCGGCAGGACGGTTCTGCCGCCCCTCTCCAGGAGATCGGACACCATGAGTCGTCTTTCCACGCTTGGCCTGGCACTTGCAACCGGCATGCTCGCCCTGGCGCCGGCCGGACTCGCTGCGCAAGGGACCGAGACCAACCCCGACAACACCGCGTACGGCACCACCGCCGCGGAGTTCCTGCTGTTCGGGGCGGGCGCGCGGGGTACGGCGCTGGGCGACGCGTTCGCCGCGGTCGCCACCGACGTCAGCTCGCTCTACTACAATCCCGGTGCCGCCGCGTTGATCTCGGGCCCGGGAGCCATGGTCAGCACCTACGATTACGTGGCCGACACCCGCTACAGCTGGGGGGGCATCGCCTTCCCCTTCGCCGGCGGGTCCCGCACCTTCGGCCTCCAGATCGGCACCTTCGGCTTCGACAACCAGCCGATCTACACGGTCGATCAGCCCGAAGGCACCGGCGGGGTGTACTCGGTCAGCCAGACCTTCGCCGGCGCCACCTTCGCCCAGAACTTCTCCGACCGGTTCGCCGCCGGCATCACCGCCAAGTTCGTGTTCGACCAGCTCGGTGAGGTGAACGGGACGGCGTTCGCGGTGGACTTCGGGACCACGTTCCACGCCATGCTGAGCGACCACCCGATCAAGCTGGCCTTCGTGGTGGCCAACCTCGGCACCGACCTCAAGTACAGCGGCGACGCACTGGACGTGACCGTGCCCCGGCAGCCGGCCGATCCGACCGCGCCGGCGCCTCCCCAGCTGCCCCAGCCGGGCGAGCTCAAGACCAAGGGCTTCGCCCTGCCGACGCTGTTCAAGGTGGCCCTGGCCTATGACCTGATCACCGGCGAGTCCAACCGCCTGACCGTCCTGGGCGACTTCAACCAGGCCAACAACAACCGCGCCGGGTTCGCCGGGGGTGGCGAGTGGGCCATGGAGCGGCTGGGCGGCTCCAACTTCGGCGTCGCGGTCCGGGGCAGCTATACCTATCAGCCGGCGAACAACATCGACGTCGATCCGACTCTGACGGCGCTCAACGACGAGGAGAACCTGCAGGGTCTCGCGTTCGGCGGCGGACTCAACTACAACACCGAGACCTTCAAGCTCGGGTTCGACTACGCGTACAAGTACCTCGGCATTCTCGGGGCGACGAACTTCTTCACTCTGTCGGTCGGCTGGTAAGGCGACCGGAGGGGCGGGACACCCCGCCCCGGCTGGGAACGGATGTGGCTGCTTTCAAGATTCTGACCGTGATCGGCCTGGCCGGGCTGACGGTGGCCGGCCAGGCGCGCCAGGGCTCTCCCGACGACCTGGAGGTCAACGCGGTCCGGTTCTACCGGGCCGAAGCGAAGAGCACCCAGGTCAAGGCGTTCATCCAGATCCCGGCGATGCTCCTCGAGCCGGTCGGGACGGGCCCCTCGGCGCGGATGACGTACCTGATGGACGTGCGGGTGCGCGACTCCTCCGGGCTGGAGCTGGTGCACGACAATTGGACCGGACATCTGCCCGCCGAGGTCCGGCAGCCGGGCGCGACGACGCTGGAGATTCTGGAATACACCGTCGCCCCGGGGCGGTACACGCTGGAGGTCGGCGTCACCGACTCGGTCTCCGGCAAGCGGCTGGCGACCCAGGCGGCCATCGAGGGTTTCCGGACCCAGCCCGAGCTGTCGGACCTGCTGCTGGCGCCGCTGATCCGGCAAGCCAGCCCGAAGGACTCGGTCCCGGCGCCGGGAGAGATCCGCCGTGGCGACCTGGTCATCACCGGCGCCGCGGAGTTGCGGCTCACCCCGCTGCGGAGCGACGCCTACTACGTGCTCGAAGCGTACAGCCCCGAACCGGACTCGGTCCGCCTGGCGCTCACGGTGTCCGACCGGGCCGGCAAAGCGGTGGTCTCGACGCCGACCCGGATCGCACTGCTTCCGCACGGCGGGGGCGTACTGAGTGGAGTGGTGCCACTGGCGGGGCTCCCGGCCGGGGAATATCGCCTGACCGCCCGGCTGGAGACGAGCAAGGGCGCAGTAGAGCGCACGGCTCCGTTCACCATGGCCGACATGGAACAGACGATGGCGCGCGAGGCGGGCCGGATCGCCGCGTTGAGCAGCACGGACGAGGGCCACTTCGGGGCCATGTCCAACGCGGAGCTGGAAGCCGCTGCCGAGCCCCTCGCCCTCATCGCCAAGTCGGGGGAGATGTCGCCCTACAAGAAGGACCTGAGCATCCAGGCCAAGCGGCGGTTCCTGACCCGCTTCTGGACCTCCCGGGATCCGACGCCGGACACGCCGAAGAACGAGACCCGGGAGGCATTCTACGCCGCCATCACCTATGCGGACAGCACCTTCCGGGAGCGCGGGCAGGCTACCAGGCCGGGCTGGAAGACGGATCGCGGACGGATCTTCGCCCGGCATGGCGCTCCGGAGGACGTGTTTCGCCGGCAGCAGCAGGGATACGCCCCGCCCTACGAGGTGTGGCGCTACAGCCGGGGGAAGGGCAGCTACTACGTCTTCGGCGACCGGAGCGGGCTGGGGGACTTCAAGCTGTTGTACTCGAACGATATCAAGGAAGTCGGTGATCCCAACTGGCAGCGGATCCTCGGAGTTCCGGCCCTCGAGGACATCGCGCGGTACCTGAACCTGGACCGGATCGAGCTCGACCGGAACAGCTTTTGAGGTATCATCGGGCGCAACCGTCGCGGGTGTCCGAGTCTTTTCCTTCTCGAGTTGAGGTGATGATTATGCAACGGTTGAAGGGTCGGAGCGTTCTTTTCGCCGCACTGGCAGTCTTGGCGTGTTCGGGCGACCCCACGGGGAATGAGAGCACCCCGACCGAGATCGTGGCCAACCCGGATGTCGTCTTCGTGACCCAGGGTGACAGCCAGGCGGTGATCGTATCCGTGGTAGACGAGGACGGCCAGGTGATCCAGGCCGCCTTCACGGCCAGCAACGTGGGCAGCGGCATCACCGTCCCCGCGGACCCGGACCCCACGTTCGAGCGGGTGACGACCGGAGACCCGATCCAGCGCCGGGCCCGGTTCTTCGTCAAGGGCGTGGATCTGACCAGCACTACCTTCACGGTGAACGCGCTGGGGCTGAGCAAGGACGTCCAGGTCACCGTGGTGCCGGGCGATCTCAGCGCCGAGATCACCGACTCTCTCCCGGCACTGGGCGACACCGTCACCATCACCGCGCCCGCCGGGACCATCTTCAGCGACAGCAGCGTACTGAGCTTCGCCGGCGCCGCGCCGGTGGTGGTCAACCGGGACGCCACCCAGATCACCTTCATTCCGTTCCCCAACATCGACGGGCCGGCGGTGGTGTCCAATGTCGGGGTGGAGAGCAACTCGGCGCTGGTGTTCTCCCTGGCCACGCC
>Ga0210102_1000470_pt1 | contig 10320 bp, 9 predicted proteins | sample RushOxbow_ThreeS_4_FD_185563 | JGI IMG/M metagenome (GOLD analysis project Ga0210102, IMG submission 185563) | Wetland microbial communities from San Francisco Bay, California, USA, that impact long-term carbon sequestration -... | ecosystem: Environmental > Aquatic > Marine > Wetlands ...
ATGCCGAGCGACCCCTGCAATCCGGCGGCCGACGGTTATCCCGAGAACTTCGCCGGGACGACCCTGGGTCTCGACAACGACGGCAACGACCTCTACGACGAAGCGGACACCATCCCTTGTCCCGAGCCCGGACAGTTGGCGATGTTGCTGCCGGGGATCGGCATGCTGCTGTTGATCGAGCGCCGTCGCCGGCAGGACTAGGCGGCGGTGAGCGGCTTCGCGCGGACGGCGGCAACGCGCCGCCCGCGCGCAACACCCCGCAACAGGGGTGAGTGAGCGAAGGATCGGCGCCCTTGGGCCCCGGGGAGCGACAACCCAACGTCGCCCCCGCCCCCCCCCCGCCTGGGGCGCGCCGATCCTGGCGGGGGGCGGTCGTGCGCGTCGAGCCCAGCCGCTCGACGGCCATCGTATCCGCTGTGCGATCACCGGGACGTTCATCAATTCGCAGTTCGAAGGAGAAAGGGTCGTCCAATGGGAATCGTCGACCGCACACCGCTGCAGGACGGCTTTCGGATGCCCGCGCGGTTTTCTCCGCACGAGCGCAGCTACATGGCGTGGCCCGAGGACGCCGAGGCGGGATGTTTCGCCCGCTATTTCACGCTCCGCGGCGAATCGAAGAGGTTTCTCGGTGTGGCGACGTTCGTCGCCTGCGGGGTGTGGCACATGTTGCAGTTGTAACGGGCGCCCGAGACTTCCTGGCCCACCCGGTAGTCGTTCACCACCCAGGTCATCGGATTTCCGGCACCCCCCTCACCCATGATCGGCGCCATGAAGTGGCTCTCGGGAAGCGGGACGTCGTTCGCACCGACGGCGTTCTCCGGGTCATGGCACGCCAGACACTCGTTGTCGGCGAGCGTGATCGGGTACATGTCTTCGACGCTGTGGGGGATCTGGGGTGGCGCGTCGGGGAAGTCGCGCGCGAGCTTCGTCGAATCGCCAGCATCGGTATCGGGATATTCGGCCAGCGCCTGGTCGCTGATCGATTCGATGTCCGCACTGCGGAAGAAGACGACGATGTCGTCGGCACCGGCGGGCGCGGATCGGGCGGCGTCGGTGGCGGACCCAGCCTCCTTCGTTCCCGCGCAGGCGCTCAGCAAGGCGCCCGGGGCCAGCGCGGCCGCGAGTGTTGCCGCCAGCCAGAAAACAGGTCGAAGTCTGCGTCGCATGATGATCTCCTCTCTCGATGCCGTTCTCGGCACCACGCTCGATGTCACGACCGCTGCCGTTCGCCGCGCCAACGCCCGTGCGCCGCTTGAAATCTCAGAAATCTTCGATCCCCTTCAGGTTTTCCATCTCTTCGAGCACGCGGTCGATCTCGTTCTCCCAGTCCTGGAATTGCGCGGCCGCTTCGGGCGCGCTGAAATCCCGACCGGTTTCCGGATCGCCGTTCCAACCCAAGCGGTCGTGCGCTGCGAGCTGCCCCAGGGCGAGATTGCGGGGCAGGGCCGAAACCCCGTCGATTCCCGAGCGTGCGGCGTCGCGTCCCCGGAAGGCGCCGGTGAGAAACTGCCTGCGACTGATCTTCGCCCTGGGCGTCACGCTCAGACCTTTCGAATCCTGGCCGCGCACTTCTTGTAGTCCGTCTCTTTCGAGATCGGACACGTGGTATCCAGTGTCAGTTTGTTGATCAGGACGTTCTCGTCGAACCACGGCACGAAGATCAGGCCTTCGGGCACCAGGTTGCGACCCTGTGTTTCCACCCGCGCCTTCACCTTGCCCCGGCGAGACTCGACGATCACTTCCTCGTTGCGCGCAATTCCGCGCGCCTCCGCGTCGGCCGGGTGCATGTAACATTTCGCGTACGGAACGGCGCGATCGAGTTCGGGCACGCGCTTGGTCATCGACCCCGAGTGCCAGTGCTCGAGCACGCGTCCCGTGCAGAGCCACAGGTCGTACTCGGCGTCCGGGCTCTCGGCCGCCGGCGCATAGGGCCGGAAGAAGATCTTCGCCTTGCCGTCGAGTGCGATCTTCTCGCCATTGGGCCCACCCGACGGGATCGTCTTCAGCGCTTTACCATAGAAGTAGAAATCGTGTCCGGGCTTCACGTAGGGGTCGGCGCCCCCGCGGAAGCGCCAGCGGGTTTCGCGCCCGTCCACCACCGGCCAGCGCAGGCCGCGCACCTTGTGATAGGTGTCGAAGTCCGCGAGGTCGTGTCCGTTTCCGAGCCCGAACTGTCGGTATTCGTTCCAGAGGGCTTTGTGGACGAAAAAACCGAAATCCTCGGCGATGTCGTTCGGGCGGCCTTCGCCGATGGGGTCGGGCCAGGCGACGCGCTTGTACTCGGGACGCGCGAAGAGCACCTCGTAGAGGGTCTGCTCCGGCGCGTAGCCCAGCTTCTTCGCGTCGGCGAGTACGTTCGGGAGCTTCCCGGCTTCGAAGCCTTCATCGACGAGTCCGGGCAGGGGTTGTTCGTTCCAGACCTCGGCGAGCGTGAAGCGCTTCGAGAACTCCAGGATCTGCCAGAGGTCGCCCTTCGCGTCGCCCGGCGCCTTCACCTGCTGTCGCCAGTGTTGCGTGCGCCGCTCCGCGTTCCCGTAGGCGCCCCATTTCTCGTAGATCATCGCGACGGGCAGCACCAGATCGGCGAGCTTGGCCGAAACCGTCGGATAGCAGTCCGACACCACGATGAAGTTGTCCTTCTCGCGGGCCGCGTGGATCCATTCGTTGGCGTTGGCAAAGTCCTGGAAGGGGTTCGTCACCATCGCCCAGAAGAACTTCACGTCTCCTGAGCGCAGCCCCCGCACCATCGCCACCGCATGGGTTCCGACCTTGGGGTTCAGGGTCTTCGGCGGCAGGCCCCAGAGCTTCTCGGCCCTCGCGCGGTGTTCCGGGTTGTCGACCACCATGTCCGAGGGCAGTCGATGCGCGAAGACGCCCACTTCGCGCGCGGTCCCACAGGCCGAAGGCTGTCCGGTCAACGAGAAGGCTCCCGATCCGGGTGTGGAGATCTTCCCTCCGAGCAGGTGGATCATGTAGATCTGCTCGTTGACCCAGGTGCCGCGGCTGTGTTGGTTGAAGCCCATCGTCCAGAACGACACGATCTTCCGCTTCGGGTCCGCGTAGAGCTTCGCGAGCGCGATCAGCTTCTCTTCGGGGACGCCCGACAGCTCGCTGACGTACTTCGCCGTATACGGGGCGAGTCGCTGCTTGAACTCCTCGAACGGGATCGTCCAGTGGGCCCCGGCCTTGTCGCGCATCGTCTGCCCCTGCTCGCGGGGGTCATCGGCGGGAAGCCCGTAACCGATGTCGGTGGGGCCGGTCGCGAACACGCAGTGTGTGTCTACGAACGTCTGGTTCACGCCTCCGTGCTCGATCATGTAGCGCGCGATGAAGTTCTGGATGGCGAGATCGGTCTGCGGCACGAAGATCATCTCGAGGTCGGCGATGTCGCTGGTGCGGTTGCTGTAGGTCGAGAGGTTCACGATCTGCATCGATTCGTGCTCGAGTTTGCGATCTGTCACGCGCGACCACAGGATCGGGTGGCACTCCGCCATGTTGGCGCCCCAGGAAATTACCGTGTCGGCCAGTTCGATGTCGTCGTAACAGCCGGACGGCTCGTCGATTCCGAAGGTCTGGATGAAGCCCGCGACGGCCGAAGCCATGCAGTGTCGCGCGTTGGGGTCGATGTTGTTCGAGCGCACGCCGGCCTTCATGAACTTCGCAGCCGCGTAGCCCTCGTCGATCGTGTACTGGCCCGAGCCGAAGATCGAGACACTCGCGGGGCCGTACTCCGAGTAGTACTCCTTGAACTTCGCGGCCATCACCTCGAACGCCTCGTCCCAGCTCACCGGCGTGAATTTCCCGTTCTTGTCGTAGACGCCGTTCGTCTTGCGCAGGAGCGGCTTCGTGAGGCGATCCTCGCCGTACATGATCTTGGCGTTGAAGTAGCCCTTGATGCAGTTGAGCCCGCGATTGACGGGTGATTCGGGGTCGCCCTTGACGGAGACGATCCGCCCCTCATGGGTGGCGATCATGATCCCACAGCCGACGCCGCAGAAACGGCACACCGACTTGTCCCAGTTCCAGTTCTCTCGAGCCTGCCACTCGTCCACTTTCGCCAGCGCGCGCGTCGGAACCGAGATGCCAATGCTTCCGGCCACCGATGTGGCGACCGCGGTCTTCAGAAAGTCACGTCGGGTCTGGCTCATGATCGTCTCCGATTGAGAAGGGTATCCATGCGCTCGAGCGAGAGAAGGGTCGTCACGTCATCACCCCATCGCTGCAGAATTCCGCGAGCGCGGCCGACAGGACGCGCGGAAGCGCCTGCAACGTCTTCATCCGGTCCATGCTCTCGTCGAGGTCGCGCGCCTCCAGCGTCACCACCAGACGACCCATCGGATCGCGGAAGTGCACTTCGGCCCAGGGCAGTCCGTTCACCTCTGCGCTGACCTGCGAGAGATGCTCGGGCCGCATCGCTACCACCACTCCAGAGATGATCACGGCCGACTCCTTCCTGGGTGGGACTCGAGATGCCAGACGAAGATCCGCACATCGTGACCCGAGCGGACCAGCGCGCGAACTCCCTGCATCGTCCCACCTGTTATTCGCCATTCAGAACGCAATAAACATGCCTGGCGACCCGCTGGTCCGGCACATTTTCGTCGCGCATTTTTCGCAATGACGACAGCCCACTACGGCCAGACATCCCCGCGGCGCGATTGCCGAATACGCGAAGTGCGCCGATCTTGCCCCGCGTAACCGGGCTCGATGAGGCAAACGGCCACACCCGGTGCTGTTCGCGGCCAGCGGCGCGGGGCGCGACCTCAGTCATCCAGGGCGATTGCAATGGATTCAAGCCGGTGCAGCTGGGCGCGCGTTGCGGTAGAGGCCGACCGCGGTGCCGGTTGGCGTCGTTGATAATCCCGAGGGGAAGGTGTTCCGATGTCTGTTCAGCTCGCCCGGTCGGCTGCGCTTTGGTCGCGATGGGTCACACGCAGCGTGCCGTCCGTCAAGATCCTGGCCCTGAGACCGCCGCGCCCCTGCATGGCCTGTTCCGCACCGGGTGCGAATGCCCGATCCATCCAGTAGCAGGGTCGGCATTCTTCGGTACCGAAGAAGCGCACCCCCTGGATGGCGAACTCCTTTCCGATGAGTTCGTTGAGCTCCAGACCGCGTGTGATCACATTGCGCCGAAATGCCGACGGCGCGACGTCGTTTCCGGCGATCTGGGTCCGGAGGTCCTGATACACCTCGTCAGCAAAAAACGTGATCTGCCCTTTGAAGTCATGCTCGTGACCGAAGTAGCGATCTCTCTCGATGCCGGATCCGGCGACGCAGCGGATCTGATCCACCGCGATGATCTCATGCTCTCCCGGCGGACCACCGTGATGGCCCCGATAGTTGTGTCCCGCTGAGATGTAGAGGTGCAGAATTTCCATTTTGATTTATTTGGTTCTCAGTTCCCCGGTCTCAATTTTCCAGAATTTCCCGAAAACCTCCAGGATCGTCCCCGGATTCTCCAGACCGCTCCAGTGCCCTCCCGTCGTGAAAGTTCGCGATCCCGAGATCGGCGTGGGTCTTCCAGGAGACGCCATCCCGATCGGATGCACCGCGGCATCGCGCTCGACCTCTCCTCTCAGGTCGATGCGGCGATCATTGCTTCTCAGGCGTACGACGCGATGAACCACAGCGTCGCCGGAATCTGCTAGCTGGAGCCTCGCAATGATCGCGTCGACGACGGCGAAGTCCTCGGGGTGCAGCAGGCTCAGCATGGTGCTCCACTTCGGTGGCACCGAGCCGGGTTCGAGGCCGAAGATCCGGTAGAGTTCATCCGACCACCAGGCCGTGTCGGATGCGAAGTCGATCTCCCAGAACCCGATGCGCGCGAGGCGCTGGATCTGGGCGAGGCGGTGCTCGAAGTGCTCTCGCTTCGACACGCTTTTCGGACTCCTTCACTCAGTCGAAGCGCTCGGACAACAGCTGATTCACGCGTTTCATGGCGTTGGCGTCGTGCAGGATCTCGGCGTGACCATCATCGTAGCCGCGCAGCGTGCGAGCCTGCTGCTGGGCTTCGATGCGCAGTGCGCTCGCCACCGTCACCGTTCCATCGTCCGAAGCGGCCGACGAGCCGCTCTTGCGGAAGCCGAACAGCAGATGGAACTCGGTGCGCGGCGGCAGCTGCTTGAGCGTCTTCTTGCTCTCGTCTTCGTAGAAGATCCACCACTGGTAATCGCTGCCGGGATTCATGTCACGAAACGAGAGAGGCAGCTCAACGGGTGCGCTCTCGGAGCGTGCTGCGGCGACGTCGCCGCCCCACGGTGTCGAGATCGAGATCAGCAGGCGGATGTTGCTGCGCTTCGTCCGCTCGTAGTACTTGAGGATTGCGCCGCGCGCGACGAGCCCGCCCATGCTGTGGGCCACGATCGCCATCTCGTCGAAGTCGAGGCTGACCTGAAGCCGTTCGATCAACGACGCCAGGTGCCCTGATATTCCGTCGCGGGGGGGGAAGCCGAGATGGAAGCCGGACGGATAGAAGTAGAACCAGGCCTGGAATCGCTTTCGGTCGAGCGAGTCGATCAAGTCGGAGAACTCCTGGGGAAAGCCGCCGAGGCCGTGAACGAACAACACCGGGATGCGATCGGGATCGTAGGGCTCCATGAAGTAGATCCCCATGCCACCGTCGTTCAGGAAGTCGTCGATGCGCCACAGGCCTCTCGCGCCAGCCTCGGGGCCAAAGCGCGGGTCGTCGAGGTCTTCGCAGATTTCGCCCTGCACCGTCCAGGCCCACAGACTGAAGGCTCGTTGCTCTTCGGGTGTGCGCGCGACCATTTCGAAAACGTCGATCGACTCGGTCAAATCCGGTACGCGGCCGTCGGCCGGGATCAGGATGTCCCGATTGACGTATTCGCCCGGGTTGACGGTCATGGGTTCTGAGCTCAGCGGCCGAGCGACGGACTCGTCCGGGTCGTACCTGCCGTTGTGGTTGCGGTCTTCGTAGGCGCCAATCCGATAGGTGCCCGCGGCGACCAGAAATGCGTAGCTCCCCGGTCGCAAGCGGACGTAGGTGTCGGCCGCGACGTAGGGTTGGATCTCGCCAGTGGCTGCGCGAATCAGAAGGACGACCAGCGGCCCCTCGTTGTCGCGCTCCGTCCGCACGTCGCCTTCGATGCGGCCGTATTGCTGCACGCGCTGGAGCTGCTGCTTGAAACCCATGACTTCCCGGATGGTGGTACAACCGGGCAGCGCAGTCGCGAGCGCGACAGCTGCGATCGTGATCACTGCTGTGTAGCGTGATTTCGAAACGACTCTCGGGTCGGATGTCCGAGTCGGATGTTTCGGCAGATGCGAAGGCCAGGGCGTCGACTCCGGCATCGATCGGACTCCTGCTCGAACGGCGTGTAGAGCATAGGAAATCGATCGCCGGGATTCTGGCAGGCCGAGAGGCGGGCGCTCTCTCGAACCCGAGCGACGCAGCGCGGCCGCAAACCGGGCTTTACCCGCGTCCGGTCACAGCGTCTGGTTTCGCTGGGACTGGGCCTGGCGTGGGCGCGCGGCCCGCGCTTCTCGCTGAGGCCTCCGCTCGACGAGGGTGGCGGGTCGAAGCGCGGCTTGCTCAACCTGTTCTGATTCACTCGACGGATGGCGACCGGCTCGGAGGTCTCCGGCTCGCACGCCTCATTCCGCGCAGAACCCGGTTTTCGAGCCTGTGCGCCGCTTCGGGTTCAGGAGCGGATTCTCTGGCCCTTCGGGTCGTACATCGGGCGCAGCGAAGCCCGGGCCGGATAGCGCGTGCCGGAGACCTCGATCTCGTAGCTGCCGCCCTCGACGAACTCTCGAGTGACGCCGTCTTCGCTCGCGACGGGCCCCAATCCCACCGCGCCGCCGAGGGTGTGGCCGTAGGCTCCGGCCTTGATGTAACCCACGCGCACGCCGTCGCGGTAGATGGGTTCCTCGGCGTGCAGGAGCGGTTCCGGGTCTTCCAGCAGAAACTGCACCAAGCGAACGCCGACGCCCTCGTCGCGTTGCTCGAGCAGCGCCTCCCTGCCGATGAAGCCGCCGGGCTTGTCGAAATCCAGCGCGAATCCCAGCCCCGCTTCCAGCGGCGTATCCAGATTGTCGATGTCGTGACAGTAGTCGCGGTACGCCTTCTCGAGGCGCAGGGTCTCCAGCGCGTTGAGGCCCGCATGTCGCAACCCGAACGCCTCACCTGCTTCGACGATGCGATCGAAGACGTGAAGCGTGAACTCCGTCGGCACATAGAGTTCCCAGCCCAGCTCTCCGACGTAGGTCAGACGCAAGGCCATCACGCGCGCGTAGCCGATCTCGATCTCCTGCATCGACCTGTAGGCGAACGCATCGTTCGAGAAGTCTGCACGGGTCAGCACGCTCAGGAGCTCTCGGGATTTCGGGCCCTGGACGTTGAGGATCGCGTAACCCGACGTGACGTCGCTGACGCAGACATGGGCTTCGGCTGGCGTATTTCGCTTCAGCCAGGTTTCGACGTGGGTGTGGATCACGTCGCCAGCCACCACGAAATAGCGGTCTTCGGCGAGTCGGGTCACCGTGAGGTCGGCCTCGATGCGACCCCGTTCATTCAACCACTGCGTGTAGACGCAGCGACCCGTTGGCACCGACACATTGTTGGCGCAGATGCGATTGAGGACCGTTTCCGCATCCCGACCCTGGACGAGAAATTTGGACATGTGGGTCAGGTCCATCAGCACCACACCTTCGCGTGCGGCCCTGTGCTCGGCGGCCGTGTACCCGAACGATTCCGTACGCCTCCACGAATACGAGACCTTCGGTTCGACCCCTTCGGGCGCAAACCAGATCGGGAACTCCCAGCCCCCCGACGTGCCAAAGCACGCACCGGCTGCGGCGAGCCGGTCGTGCATGGGGGCTTTGCGCGCGTTGCGCGCCGTCCGGGGCGCGAGACCGGGCCAGCTGATGTATTGCCACCCGATCATTTCCACGGTCCGGTCGTGCAGGTACTGCGCGTTGTTCTGAAACGGCAGCATGCGGTCGATGTCGACGGCGCGGATGTCGTCGGGCGGAAGACCATCGACCATCCACTGCGCGAGAATCTGCCCCGCTCCTCCCCCGAAGATGATGCCCAGCGAGTTGAAGCCTGCAGCGACGAAGAAGTTCTTCAGCTCGGGGGCTTCGCCGATCAGCGGGTTCATGTCTGGCGTGAAGCTCTCCGGGCCGCAGAAGAACTGGTGGATCCCGGCATCCTTTGCGGCCGGGATGCGTACCATGGCCGCTTCGAGGTAGGGGGTGAGGCGCTCCCAATCCGGTGGCAGTTCGCCGAAGCTGAAGTCTTTCGGGATGCCGTCCATTCCCCATGGCCCCGCCACCGGCTCGAACATCCCCACCATCAGCTTCCCGCCGGCCTCTTCACGAAAATACGCGAAGAGGTCGGGGTCCTCGACGATCGGAAGATCGCGGTGGATGCCTTCGATGGGCTCGGTGATCAGGTAGTAGTGTTCCGCGGCGTGCAGCGGTACCGAGACTCCCGCCATCGCTCCGATTTCGCGCGCCCACATGCCGCCGCAGTTCACCACGAATTCGGCTTCGATATTTCCGCGATCGGTGACGACACCGGTAACGTGCCCCCGGGTCTGGGTGATCCCCGTAACGCATATTCCTTCCAGGATGCGGGCGCCCCCCATCCGGGCGCCCTTCGCCAGCGCAATCGTCACGTCCACCGGATTGGCGCGGCCGTCATCGGGCGTGTAGAAACCGGCGAGAACGTCACCCGTTTCGAAGAGCGGCCACATCTGCTTGACTTCGGAGCGCGAGATTTCCTCGACGTCGACACCGAAGCCTCGCGCGAAGTCGGAAACCCGGCGCAGTTTATCGACCCGCTCGGGGTTGCTCGCGATCTGCAGGTAGCCCACGGGCCGAAAGCCGGTGTCCTGACCGGTTTCGGCCTCGAGCATCGCATAGAGGTCCCGACTGTACCTGGACATGTTGATCGTGGTCTCGGTTGCGAACGTGCCGGTGACGACCAGCCCGGCCGCGTGCCACGTGGTGCCCGCGGTCAGCTGAGCACGTTCGAGCAACACCACATCGCGCCAGCCCAGCCGGGTCAGGTGATAGGCGACGCTGCAACCGATCACGCCACCCCCGATGATCACGACCTGTGCACGGGTCGGAATCGAATCGGTACCGCTCGTCGACTTCATGCCCGCAGCCACGGTGTCCTCCGATTTTGGGGCCGATCGGCGCTCTGCGAGAATGCGATCTGGCCCGGACCTCCGATTCCCGTCAGTCTCGCATCCAGCGCCGCTTGCTCCAGGCGGCCACGCGTGAAGCGTAGGCGAGCAAACCGGTCCAGTAATAGATGTAGTCGATGGGCTGGCGGTCATCGTAGTAATA
>Ga0210102_1000471_pt1 | contig 10299 bp, 8 predicted proteins | sample RushOxbow_ThreeS_4_FD_185563 | JGI IMG/M metagenome (GOLD analysis project Ga0210102, IMG submission 185563) | Wetland microbial communities from San Francisco Bay, California, USA, that impact long-term carbon sequestration -... | ecosystem: Environmental > Aquatic > Marine > Wetlands ...
CCTCGCCGTGGGCGTCGGCCTGATGATCGCGCAGCTGGACGATCGCCCGAGCCGCGGCTGGAGACAATTCGCGGTCGACACGTTGCAAGTCGTCTTGACCTACAAGGCGGCGCTGCGCGTGCTGCTCGTCGTGATGGTGGTGGCGCTCGTGATGACCCGCTCGCGGATGGGGAACACGGCCTTTTTCGTGAGCCTGCTTGTCGCCGGAGCGATCGCGCTGATTCTCTCGCGCCGCGCGACCCGAAGCACCGTCATTCTCATTGCAAGCCTGATCGTCATCGACATCTTCATCATCGGCGCCTGGTTCGGCGTAGAGAAGACCGTTCGGCGAATCGAGGAGACCACGTCGGAGCAGGTGCAGGAGCGCGTCGACCCCGCAATCTACGCGGTCAATATCGTGCGCGACCATCCTGTCCTCGGAACCGGCGGCGGAACCTTCTACAACGCCTATCCGCGTTACCGCGGCGCGGACATCTTTCCGTTCTACGACCACGTGCACAACGACTACATGCAGATCGCAACCGAATCCGGGGTAGCGGGACTCGTGATGCTGGGGGCGATCGTGCTGCTGTCCTTTTTCGCGGCGGTGCTCGCGCTGTCACGCCGGCGCGACCCGCTCGCGCGCGGCGTTGCCTTCGGCGTGGTGATGGGCGTGACCGCGCTCGCGATTCACAGCACGGTGGACTTCAACCTGCAGATACCCGCCAACGCGCTCATCTTCACGGTGCTGCTCGCGCTCGGGTGGATCTCGTTGTTTCTCGAGCGCAGGACAATCGGAGAAAAAAGGGGTCAGACCCCTGTGGATAAGTCTGGCGTGTGATCCCTAGGCGCCCTTGAGCACGCCTCTGCGGATCTGGTCGAGTTCCATCGACTCGAACAGCGCCTTGAAGTTGCCTTCGCCGAAGCCCTCGTCGCCCTTCCTCTGGATGATCTCGAAGAAGATGGGGCCGATGACGGTCTTGGTGAAGATCTGCAGCAGCAGCCCGCCCTTCGGGCCGCCGTCGATCAGGATGGCGCGCTTTTTCAGCTCGTCAAGCGGCTCGCCATGGCTCGGCAAGCGCTTGTCGACGAGTTCATAGTAGGTGTCCGGGGTATCCAGAAGCACGACGCCGCGCGCGCGCAATGCGTCAACAGTGCGGTAGATGTCGCTCGTATGCAGCGCGATGTGCTGGATGCCTTCGCCGTGGTAGGCATCGAGGTATTCCTGGATCTGGCTCCTGTCGTCGGACGATTCGTTGATCGGGATGCGGATCTTGCCGCAGGGGCTGGTCATCGCCTTGGATTTCAGGCCGGTGAGCTTGCCTTCAATGTCGAAGTAGCGGATCTCGCGGAAATTGAACAGGCGCTCGTAGAATTCGGCCCACTCGGCCATGCGGCCGCGATGCACGTTGTGCGTCAGGTGATCGACGTAGGTCAATCCGGCTCCGACTGGGGCAGGTGCCTCGCCGCGCCAGAAATCCTCGAATCCCGCCAGTGGCTTGAAATCGACGTCGTAAATCGTGTGCCCGTAATCGTTTTGCGGATAGCGGTCGACGAGATAGATGAGCGAATCGCCGATACCCTTGATCGCGGGAATGCTGAGCTCGCCGGGGCCGACTTGCGATTCGATGCCCCAGGCACCGGCATCGACCAGCATTTCATAGGCGCGCTTCGCGTCGTTCACGCGAAACGCGATCGCGCAGACGCTCGGCCCGTGCCGGCGGGCGAAATTCTGCGCGAAGGAGCGCGGCTCGGCGTTGATGATGAAATTGACGTCGCCCTGCTTGTACAGCCTGACGTCCTTGTGCCGATGGCGCGCAACCGCGCCGAAACCCATTGATTCAAACAATGCGCCGAGCGCCTTCGGATCGGGCGCCGCGTACTCGACGAATTCGAACCCGTCGGTCCGAACCGGGTTGTCCCACAGATCCATCGCAACCTCCGACGGGGTCAGACCCCTGTGGATAACTCTGCCACGTTTGCGTAGAGGCTGTCGCGCAGTGCTCGTCCGCTGCCAATTGCCGAGCGAATGTTATCAATCGTCGGAGTGCCGAGGGCTTGATCGACCAACTCGCGATAGGCCGCCTGGCGCGCTGCCGGGCTGCGATCGATTGCAGCGTATACCCCATGCGCCACGACAAGCGGATCGTCGAGTCCTTCAGCGTTCGCACGGTAGCTGGACCAGGGATAGTCCGCAGGATGACGCACGATACCGGCGCGCACCGGGTTGAGCTCGATATAGCGATAACACGCGAGCACGTAGCGCGACGAAAAGACGATATTCGAGCGATAGCGGCCTTCCCATAGCGTTCCCGTGCGCGCGTATTGGCGATTTATCCGCTGGGTGTAACGCTGGTTCACCACCTTCATGAAGCGTGCACAGGCGGGCTCGCTCTCGGGCGTGACCAGCAGGTGCACGTGGTTCGACATGAGGCAATAAGCGTGGATGCGGCAGTGCTCGGCGAGCGAAGCCTTGAGCAGAAAGCGCTGGTAAAGGGCGTAGTCATCCTGGCTGGAAAAGCATGTTGCTCGATTGATTCCGCGCTGCACAACGTGAAGCGGTACCCCTGGCGCTATGGTTCGAAGACTGCGCGGCATGCCCCAAGCAACGGCCTCGCGCCCGATCAGTTGACGCCTTACTGGGCGCCCTGTAGTTATCCACAGGGGTCAGACCCCTAATTTACCTTTTTGTCCGGAATCGACTCTATGGCGACATTCGTCTTGGTGCACGGGGCATGGCATGGCGGCTGGTGCTATGCGCGAACCGCAAAGATCCTGCGCGGGCAGGGACATGATGTCTTCACGCCCACGCTGACGGGGGTGGGTGAGCGAGCGCATCTCGCGGGGCGCGAGGTGAACGTCAGCCTGCATATCCTCGATATCTGCAACGTGTTGAAGTGGGAAAACCTAACTGACGTGGTCCTGTGCGGTCACTCCTATAGCGGCATGGTTGTGACAGGCGTGGCCGACACGATGCCGGAGCGCATCAGGTCGCTGGTCTATCTCGACGGTTTCGTGCCAGAGGATGGCAAGGCGGTGTGGGACTACTTTCTGCCCGAGCGGCGAGAAGCGGTCATCCAGGGCACGCTCGCTGCCGGAGGACGCGTGCCGCCGACGCCCGCCGAGCGATTCAACGTCAATGTGGCCGATCGCGCCTGGGTCGACGCACAGTGTGTGCCGATGGCGATCGAATGCTTTCTCGAGCGCATCCGCTTGACCGGAGCACACAAAAACGTCAAGAAACGCATGTACATCTGCGCGCAAGGCTGGGGCCCATCTCCGTTTCCGGCGTTCTATGAGAAGCTAAAGAACGACAAGGCGTGGACCGTGCGAACGAGTCAGACAGGGCACGACGTGATGCTCGACGATCCTGAGGGGCTGGCGCGAATGCTTTTAGAGGCCGCATGAAGAACTTATCCACAGGGGTCTGACCCCATTATGGTCAAGTCCGCTTTGATCGTGGGCGCAGGAAGCGGGATCAGCGCGTCGTTCGCGCGCCTGCTCGTTCGAGAGGGCTACAAGGTCGTGCTCGCGGCGCGCACTACCGCGAAGCTTGCCGATTTGGCGCGGGAGACCGGTGCTTCGGCGCTCGCCTGCGATGCCGTGGAGCCGACTCAGGTCGTCGCTCTGTTCGACGACGTGGTTCATGAAGTGGGCGTTCCGGACGTGGTGCTCTACAACGCGAGCGCACGTGCACGGGGATCGATCATCGATCTCGTGCCTGCAGAGGTGGAGCAGGCGCTACGCGTATCGGCCTATGGCGGATTCCTCGTTGCCCAGCAGGCCGCAAAGCGCATGCTGCCGCGCGGCAGCGGGGCAATCTTCTTTACCGGTGCGTCGGCGAGCGTGAAGGGTTATCCGCAGTCAGCGCCATTTGCAATGGGAAAATTCGCGCTGCGCGGCCTGGCACAGTCGATGGCGCGCGAGCTCCAGCCCAAGGGCATCCACGTAGCACACTTCGTGATCGACGGCGGGGTGCGCAATCCGGCAGTCGGGCGGGTGGGATCGGCCGACGCGCCCGACAGCTTTCTCGATCCCGACGCGATTGCGCAGACCTACCTGGCGGTGCTCAAGCAGCCTCGCAGCGCATGGAGCCTCGAAGTCGAGCTAAGACCCTGGGTCGAGCGCTTCTGACTTATCCACAGGGGTCAGACCCCTTTTTTATCCTTAGGTCTTGTAGCTTGGGTCCCTGGCCTCGATTGCGCGCACGAGTGAGGCGAACACGGCCTCGCAGACGGCAGGCTCGTCCGGACCCGCCTCGCGCACGGTTTGCTCAAAGACCCTGTCGTCGAGCGGAATCATCGCACCTGCGCTCGATGCGGTGATCTGGATGTCACAGGCGCGCTGCAAAGTCCAGAGCCACATGAACGCTTCGGGAAGAGTGCGTCCCCAGGTGAGCAAGCCATGGTTGCGCAGGATGACGGCCTTCTTGCCGCCGACGTTGGCGAGCAGGCGCGACTGCTCATCGGGATTCACAGTCACGCCTTCAAAATCGTGATAGGCCACACGGCCCTTGAGCTGAGCGCCGTAGAACGAGTCATGCGACAGGCCTGACCGAAGGCAGGCTACCGACATGCCGGTCGTCGTGTGCGTGTGCATGACGCAATGCGCCTCGCCGACCGCGCGATGAATTGCGCTGTGAATCACGAAGCCCGCGCGATTGATCGGATGCGGGCTCGGCCTGACGGGATTACCGTCGAGATCGACCGTGACGAGGTTGGTCGCCGTCACCTCGCGGTAGTGCAGTCCGAACGGATTGATGAGGAAATGCCGCTCGGGACCCGGCACGCGCAGCGTGATGTGGTTGAAGATCATCTCGGTCCAGCCGAGATGGTCGAACACGCGATAGGCCGCGGCGAGTTGCACGCGGGCAGCCTGCTCGGCTTCGGTCATCGGCGCCGCGGTCGCGGCACGGGGTTCGTTCGACATCACTAGCGGCATGGCGCGCTCCGTGGGGTCAGACCCCTGTGGATAAGTTCCAAGTGCCCTCAGTTTGCGCGAGTCGACGCAACTTATCCACAGGGGTCTGACCCCATTCGTACTGGCAGCGTGCGAAATCCTCGAAAGCGGATCCGCCGGTCGCGTACGGGTTCACCAACGAGTTCGATTTTTGGAAAGCGTGCGAGCAGGCGGCCGAATGCGACGCGGCCTTCCATGCGGGCTACGTTCATGCCCGAACAGGCGTGGTCCCCCTGGCCGAAGGCAACGTGGCGATTGGGTTTGCGCGCGATATCGAAGCGGTCCGGATGAGGAAACTGCGCCGGATCACGGTTCGCGCCGCCGATGGCAATCGTGATCGATGTGCCTTCGGCGAGCGTCTTGCCGCCGAGCTCGATTGGAGCAGTCAGGCGGCGGTTGTTGAGCTGGATTGGCCCCTCGTAGCGCAGCATCTCCTCGATTGCGCTCGGCACGAGGACCGGATCGGCCCGCAGTCGCGCGAGCTCATCAGGATGAGTGAGCAGCAGCCACATGCCGTTGCCGATCAGGTTGGTCGTCGTCTCGTGACCGGCGTTGAGAAGGAAGATGCACTGGTGATAGAGCTCCTTCTCGCTGAGCCGCTCGCCGTCTTGCTCGCCCTGGATCAGGCGGGTGAGAACGTCGGTGTCGTAGTCGCCGGGCCTGCGCCTGCGCTCGGCAACGAGAGTCTTCAGATAATCGAGAAATTCGCTCACCGCACGGTTGCCGCGCTCGAGCATCTCGGGCGTAAGCGTCGGCTCGAGGCCCGACAGGATTGCGACGGACCAGCCGCGCAACGGACCGCGATCGCTTCTCGGCACATTCAGCAGGTTGCCGATCACTTCGATCGGGATCTCGGCCGCAAAGGCATCTATGAAGTTCACCTCGCGTGCGGCCGCCATGCGCTCGAGCAGCGTGTCGACCAGGCGCACGACGTCGATCTCCATGCGCGCGATCGCCTTCTGGTTGAGCGCGCCCATGATGAGGCGCCGCACGCGGGTGTGCAGCGGCGGATCGTTGAACACCAGGCTCGTGGTGTGATGTTCGTAGAGCGGCGAATCGCCAAGCTTCGGCTTGAATTCGACCTTCTTATCGGAGCTTGCACTTGCGTCGCGGTAGACGGAGATGACGTCGTCATAGCGCGTGAGAAGCACGCCGCCGCCAGGCATGACGTGGACCGGGTCGCGTTCGCGCAGCGCTGCGTAGGTCGGGTAGGGGTCGTCGACGAAGTCGGCAGGCGCGCGGGCGAGGTCGAAGTCGCGGGAGAGCGCCGCGGGATCCGCTGCTGCAAGCCTATTTCGCGGCGTGCTCATGCGTTCGTGCTATAAGGCGATCTTCTTTGCGCTTCACGAATTCTCCCATGCAACGCGTTCCGTTTGCCGACTTCGAGCCCGAGCTCGCGAAACGCCTGCATGAGCTCTGGGGCCGGCCGGTCAACCTATACCGCAAGCTCGCCAATCATCCGGCGCTGGTGGCAGCCTGGACCGAATTTGCCAATTCGATCCGGCACGAAAGCCGCACGCCGCGCACGCTGCGCGAGCTGATGATCCTGAGAAGCGGTCAGCTGCAGCACTCGGAGTATGAATGGGCGCACCATCTCAAGATGGCGCGCAAGGCGGGCGTGCGCGAGGCGCAGATTGCGGCGCTTGTGGATTGGCGAAGTTCCAGGGAATTCGACGCACGCGAACGCGCCGCGCTGCTGCTGACCGAGGCGGTGACGGCGGGCAACGTGAGCGATGCAGTCTACGCGGAGGTATCGACGGTGTTCGACCACCGCGAGTACGTAGAGCTTTGCATGACCGCCGCGTTCTACTGCATGGTAGGGCGCATGGTCGATGCAATGCGGGCTGAGCTCGACGAGGACGCGCGCGAGTATTCGCCGAAGCTGTCCTGAGGCGACGATGACGACCCAAGGCCGCAGCTATCGCTATTACGAATTCGTGATGGCGGCGTTCGTCACGATCCTGATCTGCTCAAACCTGATCGGGCCGGCAAAGATCGCGCAGGTCGAGTTCCCGTTATTCGGTGCGGTTGCGTTCGGCTCCGGGGTGCTGTTTTTCCCGATTTCCTATGTTTTCGGCGACATCCTGACCGAGGTCTATGGCTACGCCCGCGCACGCCGTGTCATCTGGGCGGGATTCGCCGGACTGGGCTTCGCCTCTTTCATGGCCGCGGTGGTGGTAGCGCTGCCTCCCGCGCCGTTCTGGCAGCACCAGGGCGCTTACGAGGTCGCGTTTGGGACGACCTGGCGCATCGCCGGTGCCTCGATGTTGGCTTACTTTTGCGGCGAGTTCGTCAATTCCTACGTCCTGGCGAAGATGAAGATCCTGACCCGCGGCAAGTGGCTCTGGACGCGCACGATCGGCTCGACCATCTTCGGCGAGGCGGTGGATTCGACGCTCTTCTACCCGCTCGCCTTCTACAACAGCGGCATCATCCCGAACGACGCCCTGCCGAAGATCATGCTTGTGCAGTTTCTCGCCAAGGTCGGCGTCGAGGTCGTGTTCACGCCGCTGACCTACAAGATCGTCAATGCGCTGAAGCGCGCCGAGCACGAGGACTACTACGACCGGCGCACGAACTTCAATCCGTTCGCGATGAAGGTTTGATGGGGTCAGACCCTTGTGGATAAGTCGAAAGACAAATCCGGGGTCAGACCCCTTCGGTTCGCAGTTGGCCTTCGATTATTCAATGGGGTCTGACCCCGGACTTGCCGACTTATCCACAAGGGTCTGACCCCTTTTTTGTTTTTTTGTCCTAGGCGGCGGCGCGCTCGCCGGCGCCGGGTTCGCGGTAGCGGGCGAGCAGCTCGCGGCGTTTCTCGCGCGCCTGGGCGACGTTCCTGGCCTTGATATGACCGAAGCCGCGAATGTGCTCGGGGAGCGATGCGATCTCGATGGCGAGAGCGTGGTTGTCGCGCGACAGGTGATCGAGCAGGACGTTTACGGCATGCTCGTATTCCTCGATCAAGGCGCGCTCGGTGCGGCGCTCTTCGCTGCGGCCGAAGAGGTCTAGCGGCGTGCCGCGCATCCACTTCAGACCCGCCAGTATGCGGAACGCCGACATCATCCAGGGGCCGAATTTCATCTTCTTCGCTTCGCCGCTGACCGGGTCGCGCTTGGAGAGCAGCGGTGGCGCGAGATGGAACGTTAAGCGGACATTGCCCTCGAAGATGCTGCCGAGCTTCTTTTCGAAGCTGCCGTCGGCATACAGGCGCGCAACCTCGTACTCGTCCTTGTAGGCAAGCAGCTTGGCGTAGTAGCGCGCAACCGCCTCGGCAAGCTCGGTGCCGCCGAGCTTGCTTTGCTCTACGTCGCGCACGTGCTCTACCAGGGCGCGGTAGCGCGCCGCGTAGGCAGCATTCTGGTAGGCGGTGAGAAGCTTGGCGCGGCGTTCGACGATTTCGTCGAGCGTGCGCGACAGCCGCTCACCGATCGGGATCACCTCTGCCGGTGCGGCGATGCGCTCTACCGCGGCCTGATCGTGCGCGCAATAACGCCCCCAGGCGAAGGCGCGCTTGTTGGCTTCGATCGCGACCTCGTTCAACTCGATCGCCCGGCTAAGCGCGGCGAGCGAGATCGGCACGAAACCCTTCTGCCAGGCATAGCCAAGCATGAACATGTTGGTGGCGATTGCATCGCCCAGCAGGCGCGTGGCGAGGTCGGTGGCATCGAGGAAGTCGACGTTGCCTTCGCCTGCAGCCTGGCTGATCGCGGCCCGCATGCGCGCCTCGGGCCATTCCCAGTCGGGCTTGTGGGTGAAATCCGCAGTCGGCGTTTCAGCGCAGTTGGCGACGACCCGCGTGCGACCAGGGTGCATCTTGGCCAGGCCGTCCGCGCTCGCCGTGGTCACCACGTCGCAGCCCACGACCGCATCGGCACCGCCGGTGGCGATGCGAGCAGCGTGCAGCTGCTCCGGCCGCTCGGCGATCCGCACGAAGGACATCACCGCGCCGTTCTTCTGCGCGAGGCCCGCCATGTCGAGCACGGTGACGCCCTTGCCCTCGAGGTGCGCGGCCGTGCCGAGCAGCTGCCCGATCGTCACCACGCCCGTGCCGCCGATACCGGTCACGAGGATCGAGTACGGGTGCTCGGTGGATGGCCGCTTCGGCTCCGGCAGCGAGGGGATCTCGGCGCCACGCTGCGCCCCGGTGCCCCTGCGCAGCTTGCCGCCCTCGACGGTGACGAAGCTCGGGCAGAAGCCCTTCACGCAGGAGAAGTCCTTGTTGCACGCCGACTGGTTGATGCGGCGCTTGCGGCCGAACTCGGTCTCGAGCGGCTCGACCGCGACGCAGTTCGACTTCTCGCCGCAGTCGCCGCAGCCCTCGCACACCATCTCGTTGATGAAGGCGCGCTTGTCGGGATCGGGGAACGTTCCGCGCTTGCGACGGCGGCGCTTTTCTGCCGCGCAGGTCTGGTCGTAGATCAGCACGGATACGCCCGGATGCTCGCGCAGCTCGCGCTGGATGTGATCGAGCTGGTCGCGGTGGTGCACGGGCGCGCCGGCGAGGCTGCCGCCCGGGTATTTTTCCGGCTGATCGGTGACAACGACGATCTTCTGCACGCCTTCGGCGGCGACCTGGCGCGCAATCATCTCCGGCGACAGCGGTCCGTCGTGCCGCTGCCCACCGGTCATCGCGACCGCGTCGTTGAAAAGGATCTTGTAGGTGATTGGCGCCTTGGCCGCGATCGCCGCGCGGATCGCGAGGATGCCGGAATGGAAATAGGTGCCGTCGCCCAGGTTGGCGAACACGTGCTTCTCGTTCGTGAACGGGAATTGGCCGCACCAGGCGACGCCCTCGCCGCCCATGTGCGAGAACGTGGCGGTGCGCCGATCCGGCATCCACTGCGCCATGTAGTGGCAGCCGATGCCCGCGAGCGCGCGACTGCCTTCCGGCACGTGCGTCGACGTGTTGTGCGGGCACCCCGAGCAGAAGTAGGGGATGCGCTGGATGGAAACCACGGTGCTGCCCGCTTTCTGTGCCGCATCCTTCGCATCGAGAAACGCGAGCCGGGCCTGGATCGCTTCCGAGCTGTGGAAGCGACCGATGCGCTCGGCGATCACTCGCGCGACCATCGCCGGCGTGAGCTCCCCCGTCGTCGGTAGCAGCATCCTCGCCTGCGGCACGTCCCATTCGCCATGCGCGTCGAACTTGCCGACGATTCTCGGCCGCAGCGTGTCGGGCAGGTTGTAGAGCTGTTCCTTGAGCTGGTACTCGACGAGCTGGCGCTTTTCCTCGATCACCAGCACCTCTTCCAGCCCCTTGCAGAATTCCGCGATCGCGCTCGGCTCGAGCGGCCAGGGCATGCCCACCTTGAACAGCTTGACGCCGATCTCTGCCGCCGAGTGGCCGTCGATGCCGAG
>Ga0210102_1000472_pt1 | contig 10296 bp, 9 predicted proteins | sample RushOxbow_ThreeS_4_FD_185563 | JGI IMG/M metagenome (GOLD analysis project Ga0210102, IMG submission 185563) | Wetland microbial communities from San Francisco Bay, California, USA, that impact long-term carbon sequestration -... | ecosystem: Environmental > Aquatic > Marine > Wetlands ...
GCTGGGCGGCCAACTACGCCAGGACCACGCAGGACGAAAGCGCCCAGGGCGTGCGGATGTTCTACGAACCCGACGACACGACCCAGGTCCCGACGCAATTCCCGGTGACCGTGAGCGATCTCGGGCCCGGTCAATTCGTCGCGAACCGGGGAATTTTTTCGAACAACAACAACATCGATGAAGAGCAGGGTTTCGGGCGAATGGACGTCGAATACGAGCGTGAACTTGCGCGCTGGGCGACGCTTCGCTGGCGGACCGGCGGCTGGTACGAATACGCGACGCGCGACGTGAGCTCGAGTTTTCTCGAAAGCCCCTCGGTCGGCGGCTCGAGCCAGTTTGCGATCTTCGGAGACACGCAACAGGAGCTCGGCGGAAACCTGTTCGGCGCGCTCGACCGCTCTGCCGACGGCGGGCTCTCGGGCCTCCGGCGGACGATCAACGGCTCGAAGCGAGAGATCTGGGCCTGGAATTTCGACACCAAGGCGACGCTCTGGGAGGATCTCGACCTGATCGGCGGATTGCGGGTCGAGAACCTCTACATCCAGTCGAACAACGATCCGTTCACCGGTGAGGACAAATTCGGCGCTCCGGACGTCTTTCCCACCCGCTATCTGTTCTTCGAGCGGCTCGACAATCCGGCTCGCGGTGAGGTCCGGCGACCGCCGCCTCCCGATACGATCTTCAATGACGAAATCCTCGACATCGACGTCCCGATCGATCCCGTCACGGGTTTCGTGGATCTGCTCGATCGGGCGGCCGTCGAGGCATTCGTCAACGGGGAGATCGACGAGACCAAGGTGCTGCCCGCGGTCGGGATCAGCTACCGGCCGCTGGAGGGCCTGACGCTTCGCGCCGCCTATTCCCAGACGGTCGCGCGTCCGTCGTTTCGCGAAATGGGTTTCTACGTCTCCGTCGAACCCGCCACGGACGACCTGATCGTCGGAAACCCGCAGCTCGGACTCTCCGACGTCGAGAGCTACGACGTTCGCACGGAATTCGTGTGGGGCGATTTTGGCGACCTCGCCGCAATCAGCGCGTTCTACAAGACGATCCACGATCCGATCGAGAGCCTCGTGGTGCGCAACCCGCTGAACCTCGAGCTTTCGTCGAGCGCGCTGTTCCGGACCTTCTTCAACAACCCAGACGACGCCACGCTCTGGGGGATCGAGCTCGAAGCGCGCAAGAGTCTGGGCTTTCTGGGGCTCGATTTCCTCGACTACTTCTCGATCGGCGGAAACTACACCTACATCGATGCCGAGGTGGACCGCACCGCGGCCGAACTCGAGCGCTCGAAGCCGTTCTTCGGCATTGCGAACGACGACGTGGCGGTGTTCCGAAACCTCGAGAAGAGTCGCAGACTGTTCGGTCAACCCGAGTGGATCGCGAATGGCGACTTCTCGATCGACGAACCGGACTGGGGGACGAAGCTGACGCTCGCGGTGTTCGCGATCAGTGACGTGCTCGACGCGGCGGGAAGCGCGGCGATCGGTCCAGACGGAGACGTCAAATCGGCAACACTCGACCGCTACATCGACTCGTACTATCAGCTGGATCTGATCGCGAGTCAGGATTGGCGCCTGCCGCGAAACCTCGGGGTGATCACGTTCAAATTCGACGTGAAGAACCTCACCGATACCACACGAAGCATCGTCTACGACCGTGACCAGACGGCCAGCAAGATCGCCGAGCGCTCCTACAAGATCGGTCGGGACTACTCGTTCTCGATCAAGTATTCACTGGATTTCTGACGCTCGCTTCGGAAGGCGCCCGGCGTCGATCCCGTGTGCTTGCGAAACGCGCTGTTGAACTGCGACAGCGAATTCCAGCCACTCGAAAGCGCCACCTGCGTGACCGTGCGCGTGGTCTCCTCGAGCAATCGCATCGCGTGCTCGACGCGCAGGCGCGACGTGTACTCGCGGAACGAGACGCCCATCTGGTGTCGGAACAGTCTCGACGTCTGCCGTTCCGAGAGGCCGAGTTTCGTGGCGAGCTGCTGCAGGCTCGGCGGCAGACCGTCGTTGTTCGCGATGAGTTCGACCAGGGTCGGCAGGACCGCGTGGCTCGTGATGCGGCGCGCACCGCATCCGGGAATGGACGGCTCGGAGTCGAGCGGCGCGCCGCTCGCGCCAAGTGCGTCGCCCGCGAGGTCGAGCCAGCGATGGACATCGGCGAGCGCATGCTCGGAGGGGGAGCCGAGTTCCGCCGCCAGCCAGGCATGGCGCAGTTTCCGGCCGATTTCGATCGCCTCGGGGCGATTGGATTCGAGCAGCGTGGAATGGCGCTCGGTGATCGATTTCGACGCATTGGCAAGCAGCAGCGCCGCCGCGAGCCAGCGCATCGGGCATTCGAAGAGGATGACTTCCGCCTTCCACTCGACGCGCGACGAGATCCGTGTCGGATGCGGGGAGCGGCAGACTACCAGCGATCCGGCGCCGAGCGTGACGGCAACATCCGGCCCGGAGTAGACGTTTATGCGACCGGACGCGACCAACGCGACCGAAAGCCGACGCAGCGCAACGCCACCGGAATCGAGTTCGGCGGCGAGCTTCACCAATCGCGGGAACTCCAGTGCGTCCAGGCGTGCACCGACGACCCTCGCGCCGGGTACAGTACCCGAATTATCGCGAGCAATTGGGTCGCGCAGTCGTCGACCTGTCGATGGCATTGGGTTGAACCGCACCAATCACCAGTGTCCCACGAACCACGCGTAGTTTGTGTGACTGCCCGGTGTCATTTCGAAGAAGAAAATCCCGCCCGCCCGTTCGCCGCTCGAATCACGCGTCCGCCACCACCAACTCGTGATCTTCTCGTCACCCAATCTTTGGCACGAGCAGGCTGAAAACCGCACCCCGATGACCGAATCCCGCAAGCCGGCTCCGTGCGGGTGCGCTCTCATCTTCGTCGCGTCGATCTCATTTCGGGATGTCGCACAAAGAGCAAGGAGAAAAAGACGATGAAAGGATTTTTCAGCGCTGCACTCGCTGTGACACTCGCCGTGGGTGCGGGGAGCGCAAGTGCACAGACCGTTGTTGGTTCAGACATCACGACGGACACGACCTGGAGTAGCGACGTCGTATTAACCAGACCAATCTTCGTCAAGGGTGGTGCTACCCTCACGATCCTAGAGGGCGTGATCGTGCGCGGCCAGCCGCGCACCGCGGCCGTGACACCCGGCGTAATCGCAGGAAGTCCGGGTGCGCTCATCGTCACCCAGAACGGTCGGATCGTCGCCGAGGGCTCTCCGACGAACCCCATCGTCATGACGACGGCGGCCGTCGACAACAACGACGATGGAATTCCGGATGACGACGACGTGAACGGCTTCCTCGACGCCTGGGTATCAGGCGACATCTTCTTCGACGACACGCCCAAGACCGCTCCTCTTGCTCCGCTCGACAAGTCTGGCAAGGCGAATGTCTCCCTCTGGGGCGGACTTGTGGTTCTCGGCAACGCGCCGACGAACCTCGCCGACAAGTGCGGCGTCGGCTATGGAAAGTGCACCATCGAGGGCCTCACCGTTCCCGGCTTCGACGCGGCCGACGCCACCTATGGCGGCGTGGTCGCGCAGGACGATTCGGGAATCCTCCGCTACGTGTCGGTGAGGCACGCCGGCGACGAGATCGGCGAGGGGAACGAGCTCAACGGCGTCTCGCTCGGCGGCGTAGGCGAGGGAACGGTCATCGAGAACGTCGAGGTCTACTGCAACTTCGACGACGGATTCGAATGGTTTGGCGGAACGGTCGGCGGTGAGAACCTCGCGGTCTTCTTCGCGGGAGACGACAGCTTCGACCTCGATCAGGGCTACACCGGTGTGAACCAGTTCTTGTTTGGCATCATGCCGTTCTTCAACCAGAACAGCGGAGCCGCCTTCGGCGCGGCTTCGGGAGACAAGGCGGGCGAGTTCGACGGAGACGACTTCGGCGAGAATATTGGAAACAACGTGAACATCCGTCTCGAGTGGGACGACGCGGATGCCGATGCCACCCCCTGGCCGCTGTCGAATCCGGCTATGTACAACATGACGATCATCGGATCGACGCCCGACGGCGCGAATCCCGCGGTTTCGCCGGCCTCGGCCAACCGCGGCATCCAGCTGCGAAACGGCTTCGCGGGCGAAGTGCTCAACAGCATCATCGTGAACACGGGGAGCGCGCAGGGCTTCGACATCGACACCGGCGGAACGCCCGGATACACCACGCCCGAGAACGCCACAGCGGGAATCGTCGCGCTCGTTTCATCCACCCTCGCAGATGGGGGCGCGATCCCCGGCGGCTCCCCTGAGGCGACGGCGATCGCAAACGGAGACGCCAAGACGCCCGCTGCGGGTGCCAACGTCGTCAACGGCGCGTTCGCGGGCCTGGTCGACGAAGACAGCACCTTCAATCCGACCGGCAACGCGGCCGGGAAACTCGCCAGCTCGCTGGGCACGAGCATCGATCCGCGCCCGACGGGTGTCGTCGGCGTGGGTGGCGGCGTTTCGAGCATCCGGCATCCGGAGGCAACCTACCGCGGCGCATTCCAACAGACGGCTCCAGAACTCTGGACGACGGGCTGGACGGCACTCAACGTGGCGGGAATGCTCGTCGACTGATCGCGAACCGGATTTCAATCTGAAGGAATTGAGGTGAAAGATGATGAAAGCAAGACGATTCGCGATCGCGACGCTGAGCGTCGTCTCCGCCCTGCTGGCGATTGCGGCCCAGGCCGAGACCGTCGCGGGATGGGACTTCTCGCAGTACTTCACGGACGGCATTCCCAGCATCGATGGCAGCAACATCACGAGCACACTCGGCGCCAACTACTCCAGCCTGGACCCCACGGGCAACGCCGGGGCGGAGTCCGCGGCGTTCGGCACGATGAACCTCACGGGCACGATCCTGCCCACGGCGGGCTCGCTGGAATCGAACCGCAAGGCGCCTGCCGACGAAGTCGGGATGAACTCGTTCGATGCGCACGGGGTCCTGCAGTTCGAGGGCCAGCTCTTCCAGGAGTTGATGGCCATGACAGCCGTCGGTTCGGGGAGCCTCGTCTTCGAAACGGATCTGACTCCCGCTTCGCAGACGGGCACCGGCTGGTCGGTGAGTTTCGCCGGCAAGACCTTCGACGAATCCAGCTGCACACCCGACTGCACGTCGATGGTCAGCGTCGAATTCTCCGAGGACGGTTCGGGTTACACCAGTTTCGGCTCGGTGATGCTCGATTCCACCGACACAGCATTCGAGGTTGCGCTGGCAAACGTGACCTCGAGCACCGGCTTCGTTCGCCTCGGTCTGGATTCGACGAACGGACAGCCAATCATCGACAATGTAGCGGTCAAGGTCACGCAGCTCCCGGAGCCGGGTGCGACGGTCGCGCTGCTCGCGGGGTCGCTGTTCCTCGCTGCGGTTCGGCGACGGCGCGGGTAACCGCGAGTCGTCGATAGCCGATGGGAGCCGCCATCCCCCCCGATGGCGGCTCCCCTCTCCTCGCGCGATCGATTCTCAGATGATCCGTTCGAAACACCGATCCGCCGCGTTCCTGCTGGTCCTCATGCTCGCCGCTCGGGTGTTTGCCGGTAGCGGAGCGTTGGGGACCGAGCTGCCGGTGTATCGCGCACAGGACGCGGACGCAGATGTCGTCACGGGCGAGAACCTGCTCGCGAGCGATCGCTTCTGGCCATTTCGGGTGGAGCTGATCGAAGTGTGGCGCCCCGATCCATCCGGCGGTCCGCTGCGTGCGGGAACCGCGGGCACCCTGATCCGGGTCGAGCCGCCGGGTTCGGCGCGCGTCGACTTCGGGCGACACGGCGTCTACGCGGTACCTGTCGACGCGACCGATCTGATCCAGCGCGCCAACCGCATCCGAATCGGCGAGCTGAAGAAGACCGCTCCGAATTTCCTGATTTCGATCGGGCCGAGGCTCGCCGATTCCGCGGGCGACGTGATGCAAGCCTTCGACTACACGCACGAGTACGAGCGGCGCGCGTTTCTCTGCGTCTTTGCAGATCCGAACTCCGGAGATTTTGCTGAACTCGCGGCGGCCCTGGCGCCGGTCGCCATGCGCTACGACGTTCTACCGATCGTCTTTCCGCAGGGGCAAATCTCGGATCGCGCGGTCGGTTTGCGGCTACGGTCACTCGGGTGGAAGGTGCCGTTCGTCTTCGATCACCTGTCGGAGCCCTACACCCGGAGCCTGCTCTCCGAAGATGTGCAACAACCCGTGGTGTTGTTACAAAATCGCGAAGGTCGGGTGCTTTTCAGCGGTATCTGGGATGCCGAACTCGCAGCGCAACTCGACTCCGCGCTCGCAGATCCGCTGTAACACCCGGTCATTCGGCATATCGGCAAAGCCGCGATGTCACCCGAACGTCACGCTTCCGTACGAAAATCGCGACCGCCTCGATCTAGTCTGGCGCAGTGCTCGAATTCAGATACCGACGTCCGAAAATCGCGCTCGTGCTGGCTCTACACCGAAATCGATGCGGCGCATTGGCGTTCACAGTCCTCGCGTGCATGGCGGGCTCGATGGCGACGACCGCTCACGCGCAGGAAGACGTGGGTGACTTTCGCGTGAAGATGGAGAAATGGGTCAAGACCCGTCAGATCATTTCCGAGGAGCAGGCGGATTGGGAGGTCGAGCGCGAAACCCTGAAGGCCACCAGACGGCTGCTCGCGCAGCAGAAGGAGGCCCTCGAGGCGGAGATCGCAGAGCTCGAGGAAACCAACACGGCGGCGGATGACGAGCGCCGGGAATCCCTGCTCGAACGCGGAGAGTACCAACGCTCGAGTCAGGTTCTCGCCGAGCGGATCCGCAAGATGGAAGAACAGGTCATGCTGCTGAATTCGCGATTTCCCGTACCGCTGCAACAGAAACTGGAACCCCTGATCGTCCAGATTCCCGAGAACCCGGAGATTGCCAAGATCCCGCTGGGGCGCCGATTGATGAACGTTCTCGGCGTGCTCGCCCAGGCCGAAAAGTTCAACGACAGCGTCACCCTGGTGGGCGAGACGCGCGCGGTCGACGGCGCTGAGAAGGTCCAGATCCGCACGCTCTACTGGGGGCTCGGGCAGGCGATCTACGTCGATTCGATGGCGGAAAATGCGGGAATCGGGCACCCCGAGGCCGACGGCTGGGCGTTCACGACCGAGCCCGCAATCGCGGACGAAGCCAAATTGCTGATTGACATCTACGAAGGCAATGTCGATGCGATCGAATTCGTCAGCCTGCCCGCCGCAGTGCGCTGAACCCACTTTTTCGTGACGTTGCAGCCGGAAAACCCGTGAGAGCCTCATTCCCGATCTCGGTTGCCAGCATCTCACTCGCAGCCTGTCTCTGTCTGGGCGCGGCGCTTCCGAGTTCCGCCGAAAAATCGCAAGCGTTCCAGAATCTGCAGGGTGAAATCGATGGCCGGCTCACGCAATCGCTCGCCGATCTCTCGCGTACGCGCGATCGCATTGCGAAGGAAAAGATCCCGCTCTCCAATGACGTCTACCAATTGGAGACCCGGGTTCTCGAGCTTCGCCAGCAACAACAGCGCCTGTTGAAGCTTCGCGACAGTCGATCGATCGATCTGTCTTCCCTCCGCAATCAGGTCGCCTCGCTCGAGGAGCAGGACGATTTCGTCAACAGCCGACTCAACGAATTCGTAAGAGAATTCGAAGGCCGCCTCGACATCAGCGAATTGCCCCGATACGAGGCGCTCACTGCCGCCGCCAAGCTCGCCGATCAGAATGCCAACCTCGACGCCGAAGGGAAGCGGACGACGCAGCTCGAGGTGGTATCGGCCGCGCTTGCGCGACTCGAAACCCAGATCGGCGGCGAAGTGTATCGAGGCGAAGCGCTCGGACCCGATGGCGTGCTCACAGCAGGTCAGTTCATCGCCCTCGGCCCGACGGTCTACTACGTGAGCGACGACGGGAAGACAATCGGCCTGGTCGAGAGTCAACTCAACGCCGCCGATCCCGTCGTGGTCGATCTGCCGGGCGGCTTCGAATCGCAGATCGCGGAGGTCACAGCCAGCGGCGCCGGCAGCCTTCCGTTCGACGCAACACTCGGCAAGGCCCTGAAGAAGGAGAAGGCCCGCAAGAGCCTGCTCGCCCACATCGACGACGGTGGGGTCGTGGGTTACGTGATCCTCGTGCTCGGCGGTGCGGCGTCCCTGCTGACCGCCTTCAAGTTCAGGGAAATTTCGAGCTTCGAAATCGCCACGCCGGAACAAGTCGACAACATCCTGGAGGAACTCGGCAAGGGCAACAACGAGGCGGCGGATTGGCGCGCCCGGCGCATCGACGGGATTTCCGGCGAAATGCTCACGACGGGCGTCGCGCACGCGCACGACAAGCGCGGCCTGCTCGAAGAACTGCTGTTCGAAAAGGTTCTCAAGGCCCGCCCGCCGATCGAGCGCTTCCTGCCGTTCATCGCAATCACCGCGGCAGCGTCGCCGCTGCTCGGACTACTCGGCACCGTGATCGGCATGATCAAGACCTTTCAGCTGATCACCATCTTCGGTACCGGCGATGCGAAGAGCCTGTCGTCGGGAATCTCGGAAGCGCTCGTGACGACCGCCCTGGGTCTGATCGTCGCGATTCCGATGCTGATCCTACACGGCGCACTCTCGCGCATGGCCAAGCAGAAAATCGGTCTGCTCGAGCAAGTCTCGGTCGCGTTCGTCAATGGTGTGAGCTCGATTCGCGGCCGCGCGAGCGCTCCCGTCCCGGACCGGCCTCTGGAAGGAAGTCGATGATGGAGAAGATCTGGCAGATCTGGCAGAGCGGTGGCTGGGTGATGATCCCGCTCTTCCTGCTTGCGGTGCTGCTCTATGGATATGCGTTCCAGCTGGTGCTGTACCTGCGGCGGCTGCAGCTGGATCGCAATGCCGAGATGCACTGGCGGGAATGGGTGCGCGTGCCCGCGGAGGCGAAAGGGCGTGTCGCGGAAATCATCCAGTACACGCAAGCGGACGTCTCCTCGGAAAGGCACATCCAGTTGCGCTTCGAGGAAATCCGCCTCGCGATCATGTCGCTGATCGATCGTCGCGCGCGCTTCATCGGCACCCTGGTCGCTGCGGCCCCGCTGCTGGGGCTACTCGGAACCGTTCTTGGAATGCTGCAGACGTTCCTCGGCATTTCCACGAGCGGCGGATCCGAGGCGGCCGGCGTGGTGGCATCGGGAATCTCGGAGGCGCTCGTCACGACCCAGACCGGACTCATGATCGCCCTGCCCGGCCTCTTCATCGTGATGATCATTCGACACCAGCGCAACAATCTCGCGGCGTGCCTCGCGCGTCTCGAGAGCCTCACGATCAGCCACCTCCGATTCGACGGCGTCAGCTGACTTCTCAGGGAGTGAGAAATGGCCAAACGAAGCATCCTCAGCGAAGACGAGCAACAGACCGAGATCGATCTCTCTCCGATGATCGACTGCATCTTCATCCTCTTGATCTTCTTCATCGTCACGACGGTCTTCGTCGAGGAAAAGGGCCTGGAGGTCTACAAGCCGGACGCGGCAGCATCCGTGGCGCTCGACGTCGATGATGACATCACGCTCGAGATCACGGCATCAAACGTCGTGATGCTCGAAGGCGAGGAGATCAGAATGGCGGACGTCACCGCTCGCGTCCGAGCGACGGTGCGCGACGACGACATCCCGGTCATCATCCGCGCCCACGAAAAGGCCAAACACGGGATCTTCGTAAGCGTGTGGGATGCCGCCGCGAGGGGTGGCGCAAAGAACATGAGCTTCAGCACGATCAACTGAGCGGCGAACGGCCATGATGCGACGCAGCGTGTTGACCGACAGCGAAATTGCGGCCGAGATCAATCTGTCGCCGATGATCGACTGCATCTTCATCTTGTTGATCTTCTTCATCGTTACCACGGTATTCGTCGAAGAACCGGGATTGGAGGTTTCCAGGCCGGACGCGACGATCGACCGCGATCTCGAGCGGAACAGCATCATCATCGCGATATCGGCCGAGAACAAGATCGTCTACGGCGGCAAGGAACTCGGCGTCGCGGGCGTCGGTGCGCGCGTGCGCCAGTTGCTCACCAGGGAGGATCTGCCGGTCATCATCCAGGCGGATACCCGGTCCGACCACGGCATTTTTTCCGATGTCTGGAGCGAGGTCAAGAACGCGGGTGCCAAGAGAATCAGCTTGTCTACGCTGAAGGACTGATCTGCCGAGATGTCGAATCAGAGCTATCGCACTCCTGGCACCCGAGAGGAACTGCCGCTCAGCATCCTGATGGGAGGGGGCTTCGCGCTGCTGCTGTTCGTGATGATGGCACTCGCGCAGATGATGAGCGCCGTCAAGCCGCC
>Ga0210102_1000473_pt1 | contig 10294 bp, 9 predicted proteins | sample RushOxbow_ThreeS_4_FD_185563 | JGI IMG/M metagenome (GOLD analysis project Ga0210102, IMG submission 185563) | Wetland microbial communities from San Francisco Bay, California, USA, that impact long-term carbon sequestration -... | ecosystem: Environmental > Aquatic > Marine > Wetlands ...
CCTCTCCCCGCGCCCGCCCTACTGCACGGCACCCACGGGGATATCCCCGAGATAAATGACCTCGCGCTTCGTCGCTCCTCCCGGGCCAGTCTCGGCGATGAGTCTTCCTCTCGTGTCGTAGTGAAAGACTGTGTCCCCTTGGCTATTGGTCTTCCTCACCCGCTGTCCGAGCGCGTTCACCTGGTAGGCAGTCGTGCCAATGGAACTGGTTGCCTGCACCATGCGCCCTCGGGCATCGTAGGCATACGTATTCACACCGTCAGCTGTGGTGCTTCCGTTGGCATCGAACACGAAGCTTCGCACCGGCCCCGAGGTGGGCTGAATCGAGGCGATTTGGTTGGACGTGGGGCTGTAGGTATAGGTGTGGACCGTCGCGCCGACGCTCTTCGATAGCCGGTTGCCCACGGCGTCGTAGCTGTACGCGAAGCCGGAGGACGGCAGCACGGCAGAAGTGAGCCGGTCGAGAGCGTCGTAGCCGTAGGCATTGGCATTCGACGGATTGCCCGCTTCCGCGATGCCCGTGATGCGGCTCACAGCGTCGAACGCGATTGCGTAGCTCGCGCCCCCGAGCGAGTAGGAGGCGATCCTGCCGTCCTCGTCCACGGTTCTCGAGTAGACCTGGCCGTTACCGAAGGCAAAACCCTTCACGCCGCCGAACGGGTGGTACTGCACGCCCTGCACCACGACGTCGCTCTGGTTTCCCGTGGTCGTGATCTGGCTGATGCGTCCCAGCGCATCAAACGCGTAGGCAACGCCCCGGCCCGATGGGTAGGTCATGCCGATCATCCGCCCGGCGCTGTCATAGGTGTAGGCGATCACGTAGTTCTGTCCCGCTACGCTTCGGGTTTCGGAGGTCACCCGCCCATGCGCGTCGTAGCCGTAGGCAATCTGGCTTGTGAGGGCTTGCGCCGGGTCGGTCTCGGTGATGGACGTAAGGCGTCCTCGCCCGTTCGTGCCCTGGTCGTAGGCGTAGAGCTGCTTCGAGCCGTCGTGGAAGGTGATCGAGGCGACGCGATTCAGGCTGTCGTACGCGTAGGCCGTCACCTGCCCCTTGGCGTCGGTCTGAGTCAGCAGGTTCCCTGCCGCGTCGTAGCTGTTATCGGTGATTCCCGTATCCGGGCTTACCTGCTGCGCGAGATTGCCCAGACCATCGACCGTGTAGCCGGTCACGAGGCCGCGGGGATCGGCGACCAGGCTGAGCGCGTCGAGCCCGTTGTAGCCGTAGGTCGTCACGCCGGAAGCCGGATCGGTCACACGCGCGAGGCGATTGAGCGCGTCGTAGGCGTTCGTCGTCACGTGATTGAGCGGGTCCCTCACCGCGGTCACGTTGCCCTGGTCGTCGTAGGTGTAGTCGGTGGCCTGGCCTGCCGCGCCGATCTCCTGCACGAGCCGGTTCAGGCTCGAGTACACGCGGCTTCGAGTCTGGGCGAGGGAGTTCGCGGGATCGAACACCCGCTCCTCGATCCGGTTACCCATCGCATCGAGTGAGTAGGCGATGCGGTTGCCGAGACTATCCTGCATGCCCGTGAGCCGGTGCGCGGCGTCGTAGCTGTAGGCTAGCGACGACCCGTCGGGCAGAGTCACCCGGGTGAGCTGCCCCACGCCGTCGTACTCGTAGCCCGTCGTTTCACTGCCTACCGCTCTGGAGACGAGGTGCTGTCGGGAATCGTAGGCAAGGGTCGTTGTCAGCCCGTTCGGATCGACGATTGTCGTTGGCTGGCCATGCGCGTTGTAGGCCGTAATCTCGGTGAGGTGTCCCGCAGCGTTGGTGATGGTCGCAACGTTGCCGCGCCTGCCAAGGTCCGGGTCGTCGTCCGGGTAATAGGTGTAGGTCGTGACGTCGGAGAGGTCGGTGCGCGGCCCATCGAGCGTGAGCAGCTGACCGTCGGCGTTGTAGGTGTAGCGCCAGGTGCGCGGCGCACCCGAGGCCGACCCGGAGAATTCTTGACTTCCGTTCGCGTCGGTGGTGGCCTGCACGGTTTTTGCGCACAGCACCCCCGGAACGAGCGTAGCGTCGGGCCTGGAGCCGCACTGCGTACCGCCATCGCCGTTATAGACGTAGCTCGTGATCCGAAGCGGCTCGGCCAAGCGCGTCCTCAGGCGAAAGGCCGGGTGCCACTCGGTGGTGATCGTGCGCGTCTGTGGCGTCGCCCCGCCACCAGAGGTGAGCGCCTCGAGGCGCTGCGTCTCGAGGTTGCGCGCGGGATCATGGGCGTAATCGGTCCGATTGCCGTTCCAGTCCGTGCGCGAGGTCGCGTTTCCCTGGTTGTCGTAAGTCGCAGACGCCGGGCCGCAGCTCGGGCACGCTGCGCCGCTGATTGCGGTCCCCTTGGGAACGCCCTGCACGTTGGCAAAGCCGTAGGTGCTCTGCGCGCCGAGGGGATTCGTGACCGTGACCGAATAGTCCGCATTCAGCGTGAGGTCGTACCGGTCGGCGCCGCCCGCGTGTTCGCTACGAAACGCGCGGTTCGTGGCGTCGTACCAGAAGGTCGCGAAGCGAACTCCGTTCTCATCGGTGATCCCGGTGAGCAAGCCCTGGGCCTGGGCCGTGCCGGCGTAGGCCGCCTCGTTGTAGTGATAGGTCCGCATCCGCCCATCCGGATAGGTGACGGCGCTCAGCGTCCTCTGCGCGTCGTACGCATAGAGGTACTCCCCTCCCGCCGGATCGGTCATCCGAACCAGGTAGCTGCGGCTGTCGTAGCCAAAGCCAAGCGAGCGGCCGAACGAATCCGTGACACTCAGGAGCAAGCCGGCGGGCAGAGGCGTAGCGGTCCCCTCGATCACGCCGCCGTTGGGCGGAGTGGCCGTGCCGTCGCTGTAGGTAAGTGTCTGGCTGAGGCCCGAGCGCGTCGTGATGCTTGTCAGGCGCCCCGCGGCGTCGAAGAGTTCGAGTTCCTCGTTCCCTTGCGTCGTCAGCGCCCAGCCGAGGGTGACGTTGCTCGCATCCGCAATGCGCTCGAGGCGATGCGCGAGATCGGCATCCGGAGCATAGTGGCCGGAGTTCAAGCGGAAGAATTCGATCACCTGACCGTCTTCGCGCCCCATCTTCACGAGCGCGTTGCTCGCCCCGACGCGGAGCCGCCGCTCATAGGTGTGGCGCCACTTGCGCCCGAGCCGCCCTCCGTCATCGTCGGTGCTGTTGTAAGCGCGCTGGAACACGAGCGCAAAGGCCGACGCCCCGCGGTAGTCGAGCTCGACCTGAAACTTGTTCCCGGTCGCTACGCTGACCGGATTTGCGCAGCTTGGCGTGATGCACGCGTTGCCTTGCGCCTTCGCGATGCTATAGACCCCCGCCGGCAGCGGTGCCGTGCAGTTTCCCGGACGGCCATCGGGAAACAGTCCAGCGTTCTGACTGAGCAGCGCTCCGCAGCGGTACTCCGCTCGGACCCGGTTCGACGGGTTGGTATCGAAGCTCGCGCAAAGCGGGGGTCCGGCCTCATTCGGATCGTTCGGAATCGGCGACCGGCCGTTTACCCAGGTGCCGGTAAACGGGTTGTTCGCCCCTCCAGCGGTCGTGCAGTAGTAGTTTGCCGGTGTAAACGCTTCGAGATGATGTCCGCCGGGTGCGGGGCCTGGCGGGGTGGGATAGTTGTTGTTGGTGTAGATAACGGCCGCCCTGTACTGCGGCAGCGCCAGCGGCGTATACCCGACGAGCAGGGTCCCGGCCAGAATGAGAAGGCCAAGTACGGCATCTCGTCGTCGTGCCTTTGTGTGCTTCTCGCCGCGTCGCTGACAACGAACCAGCGTGCCGGCTGCAGCAGACCGAGCAGTCATCCCGAAGCCCCTCCCCAAGGCCTGAAGGACTTTAGGACGAAGTGTCGTCGCCCGACATCACCCGTTCGGGCTAGGGAGCGCCTGAATCTACCTAAACAGCTTTACAAGTTGAGCATGCCGGGCCTCATAGGGGTGACTGGAGATCCCCGGATCCGCCCAGCATTCGCTCCACGTAACGCGCGATCAGATCCACTTCCAGATTGACCTTGGCGCCCGGCGCGAGCCGCGCGAGCGTCGTCACCGCGAGCGTGTGCGGAATGAGGTTGACCTCGAAGACGTGCCCCTCGACCCGGTTGACGGTGAGGCTCACGCCATCGAGCGTGATCGAGCCCTTGCGCGCGACGTAGCGTGCGAGCTCCTTCGGCACGCACAGGCGCAGGCGCTTCGACTCGCCCGCCGGCTCGAACGCTACGACCTCTCCCAGACCGTCTACATGCCCGGTGACCAGATGCCCGCCGAGCTTGTCGCCGAGGGCGAGCGAGGTTTCGAGGTTCACCGGCCCCGGCCGGTCGAGCCCTGCGGTGCAGCCGAGCGTCTCGCGCGAGACGTCGAATGAGAGGCGCGTGCCGTCGATCGCGACCACCGTGAGGCAGGCGCCCTGAACGCAGATCGAGTCGCCGAGCGCGATGCCGTTGCGCTCGAGTGTCCCAATATCGACCGTCAGGCGCACGCCCTGCGCGCGCGGCGTCACCGACTCGATCCGTCCCACCGCCTGAACGATGCCCGTGAACATCAGCGCCTCGCGATCACGCGCAGATCCTCGCCCACCCGCTCGACTGCGTGCAAGCGAAGCTTCACGCGCGCGTCGAGCGAATCCGGCGCAGGCAGGTTCACCATGCCCTGCGCCGCGTCGCCGAGCAGGCTCGGGTTGAGATAAAGCAGAAACTCGTCTACGCAGCCCTCGCGCAGGAGCGAGCCGTTCAGCTTGAAGCCGCCCTCTACCTGCAGCTCGTTCACCCCGCGGCGCGCCAGCGCCTCGAGCATCGGCGGCAGGTCGACTTTGCCCTCGCGATTGGCGAGCAGCACCACTTCGGCGCCCTTCGCCTCCAGCGCGCGCCGTCGTCCTGCGTCGTCGGTCCCGCAGAACACCAGCACGTTGCCGCCCTCAAGGACACGGGCCGCGGGCGGCGTCTCGAGCCGGCTGTCTACGACGACGCGCAGCGGCTGGCGCGGCGTGTCGACCCCGCGCACGCTGAGTCGCGGATCGTCCGCCTTCACGGTGCCGATGCCGGTCAGCACAGCGCAGGCGCGCGCGCGCCAGCGATGGCCGTCTAGCCGCGCCGCCTCGCCCGTGATCCACTGCGAGCGGCCGTCGGCGAGCGCGCTGCGGCCGTCGAGCGTGGCAGCAATCTTCATGCGCACCCAGGGCCGGCCGCGCGTCATGCGCGAGACGAAGCCGAGGTTCAGCTCGCGCGCTTCCTCTTCCAGCAGCCCGTGCTCTACCGCGATTCCTGCTGCAGCGAGCCGGTCCGCACCGTGCGCCGCGGCCGGGTTCGGATCGCGCATCGCGCAAACCACGCGCGCGACGCCCGCCGCCGCCAGGGCTTCGGCACAGGGCGGCGTGCGGCCGTGGTGGTTGCAGGGCTCCAGCGTCAGGTAAACGGTCGCGCCGCGCGCCGCATCGCCCGCCTGCGAAAGCGCGTTGGCCTCGGCATGCGCGTCTCCCGCGCGCTCGTGCCAGCCCTCGCCCACGACGCGTTCGCCCTGCGCGATGACGCAGCCGACGCGCGGGTTGGGCGTAGTGGTGAAAAGACCGCGCCCGGCGAGCGCCAGCGCGCGCGCCATCATGGCTTGATCGAGCGGGGAAAAACCGCTCACCTGCGCTTCGCCTCCGCGATCGTGCGGACGAGTTGCTTGACGTCGTCCGCAGTGGCGGGTCTGCTGTAGCGCCGTGCGTTACGCTCGTCGGCCACGGCGCGCGGCCGCGCGGGCAGCGAGGCCCCGCGCCAAGCAGGCGATTCGATGCGCCTCCGCGTCCTCGTGCGTGGCGAATCCGTACACGCCTTTCGGAATGAACGTGGACGTTGCGCCGAGGCGCGCGATCGATTCGCAGAAGGCCGCGCCCTCGAGCAGCAGCTCGCCCGAGGGCTGCATCGCGATCGGTCGCTCGCAGCGCTGGCCGACGGTTCGGACGGTCATGGTCGCGATTCTAGCGCCGCCCCTTGCGCGGCCCCTTGATCGCCTGCACCGCCTCGCGGAAATCGTCCGGCGTCTCGAAGCTGCGGTACACGGAGGCGAAGCGGATGTAGGCGATCTTGTCGAGCTTGGCGAGCTCGCGCATGACCAGGTCGCCGACGCGACCGGTCGGGACTTCGCGCTCGCCCATCGCGCGCAGACGCTCCTCGATGCGGTCGACCGCCGCATCGACCGCCGCGGTCGCCACCGAGCGCTTGCGCAGCGCGAGCATCATGCTGCCGACCAGCTTGTCGCGGTCGTAGTCGGTGCGCGTGCCGTCCTTTTTTACCAGCCGCGGCATGCGCAGCTCGACGCGCTCGTAGGTGGTAAAGCGCTTGTCGCACTTGGGGCAGCGCCGGCGGCGGCGGATCACGTTCGCCCCGGGGTTCGAGCGCGTGTCGACGACCTGCGTGTCGTCGCTGCTGCAGAAGGGGCAGCGCATGCCGGCGGCCTAGGCCAGCACCCGCGCCGGTACGTATACCGGAAAGCCCTGGCACAGCGCTTGCGCTTCCCCCTGCACGCGGCGCAGCGTCGCCTCGTCGGAGGGCTTGTCGAGCACGTCCGCGATCAGATGCGCCACGATCTCGGCCTCCGGCACGCGAAAGCCGCGCGTGGTCATCGCCGGCGTGCCGATGCGGATGCCGCTCGTCACGCTGGGACGCTCGGGGTCGTTCGGCACCGCGTTCTTGTTGACGGTGATGTGCGCGCGGCCGAGCACGTCCTCCGCGTCGCGTCCGGTAATGCCCTTGCGGCGCAGATCGACGAGGAACATGTGGCAGTCGGTGCGCTCGGAGACGATGCGCAGCCCCCGCTCGGTGAGCACACGCGCCATCGCGCGCGCATTATCGAGCGTGTGCTGCTGATAGGCGCGGAATTCCGGCCGCATCGCCTCGCCTAATGCGACCGCCTTGGCCGCGATCACGTGCATCAGCGGCCCGCCCTGCAGGCCCGGGAACACTGCCGAGTTGAGCGCGCGCTCATGCTCGGCGTCCGCAAGAATCATTCCGCCACGCGGCCCGCGCAGTGTCTTGTGGGTCGTGGTGGTGACCACGTCTGCGATCCCTACGGGGCTCGGATAGAGCCCGGCCGCGACCAGCCCCGCGTAATGCGCGATATCCGCGACGAGCAGCGCGTCCACCTCGTCCGCGATGTGGCGCAGCCGCGCCCAGTCGATCGCGAGCGCATAGGCCGACGCGCCCCCGATGATGATGCGAGGGTTGTTTTCGCGCGCCAGGCGCTCGGCCTCGGCGTAATCGAGCACCTCGTTGGCGTCGAGCCCGTAGGACAGCGCGCGGTAAAGCTTGCCGCTCGAGCTCACCGCGGCGCCGTGCGTGAGGTGCCCGCCGTGCGCGAGCGACATTCCCAGGAGCGTGTCGCCCGGCTTGAGAAAGGCGAGGTAGGCCGCCTGATTGGCCTGCGAGCCCGAATGCGGCTGGACGTTCGCGTACTCGGCGCCGAACAGCATCTTTGCGCGCTCGATCGCGAGGTGCTCGGCGATGTCGACGAAGGCGCAGCCGCCGTAGTAGCGCTTGCCCGGATAGCCCTCGGCGTACTTGTTGGTCAGCTGCGAGCCCTGCGCCTCGAGCACCGCGGGGCTGACGTAGTTTTCGGAGGCGATCAGCTCGATGTGATCTTCCTGGCGCTGATGCTCGAGGAGAATCGCGTTCCAGAGCTCTGGATCGGACTGCGCGAGGGGAGCGTTGGAGAACATGACAGACGGAGGAGGGAAAGGCGGATTTTACAGGACCCCCCCTTCGCCCGAGCCGCGAAGCGCGTCAGAGCCGCGGCGGAGGCGCGACGTCGGCCGGCGTGTCGATGTCGCGGATCGCGCCCGGATCGCCGACCGGAACCTTGACCAATTCGGAGGCATGCGCCTCGAGCACGCTACGCGCGCCTTCGTCTCCGCGCAGAGCCTCGAGCTGTGCGCGAAAGCGTCCGGCGATGCCGACCGGGTGCCCGCGGCGGGTGCGGAAGTACGGTGCGGCGAGCGCGGCGCCGCCGGCGAGCGCGTCGCGCACCGCGGCGATCGTGCTCGGCCGCACGAACGGCATGTCGGCGAGCGCGACCAGGTAGCCGTCGACTTCGCCTGCCGCGCGCGCCGCGCAGGCGAGGCTCGCGCCCATGCCCTCGTCGGCGTCCGGACACTCGATCACTTCGCAGTCCTCGGCAGCGAGCGCCTGACCCGTCGCCGCGGAGCCCGGGCGCACGACTGCGATGACGCGGTCGATCTCGGCTTTCAGGTGGCGCGCCGCCTGCACCGCGACGACGACGCCATGCGGCAATGCATGAGCAAGCTTGTCGGCGCCGAAGCGCCGGCTCGCGCCCGCCGCGAGCAGCAGGCCGACGATTCGGCGCCGCGGCGCGGGCGTCGCGGCGCTCAACGCGCCGCTCTCAGGCGCGCTGCGCGGCCGGCGTCGTCTCGCAGGCCGAAGGCGCGAAGCGGCTCTTTTCCTTCGCCGACCAGTCGGGCGTCTCGACACCGTGGCGCGCGCCGGTCATCTCGGCAAGGATCGCCACAGCGATCTCGGGCGGCGTCTTCGAGCCGATGTACAGGCCCACGGGGCCGTGCAGGCGCGCAATTTCCGCCTCCGACAGATCGAACTCCGCAAGCCGCTTGCGCCGCGCGTCGTTGTTTTTCTTCGAGCCGATCGCGCCGACGTAAAAGGCGGGCGATTTCAGGGCCTCGAGCAGGGCGAGGTCGTCGATCTTGGGGTCGTGCGTGAGCGCAATCACCGCGGTGTGGGCATCGACGTTCATCGCTCCGAGCACGTCGTCCGGCATGCCGCGATCGAGCGCAACGCCCTCCATCGTCCAGCCCGCCGCGTATTCCTCGCGCGGATCGATCACGACGACGTGGTAGTCGAGCATCTTCGCCATCGCCGCGAGGTAGTGGGTGAGCTGGCCGGCGCCGATCAGGAACAGCCGCCAGCGCGGGCCATGCACGGTAAAGAGCACTTTGCCGTCAAATTCGATGATGTCCTGCCACTTGCCCGGTTCGAGGGTCGCTTCGCCGCTCGCCATGTCGAGACGCCGGCGCACCAGCTGCTGCTTGCCGATGGTCTCCAGCAGCGCGCCCAGGCGGCTGCGCTCGGAGACCGGCTCGAGGACGATTTGCAGCGTTCCTCCGCAGGGCAGACCCCAGCGGGTCGCCTCCTCGTTGGTGACGCCGTAGGTGACCAGCTGCGGACGCTCCGCGGCAACCGCCTTGGCGCGCACCTTTTCGATCAGGTCGTCCTCTACGCAGCCCCCGGAGACCGAGCCGATGACCAGCCCGTCGTCGCGAATCACGACCATGGCGCCGACCGGTCGCGGCGCCGAGCCCCAGGTCTTGACGATGGTGCCGAGGGTCGCGCGCCGCCCTTCCTTGCGCCAGGCCTCGGCGCTGCGCAGTACTTCGATGTCGACGCTATCCATGGATTGCCTCGCTTTTGCTGCGTGCCGGTAAGAGAGAAGTTTACGCTCCCCGCCAACCTGGGGCCCGCGGGACGGGTTTCAACCGCCCAGGCAGGCGCTCGCGCGATCGCGCCCATGCTGGGCACTCATCCAGCACGCATTACGCCAGCCGATTTGCGCGCCGCAGCATAAGTCCCTGCGTTGCTCCGCGCAAGGCGCTTCGCTTACGATACGCGCCCGGGCGTTCATACGCTCGCCACGTCCGCCACGCAGCATTGCCGAGGAGCACCGCGCGGACGCCGGCGCGCCGCGTTCGAGGACACGCGGTCAGACCGTTCGCCGCAGGGCGGGCGCGAACCTGCATTCTGTCGAAGGAGGAGAAATGTCAGTCAAGGTTTCCATGAAAGTGAACGGCAAGGCCGTGTCCGGAGAAGTCGAGGAGCGCACCCTGCTCGTCACGTTCATCCGCGAGCAGCTGCGCCTGACCGGTACGCACGTGGGCTGCGATACCGCGCAATGCGGCGCCTGCACCGTGCAGATGAACGGCGCGTCGGTGAAATCCTGCTCCATGCTCGCGATGCAGGCCGAGGGCGCGGACGTCATGACGATCGAGGGCGTCGCGGCCGCCGACGGCACGCTGCACCCGATGCAGGCGGCCTTCAAGGAGCACCACGGCCTGCAGTGCGGCTTCTGCACCCCCGGCATGGTGATGACCGCGATCGATTTCGCAAGCAAGCATCCGAGTGCGGGCGAGCAGGAAGTGCGCGACGCGCTCGAGGGCAACCTGTGCCGCTGCACGGGCTATCACAACATCGTCAAAGCGATCATGGCCGGGTCCAAAGCCATGGCCGGTGCAAAGTGAGGAGGCCGTCATGAGTGCATCCCTTATCGGCGCGCGCGTCCAGCGCAAAGAGGACTACCGCTTTCTCACCGGCGCGGGCCAGTACACGGA
>Ga0210102_1000474_pt1 | contig 10286 bp, 9 predicted proteins | sample RushOxbow_ThreeS_4_FD_185563 | JGI IMG/M metagenome (GOLD analysis project Ga0210102, IMG submission 185563) | Wetland microbial communities from San Francisco Bay, California, USA, that impact long-term carbon sequestration -... | ecosystem: Environmental > Aquatic > Marine > Wetlands ...
CGCCGCGGTCGTGAGTTCCTTCGTCCAGTTTGTCCTTGAGATCGAGGCCCGCCGCAAACCGGCGAATATCCGATACGAAATCAAGAACAATCACATTTTCTTTTCCGGGCGCCAGCCTCAGCCCGCGTCCCAGCTGCTGGATGAATATTCTGCGGCTATGGGTCACTCTCTGGAATACGATGATATTAACGTCGGGCACGTCAACACCTTCATTGAAGATGTCAATCGCACAGACTACGCTGACAGCTCCGTCATGGAAATCTGACAGCACACGATTCCGCTCATAGGGTGTGGTCTGCCCGATGTTTTGTACCAGTGATGAGTTAGTCTAGCGCAACTCTGGGCGGTTGCCGAGAGTCGCCGTCGTCGGGGGTGTGGAGAAGTGGGAAGCGCGTAGCGGTTTCCACTTCTCCATGCCCCTTGCCTGTTGGCGCCAGCCACGCCTCAGGAGCCGGAGGTCTATATCCCAGCGACGAGTGTGGCCGAACCGTGTTGTAGTGCACGCGCCAGCGCTCGGCCAGCACCCGCAGTTCTTTCATCGAGTAGAAGATCTCTCCGTTCAGGAACTCGTCCCGCAGTTTGCTGTTGAACGATTCACAGTAGCCGTTCTCCCACGGAGAGCCGGGTTCGATGTACATGGTTTTGGCGCCCGTGGAAGCCAGCCACTGGCGCAGGTCGCGGGCCACGAACTCCGGCCCATTGTCCGAGCGGATGTGCTCGGGAACTCCCTTCACGAGCATGACGTCCGCCAGAGCCTCGATCACCTTGGCCGAGCTCCATCGCCGCTCGGCACGAATCAGCAGACATTCGCGGCTGTACTCGTCGATCAGGTTCAGCAGGCGGACGCTTCGTCCGTCGTACGTCTGCACATGAACGAAGTCGTAGCTCCACACATGGTTCGCATGTGTGGGCCGCAGCCGTACGCACGATCCATCGTTCAGCCACAGCCGCCCACGCGGCTTCTGCTTCTGCGGAACCTTCAGCCCTTCACGACGCCAGATTCTCTCGACGCGGTCCTTGCCCACCCGCCAGCCGGCATGCTGCAGCAATGCCGTGATGCGGCGATAGCCGTAACGACCGTACTGCTTGGCCAGAGAAACGATGGCCTGGGTCAGCCGGTCTTCGTCTTCCCGCCGAGCCGGCCGGTAGCGCTGCGTGCCGCGTGGCTGGTTTACCAGGCGGCACGCCCGACGCTCCGTCATTCCATGGCCTTGCTGCGCGTGGACGACCGCCTGGCGGCGTCGATCCGGGCTTAGAAGTTTCCCGAGGCAATGTCCTTCAGAACCAGCTTCTCCAGGCTCAACTCGCTGACCAGCCGCTTCAGCTTCGCATTCTCCTGCTCCAGCTCTTTCAGCCGGCGGGCTTGGTCCACCTGAAGCCCCCCATACTCCTTGCGCCAGCGATAGTAGGTCTGCTCCACAATGCCCGCATCCCGGCAAGCCTGCTCGGTCGGCTTCCCGTTCGCAACGGCCACTTCAATCTGCCGGAGCAGGTTCACCACCTGCTCCGGCGTGTACTTCCTTCCTCGTGCCATACGCTCTCCTTGTCCAGTTCTCGCTTATTCACTGGCACAAATCAAGCCGGGCACTCCAAAAGAATGTATGGGAAATCTTGATATGCCTATTGCCTATAAAGACCGCCCTGATTCCGAGGGCGCGGTCTATTCTCTCCTTCCCGGTCGCGACCCGATTAAAAGTCTTCCGGATGCAAATATTCCGAACACAGAATGGTACGCCGTCGTCGGAAACTTTAGAGATAACGGACGGGACAGGGGGAGCTGGGTTCGTGAACTTCTTCAGAGGCTGCTGAATGCGACATACTCAAAGGACGATCCTCCCGTTTCACTGAGCTATTGGATCGGTACTCTCGACAACGATGGAATTGTCAGCATCACATCTCAAATGGGAAATGTCAGCCCTGAACGAACCCAGACGTTTGAAAATATGTCCCACGTGACTCCTGAAAGCTTTGAACAAAAAAGCTACATACTACTCAACAACTTAATTATGGGTGATTGGAGTCGTGATGGCATCACAGACAATGTTGGGGTTAACTGGAAGGTAGCTCAGTGGCTTGGGTATGGGAATTACGTCGATGCGGGCGGAAACTAGTGTAGGAGATCTCGATTGCCGCGCCAGCCAAGCACTCACCGTATTGCGAAGAGGCCGGGATATTTCTGCCGAGGAAGGATATGTGATGAAAAGCTTGCGAATTGCCGCTGTGGTTTGCATCTTTGTGGCGTTCGTCGCCGCCGTGACTCACCGTATGAATCCGGGAGTAGAGGATATCTTTGATGCGGAAAGCAGACTGAAGATCTCAAGGCCCGCAAGCCCTGTGGCAGGCCTGGCCCAGCCTGTGCAAGTCGGCGTGGAGATTCAGGGTGGGGACATCGCGTTAATTTTGGTCATCCAGCGCAACAGATTCGGTAGCCTTGGAAATGAATCGAATGGCGTATTAGTTGGGAGCGGTGAAGCCAAGATTATCCAGGATAATGGCATTGAAAAGACGATTGAAATTGTTCCATTGCAGTTAGGTACGGTAAATTGCGAGATCCAGGTTTTCTTTGCCGATGGAGGGGTTGCCAAGAAAATCTTTACTTTACACGTAGTGCCTTCTTCCAGAGGAGTCACAAAATTTAATCTGAACACAGGCTATCGCCGAATGTTCCTTATTCTGGAGGACGAGGAAGAGGATCGTCGAAAACTCTTGGATCCAGAAGTAAAATACAGTTTCCTTGACGATCCAATACGATTAATGAATCTGACTGAGATGAAATTCAGCGTAGAGCAATCCGAGTTCGAGCCAGTTGTTCGGGTAGATGCTAACGGCTGGGTCCATGCACTTAGGCCGGGGAAGGCGGTGCTGGTTGGCGACTTCGATGGGGTGATCGATAAAATCCCAATCACCGTATATACGAAGGAAGATGTTCCCCAAGACTATCGCATGCCGTGGAATCGCAACCGGTAGTGATCGGCCCCGGTGTATTTGAACCACCTGGAATGTTAGTCCTCGGCGGTTTTGATGGGCCCAGTAAAACGGTAACACTTGGAGAGTTAGTTTTTGGTCTGTTTTTGGTTCAGTCAGATTGCGGCTCGCCGCGATCTGACTGGCGAACTCAGCCGGCGCCCTGTCGGCTAGAGCCCTGTGAGGGCGGAATCTTCCTGCATTCCATTGGGAGCAGGGAACTGGCTTTCCTGATATGACAGAAAGATTCCCTGTTTGATTCACAGTAATAATGACTTAAGAAATGAAAACAATGAAGATGGGGCCGCATTTACTGCATCTGTGCCTCAGGATTCCCTGTATTTTTCCCTGCTTAGGGGAATTTGGACCAGAGAGGCGTTCGCTCCCGACTGAACCAGACGCCAACAGATCAAACAGCTCACATTAATTCCATTTTCAGTTCACTGCAGAGGGCCGCTCTCGAGGTGCGCATTCATCCCGGAGCGGCTTCGGTCCCGGCCGTGAATGTTTTAAGGGAGTGTCGTCGGGCCGCTCAAACACTGCAACGGGAAACTGGTCAGCGGCCTGCCCCTAGAACTTGCCGCGCGCGGGCTAGCCCCTCCTGCTGCTTCTGCCAGAAGCTCTCGCCCAACTTAGCCGAACTTTCATCGAATGGGCTGAACTTTCCAGCCTTTTCGAATGCTGCCACTGCCTCGGCTGCCTGTCCATTTGCGAGCTGTGCGTATCCGAGTTGCAGGTAAAGCCAGCTGGGCCGGCCGGATAATTCCGCGGCTTTGGAAAGAATACGCACCTCATCCGCGTACCGGCGGAACCGATGGTATTGCGAAGCCAGCGCCGGTGCCGCATTTGCAGAACCAAGTTCACTAGCCAGCGTAAGCTCCCGCTCCGCTTGGTCCCAGCGGCCTAGCGTTTGGAACGCATATCCCCGCACAAAATGAACGAATGCGCTCTCTGAAAAGAGAGCGTTCGCCGAATCCAGAGCCGTGAGCGCCTCGGCGGGCCTCCGCAAAGCGAGGTGAATGTAGGCCGTATTGAGGTAGTAATGGAAGGCCTCGGCCCGTCCGCGCATGCCATGTGTCGGCGGAGGATTAGAAAACTCAACCTGTCGGCAGTCGATTTGCAGCCGGTCAATCAGCGCGGCGTTTTCCGGCGATACGCGTACGAAGATCGCCGCTTGCTCGTCCATATACACGGGCCGCCAGCGTTCGTTTGTGCAATACGGCAGCAGCTGGTTCGGCGCATGATTCAGTTCGGGGTCGAGGTTAACGAAGACCGTGTTGATTTTGCGCTGATCAGCCTCCTGTTGCCAGGCTGTGGAATCGAGAGGCTGGTTCAGCAGGCTCTCAGTATGAAAAAGCAAGTCTTCTCCAAACGGGACGGATCGGCCATCAATATAGTCTGGATAGTCTGTTCCCAATGCCCATAGGAGGAACCCACCCGAGCTGAAGGGGTGGAAGATATTCTTCGGCAAGTGTTGATTTCTAACGAAGTTTGCTGCGTCAAAGGGATACCAGTAAGAAGGCCCCGTTCCGAACATGGTGAACTTTTGCGATGCTTTGAGATAGTAACGATTTGTTACCAGGTCGTAGATTCGGATTCCCGCAAAAGAGGCGACGCACAGTGCGATCATCAGCGCCATGACCTCTGCCCGCATCAGCTTCTGCAGCTTGCCGAAAGACCTTTTGGCCGTTTCCGTACTGCATGCATCCGCAAGAAGTGAACCGGCCACAATCACCATCACCGTGGCAAACGGTGCGCTCATGCGGGCTGCATGCAGGGCGACATAGGCCGATGCGGCCAGCAGCAGAGCCGGACCGAATCGCCGCATGCACACGGCACAAATCACCGTCACAAGCGCAATGGCGAGCAGCCACCAACCCGCGCTGCCGGGTTCCCGCCACTCGGCCGTATGCTGCAAAAGAATCGGAATATTGATTCGCACCGGAGCCCACTCTCGAACCCACGCGCTGTGCGCGCTCTGGATCGAGGCCTGCCGGACCAATGCCAGATAGATCCGTATGCCCCACGGATTCGCGAGCGTTGCCACGGCGGTCGCAAGCAGGTAGGGCGCTGCCCGGCGCAGCCGAAGCACGGCGGTGGTCCGATCGCGCTTGGCTAGGATTTCCAATAACTCAAGCCCGGCATAGGCGAAACAAATCGCCAGCCCCGCAATAAACCCAGGGTGCAGGTTCACCCAGAGCAACATGAGTAACGGAAGTAGCCAGAGCTTCTCTTGTTTGTTGCGGTAGTAGTGCCAAAGAATTCCCAGAAATGCCGCGATCAGAATTTCGGAAAACATATCGGCTCGGGGAGCGGTTCGCAGAGCAATCAGCGGAACACTGATGAGAGCCAATAGCGTGCCCGGCAAAGTCGGGTGCCGCAGCTGTAACGCCACAGTTCCGACGCACGCAGCGGCTCCCAGCCATGAAAGCAGCGCATAACCGCCAGCCGCATAGGTAAGGTAAAGCAGAACCTGGGAGAGAACCGGATAAATCCACTCCTGCCCGCGAGCGGTATAAGAAAAGACGTCTGTACGGGGGATCGCATGGTGCTCCATAATCCAGCGACCGGTGGCGAGTTGCCATCCTAAGTCAAGGTCGGCGACCGTGCGAAGTCCGGCAATCAGTGCGTATGCGAAAACTGCTAGAAGAGCAAGCCGGACGAGGTAACGCCAGTATTTTGACTGCGCAAACTGTGCCGTCCCGTCCACGAACGCGGAATTCTTTTCCCGCTCAGTTTTTCTCATGTCGACTCTAAAGATGGATCTCCCCAGCGGTTTGCCGCATTCTGCTTAACGCCAGGACGCAGGCCAAGAATATCGTTGAGCGGTCGTCCAGGCTCATACTTCCGAACAAATGCTATCCGCAAAGGCGCGACGATCGCTACTCCGCGAACATGCAATCCAACTGGCGCCGCATGAGATGAGGAGGAATGAAGGGCTGGATTGCGTCTAAGTTATTTAGAATGAATCGGTAGTAGCGAGCGGACTCCGGCCGCTGACTGCGGCCATTTCGAAGGCTATGCGAGCCAAACTTCCCAGAAGGGTTGTCTGGCTCCGCCAGGTACAAAATCAGCAGACCGCTCCGTGGTCAGCGCCGCGGCATGGGAATGATTCTGCTGGCGCCGTGAGGGCTGCTGGAAGCATTGAGCAAACCTCGGTCATCCAGCGCGTCGATCAACATATCGATGAGCGAGAGCGTAATTTCCGGATGATGGCGCGCCTCTTCCACCAGATGGTGCGAGCAGATGGGATTTCCCTGCCAATCCGGAAGGGCTCCGTCCTCCAGCGGCGGGTAGAGCTGGTAGCGAGCAGGATTTCCGCACTTCGGCAGCGAACACTGCTCGTCTAGTTCGCCGCCCCGGCTCTTCAGATTGATTGCGACCAGATTGAACATGGTCTCGGTCCCTTTCAGCATCGGGAATATTACGGATAAAAGCTACTGGCCTCGCGGCTCGGCGTCTTCGCGCGGCGGAATACTGAATCTGCCCGCCATGTTTTCCACTGTCAGCACGGCCTCGGCCACCTCGCGGATGGGACGCCGCGTTCTGCGGCTCTCCTCGCGCAGCATGGAGTATGCCTCCTGCTCGGCGATTCCGTAGCGGTGCTGCAGAATCCCTTTGGCGCGCTCCACCAGCTTGCGCTCGGCCAGTTGCTGGCGGATGAGCACGGATTCCTTCTTGAGCCGCGCGTTGTGCTCGGCGAGTTGCGAGTAGGCGATGGCGCCTCCCATCTGCTCGCTGAGGAAGCTGAGCACGGCAATCTCGTCCGGGGTGTGCTGGTGCGGTTCGCGATGGTGAACGTTCAGCACACCGATCACTTCGCTGCCGCGCAGCAGGGGAAGGGAGATCAGCGCCTGGTAGGTGTCCTCGACGAGGGTGGAGAATGTCTTGAAGCGGGGATCTTTCCAGGCATCGCGGCTGAGCGCGACCACGCTGTTGTGCTGGGCCACCCAACCGGCTACGCCTTCGCCCAGGTTGAGGCGTACCTGGCCAATCTCGGTGTCGTGTGGAAGCTGCGAGGCGCGCAGAACGATGTCGCCGGTCTCGTGATCGGGAAGATAGACCAGGCAGGCATCGCAGCCGGAGACCTCAACCGTGATCGTGATCAGCTCCTGCAGCATGTCGTCAATCGCCATGCCACTGCTGACAATACGGCTGGTGCGATGCAGGATGGTAACCTGCCAGCGAGTTTTTTTCTCATGTGGCATGGGCGCTCCAGTAACAACACTTGTTCGTCCACCCCACCCCGTTTAGCTGAGACTATCGACTGGCGCTTGCGCAGGCCAATCAAAACTTTCTATGCCGCGTATAAACACAACCCTCTTGTGCAATCGAAATGGAACATTAGAATCGCAGCCATGACAGTTTCAGCCCGAAACAAACTCGCCGGTAACATTGTTGAAATAATTCACGGCTCGGATCCAGGTCGGGGAGATTCTGATCGAGAGCGTCATCACCATGCGCTGCGTGGAGGAGATGGGTCTCGAGGTGGGCGACAAGGTGGCAGCGCTAGTCAAGCCCACCGAGGTCATGGTGCAGAAGGGGTAAGTTTCGCAGCCACGCCTGGTTCAGCCAGCGCGGCTTCTGCATACCCACGCGCACAAGCGAGTATAGATGCATAAATAGGCGTCATTCATTAACGGCTCCGAAGAGCGGCAATAAAAAAAATCGATTGGACGAGCCGGGCGAACTATCGTAACGTAGCGGCATCACACCGGAAGGCAGATAGATACCGGCGAAGCATGCGCCGGTCCCACGAAAAGCCTTCACCCTCCCCAAAGGGCATCGCGTCGCAGCAGATGCCGGGTTTTCAGCTCCCAGTCCGAGCATACGTCCGCTGAGCGAAATCCGCCCAGGCGGCGAATATCCATAGCAGTTGAATCATTCATTCGCGAGCAGGCGCGGCCGCGCCCACTGGGGCACCCGTCTATCCAAAAACACTTTCTATTCAAAATTCACAGATGCGAGGGGCAGAAATCATGAGGAAGGTAGCGATCTACGGCAAAGGCGGAATCGGCAAAAGCACCACGACGCAGAACACGGTAGCAGCGCTGGCGGAGATGGGCAAGAAGGTCATGGTGGTGGGTTGCGATCCCAAGGCGGATTCGACCCGGCTGCTGCTGGGCGGGTTGGCACAGCAGACCGTGCTGGACACGTTGCGCGAAGAGGGCGACGAGGTCGATCTCGACGATATCCGTCGCACCGGCTTTGGCGACACCTATTGCACCGAATCGGGCGGTCCCGAGCCCGGCGTCGGCTGCGCCGGCCGCGGCATCATCACCTCGATCAACATGCTGGAACAGCTTGGCGCCTACAAGGAAGACGTCGGGCTCGACTACGTCTTCTATGACGTACTGGGCGACGTGGTCTGCGGCGGTTTCGCCATGCCGATCCGCGAAGGCAAGGCGCAGGAGATATACATCGTCTGCTCCGGCGAGATGATGGCGATGTACGCGGCCAACAACATCTGCAAGGGCATCGTAAAGTTTGCACAGGCCGGAGGCGTTCGCCTGGGCGGGCTGATCTGCAACAGCCGCAAGGTGGACAACGAGCGCGAGACGATTGAAGAGCTGGCGCGCCAGCTCGGCACCCAGATGATCCACTTCGTACCCCGCGACAACGACGTGCAGCGGGCCGAAATCAACCGCAAGACCGTCATTGACTGGAAGCCCACCTGTCCGCAGGCCGATGAATATCGCAAGCTGGCCGCGGCGATCGACGACAACAAGATGTTTGTTATCCCCAAGCCGCTGCCGATCGAGTCGCTGGAAAAGCTTTTGATCGACTTCGGCCTGGCGGAAGACGCTCCGAAAGCGGGCGCGGTGGTCGCCTAGCACGGCTCTGGCACAGGGCCCGTCGCAAGGCGGGCCCGCATCCGAAAAGGACATCAGGAAGAGGTTGCCGATATGACACTGGATCCAAAGCTGGTCAAAGACGAGCTAGTCTCCATCTACCCCAAGAAGCTGGCGAAGAAACGCGCCGATCAGATCGTGGTAAACGAGCGCCGCGAGGACGGCTCGGTGCCCGAGATCAAGGCCAACACCCGCAGCAGCCCGGGCATCATCACGCAGCGCGGCTGCACCTATGCCGGATGCAAGGGCGTGGTCATTGGCCCCAGCCGCGACATCCTGAGCATCACGCACGGACCCATCGGTTGCGGCTTTTACTCGTGGCTTACGCGGCGCAACCAGACGCGTCCGCCAACCGAGGACGACGCCAATTTCATGAACTATTGCCTTTCGACTGACATGACCGAAGAGCAGATCGTCTTCGGCGGCGAAAAGAAGCTGAAGGCGGCCATCAAGGAGGCGTACGCGCTCTTCAAGCCCAAGGCCATCGCCATATTTTCCACCTGCCCGGTGGGCCTGATCGGCGACGACGTGCATGCTGTAGCACGCGAGATGAAGGAAGAGCTTGGCATCAACATCTTCGGCTTCAGCTGCGAAGGTTATCGCGGGGTCAGCCAGTCGGCCGGCCACCACATTGCCAACAACCAGCTCTTCAAGCACGTCATCGGGCTCAACGAAACCGAGCACGAGGACAAATTCAAGGTCAACCTGCTGGGTGAATACAACATCGGCGGCGACGGCTTCGTCATTGACGAGATTCTGAGCCGCTGCGGCATCAAGCAGGTTGCGACCTTCAGTGGCAATTCCACCTACGACACCCTGGCGAATTCGCACACCGCCGACTTGAATCTCATCATGTGCCACCGATCCATTAACTACGTGGCCGAGATGATGGAGAGGAAGTTCGGCATTCCCTGGATGAAGGTGAACTTCATCGGCGGCGAGGCCACGGCGAAGTCGCTGCGCAGGATCGCCAAGTACTTCGACGATCCCGAGCTGACAGAGCGCGTGGAGAAGGTGATTGCCGAGGAACTGCCGGCGGTCGAGGCGGTGCGCGACGAGGTTCGCAGCCGCACCGAAGGCAAGACGGCCATGCTGTTCGTCGGTGGCTCGAGGGCGCACCACTACCAGATGCTGTTTAACGAGCTGGGCATGAAGACCATCGCAGCGGGGTACGAGTTTGGCCACCGCGACGACTACGAAGGCCGCAGCGTGCTGGACAGCATCAAGATGGACGCCGACAGCAAGAACATCGAGGAGCTGACCGTGGAGCAGGACCCGGTGATGTACCGGCCGCGGAAGTCTCCCGAGGAGCTGGCAAAGCTGGCCGCCGACGCCGAGCTGGAGTTCCGCGACTACATTGGCATGATGCCTGAGATGGACGACGAACAGCTCGTCATCGACGACATCAGCCATCACGAAACGCAGCGGCTGCTGGAGCTGTACCGCCCGGATATCTTCTGCGCCGGCATC
>Ga0210102_1000475_pt1 | contig 10281 bp, 7 predicted proteins | sample RushOxbow_ThreeS_4_FD_185563 | JGI IMG/M metagenome (GOLD analysis project Ga0210102, IMG submission 185563) | Wetland microbial communities from San Francisco Bay, California, USA, that impact long-term carbon sequestration -... | ecosystem: Environmental > Aquatic > Marine > Wetlands ...
TACAACGACTGCTTGTCGAGCACGCGCACCACGGCGTCCTCGCCGTAGATGCTCGGCATGATCGAGACGCGGAAGTCGACCGCGCGGCCGTGGTCGAGCGCCTTGAAGCGCCCGTCCTGCGGCACGCGCCGCTCGGTGACGTCGAGCTCGGCGAGCACCTTGACGCGCGCGATCGCCTGCTCGGCCTGCGCCATGTCCTGGATCAGCTTGATCTGCGACAGGATCCCGTCGATGCGGAACTTGATCGTCAGGCCGCCGGCCACCGTCTCGAGGTGGATGTCGCTCGCGCCGAGCTTGAGCGCATCGCGCAGCGTGGAGCGCACCAGGCGCACGACTTCGCTCGTCTCCTCGCTGATCGCGCGCAGCGACAGGTCCTCCACGCGCAGCTGCTCGTCGAGCACGCCCGCGACCTCGGCCTGCACGCTGTCGAGCGCGCGCAGCGTCTCCTCGTGCCCGGCGAGGAAGGCGACCAGGTCGCCGCGGTGCACCAGGCGCCAGGCGAAGGGCGGCGCGATGCGCTCCTCGGCCCAGGCCGCGAGCTCGGCCGAGAAGGGATCATCGGTCGCGAGCAGCAGCGCGCCGTCGGGCGCGCGCAGCAGCGCGCAGCCGCGCTGCGCGCATTCGCTGAAAGGCAGCAGATCGAACGCCGGAGAGGCGCCGCGCAGCTCGTCCATGCCGAGCACGGCCACGCGCAGCGTCGCGCCGAGGCGCGCGGTGAAGGCATCCGGATCGAGCGCGAGCTTTTCCTCGAGCACGTCGACCAGGCGGCGCCGGCTCGCGGCTGCCGCGCTGCGCGCTTCGGCGGTGAGTTCGGGAGATATCGGCTCTGCCATCGCCGCGGCGGGCGCGTTCATCGCAGGCTCCCGGCGAGCTCGAAGATCGGCATGTACATGAGGATCACGATGCCGCCGATCACCAGCCCGATCAGCGCCATCAGGATCGGCTCGAACAGGCGCGTGAACCAGTCCACCCAGCGCAGGATTTCCTCGTCGTGAAACGAAGCGATGCGATCCATCATCTCGCCCATGTTGCCGCTTTGCTCGCCCACGGCGAGCATGCGCAGCGCAACCGGCGTGGCGACGCCGTTCTTCTCCATCGAGGCGGACACCGACTGGCCCTCGCTGATCGCGCGGCGCGCGGCCAGCAGGCGCTCGCGCAGCGCCGAGTGCAGCAGCGCCGCGGCCATGTCGAGCGCGGTCACCAGCGGCATCCCCCCGCGCAGCAGCATGCCGGTGGTGCGATAGAAGCGCGCGAGCTGGTAGACCTTCATGCGCTCGCCGATCGCGGGCAGGCGCCACAGCGCATCCGCAATCCACGCGCGCACCGGGGCGGCGCGAAGCGTGGTGAGCGCGGCGAGCGCTAGCCCCGCCAGAGCGACGAAGATCAGCATGCCGTGGCCCTCGACCAGCTTGCCCCAGGACAGCAGCAGCTTGGAGAACAGCGGCAGGTCGGCGGCGCGCTCCTCGTAGATGCGGCTGAAGCGCGGCACCACGTACAGCATCAGGAACAGGCTCACCAGGCCGCCCACGCCGAGCAGCAGCAGCGGATAGATCGAGGCGTTCAGCAGCCGCTTGCGTAGCGCTTCGAGCTGGCTCTGGTAGGCGACGTAGCGCCCGAGCGCCGGGGCGAGGTCGCTGGTGCGCTCGGCGGCGCGCACCGTAGCGACATAGAGTGCCGAGAAAACATGCGGCAGCTGCGCGAGCGCGGCCGAGAATGCCTGACCCTGGCGCAGGCTGCCCGCGATCTGCTCGAGCGCGGCGCGGAAATCGTCGCGCCGCTCGGTCTCGGCGAGCGTCTCGATCGCGTCTACCAGCGGCAGCCCGGCGCCGATCAGCACCAGCAGCTGCTGCGAAAACAGGACGACCGGAAAGCGCTCGCCGGAGCGCCAGCCCTCGAGCAGCGCTGGCCTGCGCCGCACCGCGAGCACCGTGTAGCCGCGCCCCTCGGCCTGCAGGCGCGCGCTCGTCTCGTCGAGCGCTTGCAGGTCGAGCGACTCGACCTGGCCGTCCTGCGCGATCGCTTTCAGCTGGTAGCGCATGGCTGCGTGGTTCAGTGGTTGCCGATGTCGGCGTTTTCGCCGCTGCCGCCCGGGGCGCCGTCCTTGCCGAGCGAAAGCAGGTCGAAGTCGCCCTTCTCGCCGGGCGCGCGGTACTGGTAAGGCTTGCCCCAGGGATCGGGCGGCACGTTCTTCCTCAGGTAAGGCCCGTTCCACTTCGGCTCGTTCTGCGGGCGCTCGAGCAGTGCAGCGAGTCCCTGCTCGGTGCTCGGGTAGTGCCCGGTGTCGAGCCGGTACTGATCGAGCGCCTTTTCGAGCGCGTCGATCTGCGCCCGCGCCGCGGCGACCTCGGATTTCCCGATCTGGCCGAAGTAGCGCGGCGCGACGAAGCCGACCAGCAGGCCGATGATCGCGACCACCACCAGCAGCTCGAGCAGGGTGAAGCCCGCCAGCCGTACGCCGCTACTGTAACGATTGCCGCGGTGCATCATGCTTTCTGGTCGCCTTGTGTGTGGGGGAATCTCGCGCAACCCCCGGAAACGACTACCCGATGTGCAACGGGTGCGCCCGGCATTGCCCCCGGGCGCCGCAGGGCGCATAGAATCAGACACTAGGATAATGCGCCCCGCACTCCGAAAGGCAATTTTATTCACGGTTCTCCTCGGAATCGTAGGCCTGCTCGTGCTCGATTCCGGCGACGAGGTGGTGCAGAAGCGCAGGATTTCTCCGGCCAACACTGCGCCCGGAGAGGGCAAAGCCGCGCTCGAGAGATCGCGCGAGACGGGTCCTGACAAAAGCCCTGGGCGCTATGTACTGCCCGAGCGGCCCGCGCTCGGTGCGCCGCAGGCGCAGCTCTTCGGCCCGCAATCGTGGCAGCCCAAGGTGGATCCGCGCGCGGCGAGCGCAGCCAAGCCGGCCGCGCCGAGAGTTCCGGCGATGCCCTATCGCTACGCCGGCAAGCTGCTGCACGAAGGCCGCCTGAAGGTCTTTCTGGCGAAAGGGGACGACGAAGTCTTCCCGGTGCGCGCCGGTGAGACGCTGGACGGCGCGTATCGCGTGCAGTCGATCGACGATAGCCGCATCACGCTGCTCTACCTTCCGCTCGGGCGCACGCAGACGATCCCGGTGGATTCGGCGCTGCCGCTCGCCGCGCCGCAACCGGCCGCAGGCGCGGCAAAACCGCGCGCTGCTGCGCCCGCCGGCAAGGCCGCGCAAGTGCTCTGGGAAGGCCCGAAGCGCGTCAAGCTCGGCGCGAAGTTTTCCATTGCGCTGCACGTGACCAGCAGCGAGCCGGTCGCCGCCTCGCCGATGCAGTTCAAGTTCGACCCGCGCCTGCTCGAGTCGGTGTCGGTTCAGCCCGGCCGCTTTTTCGAGCAGAACAGGGACAAGTTCAGCTTCCGGGTGAGCCCGGAGGGATCGATCTTCATCGGCGCCGCGAACCGCGACCTCGCACCGGCTACAGACGCGGAGTTCCTCGTGCTGACCTTCAAGCCGATCAAGCCCGCGGCGGTCGCCGAGCTGTCGATCGCCTCGCTCAGCCTGCAGGGATCCGCGGGCCGTGCGATCGCGTTCGAGTCGCCGGCCGCGTTCAGGACCGCGATTACTCCGTAACCGTCGCTGCGTTTAACCGGTCGCGGCGACGCCGGCCGCGGTTTGCGGTGCCGCTTCCGTTTCTCCCGCGCGGCCGTACACGTGGTAGATGCGCACCGCTTCGGCCTTGCCCTTGAGGCGCACCTCGCCCATCAGCGCGGTGTGGAACGCGTCGCCCACGAGCTTCATCGTCGTCTCGCCGATGAGGATGCGGCAGGGCGACTTGAAGTAGTCCGGCACGAAGCCTTCCTTGTCGAAGCTCTCCAGCCGCGACGCGGTGTTGACCGTATCGCCGTGGACGTCGTACTCGAGGCGCTTTGCGCTGCCGATGCTGCCCGCGACCATCGGCCCGGTGAGGATGCCGATGCGCATGCCGATGAGCGGAAGCCCGCGCGGCTCCAGGCTGCGGTTGAGCTCGATCAGCCGGCGCCTGATCTCGAGCGCGCACTCGACCGCCCTGGTCGCGTCCTGGCGGATCTCCGCCTCGGTGGTGCGCGCTACAGGCACGCCGAACACGGCCATGATCGAATCGCCGATGAAGCGCAGGATCACGCCGCCGTGATCGCCCACGATCGGCGAAATGACGCCCATGAACTCCGAGAGCCAGTCCATCAGCGCAGGCGGATCGAGGTTCTCCGAGGTCGTGGTGAAGCTCGCGATGTCGGTGAAAAACGCGGTCGCAGTGACCTTCTGCGGCCGCGGGTAGCCGCCGCTCAGGAACTGCTCGCGCTCCTGCCAGATCGTCTCGGCGATCTGCGCCGAGGTGTAGCTCGAAAACAGGCTCATCAGCTGGGCGCGCTCCTGCTTCTCGCGGGTGACCAGGTAGGCCATCGCCAGGCCGGCGGCGCAGACCCAGCCGAGCGCCGGCGGCACGAGCGGGATCCACCAGCCGAGCACGAACAGCCCCTGCGTTCCGGCGATGAGCAGCGCGAGCCCGCCGGCGACGGCCAGCGCGAACAGCAGGGTGGAGCGCGAGTTCAGCGCGACCACGCCGCCGAGCAGGCACCACAGCAGGATCCACAGCGATTCGGCTGCGTCGCCGAGCGCGCGCACCGGTGCGTCGCCCTGCAGGCCCGCGCGCAGCAGCTGGCTCACGACATGGGCGTGCACCGCGACGCCGTACATCGGCTGCTTCTCGCCGAGCATCTGGTTGAACGGCGTGTAGAAGCTGTCCTTCACGCTGTCGGCGGTCACGCCTACGAGAACGATGCGGTCGCGCACCAGGGCGGCGTCGAAGCGGCCCGCGAGCAGCTCGGTGAGCGTGATCTCGGGAAACACGTTCGGCGGATCGCGATAGTCGAGCAGGAACTGATAGCCGCCCGCATCGGCGCGCACGTAGCTGCCGTCGTTCGGCTCGAACGGGCGGAACGTCGTCTGACCGAAGCGGATCCAGGCCTGATTGCCGGGATCGGCGCTGATCGCTACGCCCGCCGACTGGAAGTAGAGCGAGGCCACGGCGAGGGCGAGCGACTGGAACGCGGTCTTGCCGTCGTCGAGGAATAGCAGCCCGCGGCGCACCGTGCCGTCGGCATCGACCGGGAGGTCGGTGAACGCGACCTGCTCGGTTCCTTTCAGCACCGGCGGCGGCGCGACGCCGGGACCGCCGGCGTGCGGGAACTTCATCACCGCGATGATGCGCGGCTCGGCTTTGAACACGGCGTTCAGGCGCTCGTGCCCCGGCGGCACCGGAACGTCGCGATAGATGTCGATGCCTACCGCGCGCGCACCGGCGCGCGTAAGCGTCTCCAGCAGCTCGGCAAGCACCGCGTCCGGCAAAGGCCAGGTGCCCAGCTTCTGGATGTCCGGCTCGGTGACGGTGACCAGCGAAACCGGCGGCGGCGGCCCGGAAGAAGCCGGCCGCAGCAGGATGTGCCAGTCGTAGGCCGCCAGCTCGAGCTTTTCCAGCGCGCCCGCCAGGCGCAGGCCGAAAACGCCGGCAAATACCAGCGCGCTGACGGCCAGGGTGGCAACCAGCGGCGTGCGTAGGCGAGGGTGCATGCTGGCCGCATTATGCGGCAGTGCGCAAGCGCCGCAGGGGGCTGCGGGACGTTTCTCCCGTTGTCTTGCTGCAGCGCGCGGTGCGGCCCTTGACCCGTGCTACGCAGAGGGGGCAGCATGCCATGTTGCCGGCAGGCTCCGGCGTTGTGGATTGGCCTGCGTCCCGGGTTCGAGCGGGACGCTTTCGAGGAGGGGCCATGGAATTCAGTTGCATTGGGCTTGTGCGCACGCTGCGGTGCCGCAGCCGCGCGATCGGCGAGTTCGCCCGCGTGTTCGCGCTGGCGATTCTGTGCTTGGCATGGCCCCTGCAGAGTCAGGCTCAGTCGGCGCAGGCAACGCCCGGCGCGGCGATTGCTCCTGAGGCGGAAATGCAGGCCGGCGCGCTGGCATTTCGCAAAGGCGACTTTACGCAGGCGCTCGCGCGCTGGGGCAGTGCCGCCACGGCCTACGCCGCGGCCGGCAATCTCGAGGGGCAGACCACCGCGCTGATGCGCAGCGCCGAGGCCGAGCTCAACCTCGGGCGCAGCCCGAATGCCGTAGAGCGTCTGCAGCAGGCGCGTGCTTTGGCGGAGCGCAGCGGCAACGCGACCCTGCTGCTTTCGGTGGAAGCCAGCCTCGGCAACGCCTACGTGCTTACCGGCCGCGATGCGGACGCCGAGCGGCTGCTGCGCGCGAGCATCGAGCGTGCACGCGCGGCGCGCAACGCGGAGATCACCGCGCAGGCGCTCAACAACCTGGGCAACCTGTACGCGCTTACGCGCCGCTACGACGAAGCGCGCCGCAGCTACCGCGAGGCGATCGCGGTCGCCGACGCTGCCGGCAGCAAGCGCATCGCGATTCGCGCATCGACCAACCTCGCGCGCGCGCTGGCCGACGACGGCCGCAACGGAGAAGTCATCGCCCTGCTCGGCGTCCTCGGCGGGGAAATCCGCGCCCAGGCGCCCTCGCATGAAAAGGCCTACGACCTGATCAGCCTGGGCCGGCTCTACGCGCGGTTGATCGAAAGCGGCATCGAGCCCGCGTCCGTGCTGACCCTGCGCGCCTACACGGCGCTGAACGACGCGCTCGCGGTGGCCGAGGGTCTGCGGGACGCGCGCGCGCAGTCGTTTGCGCTCGGCTACCTGGGCGAGCTCTACGAGAATGCGCGGCGCTACGACGAGGCGCTGCAGTTCTCCCAGCGCGCGATCTTTGCCGCGCAGCAGGCCGACGCGCCGGAGCTCCTGTACCGCTGGCAGTGGCAGAGCGGGCGCGTGCTGAAGGCGCAGGGCAGGACCGACCAGGCGATACTCGCCTACCAGCATGCGGTCGGGACGCTGCGCGAGGTGCGCAGGGACCTGGTGGCGGGCGGCTCGCGCACCTCGTTCCGCGACTCGGTAGGCCTGGTCTTCTTCGAGCTCGCCGACCTGCTGCTGCAGCGCTCGGGAACGCTGAAGGATCCGAAGCTGGTGACGCAGAATCTGGTCGATGCCCGCAGCGCCGTGGAAGTGCTGAAGGGCGCGGAGCTGCAGGACTACTTCCAGGATGACTGCGTCACCGCGCTGCGCGCCCGCACCACCGGCATCGACCGGCTCGCCTCGAACACCGCGGCGCTGTATCCGATCGTTTTGCCGGACCGGCTCGAGCTGCTGCTCAGCATGCCGGAGGGCATCCGGCGCTATACCACCAAGGTCGACTCGGCCACGCTTACGCGCGAGATCCGCGCCTTCCGCGTGCTTCTCGAAAAGAGAACCACGCACCAGTACCTGCCGCACGCGCAGAAGCTCTACACCTGGCTCATCGCGCCGATCGCCGCGGAACTGGACAAGGCGGGGATCGACACGCTGGTGATCGTGCCGGACGGCGCGCTGCGCACCATCCCGCTCACCGCGCTGCACGACGGCAAGCAGTTTCTGGTGGCGCGCTACGCGGTCGCGACCACGCCGGGCCTGACCCTCACCGACCCGCAGCCGATCGAGCGCGGCCAGGTGCAGGTGATGCTGAACGGCCTCACCGAGGGCGTGCAGGGCTTTGCGCCGCTGCCCTACGTAGGCGAGGAGCTGGCGAGCGTGCAGAAGCTCTACGGCGGGACGATCCTGGAGAACAAGCAGTTCACCGTGGCGCGCATGGAGAAGGATCTCGGCGAGAAGCCGTTCCAGATCGTTCACATCGCCTCGCACGGGCAGTTCAACAGCGACGTCAGCAAGACCTTCCTGCTGACCTACGACGGCAGGATCGGCATGAACAAGCTCGAGCAGATCCTGGGCCAGACGCGCTTCCGCACCGAGGCCGTGGAGCTGCTGACGCTGAGCGCCTGCCAGACTGCCGCCGGCGACGATCGGGCCGCGCTGGGCCTTGCCGGGGTTGCGATCAAGGCCGGCGCACGCAGCGCGCTTGCGAGCCTTTGGACGGTAAACGACCCGGCCTCGGCCAAGCTGGTGTCGGATTTCTACCGCGAGCTGAAGGACCCCAAGCTTTCCAAGGCCAAGGCGCTGCAGCAGGCGCAGCTTGCCCTTCTCAAGGACCCGCGCTACCGGCATCCGAACTACTGGAGCGCGTTTTTGCTGATCGGCAACTGGCTGTAGCCGGGTAGCGTCAACCCCTGCGGGGCGTCTGGAAAATAGATGAAAAGCGCCATTTATCGGCGTATCCTGTGGCGATTCCGTGCGGGGCCCGCCGGGCGCCGCGTGCTCAACCAGTGAGGGGCTGCATATGAAGACTTCCGTTGCGACGATATTGCTTGGCGCAGCGACCACCGTTGCGCTGGTTTTCGCCGCCGCCAATGCGGCGGAACCCGAGGCCAAGAAGACGGGATTCGCCTACAAGCCGCCGATGCGCGGCGCGCCGGCCACCCGGGTCGGCGGCGGCACGCGCAGCGTCGGCGCTGCGCTTACGGTAAACGTGCTCGCGCCGAGCGAGACCGGCTACACGACGCAGGAAAAGCCGACCATCTACTGGTTCGTGTCGCAGCAGATCGACAAGCCGGTAGAACTGACGCTCACCAGCAACGAGAGCCTGCAGGCCGCGTCGAAGCCCATGCTCGAGATCACTCTGAAGCCGCCCGTCGCGAAAGGCATTCACGCGCTGCGGCTCGCTGACCACGGCATCATCCTCAAGCCCGATGTCGAGTACCAGTGGTTCGTAGCGGTGGTGCGCGATCCCGCGCAGCGCTCGAACGACTCGATCGCCGGCGGCACGATCAAGCGCGTCGCGGACAGCAACGCGGTGCAGAGCCAGCTCAAGCAGACCTCGCAGGCGCAGTGGGCGGCGGTCTACGCGGAAGCGGGCATCTGGTACGACGCGATCGACACGCTGTCGAAGCAGATCGACTCCGGCAACAGCCAGCTGCGCGCGCAGCGCGCGGCGCTGCTCGAGCAGGTCGGGCTGCGCGAAGCGGCGGCCTTCGATCGCGGCAGCTGAGAGGGCTTGATCGAGGGGGCTCGGCCCCCTCGAGATCCCTCGACTTCAGATCAAACCCTGATCGAGCCGTGGGCTCGATCAGGGTTTTTTTATGGACGGTCCGATCGCTGGTCGACTCGACGATTCGACCGGGGATTGCCTAGTTGAACCAGTCCGGCCGGAGAATCAGCCGGAAGTACCAGCTGTCGTCCTGGATGCTGTGGCTGGGCTGGTGCGGCACATCGTTCAGTCCGTTCGCGTAATAGACCTCCGCGGAGAATTCGGGGCTCGGGTTCCAGATCAGCCCGGCCCCGACGCCGGTGAGCTCGGACGGGCCCGGGTTGGCACGGTCCTTGAACTTGGCGCCGCCGGTATCGACGAAGGCGGCGAACTGCAGATTGCGCAGGTCGACCGGGTTGCTGAACACCGGAATGCGGTATTCGAGCGAGGCCGAGTAGCCCCGGTCGCGCAATAGCTGGAAGCTGCGATAGCCGCGCACGCTGTCGAGCCCGCCGACCGCGTACTGCTCGACCGGCAGCAGGGCGTCGTTCGTGAGCTGGACGTCGGCGCGAAAGCGCAGCTGGTCGCCGCGCTCGCCGAGCAGCTTGACCCACTGGAACTGGCCGAGCCAGGCGGTGAAGCGGCTGTCCGGCGCATCCGAATTGATCGTCGCGCCGAAGGCGTCCAGCCCGATGCTGAGCGTCGAGCGCGCCGCAATTACCTGCGAGCGGCCGCGGTCGACGTAATCGCCGACCAGGCGCAGCGCGGACACCGTGGCCTTGCCGTCGTTCACGCCGGGCGAGAAGGAAAACGGCACGCCGAGCAGCGTGGTCTTGGTCTCGCGCCGCTCCACCACGCCCGCGAGCACGAGCTGCTGGTTCGGCGTGCGGTAGACCGGGTGGCTGACCTGGGCGCCGATCGTCTCGAGCTTGCTCTGGATGTCGAGCACGTTGAACGGCGACTCGACCACCTCGCCCTTGCTGTACTCGTAGTGCACGCCGACCGCGGTGTCGTGCGCGTTGACCGGCACCCGGTAGCGGACCTTGACGTCGTAGGGAATGCCGTCGGCGTAGCCGAACTCGCCCTCCAGCACGTCGCCTCTGCCAAGCAGGTTGTTGACGCCCCCGAGCAGCGTGCCCTTCACCTCGCCCAGGGCCGGCGAGAGCTTGTTGTCGACCACCAGGCCGAGGTTGAAGCGCGGCTGCTCCTTCACCTGCGCCTTGAGCACCGCTTCGCCCGGGCGCTCGCCCGGCACCAGCTGCGCGTTCATGCTCTTCACCAGCGGGTCGCGCAGCAGGATCTGCAGCTCCTGCTCGAGGTTG
>Ga0210102_1000476_pt1 | contig 10273 bp, 9 predicted proteins | sample RushOxbow_ThreeS_4_FD_185563 | JGI IMG/M metagenome (GOLD analysis project Ga0210102, IMG submission 185563) | Wetland microbial communities from San Francisco Bay, California, USA, that impact long-term carbon sequestration -... | ecosystem: Environmental > Aquatic > Marine > Wetlands ...
TAAGCCAGCGTATAGGCGACCGGCGGCAATGCGATCCGCTGACCCGCTCGATCTTCGGTAATATCGACGCGGTAATCCCCGCTGGCGGCTACCGGCAGGACGGCCTGGAAATGGCCGGGCGCGAGTTTTGTAAGCGTTCCACCGGTCTTCTCGGACTTGCTGCTGAGGCCGAAGCGAAACAGACTGTTAGCGCTGCTGTCCTCATAGACCGAGAGATCGAGGATTGATTGCCCGCCAGTGAAGCTGACCCGGGCCTCGTGCAGCGGGATTACGTTCTGCTCGCCCGGGCTGAGCCATTCCAAGATGCCGCCCCAAAACCCTTGTAGTCCTCCCCAGGGCACCCAGTAGCGCGTCCAGCGTCCAGCCAGGTCGCTAGTGAAGGCCGCCGACTTACCTTTACCGTAACGCCACGAGGCGAGTAGCGGCGCGCGCCGATCGTTGCGCGGAATGATCAAATCGGCATAAGCGCCCCTTTTCACGTCGGTGTCCATATAGCCTAGCACCGCCGGATAGTTTCGCGTGCCGACTCCGGCGAGTAACTCCGATCCGCCGCTTTGCACCGGAATGAGCGGGCGATTATCCTGCGGCTCATCGCGGGGTTTGTCCTGCAATTGTTCGAGGACGATTTGCGGCAGCGTCGACGGGTCGATGGTGTGGTGGAATAAACCGCCGCCATATTGGCTTACCCGCTTCATGATTCTGACATCCGCTTCATTGCTGATGGCCACGGCGGAAACGATGATCTTGCTATCGTTTTTCATGCTGCCGACCAGGTCAACCAACTCCCCTTGGCTGCCGCGGGTAACACCGTCGCTGAGCAGAATGACATGCTTGCGTGACGCAGTGGAACGCTCAAGCTGGCGCCTGGCTTCCTGCAATGCCGGGAGAAAGTAGGTCTGACCGCCCGGTCTGAGCCTGTCGATTTGGCTATCAATGACTCCTCGTAGGTGCGTCATCGATTCCAAGTAGACCACGACGAACGGACTATCGTCGAAACCGACCACTCCCAACGAATCGATGTCTTTCAGCTGGCGCGCCACCGCCTTGGCGGCTTCCTTAGCGTAGAGGATGCGGTTGTCGTCGCGCATGCTGCCGGACTTGTCGATGACCAATATGACAGCACGATTTTTTTCCGGCTGTTTGGGCGGTTCCCTCGGTTCCACCGGCAGGATTTTTTCGATTGCCGTCTGGCGGTAGCTGGCAGGGGCGAAACTGGCGTCGGCGCCGAGCATGAGGAACGAACCGCCAGCTGCGACATGGCGCTCGATGCTGGCGAGGTAAGCGGCCGAAAAGCGCTCCCGCGGCACATCATTGAAAATCACGACTTTGTATCCCGCTGGTGCCGGCGCGCCATCGGCGCCATGAGAAATCACGTCGAAACCCTGGCGGCGGACGATCTCATCCAGATATCTGCCCGAACCGGCGGTGCCGTTGACGATTAAGACTTTCGCTTTTGTGCGCACGTTGACCCAGGCCAGCGCATGATTGTCGGCGGTGAACAGATCGGCAGCGGCGTCGACGGCGGTGAAGCTCGCCTGATAGGCGGTGAGCGCCCCCTCGGAAAGGTTGGCTTGGTAGCTAAAACTCTGGCTGCCTGAGCGTAACTTGAGGCGGTCGGTCCTGAATGGCCGGCCGTCGCGGGTCAGGGTCAGCACACCGTCGACGACGCGGTCATTCTGATTGTCCAAAGTGACTCTTAAATTGAGCAATTCACCGCTCATTCCTTGGTTGGGCGCGATCACTTTGGTCACCGCGACATTGGCGATGGCTAGCCGCTCGGCCGGCAGCATGGGATAAATTTTTATCCCGGCGGCGGCGGCGGCAGGCAGCAACCGCTCGACATTGCCGTCGGTTTCCCATCCGTCGGTAAACAGGAAGACCGAGCGCGGTGATGCCGGCAGGGTGAGCAGTGAATGTAGAAGATTTTCCAGATTTGTTGTCTCCGGCTGGCTGGCGCTGGAGTCGCCGGTGAGCGCTGTTTTGAGATTGGCGCTTTCCTTGGCCGCGCCGCCGAAAGCATAGATGCGGTCGCTGTTGCCGGGCGCCAACGGTTTGGTGGCGCTTTCCATCCAGGAGCGCAGGCTCGCGGGCACGCTGCGCGAGACATCGTAGGCAAAGATCCGTTCTTCCTGGCGCGAACTTTGGCTCGTGATCTGTGGCTCGGCAAGGGTGACGATCACCAGCCCGAAGACCGCCGTGCGCGCCAGCAACACCCACAAACGCCGGTCGCTCAGACGCAGCCATAGCACCGGCAGCAGGAGCAAAAGCCAAAGAAAATAGGGCCGGGCGAATTCCAGATTGGCGAATACGTTGCTCATGACCGTTGAGCCGCCCGGGACGGGCCGCGCCAGAATTTTATCGACGCCATGCGCGGGCTCAAGAACCATTCGAGCAGCAGCAGCATTAACGACGCAATCAATAGATAGGGCCAAAAAGAAAACAGCAGCGAGGCGCTGCCGCTGCTCTGTTCGCCGCCGCCGATGGCGATGGGCGTTGCCGCGCGCAGGTCGGATTCACCGGGATCGAGCAAGTTGCGGGCGTACATTTCCACCGTGCCACCGCGGTTCAACTGGTAGATGCCCTGGAAAAAAGCCCCGCCAAAAAACCCCGCCCCCGGAGTTATCGCAAGGCTCTTGCCGCCCGGCAGAATAAGACGATCGCCGCTTTGCACTTTGCCGAGGAAGATCGCTTCGCCGGTGGCTTGGCTATTGCCGGCGCGGCTGGCGAAAAACCAGTCGAGGAGATTCAAGGTAAACACCGACATGGGCAGGTTGTCACGGCCCAAGTAGGGGAACGGATCGAAACCCAGAGTGAGGTAGCGCACGCCTTGCCGTTCGGTGGCGAATGCCAAGGGACCGGCAGCGCTGTCGATGACGATATCGCCGGCGGTTTGCGGTTTGAGCGGTCGCGCGTAGCTTGTCCGGAACAGATTAAAGTTGACGTAGCGTGTCAGCACATGCGGGGCGCGCCAGTTGGAGACCGTGACATTGTTCACCGGCACGCCAAGGTCAACCAATGAACTGTTCTCCGGCGGCAGAATGAACAGCGCAGCGGTGGCCGGCAGCGCCGCCGGCGCGGCGAAATGATAAATCTCGAGCCCGTAACCGGTGCGCTCGGTTTGGTCGTAGTCGCTCGGGGCGATGGTTTCGATGTGCACGCCGGGGATCGCTTTTAGGCTATCCAGCTCCCGTGGGCGCGGCGTAATTCCCAATATGCGCAGATTGCGCGACGCCGGCGCCACGGCGAAGCGCCGGTTGTCGAGGGGCAAAGCATCGCGGTTGGCGATCTCGGCCTCGTAGGCGGGACGATCGGCGAAACCCTCGAAGGCGACTGAGGCGGTCTTGCCGGCGCCGGCTACGACCTCGCGGCTCGCCAGCTCGGCGCCGTTGCCTTTCAAAACAATTTTCAATTTCTCATCGCGCTCGGAGTAGTTGGCGACCTCGACCCGCGCTTCCAAGCGCGCGTTGACGAGCGAGGAGCGCTGCACTTCCAAATGCGTCAGCGCGAAATTGGCGCGCGGCTGCCCCACCGTGATCACGCGTGCGGCGACGCTTTGACCGCGCGCCGGGTGGTCGGTGATCAAGTATATGCGTTCAAATTTCTGCTGGCGCGCCAGCTGCGGCAGCAAATTGCCGTAATCGGTGGGCGGCTCGGCCAAATCGTAAGGCATTTGGGCAGCGATGATTCCTGTCGCTTCGGCGGGCGCGAGCGGCGCGGCATGAATTTTTTCCAGCCTTGGGGTGGTCAGATAAAGATCGACTTTGCCGCCGGCGCCGAGTTGTCCGACAATCGCGCTGGCGCGTTCTTTGGCCAGCGCGAAGCGCGGCCTGCCGTCTTCCAGCGCTTGCATGCTCGCGGAATTATCCAAAATAATGGCGATGTTGGTCGGCCGGATCGAAAACACCGGTTCGCTCACGGCGACGATCAACAAGGCCAGCAATAACAGTTGGAGAAAAAATATCGGCGGCAAGTTGACCCGTCCCCAAGGTTTTGCACTGGCCGCTTCACCGCTTTCCAGAAACAGCAGCAAGCTCGAGAACGCTATCCGCTTGGGTTTGCGCCGGATCAAGTAAGGGATGAGCAGCAGCGGCAGCGCCAGCAGACCGAACAGGCCGGTGGGGTTGAGAAACTCCATTGGCTCACTTGAACAGGCCGATGGCCGGCAGCGTCGCGAAGACAAACTCGCCTAAATCGCGATCCGTGACATAGAGCGAATAATGAATGCCGCTTTGATGGCAGAAACTGCGCAGTTCGGCGTTGTGACGCGCCAGCTTGGCTTGATAATCGCTGCGGGCATCGGCGCTCCACCGGTATTTGATCTCTTGCTCGGTTTCGCTATCGACCAAGGCCAAACTGCCGTTGGGAAAGCGCGGATCGACTTCTTGGCGCGACAGGATTTGAATGGCGGCGATGTCGAGATTGAAGGCGCGCAGCAGATTCAAGCCGGCCTGATAGGCCTTCGCCGGCATTAAAAAGTCGGAGATCAAGATCGCTTTGCCCGGCCGGCGCAAGGTCTTTAAATGATCGCCCAGCGCGGGCGCCAATTGCAGCGCCCCTCCCGGGGTAGCGGCAGCGGCGAAGTTGACGCAGTCGGTCATGCGCCGCCGGCCGCGGTAGAAAGGCGAGGCCTTAAGACCGTTCTGCTCCTGGAGCAAGTGCAGTTTGACATGGTCGTGGTTGGCCAAAATGATATAGCCCAGCGCCAGCGCGACGTGAGTCGCCGGCAAATACTTCAATTCCCGCGACGGATAGCCCATCGACGCGCTGGCGTCGATGAAGACATAGGCGAATAGGTCGACTTCCTCGCGAAACAGTTTGACGTAAAGCTTATCACTGCGCGCGTAGATCCCCCAGTCGAGATAGCGCAAGTCGTCGCCGGGCGTGTAACGGCGGTAGTCGGCAAACTCCAAACTGGTGCCGCGCCGCGGCGACGAGTAGCTGCCGGGGTGGCTGCCGAGAAATTCCTTGCGCGTGCGCAGGCGCAAAGTTTCCAGCTGAGTTAGAAAGTGCGGTGTGAAGGGGCTGGGCAGCATTTTCTATGACCAGTTTACTCGACATAGGGGATGGGGTCGACTGCGCCGGCTTCGATAAATCCTTTGACGCGCAGCTGGCAGCTATCGCATCGGCCACAGGCGCGGCCATCCTTGCCGGGATCGTAACAGCTCCAAGTGAGGCCATAGTCGACGCCCAGTTCGATGCCTTTGGCGATGATGGCGGCCTTTGTCATATGCAACAGCGGCGCATGAATTTTCAACCGGCTCCTGCCTTCGACTCCCGCTTTGGTGGCGAGATTGGCCATGTCCTCAAAGGCGCGGATATATTCTTCGCGGCAGTCGGGGTAGCCGCTGTAGTCGAGCTGATTTGCGCCAAAGAAAACATCATTGGCGCCAAGGCGTTCGGCCAGGGCGAGGCCGAACGACAAAAAGATCGTGTTGCGCGCCGGCACGTAGGTCACCGGAATGCCATGGGAGATTTCCGCTGCGCTGCGGTTTTTGGGAATCTCAATTTGATCGGTAAGCGCTGATCCGCCGATGGCGCGCAGGTCGAAATCGATCACCAGGTGGCTTCTGGCATTCAAGAAGTTAGCCACGCGGCTTGCCGCTTCGAGCTCGCAAGCGTGACGCTGGCCATAGCGGAAGCTGAGCGCATGGATCGCGAAGCCGGCTTGTTGGGCAATGGCCGCTGCGGTCGCCGAATCGACGCCGCCACTAAGCAAAACGACGGCAGGTTTGCCAGACATGGGTCACGACGGTGGAACTTTGCTGCCTTCCATGGGGTAGCGCTTCTGATGCCAGCCGACGATGCCTTCGTTGAGCACTTTCATATTGCGATAGCCGTTTTCGTGGAGAATGCCATAGGCCAGACTGGCCAGGTGATGAGGGCACGCTCAATAGAGCACCAGCGGGCGGTCGCGCGGGATGCTCTTCAAGTATTCCTTAAACTCCGCCAGCGGCGCTGACTGGGCGCCCAGGATATGCACTTCGTCGAATTCTGCTTTCGTCCGGACATCGATCAACATCGGCTTGGCGCCGGCTTTGATGTCGGCAATCAATTGATCTATTCCGACGAACTCAGGCGTGACATCGGCGGGCAGAGTCTGTTGGGCGAACTCGGGGTATTTGGATGGATCGGCATGGGCGCCGGGCGCGGCCAGTAAACTCAAGCCCAGCGTGAGTGTGGCGACGCTCATGTATAGATGCCGTGCGATGCCTGTCATGGTTTAGTCCCTGGGGGAGCGTATTGGGTTAATTGCGCTAAGGTGTCCAAGGATTGGACGCCGGTGGTGCGCTGGCCGTTGATAATCCAGGTTGGATAACTCTGAATATCTTTCGCCTTGCAAACCGCCGCTTGCGGTGCCTGCGGGCCGCCGGGACTGCATTCGACATAAGGGATGCGTTTGCCCGAGCTGCCGAATAATTTCTTTTGGTCTTGGCAATGTGGACACCAGGACGCGCCGTAAAACTTCGCGTCGGATTTAACAAGATGTTCGGCTAATCCTTTGACCCAGGGGTCTTCGGGGCCGGGGGCATTGCCCCAGTAACCGGCAAAGTATAAGTGCAGCGCGACGACGATCGCAGCGCCGGCGCCGGCGCTCTTGCCCAACCATGGCCCCCAGGAAAAGTTCGCCAAACCTGCCGGCTTTTGCAGCGTGGTCATGATGAAGATAACCGCCATGAGGCCGAGCGACGTGAGGCAGTAGGGACAAGCGGCGTTGAGCTCGAAAAATGAAATCGAAGTTAAGTATAGGCTAAAGAGCAAACCAAAAAGCGAAATCACCCAAGCCCAGCGCCATTGATTGTCGGCGTAACGGTTCCAAGCGACTGCGGCGAGCAAGCCGTAGGTTAAAAATCCCCATAACGAAGTCGGCATGCCGAACAACGTCGACCATTTGCTGTTCAACACGATATCGCAGGCGCTGCCCTCGACACAGAAGGCGACGAGCTTTTCCGCCCAGGCGGTGTAAGTGAGATAGGCGGATAAGATCATGCCCAACGCCGCCAGGACGAAGAGCGGCCAGTTGGGACCGTCGCGCAAAAGCGCTTTCGCCGGTGGTTTGCCTTTGGAATTCTTCTTGTCGCTAGCCATCGATCATCCTTTCAACAAGGTCTCTATGTCGTTTCTCAGCCGCGCCAATCCATCCATCGCGCGGCTGTCGTAGTAGCCGCGGATTTGCGCTTGCCCGTCGACTAACACGAAGCGCGGGCTGTGCGGGATCATGCCATTGGTCTCGCCGCTATCAGGAAGCGCCGCGACGCTCAAGTGAAAGCCGTCGCGCATGAGCTTGATGACCTGATCCCGCTGCCCGGTGAGAAAGAACCAGCGTTGCCGATCGGCGTCATGTTTGTCGGCGTAGGCGCTCAAAACCGGCGGCGTATCCCGTTCCGGGTCGACGCTGACGGAAACGAATTGGACGTTAGGCTTCGCCGCGAACTCTTTTTGCAGCTTGGCCATGGCCGCCGTCTGCAACGGGCAGGTGTCGGTGCAGGTCGTGTAAATAAAATCGGCGATCCAAATCTTGCCGCGCAGGCGGCCGAGATTCACCTCAATGCCGCTGCGCTCGGTCAATCCGAAGTCCGGCACGGTGCCATATTGCTTCAACTCGCTGTCGCCAGGCCGGTCCACCAAAGCGACCCGCGGCGGCGGTCCGAGTGTCAGCCACAGCACCGTGCCGAGGATCACGCCCATGCCGATGACAGCGGCGCCGAGCATGAAAAAGCGCATTTTAGGATCGTTCATTGGTAAAGGCCAATTACCGACAACGGATTTTATCGGTTAATTGGGCAATTGTGTAGAGCGGCCAGGGTAAATCATGGTGTACGGAGCTATGGCTAGAGAGGGTGCCCACAGACGACACTCAACCCGGCGGAATCTTCTCGACCAGCTTCCCATTCATGAAAAGCTCGTAGCCTCTCAGTGACAGCTCATAACCCCGCGGCGGGTGGTCGGACATGTCACTGACGACCAAATCCAGAATCAGCAGTGTCTCGGTGTTGGGCCGAACTTCGTAGGCGAGTTTGAACGGGCCGATGGTATTTTTCACCGGCGCTTTGCGCGGGGCTTTCTTCAATATCCCTACGGTGCTTTTGATTTTTAGATTAAAGGCGTCGAAGGCCCCGGCGTCCATGGGGGCGCGGAAGACTTGGGCGGTTTTCTTGCCGACGTACTGGGTCAGATCGATAGGTTGCGAAGTGACGGCGAGGTCTTTCCAGCCGGTCTGCCAGATCTTCAGACCGGGCTTTGGGCTGACGGCGATCTTGTCTATGGTGACAATGAGTTTGTCAAAATCGCCGATGGCATCGCGATGATCTTTGATTTGCACTTCCAAAATTCCTTGTCGACCTTCGGCGGCGCGCGCGTCAACCGATGCGCCGACGAGCAACAGCGATGCGATCAGGATTTTTCCGATTGGAGCCATTTGATATCTTTCAGGACTTCTTTGACGAGCCACTTGTCGCCGTAGTAGTCGACGCGCCGGTTCCCCCTGGCATCGATCAGGGTTGTCAGGTTGGTGTGCTGGATCCGGCCGTTGCCGTGGTCTTTGACGTTGACGCCGAAGTTTTTCCAGACTTCGGCGAGAGTTTTTTGCGGCCCGGTGAGGAAGTGCCAGTGCTTGACATCGGCTTTGAATGCTTGCGCATAGGCCTTCATCTTCGCCGGCGTGTCGCGTTTGGGGTCGGTGCTGATGCTGAGCAGCAAATAGTTCTCCCGCTTCTCTTCGTTGAGGGCGCGCTGAATCGCCGCGAAGTGGGCGCTGAAGAGCGGGCAAACATCCGGGCAGGTGGTGTAGACGAAAGTGACCAGAACGATTTTGCCGCTCGCCGGTCTGAAGCTGAATTTCTTGCCGGCTTGATCGATCAGCGTGAAACTCGGCGCGGCTAGGTTGGTCTGGCGCCGGCCGATCTCGCCTTTCTTTGGCGGCATGGGAATATGCGCTTGCAGCTCGCTGGTCAAGAGACTCAGCAAAATGAGTGCTGCGCCAAGCCCGAGACTATTTTTCGACTTTGAAGTCATAGGTGACTTTGACTTGTTTCGACCCGTCGGGCAGATCGCCGCGCACCATATAAGTCGAAGAGAACTCTCGCTCCTCACCCGGCTTCAGTTTGACCGGCAAGAGCAAAGCGCACTCGACCAGATCGAGATGCTGGCGCAGCTCTTGGGGTTCGACGCGGTGGGCGATGCGCGTCGCGATCGCCTGTCCGGACAGATTGCGCACGCGGTAGGCGATGGTGAACAGCTCGTTGGCGCGCACGCTGGTCTCGCGGTTGAGCGGTGTGGCTTCGATGACTTCGTGGCTCGGCACGGTGGCGTCGTAATGCACGCGCAGGCCGGCCGCCCAGTCGAACAAGACGCGCCACAGGCCGTTTTCCTTGACCAGCGTGAGTTCTTCTTCGCCTTCGATGAACTGCAATTTGCCGGAGCGCCGCAGATTGTCGAGCGTGGCGAAAATCTCTTTCTGCTTCGGCTGCGGCAGCGCGTTGAGCTTGTCTTGGTCCCAATCTAGCAAGAGAGTCGACAAGCTATTGGCGTCGGGAAGCTTGATATTGAATTTGACCTTGGTCCCGGCGCTGTTTTCCAAAGCGCCGGTCTGCCGGATCTCGATCATCTCCGCCAGTTTCCCGGCGACCGCGAGGGTGAAACCGCTAAACGGCCCCTTTTCCTGGATGTAGAGTTCCTCCGACTTGATCAGCCGGTCGCGGTTGGAAATGAGCCGATAAGCTTTCTTGTGGTCATGGGCGTAAGCGCTCTTGAGATAGGCGTTGATTGTCCGCACCGGGCCGGATTGAACGCCGCTGCCGGATTCGGCGAGGAAGTAATAGGGCGGCAGGGCGAGCGCGAGGGCGGCGACCGCGGAGTAAAATAGCTTGGCGATATTCATGGTTTAACCGATTCTAGGGGCGACGATGTAACTGCGTAGGTGACGCTGAGCTGGCGCACCGCTTCGGGCAGGGTGCCGCGTAACAGATAGGTGGTCACGAACTCTTCTACCTTGGCCGGCTGCAGGCGCACCGGCAATATAAAACCGCAGTCGACCAAATAGAGATAGTCGCGCAGCTCTTGGGGCTCGACCAAGTGGCCGATGCGTGTCGAGAGCGCCTGTTTGCCGGTGTTTTTGATTTTCATGGCGACGCGAAAGACTTGCCCGGGGCGGGACGCCACTTCGGTCTGTTCGATCTTGATTTCCACCGGTGATGATGGCGGGATCGACGGCCGGAAAGTCAACTTGACGCCGGCTGCCCAGTTTAGAAATACTTTCCAGCCGCCGGTTTCTTTG
>Ga0210102_1000477_pt1 | contig 10269 bp, 12 predicted proteins | sample RushOxbow_ThreeS_4_FD_185563 | JGI IMG/M metagenome (GOLD analysis project Ga0210102, IMG submission 185563) | Wetland microbial communities from San Francisco Bay, California, USA, that impact long-term carbon sequestration -... | ecosystem: Environmental > Aquatic > Marine > Wetlands ...
GGCCGGACGGTGCGGCCGGCGGGCAGTTCCACCGTTCGGGTGACCCAGATGGTGTCGCCCACGGTCGGCGTGCCGGTCGGAGCCTGGGATGCCGTCATCCGCGGTGAATACGCCGGGCCCGCTGGGCGAACGCGCGGCGCAATGGCAGCGTATACGGCGTCCCGGTGGCGAGCGCGATCTGATCGGCGCCGGCCGAGACTAGGGCGCGAGCCCGCTCCTCCCGGCGGCCCGCGGCGAGCTGGCTCGCCCGGGCGCGCACCTCGCGGCTCCCGGTGTCCACCAGGACCCGCTGCCCCGATTCGGCGTCGAGCATCTCGATCCATCCGGCTTCCGGCAACTCGTGCTCCCGGGGGTCGTCCACCGTGATTGCCACCACCTCGTGCCGCGCCGCCAAGCGGCGCAGCGGCCGGTCCCACCCCTCGGCGATGAAGTCGGAGAGCACCACGACGATGCTGTGATGACGAAGCAGGCGGCTGGCGTATGACAGGCTGGCGCTCAGGTTGGTGCGCCGACCGGCGGGCTCGAAGGCGACGAGGTCGCGGATGACGCGGAGCGCGTGGCGCCGTCCTTTCCGGGGCGGGATCACCCGCTCGACCTGGTCGGAGAAGAGCAGCGCGCCGACCCGGTCGTTGTGGTAGGCCGCCGCGAGGGCGAGCACCGCGGCCACCTCCACCGCCAGGGCGGCCTTGGTCACCGGCTCGCCGAAGCGGGTGGAGCCCGACTGGTCCACCACCAGCATCAGGGTGAGCTCGCGCTCCTCGGTGAAGGTCTTGACGTAGGGGCTCCCCAGCCGGGCGGAGACGTTCCAGTCGATGGCGCGGAAGTCATCGCCGTGCTCGTAGGCCCGCACCTCGGCGAACTCCATTCCCTGGCCCCGGAACACCGACCGATACTCTCCGGCAAAGAGCGTCCCCACCAGCCCGCGGGTGCGGAGCTCGATTGCCTTGACCTGTTTGAGGATCTCGGGGGAGACAGACATGGGCGACGAAACGTGTGAAAGGTGAAGGGTGAGAGGTGAAAGGGCACCATTGTTCTCCCCTTCACCCTTCCCCTTTCAGCCTTCACCTCTCCTCACGGCACTCTTACCGCCGCCAGGACCCGGCTCACCACGTCGTCCGTGGTCACGTCCTCGGCTTCCGCCTCGAAGGTGAGCACGATCCGGTGGCGGAGCACGTCGGGGGCCAGGGCGCGGACGTCCTCCGGGACCACGTAGGCGCGTCCCCGGAGGAAGGCGTGCGCCCGGGCCGCCTGGGCCAGCGCGATGGAGGCACGGGGCGAGCCGCCGAAGGCGATCAAGGGCTTGAGGTCGAGCAGGCCGACCGACCCCGGGTCGCGGGTGGCGCGGACCAGATCCACGATGTAGTCCACCACCTTCTGGTCCATGTAGAGATCCGCGATCCCCGCGCGCGCGGCCAGAATCGCGCCCGGCTCGAGCAGGCGCTCGACCGGGATCTCCTGGCCCCCGCTCATCCGGAGCAGGACCTCCTTCTCCTCGTCCCGGCTGGGATAGCCCACCCGCACCTTCAGCATGAAGCGGTCGAGCTGGGCCTCCGGCAGCGGATAAGTGCCCTCGCTCTCGATCGGGTTCTGGGTGGCCAGGACGAGGAACGGCTCCTCCAGCGGGTAGGTGGTCCCGCCGATGGTCACCTGGTGCTCCTGCATCGCCTCGAGCAGCGCGGCCTGGACCTTGGCCGGGGCCCGATTGATCTCGTCCGCGAGGATGATCTGAGCGAAGAGCGGGCCCTTCTTGACATGGAAATCCTGGCTCTTCTGATCGAAGACCATCGTGCCGATGAGGTCGGCCGGGAGGAGGTCGGGCGTGAACTGGATCCGGGAGAACGAGGCGTGGATGATCTCGGCCAGGGTGCGCACCGCCAGGGTCTTGGCCAGGCCGGGCACCCCCTCGAGCAGGATGTGGCCGCCGGTGAGCATCCCGACCAGCAGGCGCTCGACCATGGCGTCCTGACCCACGATCCGCCGTGACACTTCCTTGAGGACGCGCGTCACCGGCAGCGATTCCGCCGGCTTGTCGGTCAGCTTCGGCGCGCTCACGCTGAGGGACTCCCTGGCTGCGGTGTGAGAAAGATAGTCACCCTGAAGGGCTCGCCGCCCCGACGGAATCGTCCGCGGAGCGGTTTCACTCCTCCGGCTCCAGCCCGATCGCGCGGTACAAGGCGGCCTCCTCCCGCGGGGTGAGCGGGCGGAATCGGCCCGGCGCGAGGTCGCCGAGGCGCACCGGCCCGTAGGAGAGCCGAGCCAACCGGTCCACCTTGAGCCCCATCGCTTCGGCCCAGCGCCGCACGATCCGGTTCCGTCCCTCGGTCAGGGTCACGTCGAGGATGCTGCGCCCCTCCGAGCCGGGCCGCACCCGCACCTCCTCCGTCACGACCGGGCGCCCGTCCACCAGCACCCTGCGCCGCGCGGCCTCCGCGATCTCGGCCGTGGGTCGTCCATGCACCAGGGCGGTGTAACGGCGGGGAATGCGATAGCGCGGATGGGTCAGCCGGTGCACCGCCTCGCCCTCGGTGGTGAGAAGGAGCAGCCCGGTGGTCATCACATCGAGCCGGCCGACGTAGGTGAGCCCCGCCGAGTCGGGAATGAAATCGAAGACGGTGCGCCGGCCGGCCTCGTCGTCCGCGGTGGTGACCACGCCGAGCGGCTTGTGAAAGGCCAGCCAGCGGCGGGGCCGGCGGCGCACCGCGCGGCCGGCGACGGTGATCCGCTGCCGGTCGGGGTCCACCTTCATCCCCAGGGTGGCGACCTGTCCGTCCACCCGCACCTTCCCGTCCTCGATCAGCTGCTCGGCAGCCCGGCGGGAAGCGACTCCGGCGCGGGCCAGCGCCCGCTGGAGCCGCATCTCACTCACGATTCGGCCTCCACGTACGCCGCCGCGTCGTCCTCGCCCTCGGGGGTGGGCAGGTGCGGCCGGAGCGCGATGGTGAGCTCCTCCGCCCTGGGCAGATCCGAGAGGTCGCGCAGTCCCAGCAGCTCGAGGAAACTGGCGGCGGTGCCGTAGAGCAGCGGCCGGCCCAGCGCCTCGCTCCGTCCCACCACTTCGATCAAGCCCCGCTCCTGTAGCGAGCGCAGCACGCCGGCGGCGGACACCCCCCGGATCTCCTCGATTTCCGCCCGCCCCACCGGCTGGCGATAGGCGATGACCGCGAGGGTCTCCAGGGCCGCGGCCGACAGCTTGGGGGCGCGGACCGAGAACTGGGCCCGCTCGATCGCCGCCGCGTGGATCGGACGGGTGAGCACCTGGTATCCGCCCGCCAGTTCCGCCAGCTCGATGCCGTGCTGCTCGAAGTCGTAGTGCTCTCGGATCTGCTCCAGCGCCACTCGCACGTCGGCCAGAGTGGTGTCGGCGTCGAGGGTAGCGAGCTCCTCCAGCGTGAGCGGGCGGGCGGCGCTGAAGAGCGCCGCCTCAAGCAACTGGGCGAGCGGCGTCACGGGCGATCACCATGGGGGAGAAGGGAGTGGGCTGCGCCAGCCGGACCACGCCCCGCTTGGCCAGCTCCAGGACCGCGAGCAGGGTGGAAAGCACGTTCACGATGCTGGGCCGGGGGCCCAGGGCCTCGAGCCACCCGATCTCCTCGCGCTCCTCCAGCAGGGTCTCGATCCGCCGGGTGGCGGCCTCGACGTCGAGCGGGCGCGCCACCACCCGGTGGAGCACCGGGGATGGGATCGCCGCGATCACCCGCTCGACTGCCTGGAGCAGCTCAATCAGGTCGAGTGTGAGGGGTGGGGGCGGCTGCTCGGGCGGTGGCGGCAGATACCCGCGGGCGAGCTGCTCCGCCCGTCGTTCGGCCGCCCGGCCCATCCAGACGGCGATCTCCCGGATCTGCTGGTATTCGAGGAGCCGGCGGACCAGCTCGGCCCGGGGATCCTCCCAGCCGTCCTCCTCCGAGCCGCGGGGCAGCAGCATCTGGGCCTTGAGCCGCACCAGACGGCTGGCCATATCCAGGTAGTCGGCGGCCTGGTTGAGTCCGAGCTCGTGGATCGCCTGAAGGAACTGGTCCGCGATGCGCGCGATCGGGATGTCAGCGATCTCCAGCTGCTCCTCCCGAAGCAGATGCAGGAGCAGGTCGAGGGGCCCGGAGAAGGCATCCAGCCGCACCACGAATGCCGGCCCGGCGCCGAGGGCAGTCGTCGGAGCCTCGGGTGGTGGCGCGGGCGGCGGCGGGGCCACCGGCGGAGGAGCGATCAGGGTCACAGCGGGCTCATCGTTACCACCTGGTACGGGGCGATGACCCTCACCAGCAGGCTCATCACGACGCGAACCGGCGTGAGCAGAACGCCGACTGCGGGCTGAAAGAGGAACAGGAGGACGAAGAGCGGAAGATAGCCGAAGCGCGCCAGCCCGCGGTACCAGGCGCCGGCCTGGGGCGGCAACAGATGATAGAGCAGATGGGAGCCGTCCAGCGGCGGGAGGGGAATGAGATTGAAGAAGCAGAGGATCAGGTTGATCTGGATGCCGTAGATCATCATCTGCTGGGCCGTCTGCAGCACCTCACCGGCCGAGGGTGCCGCCCGTCCGAGCAGCCCCAGGCCCACGTAGAGGGCGGAGAAGACCAGGGCCAGGAGGAAGTTGGTGATCACCCCCGCGCTGGAAACGATGATGTCGCCCCGGCGATAGTTGCGGAGCTTGCGGGAGTTGACCGGGACCGGCTTGGCGCCCCCGAAGATGAAGCGCCCGCCCGAGACGAACCACAGGAGCGCGGGCAGCAGCAGGCTCATCCAGGGATCGATGTGAGGAATCGGGTTGAGGGTCACCCGGCCGAGGGAATAGGCGGTGTCGTCGCCCTGGTGCAGCGCGGTGACGGCGTGGGCGTACTCGTGCGCCGTCACGCCGAACACCAGCATGGGGAGCGCGAGAATGAACGCGCTGATCTGCGATTCCAGATGGCGGTCCTCGTGGGGTCGGGCAGAAGGTTATAGCGCCGGGAAATCCAAGTCAAAGCGCGATCCCGCTTGATTTTGCGGATCGGTTCCCCTAGCTTTGCGGGCTCTCTCTCCGGGCCAGGTGCCCGGACCGGTCTTCCGCTCAGCCGAGGTGGTCGTGCCCCGTATCCAGTCCGCCAAGAAGCGCATGCGCCAAGCCCGCGCCCGCGCGGCCAACAACCGCACCCAGCGGAGCCAGTTGCGCACCGCCATCAAGAAGGTTCGCGCCGCCGGCGGCGAGGCGGCGGCGGTGGCCTATGCCGAGGCGGCCAAGTTGCTCGACCGGGCCGGCCGCAAGCGCCTGGTGCACCCCAACACCGCCGCCCGGCACAAGAGCCGGCTGGCCAAGCTGATCGCCGGCAAGAAATAGCCGTCCGGTCGGCCAACGCCGCGCAGGGCGCGCCCCGAGCGGGGCCCCTGCATTGACATTGTTCACATCAGATGCCGGCCAGCTCCGCCCCGCAACGCTCGCAGTACCACTCCGTCGGCCGGTTCAGGGTCCCGCACTCCCCACATTTGAGGGTCTTGGCGACGCCGGGAGCGGCCTTTCCGGAAGCGGGCGCGGCCGAGGTTTCGACCGCGCGAGAGGCCTGGGGAGCGGGGAGGTTCGGGTTGCTGGCCCGCCGAGCCGGCGGCGGCCTGGTCTCCTCATCGGCCACCGACTTGAGAAAGGTGAGTTCGTCCACCTGCTCGGCGGGCTCGGGCTCGCGCGGGGGCCGGGGCGGCTTGGGCATCCGCAGGGTCGCCTCCGGCTCGGCCGGGGCGACCTCGGGCGGCGGCGGCGGCGGTGGCGCGCGCTCGATGACCTCCTCCTTCGGGGGCGGTGGCGGTGGGGTCTGCGGCTCGGCCCGGCGCGCCGGGGCCGCGATCAGCGACTGCACCTCGGCCAAACGGGTGATCTCACTCCCGATGGACCGGAGCTCCTCGCGCACCTCGCCCAGCCGCCCCTCGCTCTGTTCCCTGATCCGCTGCCACTCGTCGTCCCCGTATTCTCCCACCGCGTATCGGACCTCGGCCTCGGCCAGCTCCTCCTCGGCGCTGCGACGCCGCTCGTCCAGCTCGGACTGGCTGGCCCGGTGGCGCTGCAGCTCCTCGGTGATGGTGTTGGCATGGCCCCGGAGTCGTTCGATGACTCCGCGGAGACGGGTCTCGTAATCCCCACGCACCTTCTGGCGCACGGCCGCCGGTGCCTTGTCGGCAGTGGCGTCGAGCTTGGTGATCCACTGCTCGAACTGGGCCCGCTGCTGGAGCAGGGCTTCGATGGTCTCGTCAGTATCCGGGGATTTGGCCATGGCGGGCGATTCCTCTCAGGCGCTGGAGCGCGTCGATCTGTTCCCGGGTCAGGCGGTTGACCGTTCCGAGGGCACGAGCGGCCAGCAGGATGCGGGCACCGTGCTCCAGACTCTCCATCCGGATCCGGGCCATGCGCAGATCGGGGCCCCAGGTGAGCGCCCCATGATTGGCCAGCAGTACCGCGTCGTGGTCCGGGATGAACGGCTCGGCGGCGTCGCCCAGGGCCCGGGTCCCGGTGGTGGCATAGGGGACCAGCGGCACCTCGCCCATCAGCAGCGTGATCTCGGGAAGTACGTCGCCGGGTATTCCCTCGCCCGCGACCGCAAACGCGGTGGCCGCGGGAGGGTGGGCATGCACCACGGCACCGCAGTCCGGCCGGCACTGGTACACCCGTAGGTGCAAATCTAATTCGGTCGTGGCCTCGCGGGAGCCACTGGTCCGGCGGCCCTCCAGATCCACCTCGACCAGGTCGGTCGCTTCCAGCTCGCACTTGAGCGCGCCCCGGGGTGTCGCCAGAAGGCGGTCGGGTCCGATCCGGACTGAGACATTGCCGTCCCGCCCGGCGAGGAGACCCCGCTCCCACAGCCCGCGACAGCAGCGGACGATCTCCTCGCCAGGCATCGTCCCTCGCTTCATCCGTCCTACCGCCGTTCCGCCGTACCGCCGTTCCGCTGGAAGACCACCTGGCCTCGCACGATGGTCAGGTCCGCGCGTCCCCGCAACTCCCGCCCGCCAAACGGGGTGTTGCGGCTCTTGGAGAAGAACTCCTCCGGCCGCACCGTCCACCGCGCCCCCGGATCGAAGACGACCACGTCGGCCGGGCTGCCCGGCGCGAGGGTGCCCCCCGGGAGATTGAAGACCCGGGCGGGCATCACGCTCATCCGCAGGACCAGGTCGGCGAGGGTGAGCAGACCGGTCTCCACCAGCTCGGTGACCGCGAGACCGAGCGCGGTCTCCAGCCCGATGATACCGTTGGGGGCGTCGTCGAACTCGCGCTCCTTCGCGTCGTAATGGTGCGGCGCATGGTCGGTGCAGATCGCGTCGATGGTGCCGTCGCGCAGCCCCTGCCGCACCGCCTCGCGGTCCTCCGGCTCCCTGAGCGGAGGGTTCATCTTGGCGTTGGTGTTGTACCCCTCGCATGCCTCGTGGGTGAGGGTGAAGTGGTGAGGGCATGCTTCGGCGGTGACCCGGAGCCCTTTCTCCTTGGCCCGCCGGATCAGCTCTACCGATCCCCGGGTGGACATGTGGCACAGATGCATGTGCCCGCCGGTGAGCTCGGCCAGCAGGATGTCCCGGGCGACCATGATCTCCTCGGCCGCGGCCGGGATCCCCTTGAGCCCGAGACGGGTGGAGACCAGCCCCTCGTGCATCGCCCCGCCTGCCGAGAGAGTGGGGTCCTCGCAGTGGTCGGCCACCGGGATGCCGAAGGTCCGGGCGTACTCCAGGGCGGTCCGCATCAGATGGCTGGAGACCACCGGCTTGCCGTCATCGCTCACCGCCACCGCGCCCGCCCCGACCAGCTCGCCGAACTCGGCCAGCTGCCGCCCCTTCTGGCCCAGCGAGATGGCCCCGATGGGGTAGACCCGCGCCTTGCCCGCCCGCTGCGCCTGGCTCACGATGAAGCCCACCGCGGCCTGGTTGTCGGTGACGGGGTCGGTGTTGGGCATGGCGCAGACGGCGGAGAACCCGCCCGCGGCCGCCGCCATGGCGCCGGTCGCGACGGTCTCGATGTCCTCCTGTCCCGGTTCGCGGAGGTGGACGTGGAGATCGATGAGGCCCGGGCTCACTACCTTCCCCGCGGCATCCACCACCAGCGCATCGTCCGGGCGGCCGAGCCCCGCGCCCGACGCCTGGACCTTGCCGTCGGCCAGGTAGAGGTCCGCCACCTCGTCGATACCCCGCGAGGGATCGATGATCCGGCCGCCGCGAATCAGGATGGGTCGCATCCTCAGTCCCCTCCCCCGCTCGACTGGGCCCAGTCGGGCGACCCGCCCGCCAGCAGGTACAGCACCGCCATCCGCACGGCCACCCCGTTGGTGACCTGGGGCAGGATCACGCTGTGCGGTCCGTCGGCGACGTCGCTGTCGATCTCCACACCCCGGTTTATCGGACCCGGGTGGAGGACCAGGAGGTCCTTGGGCGCCCGGGCCAGTCGCTCGTTGGTGACTCCGAAGACCCGGTTGTATTCCCGAAGCGATGGGAGGAAACCGGCCTGCATCCGCTCCAGCTGCAGCCGGAGCACGTTGAGGGCGTCGGCCCACTGGATCGCGTCCTCGATCCGGGGCAGGATGGTCACGCCGAGCTCCTGGACGTTTCTGGGCAGCAGCGTCGCCGGGCCGCAGACCCCCACCTCGGCACCGAGCCGGGTGAGGCCCCAGATGTTGCTTCGGGCCACCCGACTGTGCAGGATGTCGCCACAGATCGCGACCTTGAGCCCCTCCAGCCGCTTGAACCGGTCCCGCAGGGTCAGCATGTCCAGCAGCGCCTGGGTAGGATGCTCGTGCTTGCCGTCGCCGGCGTTGATGACGTTGGAGCGGATCCGCTGGCCCAGGAACTGGGCCGCGCCCGAAGCGCCGTGCCGGATCACCACCATGTCGATCCGCATCGCCTCGAGGTTCCGCGCCGTGTCCACCAGGGTCTCCCCCTTGCTCACGGAGGAAGCGGCGGTGGCCACGTTCACCGTGTCGGCGCTGAGCCGCTTCTCGGCGAACTCGAAGGAGATCCGGGTCCGGGTCGAGGCCTCGAAGAAGAGATTGACGATGGTCTTGCCCCGGAGCGCGGGCACCTTCTTGATCGGCCGCTCGCTCACTTCCTTGAACGGCTCGGCGGTGTCGAGGATGAGCCGGATCTGCTCGGCACCGAGCTGCTCCAGGCCGATCAGGTCCTTCCCCAGGGCCGGCGCACTGGCCATGTCAGCTCCCCCGCACCAGCTCGACCCCGTCCCGCTGGTCCAGCTCGGAGACCAGAACGTCCACCCGGTCGGCCGGCCCGGCCGTGAGGGCGGTTCCCACGATGTCGGCCTGGATCGGCAGCTCCCGGCCGCCGCGGTCGATCAGGACGCAGAGGAGGATGCGGCGAGGCCGACCGAAGTCGGCGCACTCGTCCAGCGCCGCCCGCACCGTGCGGCCGGTATAGAGCACGTCGTCCACGATCACCACGGTCTTGCCGTCGAGGTCCGGCAGGCTGGTCTCGCCGACCACCGGCCGGGGGCCGATGGACTGGAGGTCGTCGCGGTAGAGGGTGATGTCGAGCTTGCCAAGCGCGAGGTTGGTCCCTTCGGCCTCGTCGATGAGCCGCTTCAGCCGGCCCGCGAGCTCGACCCCGCGACGCTGGATACCGACCAGGACCAGCCTTTCAGTGCCGTCAGCCCGCTCGAGGATCTCGGTGGCCATGCGGGCGAGGGTACGGGCGAGCGCGCGCGCGTCCAGGACGGAGGAACGGGTGGGCATCGGGGCGGGAAGGTAGGCGCTGGGGCGCTGGGGCGCTAGGGCGGCGGGAAGGCGGGAAGGCGGGAAGGCGGGAAGGCGGGAAGGCGGACCGCAATGGTTGGGCAGGATGCGTCGGTCTGTCAAGATGGTGTGAGATTCAGTCCATGACGACCCACGAAAGGTTCGAAGCCTGGAAAGAGGCGCATCGCTGGCCCTCGAGCTCTATCGAATTAGTGATGAGTGGCCGCGTGACGAGCGCTTCGGCCTGACCGCCCAACTCAGGCGAGCAGCAGTCTCGATTCCGGCGAACATCGCTGAAGGGGTCGCGAAGCATGGCACCCGCGAGCTACGCCGTTTTCTCGACACCGCACTCGGCTCGCTGGCGGAGCTGTCCTACTTCCTTCTCTTCGCACGCGATCGAGGATTGCTCGAGCCCAGTCAGTGGCAGTTGTTGGAAGCTCAGAGGGAGCAAACCGGAAAGCTCACGTGGGGCTTGGCCCGGGCGGCAGGTCGGCAGGCGGGTAGGCGGGAGAACGTGAAGGCGAGTGGCGACTAGGCAACGAGCGGTCGAACGTCCTCCTCAGCCTCCCGCCTGCCGGCCTGCCCGCCC
>Ga0210102_1000478_pt1 | contig 10268 bp, 8 predicted proteins | sample RushOxbow_ThreeS_4_FD_185563 | JGI IMG/M metagenome (GOLD analysis project Ga0210102, IMG submission 185563) | Wetland microbial communities from San Francisco Bay, California, USA, that impact long-term carbon sequestration -... | ecosystem: Environmental > Aquatic > Marine > Wetlands ...
GCCTTCACCCCCTCGACGAACGGGGACCGTCGGAATCGACAGGGCGCCCAGGCCGGCCGGGGACCTGGAATCGGTCTGCCATCGCTGCTACCATCGAACCAGACACCCCGGCGGCGAGTCGCGGCCATGTCGAGTCAACACATACGGTTTTGCCGGGCCAGAGACGGCGTGCGCCTGGCCTACGCTACCCTTGGCCACGGCCGGCCCCTGGTGAAGGCGGCGAACTGGCTCACCCACATCGAGCACGACCTGCACAATCCCATCTGGCAGCCGCTGCTGGAGCGGCTGGCCGCGCGACGGACCCTGGTCCGCTACGATCAGCGGGGCTGCGGGCTGTCCGACCGGGGAGTCGCGGACATCTCCTTCGACGCCTGGGCCTCCGATCTGGAGGCGGTGGTCGAGTGCGCCGGGTTGGGGCGGTTTGCGCTCCTGGGGATCTCCCAGGGCGGCGCCGCCGCCGTCACGTATGCCGCACGACACCCCGAACGGGTGAGCCACCTGGTGTTATGCGGCAGCTACATCCGCGGCGCGCTTCGCCGGGATCCGGGTCCGGAGCGCCGGGAAGCCGCCCGCGCGATGGTGCAGTTGGTGCGGCACGGCTGGGGCGGCCGAGCCCCCAGCCTGCGTCACCTGTTTTCCCTGCAGTTCCTGCCCCATGCCAGCGCCGAGCAGCTCCGCTGGTTCGATGACCTGCAGCGGGTGTCCGCGACCGCGGAGGATGCCGCCCGGTCGATCGACGCGATGGACCACATCGACGTCTCGGCTCTCGTGGCACAGGTCCGGGCTCCCACTCTGGTCCTGCACGCCCGCCACGACGGCCGGGTGCCGTTCGAGGAAGGTCGGGCGCTCGCCTCATCCATCCCCGGCGCCCGGTTCGTGCCGCTGGAGAGCCACAGTCACCTGCCCCTGCAGCCGGAGCCAGCGTTCGCGGAGATGATGGGCGCGATCGACGACTTCCTCGCTGCCGATAGCATGGCCGCCGACCCGGCGGAGTATCCCGACCTGACCCGGCGCGAGCGGGAAGTCCTCCACCTCGTGGCCCAGGGACTCGACAATGCCGCAATCGCTGATCGACTGTCGCTCACCGCCAAGACGGTCCGCAACCACATGAGCCGAATCTTCGACAAGCTCGACGTGCGCAGCCGGAGCCAGGCGATCGTGTGTGCTCGCGAGGCCGGATTCGGCCGGACTACGACCCGGTATTCCGGATAGCCTCGGCCCCGGCCCGGCGGCCCGGGTGAGCCGCGAAGAACTCCCCGATCAGGGCGGTCGCATCGAGGTCGTGGATGGTCGCACCGAAACGCCCGGGGGGCAGCGTCAACCGGCTACCGGGCCAGGTGTGCCCGCCACCATCGATACGATAGAAGACGATGTCGGCATCATCCCGACAGCCGAGGTACCCGATTACGGTCACCCGGTCGGGGAGGGGAGTTTCCCGCGGTCCGTCGGCGCACCGGTTCTGCGCGGCCCAGGCCCGGACCGCGGCCTCCATGCCATGCCCCCAGTAGGCCGGTCCGCCGCCCGGATACGGATTGATCGGATCGTCGGTCCCATGGAAGGCGATCACGGGAACGGACCTGGAGCCACAGCCCTTCGGTGCCCGCAAACCCCCGACCAGACCGACCGCCGCGATCCGCTCCGGCAGGGCGCACGCCAATCGAGAGGCGAGGCGGGCGCCGCCCGAAAACCCCGTCAGGTACACCCTGTCGGGGTCGAGGCACACTCGGCGCGCGGCATCGGCGATCACTTCCCGGGCGAAGCGCACGTCGTCCGGATGTCCCGGCACCGGCGGCACGTTCCAGGTGTAGCCGCCCGACGGAACCGGCACTCGCGCCACCGGCAGGATGAGGAGGAATCTCCCCTGCTCGGCAACGGAAGTCATCCCGGAGATCTCGAGCTCCTGTTCGGGCCCGCTTCCCGAGCCGTGAAAGTCGAGGATCACCGGCAGACTCGCCGTCCCGGTGTAGCCGTGGGGAACGAACAGCCGATATTGGCGCCCCGGGTCACCGGGGAGCTCGTAGGCGGCGAGGCCTGGTGCGTGGGCCTTGCCGGTGCAGGTCCGGCCCGCTTCTGGCGGAGACTGTGCCGCGCAGAGAAAAGGCACGAGGGCAGCGAAGAGTTGGGGTCCAGGCAGGACGGCAGTCGAACGGGGCATGGGCATTCCTCCTGTGTGCGGTCGAATCCCTGGCTCGCGCGGCCCATAGTAGCGGCCTGGGCCGGCGGCGGCTTGAGACAGGAGTCCCGGATGTTCGATGCTGGATGGCGCGGGTACCCGCCCTTCCCGGGACCAGGGTCCCGGGACTGGTTCGCCTGGGTCTGCCTGGCGGGAGTCCTCGTGGCAGCCGGCTCACTTCGGAGCTATTCCGTCAGGTGCTCCCCTCCGCCTCGGCGATGGCCCAGGCGGCATTCACCAACCCGATGTGACTGAAGGCCTGGGGATAGTTGCCCAGCAGCTCTCCGTTGGCGTCAACCTCTTCGGCCAGCAGGCCGAGGTCGTTGGCGAAGCCGGCTGCCCGGCTGAACACTTCGCGCGCCCGTCCGACCTCGCCCCCCAGCGCGAGGGCCTGCGCCAGCCAGAAGGTGCAGAGGAGGAAGGTGCCCTCCTCCCCTTCCAGCCCGTCCTCGGCCCGGTAGCGGTAGACCAGACCATGGGCATCGGTGAGGCGCTCCGCCACCGCGTCCACCGTCGCCCGGATCCGGGGATCGGTGCCGGGGAGGAAGCCCACGATGGGCAGGAGCAGGACGGAGGCGTCGAGCGCCTCCGCCCCGAAGCTCTGGGTGAAGGCCCGGGCCCGCTCGCTCCAGCCCTGCTCCAAGATCGTGCTCCGGATCTCTTCGCGCCCCGCCTGCCAGCGCCCCAACCGCTCGGCGTCGGCCCCGATCGCGTCGGCCAAGGCGATGGCCCGGTCGAGCGCCACCCAGCACATCAGCTTGGAGTGCAGGAAGTGCCGAGGCTCGCCCCGGATCTCCCAGATCCCCTGGTCCGGCTGCCGCCACCGGCCCAGCGCCGCGTCGGCCACGTCGAGCAGAAAGGCGGCGGTGTCCGGGTTGAACTCGCCCACCTGCTCCCGGAGCCGGTGGACAGCGCTCAGCATCTCGCCGTACACGTCGAGCTGGCGCTGGGTCCAGGCGCCGTTCCCGATCCGCACCGGCCGGCTGTCGCGCCACCCGCTCAGGTGGGGCAGCTCCCGCTCCGTGAGGTCCCGCTCGCCGCCGATCCCGAACATGATCTGGAGGTCGCTCTCCTCCCGGAGCTGGCGCATCGCCGCGCCGGCGAGAAAGTCGAAGAACCGCCTCCCTTCGTCGGGACAGGCGGCCACCCATAGAGCCTCCATGGTCAGGCAGGCGTCCCGCACCCAGGTATAGCGGTAGTCCCAGTTGCGGGTACCTCCCACCCCTTCGGGAAGCGAGGTGGTGGGCGCGGCGACTATCGCGCCGGTCGGCTGGTAGGTGAGACCCTGGAGCACCCGTCCGCTCCCGCGGACCAGGTCCTTCCACGGCCCCTGGTAGCGCTGGTGCAGGTTGGACCAGCTCCGCCAGGCTGCCAGCGTCTCGGCCAGGCGAGCGGCGATTTCGTCGGGGGTCCAGGAGGCCTCCGGGCCCTCCGACCCGAACTGCAGGGCGAAGGCACAGGATTCGCCGGCGCGGAGTGGCACCCGGGCCCGTGCGGTTCCACCCCGGACGGTGAGCGCGACGGGAGCGGAGAGGATCACCGGCGCCGAGTCACCGGTGACCACCAGGCCGCCCGTGACCGCGCGAAGCCCGGGTCGGGCTCGTGCGTAGTCCGGCCTCGGCGCGAACTCGGTCTCCAGCTCCACGCTGCCCTCGGTGCACTCGGCCCACCGCAGCAGTGCGTGGGGCGAGTGGGTGCCGAGTTCGTGCCCCCGCTCATTGGGTCCGACCGCCATCGCGTCGGTCAGGACGAGGCGCCCGCCAGGACAATGAAAGGTGGTCTCCAGTACCAGGGTGTCGTCGAGGTAGCGGCGCCGGATCTCGGTGGAGTCGGCCACGCCGACGGTCCAGTGGCCGGCCGACCGGTCCAGCAATCGGCCCAGAACGGACGCGGAATCGAAGCGAGGGAAGCAGAGCCAGTCCACCGAGCCCGATCGGTGCACCAGGGCGGCGGAGTGGCAGTCGGACAACAGGGCGTAGTCCGCGATCGGGTGATGGCTCATTTCCGGCTCCGTTTCTGGGCCAGGATGGAACCCGGCTCCTCCCGGTCAACGCACTGGCTTCCATTTCGGATTGGTCCGGCGGCAGCTCGCGATGGCGACACGGTGCGGAACGGCCCCGGCCGGCCAAGCAAGTTCCGTGAACCCCAGCGTGGCCGCTTACCGATACAAGTCGGACTCCTGGCCGCCGGGTTCCATAATCCCCGTCGATTCTTGACGGGATAGGAGAGGGAGCCTCCACTGCAGTTCATTCTCGCGCCGCACCGAATGCATCCCGAAGATGAGTTGGCTGCGGCGCGCCCCCTGGTGCGTGGCCTCTATAGGTTGGTAACGGGTTCGGCATCACGGGCGCCGCCGAAAATGGGCAACGTGTCTCTCCGTAGGAGCAAAACACGCAGCAATCGCCAGGTTTCGGCGTCAGCCGCGCGCCGCAAGCTGGGCAGTCGTAGAAGAAGAGGCACGCATTCGACGGGATGGCAGCCTCGGAGTCCGCACCACACTTCGGGCAGCGGATCGTACCAATGGCTGGGCCGGTCATGTCCTTAACGTAGAAGGACGCCCGAAGGCTGTCATCGGCCCGACCTGACGTACTGATGCCGCGGCCGACCGTGAAGGATTGGGCGAGCTGCGGTGTCTTACCGGTGGGAGCGGGCAAGCCTGCCTGGCCCGCGCAGCCATGGAGCCACACACGCTGAACGTTCGCATTCGCCATGCCCAGCCCCGCGCCTTCGAGGAACTCCTGAGCGAGCACCTCGATGCGCTCTTTCGCACGGCCTTGCGCCTTTGCGCCGGCCAGACGGCGGATGCCGAGGACTTGCTCCAGGATGCCGCCTTACGCGCCTTCGAGCACCACAGTCAACTGCGCGACCCAGCGGCCGGGAGGTCCTGGCTATTCACGATCCTTGTGCGCACCCACCTCAACCGGAGGCGCACGGAGGGACGACGCGCCGAGGTGATGGCCACCGACTTGGACGATCAGGCGTTCGAGACCGCTCTGGCTGAGTGGACCCCCCTCCGCTTGCCGGACGAACTCGTCGACACCTGGGGCCTCGGTGATCAGCTTACTGACGCCTTGAACACGCTTCCCGGGGAACTGAGGGCAACGGCGTGGCTGGTGGATGTGGAGGGATTCACTCAGCGGGAGGTCGCGGCGATGCATGAGGTGCCCGAAGGGACCGTCGCGTCGCGGCTCTTCCGGGCACGCCGGCAACTGCGTGCGGTCCTGGAACCTGACCGGCGCCAGGTGGCGCCCCCCCATGGGACGGCCCGGAGGCCGAAATGACGGATCTCGGAAAGCCGGACATGACCACGTGTGGCGAGGCGCGGCGGCTCCTTTGGCCAGACGCCGGCCCCCGACGGGTCAGCGAGCAGGTACACCGGGCGCAGGTCCACGTGAGCCGCTGCCCCGCCTGCCGCCAGTTCCTCGACGACATGCGAGCGATGGCCGCGCGGATCGGGCACGCCGCGCCTCGGATCGAGGCCCCACTCGAGGTGCGCGATCGCCTCTTCAAGGCCGTCGCGCGGGCCCGGACGATGCAATCCGACCAGGCTCCGCGTCGCCCGTGGCGTTGGTGGGCCGTCGCCGGGCTGGCGGCCAGTGCGGCACTCGCGCTCGCCGTCGGGCTCACCTCCCGGCGGTCCGTCGCCACGGCTGGAGTGCATGACATCGCGGTCTTCGCTCAGGATCACCGCCGCGCCGAGAAGGGCGATGGCATCGCGTCCGCGGATTCGCTGGTCGTCGTCCGCTGGCTGGCCGCGCGCGTCCCGATTGCGCTGCAGGTGCCGCAGTTCCCTGGCGCAACCCTCAAGGGGGCGCGCCTCTCGGACCTGGGCGATCTGCGTGCCGCCGTGGTCGAATACGACCTCGGGGGCCGGACCCTGTCCTATTACGTCCTCCCGGGCGGCGTGCCGAATGGCCAAGCCGGTGTACGCGCGCCCGACTCCACGCCTCCGCTCCACTACGCCGAGCGTGACGGCTACCGGGTGGCTGCCTGGCAGGATGCCGGGCTCACCCACGCGCTCGTGGCCGACCTACCCGAGGCGACCCTGGCCGACCTCGCGCATTACTGCATGCACCAGATGATGGCCCGGCTGCCCCCGCTGCAATCTCAGGTCCCACCAGCCTGACGGGGTGCCGCACCACGTGGCGCCCCGTCCTATCTGTCCGCCCCTGCTTCGCGTTTCCCTCCCCTCCACCCACCCCGCGATCCATTACCCCCCAAGAGCGTCGTACCGTCAGGCGCGGACTCAGCCGACCGTCGGTCCATGAAGGATCCGCGCCGGGGCGGTGTCTTAGCATCGTAGGCCACTCAACCTGCCCGATCGGAGGACACCATGTTCGCGAAGTCACTCACCGCGGTTGCCATACTTCTCGGCGCGGCGGCAGGGCCGGCACTCGCGCAGGATGCCGGGAAGACGGATCAGATGGCGATGCACGAGCCGGAGGGCCGCGAGGCGACCGTCACCGGCACGGTGATCGACGTCTCCTGCAAGTACAGCCACGGGCTGACCGGCGCCGAACATCGGATGTGCGCGCAGGTCTGCGCCGATAAGGGAATCCCGCTCGCGATTCTCGGCGACGACGGCAAACTCTACGTGCCCGTGTCGACCGGTATGCCCGGCGACCCGCAGAACGGGAAGCTCCGCGAGTATGCCGAGCAGCACGTGCGCGTACGGGGGAAGGTGCTGCCCGCCAGCGGCGCCCAGGCCATACAAATCGCGTCCGTCGCGCTCCAGTCCTGATGCCGACGCTCGGCTGGGCGAGCCGGCGCTCCGCCCGGCTCGCCCTTGCAGGAGCACTCGCGCTCACGGCCGGCGCGCTGGGGTGGGGCACCGGCACGCGACGGGTGAGCTCACCAGCGGCCCGGTGGAATCCGGGGTACCGGGCGCCGGTCGAATGGCGCACCGCCGGCGTGCGCTTCGTCCGAACCGCGACGGCGCCCGAGCTGCTCGTGATTGATTCAGAGCATCCGCGCGGGGCCTCGCACCTGCTCTGGTTCGACGGGCGCGTGACCGCGCCCGCAGGCGACGCCACGCTGGTGCTCGACGCCGATGGCGCCGTGCTTCGAGTCGACGCCGGCCTTCGGTTCCGACGCATTGCCCTGCGAAGTGAGGGTCGCCTCCTCGCAAGCGTTGCCGCCGACGGGCGCGGCGGCCTCTGGCTGACCGACGAAGAAGGTTTCCTGCTGCATGCAGACGACGGCGGCAGGGTCGAGGCCTTCGGCCGCACACCGTTCGCCTTTCCGGTGGTCGTGCCCGGCACCGGTGTGGACGAGGTCCGCGCGAACGGTCCCTGGGTGGTGCGCTCTGCGCGCCGCTTCAGCTATGACTGGGACTCGCTCGGCCTACCGCTGATCCTGCAGGCCGACAGCGCCGGCCGAATCCATCGGGGGATCGGGGCACCCCGTCGGCCGGCACATGCGCTCCTCGCCGATCTGGCCAACGCGGGCCAGGCCACGACCCGAAACGATACCGTCTTCTTCGCGCCTTTCATCCGGGACGAGGTGCTGGCGCTCCGCGCGACCGGCGAGACGGTGTGGGTCGCGTCCCGAGGGCTGCCGCAAGACACACCCGAGCCGCGCTTCGAGCTGCTCCACGGCCGCCCGGTCATCGACTATCACCCCGTGAACCTTGGCATCGCCGTCGGACCTGACGGGCGGCTCTACGTCCTCAGCACGGCTGACCGCACCACCGACCACGCCCGGCTCGACGTCTTCGACCCCACGAACGGTCACCTGCTCCGCACGACTGCGCTCCCGACCGCCCTGCCCACGCTCGCCGTGGACTCTGACGGACGAGTGCACCTCCTGGACGCCGACCGACTCGTGCATGGCATCCCGCCCGGAGAGCGCGAACCGTTCCCGCTTTTCGACCTCCCCCGACTGGATGGCGGACGTCTGGCGACCGCCGCCCTTCGCGGCCAGGTCGCGCTGGTCAACTTCTGGGCGAGCTGGTGCACGCCATGTCGCAGCGAGATGCCGGCGCTCGACGCCATGCGGCGGCGGCTGGACGATACGGCATTCGTCTTCGTCGCCCTCAGCGAGGACGAGTCGGTCGACGATGCACGGCGCTTCGTCACCGAGCATCACTTCACGTTCCCCGCGGTTTGGGGTCGTGGCGAGCAGCGGGAGCGGTACCACTATCCCGGCTTGCCCTACACGGTCTTGCTCGACCGGGAGGGGCGGGTAATCCGGCGCTGGATCGGTTTCGCCGGACCGGCCCAAATCGAGGAGATCGAGGGGCTGGCGCAACGCGAGCTCGCGCGTCGCGGCGGCCTGGAATTCCCCAACCGCGACCCCGCCCACGAGCAGCGGGATGGCGGGAAGCGCGGTATGGACCTGGGCGTGAGTACAACTGCAACGGGGGTGAGATGATGGGTTCCAGAATCGGTGCCGGCGCCGTTGGCGGACTGATTGCCGGCGTGGTGTTCGGCATGATGATGACGATGATGCACGCGCCGACCCCGCAAGGTGGCTCGGTCCGCGTCATGACCATGATCGCCATGATCGTGGGTTCCAGCAGCGTGGCTGTTGGTTGGCTCTACCACCTGGTCAACAGTGCGGTGATTGGCGGGCTGTTCGGATTGCTCATGGGCGCGCGGCTCGTGCAGGGCAGGAATGTGCTCGTCCTTGGCGTGATCTACGGTCTGGTCTGGTGGGTGGTGGGCGGCCTCATCCTGATGCCACTCCTTCTGGGTATGCCCCCATTCACTCCGCTCCTGCTGCCCCCGATGCGGATGCTGGCGGCAGGGAGCATGATGGGGCACGCCATCTTCGGGCTGATCCTGGGACTCGCCTTCGCTCGGCTCGAATCGCGGGCCGTTTCCCACCGAGCCACCGCATGAGGGAGCCCCCGTCGGTTCTTGACCCGCCTCATGGGTTCGGGATATATTCGGGGTAGACTCAGAATTCGGAGCCCCCGGTGCTGTTCCCTCAATACCTTCCCAGCCTCCACCGCCTCGCGCCAACCCGCTACCGGCCCACACCCCGCCACCAGGCCCAGCTCTGTCCCGAGTGCGACGGGCCCCTGGCCCGAGCCTCGGGCTGCGTCAGCTGTCCTTCCTGCGGCTGGGGGAAATGCGGGTGACCCAGGTCGCGGCCCAGCTCGCGCTGCCGGTGGAAGTCGGGCCCGCCCCGCGCCAGCTCACCGTACTCGATGAGCGCGCCCGCGGCACCGAGTTCCTGACGCTCGAGCCCAGGTCCGTGCTCAACTCACCGGCCAGCACCAACATGGGGTTCTGGTCGGTGAACCCCTATGTGGGCTGCGAGTTCGGCTGCACGTACTGCTACGCGAGGGATACGCATCGGTGGGCGGTGGAGAGGGCGGAACGACGGAACGACGGAACGACGGAGCAAAACGTGCCGCCCTGGCTCGCCTTCGAGCGGCGGATCCTGGTCAAGACCACCGGCGCCGAGGTGCTGGCCCGGACGCTCGATCCTGCGCGGCTCGCGGGCCAGTCGCTGGTGATCGGCACCGCGACCGATCCCTACCAGCCCGCCGAGCGGCGGTTCCGGATCACTCGCGGCATCCTCGAGGTGCTGCTGCGATTTCGGGGTCTCTCGATCGGGCTCATCACCAAGTCGCCCCTGGTCACCCGCGATCTGGACCTGCTCCGCGCGCTTTCCGGGCCGCACGAGGTGACGGTCAACATCTCCCTCGCCACCGTCGATACCCGGTTGGCCCGCCGGCTCGAGCTGCGCTCACCGGTTCCGGCCGCGCGGCTCCGGGCGCTGCGCCGGCTCACCGCGGGAGGCGTGCACGCGGGACTCCTCATCGCACCCATCGTCCCCGGCATCACCGACGATCGCGCCGGCCTCGGCCGGCTCATGGCGGCCGGGAAGGAAGCCGGTGCCCGCTACGTGATCGGGTCGGCGCTCCGGCTCGGTCCGGCGGCGCGGCACCGCTTCCTTCCCCACCTCGAGCGCGAGTTCCCCCAGCTGGTCGAGCGCTATCGCCGGCACTACGAGCGGAGCGAAGGGGTGAGCCCGGCCTACCAGGCCGGGCTCACCCGCCGCCTGCGCGCGCTGCAGGTCGAGCACGGATTCCCGCTCGACGAAGGAGCGCGGCGGCGGCGCCAGCTCGAGGGCCCGGTCCCCC
>Ga0210102_1000479_pt1 | contig 10261 bp, 6 predicted proteins | sample RushOxbow_ThreeS_4_FD_185563 | JGI IMG/M metagenome (GOLD analysis project Ga0210102, IMG submission 185563) | Wetland microbial communities from San Francisco Bay, California, USA, that impact long-term carbon sequestration -... | ecosystem: Environmental > Aquatic > Marine > Wetlands ...
TCACCGGCGCGATGGACGCGGCGCTCGATCTGTCGGTGCAGTACGTCCAGGACCGCAAGCAGTTCGGCCAGGCGCTGGCGAAGTTCCAGGCCATCCAGCACAGCCTGGCGATCGCCGCCGAGGAGATCGCCGCCTGCACCACCCTTGCCGACCTCGCGCTCGCCTGCGCGGTGCGCGATGGGATCGCTGCGGCGCGCATGGCGTCGCTGCTGGACGCCGCGGCGCTGGTCGCCGACCGCGCGGTGGACGTGGTCTACGACGCCTGTCACCAGGTGCATGGCGCGATCGGCTTCACGCGCGAGTACGCACTGCACCGGCACAGCCTGAATCTCCTGCGCTGGCGCGACGAACTGGCGCTCCTGCGCGGAGGCACGGTGCGCGCGGCCGAGCGGCTCGGCGAGCAGGCGCTCGCCGCGGGCGGCGTGTGGCGCGCGGTGACCATGCTGATGAAACCGGAGAAAACTGCATGAGCGATTTCGTGCTGTTCGAGCGCGAGGGCGACGTCGTCACGCTCACCTTGAACCGTCCCGACGAGCGCAACGCGCTGTCGACGCAGGCGAACTGGGACGAGATCGTCGCCTGCTGCGACCGGGTGCGCACCGACGCGACAGTGAAGGTCGTGATCCTCACCGGCGCCGGCAGCGCGTTCTCCGCGGGCGGCAACGTCAAGGACATGCGCGACAAGAAGGGCATCTCGGGCGGCAACCCCTACACGATCGCGCGCGGCTACCAGAACGGCATCCAGCGCATTCCGCTCGCGCTGCACGACCTGGACGTGCCGACCATCGCCGCGGTGAACGGCCCGGCGATCGGCGCAGGCTGCGATCTCGCCTGCATGTGCGACATCCGCATCGCCTCTGAGAAGGCGCGCTTCGCCGAGAGCTTCGTCAAGCTCGGCATCGTGCCCGGCGACGGCGGCGCCTGGCTGGTGCAGCGCGCGATCGGCTACCAGCGCGCCGCGGAGCTTTCCTTCACCGGCGACACGATCGACGCGCAGACCGCGCTCGGCATCGGGCTGGTCGCGCAGGTCGTGGCGCACGGAGCGCTGATGGATGCCGCGCGCGATCTCGCCGCGCGCATCGCGGTCAACTCGGGCCCGGCGCTGCGCATGACCAAGCGCCTGCTGCGCCAGGCGCAGACCGGCCGGCTGGACGAGACGCTGCAGCTCTCGGCCGCGATGCAGGCGCTCGCGCACCATACGCCCGAGCACGACGCGTCGATCGCGGCGTTCGTTGCGCAGCTCGCGCAGCGCAAGTAGCGCCGCGCGCACAGTCGAAAATGCCCGCTCGGCGGCGGGCGGCCGATGCCGCGGCGCCGGCGAATCGGCTAGACTGCGCCGTGCCATCGCGACACCGCCACACGCCCGCACTGCGCCTCGTTGCCGCGATTCTGACCACCGCATCGATCGCGGCCACGGGCGCCGCCGCGGCCGAAGCTCCGCTCGAATTCGACTGCCTGGTCGAGGCGCGCCAGGACATCGACGTGCGCTCGCCGGTCGAAGGCGTGATCGAAGCGGTCCTGGTCGAGCGTGGCAGCCTTTTGCAGAAGGGCCAGGAGATCGCGCGCCTCGCCTCCGGACCGGAGCGCGCCGCGCTCGAGCTCGCGCGCTCGCGCGCCAGCATGGAAGGCGAGGTCAAGGCGGCGCAGACGCGCGTCGAGCTGGCGCAGAAGAAGTGGAATCGCGCGGAGGAGCTGCTGAAGAAGAACTTCGTCTCGGCGAACGCGCGCGACGAGGCCGAATCCGAGTACCGTCTCGCCAACGAGCAGCTGCGCGTGGCGCGCGAGAACCGGCGCCTCGCGCAGCTCGAGGTGAAGCGCGCCGAGGAGGTGCTCGCGCAGCGCACGATCCGCAGTCCCGTGAAAGGGGTCGTCGTAGACGTCGTGCTGCGCCCGGGCGAGCTCGCGACCTCGAACCAGAAGGATCCGATCGTGCGGGTGCTCGAGATCGACCCGCTCAACGTAGAGCTGATCCTCCCGGTCGCCGCCTTCGGCAAGATCCAGCCCGGGCAGCCCGCGACCGTGACGCTCGAGGCTCCGGTCGGCGGCAGCTACGCGGCGCGCGTGGAAATCGTCGATCGCACCGTGGACGCCGCGAGCGGTACCTTCGGCGTGCGGCTGCAGCTGCCGAATGCCGACGGCAGGATACCCGCCGGCGTGAAGTGCCGCGCGCGATTCTGAGCCCGCGCGGCGGTCTGCGCTACTCGCCGCGGCCCGAGAAGGCGAGGATGTCCCCCAGGTAGTCGTCCAGGTCGAGCAGGTCGCGCCGCGCCCGCGAGTAGGCGCGCTCGGCGCGCCACTGCGCGACGCGGAACACGAGCCGGCCGAGCCAGACCGGAAGCCGTCCCAGGCGCTGCAGCAGATCCGCGGCGAGGGGAAAGAACGACGCCACCAGGTCCTCCTCGATCGCGAGGATCGCCTGACAGCTGCCCGGGTCGCCCTGGCGCGCGCAGCGCCCGAACAGCTGCCGGTCGATGCGCGCCGAATCGTTCAGCTCGGTCGCGACCACGTGAAGCCCCCCGCGCTCGGCGACGCCGGCTGCGAGCCGGATGTCGGTGCCGCGCCCCGCCATGTTGGTCGCCACGGTGATGCGGCCGGCTTCGCCTGCCTGCGCAATGATCTCGGCTTCGTCGCGGTCCTGGCGCGCGTTCAGCAGGCGATAGGGAATCTTCGCCGCGTCGAGATGTTCAGCCAGCGTCTCCGAGGCTGCGACCGAGCGGGTGCCGATCAGCACCGGCCGGCCGGCGGCGTGCAGCGCGGCGACCGTCGCGACCACCTCGCGCCACTTCCGCTCGGAGCGGCCGAACACCCGGTCGGGGAGCGTGGCGCGGCGGCCCGGCTTGTGGGTGGGAATGGTTGCCACGCGCAGCCGGTACACCGCCCACAGCTCGCCCGCGACCTCGCTCGCGGTACCGGTCATCCCCGAGAGGTGCACGAAGCGACGGAAGAACCGCTGGTAGCTGATTCGCGCGAGCGTTTCACGGCGTCCCGTGACCTCGCAGCCCTCCTTCAGTTCGATCAGCTGGTGCAGGCCCCGCTCCCAGGAGCGGTCCGGCATCAGGCGGCCGGTGTTCTCGTCGATGATCACGACTTTGCCCTCGCGCACGAGGTATTGCCGGTCGCGCTGGAACAGGTGCAGCGCGCTGAGCGCCTGGCGCACGAGCTGCTCGCGCCGCCGCGGGCCGCGCCAGACGCCGGCAAGCGACTCGCTCAGCGCCTCCAGCCGGTCCAGGCCGGCGTCGGTGATTTCGACCCCGTCCTCGCCGACCTCGAAGTCGCCCTCGTCGAGCTGCCGTGCCAGAGCGAGCGCTTCGCGGTGCAGTTCCTCCTCCTGGCTGTGCCTGCCCTGCGCCGACAGGATCAGCGGCGTACGCGCCTCGTCCACCAGGACGCTGTCGGCCTCGTCCACGATCGCGAACTGCAGACCCCTCAGCAGCAGGCGCTCGGCGACCGAGCCCCCTGCAAGCGCATCGATCTTCGATGCAATCGGCCTCGGCTTTCCCCCCAGCACCATGCGATCGCGCAGGTAGTCGAACGCGATCTCCTTGTTGCTGCAGTAGGTGACGTCGCAGCGGTATGCGGCGCGGCGCGCCTCGGGCTCCATGCCCTGCCGGATGCAGCCCACCTTCAGGCCGAGCGCCTCGTAGACCGGGCGCATCCACTGCGAGTCGCGTTCCGCGAGATAGTCGTTTACCGTGATCACGTGCACCGCCCGCCCGGCGAGCGCGGCGGTCGCGGCGGTGAGCGTCGCCGTGATGGTCTTGCCCTCTCCGGTCTCCATCTCGGCGACCATCCCGTTCAGCATCGCCCAGCCGCCGATCAGCTGCACGTCGAAATGCCGCTGCCCGATGGTGCGCGTCGCCGCCTCGCGCACGAGCGCGAAAGTCTCTGCGGCAAGTTCAAGCTCGCGGGATCCCGCACGCTGCAGTCGGGCGCGCAGCTGCAGCGCCCGCGCGCGCAATGCGGCAGCGTCCAGACGATCCACACCCGCCGCGGCTTTCTCGGTGGCGGCGACGATGCGCCTGAGCTGCAGCGGGCTCAGGCTCGCCGCGCCGGTGAAATAGCGCAGGGCCGTGACGGCGCGCTCGAGCCTGCCTTCGCGCGCTTCGTCCCGCTCGGGGTAGCTGGCGCCTGCGAGCGCCGAGGTCGCGGCCGCCATCAGACCGAGAAGCGCTCGAGGAAAAGCTGCCTCACCGAGCGGTAGATGCGCCAGGCCACCGGCTCCGGATCGTGCTCGAAGCGGGCGTAGACGTGCTCGCCGAGGACGAACGAGCGCGTCGCCGGCAGCTCCAGCTCGAACTCGAACCAGGTATTGAGCGTTTTCGGCCGTGCGGAATCGCTCGGATCGAGCGCCGCCATTCCGCCGCCGACGCTCGACATCGCGAGGTTGGAGATCCGGTCGGAGGCCGCCGGCACTTCGCGCCGGATTGTGGCCGTAAAGGTGTCGTACATCCGTCCCGCGAGCTTGACGCGCACCTGCTCGGTCCGCGTGCGCACGATGTCGATGTCGTCCTGCGAGACCAGCACCCGCGCCGTCGCCGTCGCGGCGGGTACGACGTAGCCGATTTCCTGCCCCTTGCGCAGAAACCGCCCCGGCAGATCGACCGCCGCGACCGTGAGCACGAAGCTGCCGCTGGTCGGCGCGTACACCGTCAGCTCCCGCTCGAGCCTGCGGTAGTGCGCGAGCTCTTCACGGGTGGCCTTGAGCGCGTCGCGCGTGATCTCCCAGCGCACCCGGTCGGTCTGCTGCTCGGCCTGGGCGCGCGTCTCGAGCAGCTGCACCTGTGCTTCGAGCACGCGGATCTTCGGCCCGAGCTCGGGATTCTCGGCGACGAGCAGCGGGGTGCCGCGGCGAACGATCGTCCCCGGCCGGGCAGCGACGGAGCGCACGAAGCCGTCCGCGCCGGCACGCAGCTGCGCGTCGGCCGGCACCCAGATCACGCCGTCGGCGCGCGTCCAGTAGGGCGTCGGCGCCACAAACAGCAGCGCTCCCGCGATTGCCGCGACCGCGGCCGTGATCGCCAGCGCCCGCACGCGCTGCCGGCGCAGGCGCGCATGAAACAGCAGATAGCCGATGCCGCGCACGGCCGGATAGAGGATCGTCATGCCCACCGCCCAGATCGCCAGCACCACGCCGACGATCATGTAGTGCGTCGCGATGAACAGCGCGATCGCCAGCATGATGAAGATGCGGTAGAAGAACGACGCGATGGTGAAGCCGATGAACCAGCGCTTTTCGCCCGCGCTCGCTTCCACCTCGGCCAGCTTCACGCCGAACACCCTGCGCTCTACGAGATTCGCGAGGTACTGCTGGCCGCGCTGGCGCAGGTTCTGGATCTGGATCAGGTCGCCGAGGATGTAGTAGCCGTCGAAGCGCAGCAGCGGGTTGGCGTTGAACAGGACGGTTGAAATCCCCGCGATCAGCATGACGTTGTAGAGCACCGCGCGGACGAGGCCCGGCTCGACCTCGAGCCAGAGAAACAGCGCGAGCGAGGCGACGAATACCTCGACCAGCATGCCGGCCGCGCCGACCACCACGCGCTGGTGGGTCTTCCTGAATGCGGTGGCCGCGGAAGCGTCCATGTACGGGATCGGCATGAGCACGAGGAACATGATTCCCATCTCGTGCACTTCCCCGCCCCAGGCCTTGGTGGCGCAGGCGTGGCCGAATTCGTGCAGCAGCTTGATCAGCGGGAAGGTCAGCCACATCAGCAGCAGGTTCTGCGGCGCCAGCACCCGGTCGGAGAAGTCCTTGCTGAGCGCATCCCAGTGCGAGGCGGCCGCGAGCGACGCGGACCCGACCACGGCGAGCCACAGCAGCGCGCCGCCCCAGCCGAACAGCGGCCGGTACCAGGCAAGCCAACGCTCCAGGAACCGCTCCGGATCGATCAGCGGGAAGCGCATGGCGAGCGGCGATTTCAGGTTCTGCAGCCACAGCCGCGGCTTGCCCCTGCGGGCGCGTCGCAACAGCTCGGCCACGTCGGGCGTGACTTCGGACTGCAGCACTTCGGCTGCATGCAGCTGACCGAGCAGGCGGATCGCCTCGTCCTGGGTGGGCGCCTCGTCGCCGAACTTGGCCGCCGCGCTGTCCCAGATCTCCTGCACCGTGCGGCGGCCGTTCATGAGACCGATCAGGTAGTACGCCGTAGGATTGAAGCGGTGCATGCGCCGCGACACCCGGTCCTCGAGCACGTACCAGAGCTCGCCCCGGTAGTGATGGCGATGGATGCGGACGTGGCCGCGCAGCCGCGGCCTAAGCTCGGCGACGCGATACCAGGAGGGGCTGTACAGATCGCTCGACATGCCGCCGCTGCCCGCCGCTCAGGGCAGCCAGGACCAGATCTTGAGACGCAGCCAGTCGGTGAAGCGGTGCGTCCAGATCCAGATCAGCTTGCGCTCCTCGACGTAAATCTTGCCGATGCCTTCCATGCCGGGACGCAGGCGTGAACCCGCATCGGCGTCCAGCGTCGCCTCGACGCGGAAGAAGTTGCGCCCCTCCTTCGCGGTATTGACCGGCGTGATGCGGCTGACGGCGAACGCGAAGCGCTCGGCGGGAATCGATGACACGGTCAGCTCGCCGCGCTGGCCGCTTGCAACGTGCGCGATGTCGTACTCGTCTACCTTCAGCACGATGCGGTAGCTCTCGAGCGGCGCCACTTCGAACAGGACCTGCCCGCGCTCGACCGGCGAGCCGAGGCTCTGCGACAGGTCGCCGCTGACAATGACGCCGTCGTAGGGCGCTTTCATGACGCTGCGCTCGAGCTGCTCCTCCACGAGCGCGAGCTGGGCCTCGGCCTGCGCGATCTGCGCGCTTACGATCTGCGCCTGGGCGCGCTCGCGCTTGCCCATCGCCTCGCGGTATTGCCGCACGTACTGCTCGCGCTGGCTGACGAGCTTCACGCGCTCGAGCTTCAGGTCGCGGTCGTCGAAGGTTCCGATGACCTGGCCCTCCTTCACCGTGTCGCCGGCGCGCAGCCGCGCCTCCTTCACGTAGCCGTTGATCGGCGCGGTGATGGCGCGCTGCACCGTGCCTTCGAGGGTCGCGTCGGCCGAGACGCGGAACTCGCCCGTTGCGAAGAAAAAGAACGCGGCGAGCGCGGTGAGCGCGAGCGTCCCCAGCTTGAAGCCGGCATGTCCCGGGCCGGCGAGCTTTTGCCACAGGCCCTGGGTAGAGCGGCCGGCGTGCTGTACCAGGCTTGCCTCGTTGCCGCTCTTGAGCTGCACGATCGGCCCGGCGACCGACGCCACCGCCTCGCAGACCACCAGCGTCTCGGGCTCGAAGCGATGTCCCGCCGCGCGCTCGAAGGTCAGCGCGCCGATCACCCGGCCGCCGTCCAGCAGCGGGAAGCTCACCGCGCTGCCCGAGCCGGACTCGTGCAGCAGCGCCTCGTGCGCACGCGAGACGGCCGGCGGGCCGGCTGGGTCGGCGGGATGAGCCACGCTCGCCCCCTGGTCGACCGTCTCCTCCATCGCGCTCTCGATCGCGCGCACCAGATTCGCCTTGCGCTCGAAGTGCGGCGAATGCGACACCGCGGCCATGCGCACGCGCCCGCCCTTGACCAGACCGAGCGCGACGCGGTCGCAGCCGAGCTTCGCGGCGAGCTCGGTGGTGAACGCGGTCGCACTGTCGCCGAACGGCCCGTGCTCGAGCAGCGTGGCGACCAGATCGAGCGCCACCTTGAGGCGCAGGCGCTCGGTTTCGTGCGGATCGGAATGGCGCCGCAGCAGCAGCTCGAGCCAGCCCGAGCCCCACTGCAGGCCGCGAATCGCCGCCTGCAGCTGCGCCTCCGGGCGCGGATCGATATCGACGCTGACCACGGCGCGCACCTTGCCCTCCAGATGGACCGGATACGCGAGCTGATAGCGGGGATGCGCGGCTGCGCCGTCGGGCGGTCTCAGCGGCTCGACCACTCCGCGGCCTTCCTTGAGCGCGGTCTCGGTGACGCGCGCGAGGCGCGCGCGATCGCGCGGCCGCTCGGGATAGAACGCCACCGGCGCGAAGCCGGAGGCGCCGGGACGCTGCAGCACCACCACGCCGTCGGAGACGCCGCCGATGGCGTGGCACTGGATCACCAGCCAGTTGCCGCAGAACTCCTCGGGCGACTGCTGCTTGGTGAACTGCGCCCAGGCCTGCTCATAGGCGCGCCGTGCCGCCAGGTCGGCGACCGGACCGTGGCCTACGTGCTCGTGAATCTCGGGCGTGACCGAGCTCATGACGGAAGGGCATCAATGTGCCCCGCGGCGGCGCGCCGCGCTAGTTCTTGGTCGCGCCCGCGGGCGCGGCCGCCTCTACGTTCAGCGTGCCGAAGCGGCTCTCGTATTCCTTCACGACGTTGCCGAGCAGCATGAGCATGCGCTTCGCCGCGTAGGGGCTGATGATGATGCGGTCGGTGAGCTGGATCGTGACTTCCTTCTGCCCGCGGTTCCAGGCCTGGTTGATGCCGAACAGCATCACGACTTCCTCGCGCGTGCTGGTGACGTTGCAGACGTTGGCGTAGGAGCTCTTCATGTTCGAGTCGTCCCACTTGATCTTCATGCCGGCAATGTCGCCCTGCACTCCCGCGGTTTCCGGTGTCTTGGTAGCCATGATGTCGACTGTCTCCTGTTATCCGTTGAAAACCGTTCGCCACCGAAGCGCGGCGCCTGTCCGGCACCGCTTCGGTGCGATCACCCAGGCCGAGTTTACCCTCTGCGCGCACGCGCCGCGACCCGCGCCGCCCGGCGGGCGGCGGCCCGATCCAGTCGTTTTGTCCGGAGCCGCTCAGCGCTTGGTCTTGCCTTTGCCCCCCAGCAGGTCCTGGCCCATGCTGTCGAAGCCCGCCGGTTGCGTGCCGTCCTCGCCGTCGCCGAACTTCAAGGCGAACTCGGCCAGGTTGGGCGACGCAAAGTTCGCCGGGCCGGGCGGCGTGTACGGAGAGAGCTGCACGCCCCAGTTGCCGGCGCCGGTGGACTGCCATTCGATGCCTGCGTTCGAGCCGGTCGCGCCGCTGTACATCGCGTTGTAATCGAAGGTGATCGCGCCGGCCGTCGGCTGGCTCGGGCCAGTGGCTGCTGGCGTAGGCGTAGAAGCCTGCACGACGCCTGAGTCGAGCGTGTAACGCACGCCCGCATCGAGTGCGTCATTCATCACCGCCATCTGCCCGGCATCGTCATGATCGAAGCCGAGCATGTGCCCGAGCTCGTGCGTGACGACGGTAACCAGGTCGAAGCGGTCGTAGGCCGCGCTGTCAGGCGCCGCGGCGAACACGTTGCGGTCGAGCCGCACGCGGAACTCGCTGTTCTCCGCGGGCGAGACATCGACGAACCAGCCGGCACCCGCCGCATCCGCGTCGAGGACGATCGTATTGCCCTGCGTGTCGCCCAGATCTCCATCGGCGAGGTCCCCGATGACAAGGCGCACGTCGGCGAACGCCGCCAGCCGCGCATCGCCGGCGCCGAGCGCGTCGGTCCACTGCGACATCACGACCGTCGCGATGGCGTCGAGCTCGGATTGTGTGAGCGTCGACGCGGAGCCCGAATCGACGTCGCTCGCCGCGGCGATCATGCTGCCGCCGCCGCTGTCGGCGAACGCCGGATCGTCGGTCATGACCCGCAGGTCGTCAAAGCTCGCCTGGCCGCCGCTCGCCAGCAGGCCGAAGCGGCCGTCTACCGTCGTCGCGTTGAAGGCGTAGCCGAGCACCGTCTGGCCGTTCAGCGTCACGCTGACGGTAGTGCCCTTCAGCGTCACGCCGAGCGTGCTGTCGCCCGCACCGATCGTCTTCGCCACCGTCGCATCGCTCACCCAGCCGCTCTTCGCGGTGTAGTGGCCGATGATCACCTGGCCGGCCGCCGCGTCGAGCGCGGCGAACTTGAAGCTGCCGTCGTCGTAGCGGTCGAAGACGAAGCCGGCGCGGCCGCTCGTGCTGACTTTGGCGTTCAGCTCGAGGTAGGAGGAGACCGCGAGGTTGTCGGGGCCGAGGTCGACCAGGCTGATGCCGGCGCTGCCGTTCGGCGTCACGCCGTAGCGGCCGCCGCTCAGGCTCCAGGCGCCGTTCTCGACGTTGAACTCGAATGGGTCCGGTCCACCATTGGTGAAGTTCTCGATCTCGTTGAAAGTCACCTGCGGCGGCAGGACCTGCACCTGGATGTTGTCGAATGCACCCCGCGCATTGTTCGAGCCAACGCCGACCATGCCCCAGTTGAGGCCGTAGGAATAGCCGTCGACGATCCGCGGCGCGTAGGTGTGCGTGAACGCCATCTTGTTGTCGATCACCAGGGTCGCGTT
>Ga0210102_1000480_pt1 | contig 10260 bp, 8 predicted proteins | sample RushOxbow_ThreeS_4_FD_185563 | JGI IMG/M metagenome (GOLD analysis project Ga0210102, IMG submission 185563) | Wetland microbial communities from San Francisco Bay, California, USA, that impact long-term carbon sequestration -... | ecosystem: Environmental > Aquatic > Marine > Wetlands ...
CGGTGTGCGGAGGGCGGCTGGAACGTTGCGGAGCTTGGCGGGATCGTGGTTTGCGATTTTCACGGCGCGACATCGTCCCAGAAAACCGACCAATTGGCAAGCAAAAGAAATCCCGGACCGTTGCGCTCACCTGCTCCGCAACCGGGGCCAAGACCCGCTGTGCGCCCGAGATCGGCGTCCGCCGCGGCTAGCCCCCGACAGTGGATTCCGTTCCCGCGCTGCGCGGCTCGGCGATCTCGGCGATCACGAAGCGCGGGCGTCCCTTCACTTCGTCGTAGATCTTGGCAATGTACTCTCCGATGATGCCCAATCCGATCATCAGCATGCTGCCGATCATCAAGAGCAGCAGATTGACTGTCGTAAAGCCGGTGACAGCCTCGCCGCTGAACCACTGCACGAGCGAGTTGCCACCCAGCACGAGCGCGAAGCACAGGAAGATCGCTCCCATTACCGTGATGATGTGTACGGGCAGCGAAGAGAAGGAGGTGATGCCATTGATCGCGAGCCGGATCAGGCCGAGCGACGACCACGCGGAACCCCCTCCGGCTCGCTGCTCGACGTCGAAGAACAAGCTCTTCCGTCGGAATCCGAGCCATGCCGACATGCCGCGGAAGAAGACATTGCGCTCTCCCATCTGGCACCAGGCAGCGACAACCTTGCGATCCATCAGCTTGAAATCGGACGCACCCCTCAGGTCGATGCCGGAGAGCGACCGAAGCAGGAAGTAATAGAGCCCGGTCTGGGTTCGATAGGAAGACGATTCTTCCCCGCGGTGTTGCTTCACCCCCTCTACGATGTCGAAATCCTCTTCCTCCCAGCAACGCACCATCTCGGGAATGAGCCGCGGGGGGTGCTGCAGGTCTCCATCCATGACGACCACCGCATCGCCACGGGCCCGCTCGAGGCCGGCACACATCGCCAGCTCCTTGCCGAAGCGCCGACTGAGGCGGATGGCGCGCACATCACCGAACGCGTTCACCGATTTCTGCAGGAGTTTCCAGGTTCCGTCGCTCGAACCGTCGTCGATCAGGACGAGTTCGTAGTCCCCTTCGAACATCGCGAGTTCACGGCGGATCGTCTCGAGCGTCTGCTCGAGGTGCGGCTCCTCATTGAGGAGCGGAATCACGACGGAAAGCTTCATCTCTCGGGTGTTCCCTTTCGCGACGTCATGCCCGGCATATAGCCGTACAGAATACGCAAAAAAACAGAAGCTGTACATCAGTGCCCACGCCGTACCCGGACGACGCTCCCTTTGGGGAGCAGCCAGAGATCATGGAACTTTCAAGATCCACGAATGGATGGACGCGCGGTCAAACACGAAATCTGCCTCGCGCGGGCCGAATTGCGAGCTGCGCTTGCGTGGCGTAGCGTCTGATTTCCTGTTGGGAGCAAGAGCGTGCGCATTCTCGTCAGTGCAGACGATTTTGGACTCTCCGATGGAATCACCGCGAACATCCTCGACGCAGTCGATCGCGGTGCGGTCACGAGTGTGAGTATCATCGCAAACGGAACCGGTTTCGAGCACGCCATCTCCGAGTATCGCAAGCGTCGTGGGCTCTACCTCACGGTCCACCTGAATCTGATGGAAGGCCGCTCGCTCTGCCCAGCCGACCAGCTGCCGGATCTGGTCGATCAGCAGGGCTATTTCCGGCACTCGTTCCAGTCGCTGTACCTGCTTCACCTACGCGCAGGCAGTGCCCAGCGGGCGAAATTGCGCAACCAGGTGCGCGCGGAGATTCGCGCACAGCTGGACCGGGTCGCGGGCTACACCGAACCTCGAGGCGGCCTGCGCGTCGACAGTCACCTCCACGTCCACATGATCCCCTTCGTATTCGATGCCCTGATGGAGCTCAACGCCGAACTCCGCTTCGCATACGTTCGCTGCCTGGCAGAGCCATTCTTCCTGGCATTCGACGGACTCGACTCTCTCCGCAATTATGCGGGGCTCAATATCGCGAAGCACGCCATCCTGAACACCTTTGCACGCCGTGCGCTACCCCGATTGCGGTCACACGGCATCCCCCACTGTCGACACTTCGTCGGAGTTCTGTTCACCGGCAACATGCGCCAGGCGGTGGTGGAATCGGCACTGGCCCGCCTGGAACATCGGACCCAAGCGGATGAACTCGTCGAAATCCTGTTCCACCCCGGCGGGGCCGTTCCGGGCGAAGAAGGGATCTGGAACGAAAAGCCCTCCTTCCAGAGCGTCTACTATTCCGACTGGCGGACGCGCGAGCGCGAAACGCTAAAATCACCGGCCTTTCGCGCGCTCGTCGAAGACCGGGCCATCCGGCAGCCGGATCCGCGATGAAACCGCACGACGCCGCTGAGCGCGGCGAGCGATCCCGGAACTTTCGGATTCATGTTTGACATCCGACCCATCTCCCTCTCGGGCGAGCACATCGCCGAAACGGCTCGATTCCTGAGACTCGTCTGGCCCAAAGCCCACCACATCACGGCGGCGTACCTCGATTGGGAGTACAACCACAACCCCTGCGGCCAGGCCTTTGGCTTCAATGCGTTCCGCGAAGGACAGATGATGGCCCACTGCGTCGTTCAGCCGCTCCAGGCGCGGCTTCAGGGCGCGGTCCTGCGCGGCGTACTCTCGCTCAACGCGGCGACCCATCCCGACGCACGCAGGCGGGGCCTCTACTTCGATCTCGCTCGGCGCACCTACTCAGAGGCAGCGGCTGCTGGCTACGAGTTTGGCGTTGCGGTCACCAATCACCGCAGCACCGCTGGATTCGTCAAGCACGTAGGCTTCGAATGCTTCGGACCACTCGACGTAAGGATCGGCGTCGGCTTTCCCCGCCGCCGCGCGAAACCGCCGTCTCTTGATTTCGAGAAGCACTGGAGTATTGAGACGCTCGAATGGCGACTCGCGAACCCCAGCGTGTCCTATCGAATTGCGCCCAGGAAAGCCGACGAGCGCATCGTCGTATTGGGCCCCACAAACAACCCGGCCGTTCGGGCCGTCATGGGAACATTTCCGGAATCCTCGCTTCCCTCTACCATCGGCAACCGGTCGCGTGGCGCAATTCCGTTTCGCCTCTGGGCGGGGCTCGATCCAGCGATCGACTGGCACCGCTCTTTGTATTTCCCCCTACCCATGAAGCTCCGCCCTTCTCCGTTGAATTTCATCTTCAAGGAGATGGGGCGCGGGAAGCCGACAGCGGGGCGGATTCGGTTCACTCCGATCGATTTCGACAATTTCTAGCCGCTGCGTCGCATCACCGACACAAGACAGATGTCGCGTATATCTCGTATCGACCATTGCTCGATACATATTCTGGCGAAAAATTCTGTCTGAAGTATTCGGCGTTCACGTCGGGGCGACTCTGGTCTGGCTGGAACTCGTCGACGGAGACATAACTGATGTTGTTCAGGTGCAACAAGCGGCACATCGATACCCTGCTTCGGCCGCTATAGATCGCATCGACGATCTTCCGTCGACCGCGGGTGTTGTAGCCCGCGCTGTCGGTAAAGTAGCCGTACCCCAGGAAAATCTTCCGTCCGGCGATGGAAGCCGGCGAATACAAGAATTGGCTCGAGAGAAACACCGCGTCTGCTGGCGTTTCTTCCGCAATCCAGGTTATGTCCGGATCCGATCCGATATCGCGCATCTTGTACATGTTCATGTGCGTGATCGGGAAGAAATCGATCATACCCGTCAATGTCAAAAAGAACACCAGAACAGACGCCACAGCAAAGGACGGGATCTTCGCTCGAGGAAACCTGACTGCAGCAAAATCGTAGGCCTTCACGATTGCATATGCTGAAAGCGCCTGTGTCATGATCAGGAAGAAGTTGAAGAACTTGTGACCCACAAGCACTTCTATCTCCGAGAACCTGAACAGGAATGCGATGATGAAGATGATGAAGGCCGGCAGTATGAAGATCTTCACCTGCCTTGGCGCGAGCCAGTACCCGATCGGAACGAGGATGCAGTGAAGCCCAAACTGATACCAGAAGAATTTGAGTGCGTTGACCAGACTCAGCGTTCCGTGAATCATGAATCCGGGATGCCAACCAAATCCAGGTGGAGCTCCAAACGCATTGAGCGGAAGCAGGTAGAGGATGCTCATCACAAAGACCGAAACGACGCCGGTCGCAAAAAGAAACAGCCTCGAAAACGGCAGCAGCAGGAAATAGACGGACATCACGACGGCAAACATGAGCAGCGCCGCCTTGTGAAACAATGGAAAGATGCCGATCACGACTCCGAAGAAGAGTGCCCAATACAGCTGCGATCTTCGGCTCCTGCCCTCGAGCCATTGACAGACATAGATGAAGGCGAGCAGGATACCCAATGCGATACTGAAGTGACGCTGGTTGATGTAGACCAGGAGGTGCCATACGCCCAGGACATTGCCACGGTCCCAGGGACCCATCGCTGAAAAATGGGGATTGGACACGATGTCACTCAGGGTATTCAGCGATAACGGATGCTTGTCAAAAAACTGCAGGAATCCCATCGAGCCGTTGAGCAGGAAGAACGCGACTCCCAGCACTCCGACTCTCGCATCACCAAACCACTTCTTGGCGAGCACGTAGATCATCAACAAGACGGAGAAGAATCCGAGCACGCTCGGCACGTTCAACGCCCAATTGAGCGGAACTCCGATGGCCTCGAGCTTCCCGAGAATCAGGAAGAACAGGTAATGATATCGAATGGGGTAACCGGGGAAGATCGGATACTCAGGCGGCCAATTGTCGCCCACGGAAAAAGATCGGATCAGTGGCATCGTCGCAGCAAAATCACTCCACATTCCAGACGAAACTATGATCTGGGAGGTCTCGGAATCGTAGGAAAACGTTCGCACCATGAGCCAGACGGAAAAACAGAAGAGGAGGCCAATAAAAGCGACCTCCCATTTCTTCGCATGTATCTTGTTCCAGCGCACGGTCAGCTCGAAACCACTTCGCGCCATCGAAAGTCAGGCGCGGATTCTGCAATCGGCTGGCGGGTTCGGACCGTCAAGGCCATATCGGCAGGATCTCGATGGCCCGGCGGGTGTAGTCGGACATCTCGAGGAAGGAAAAAATGAACGGGCTCATCGCGATGAATCCGAGCGCAAGCGTCGTCATGGCAACGTGGTAGCTCAGACGCTGCTTGCGAAATCCCCCTGGCCGCGTCCAACCCACGTGATCCAACCAGAGCACCACCGTCGCGAGCGCAAAGAGCAGCGCTGACAGGTAGTGATAGAGAAACAACGGCCGTTCAACGCGGGTCAGCGGCAGATACGCGATCAGATAGCCCAGGGCCGGCACCCAGAGCAGCCGCGGCCAGGGCTTGTCGGCGTCGCGCAGCTGTAGATTGGTGACCTTGAGGAGCACGACGTTCGCAGCCACCACCACGAGCCCAATCGTCGATCCCCACCAGAGGACGGGGTTGCCGACGAAGTGGATCGACGTGCCTTCGCCCGACCAGTAGAAGATTGGCCGCGCCATCAACGGCCAGGCCCACCACGGGCTCGCGTTGGGATGCGGCGTTCGGATCCCGGCGTTCGCGCTCATCATGGTTCGGTGGATCTCGACCAGATCAGCGAGAAAATCGCCCCTGGGGATCGGCCAGTGGAAGATCGGGCCGGGATCGTCGAGCAACCAGAAGTGGAGCGCCCAGCCCGCGGTGTAGACCACGAGCGCACCCGTCAGGATCCAGACCGATTGGCTCGCAGCGACGCGAAATTTCCGCCAGCTGGGTCGCACGACGAAATCCAACGCGAGGCAGATACCGATCAACCCGAGCGCCGCGAGGCCCGTGACCTTGATTCCGGGTGCCAGACCAGCCAGCAGGCCCGCACACAGCGAGAGCCAGGTGCGCCGGATCCGATCTTCGCACCTCCATGCGGCCAGGAAACAGCTCAGGGAGCCGAAAATCGCGAGCAGCAGCAGGCCGTCCAGGGTGATCAGTCGCGTCTGGACGAGAATCGCGTTATCGAGGGCTGCCGCGAGTCCGCCGATGAAGGCTGCCATCGGCGACGCACCCAGCTGGATCAGGAAACAAAACAGCACCAGTGGGATCAGCGTGCCGGCAATCGCCGGTACGAGCCGGAGCAGGGCCGGCGAGACCTTCGTGATCTCCGTGCCGAGTTGCTTGAAGTCCTGATCGCCGCGATATCCTCCCGCGATCGAGGCGCCCGCAATGATGAGCTTGGCGTGAGGCGGGTGGATGTCGAAGAAGAGCCGGCCGTCGTGGTAGTCGTTGATGAAGCCCCCGAAATGGACCTCGTCGAACACGACGAATCGCGGTTCCGAGAGCTTGTAGCCGTGCAACACGGCCGACAGCACGAATAGAATCAGGATCAGTTGATTTCGTTGTCTCAGCATGCGCGACTTGGGCCGATTGGATCAGTACCTTGACGAGATCAACGAGCCCCCAGGATACCCCAACGGCCGCGACCATGTGGGAGCCATGATAACGGACGAAGCCACAAAACGGCGCGGTTTCGTTCGCGCATTCACGGCCACCCTCGCGATCTGGGGGCTCTATTTCGGCTTCCTGTGGCCGCGGATGCTCTTCGAGCGCAGCGACGGACTCTGGGCGGGCTGGCGGACGGTCTGGGCGGATTGGTCGGTCCACTTTGCATACGCAAATGTCTTCGCATACCGGCGAGTCGGTGACTGGTTCTCGGCCAATCCGATCTTCTTCCATGGGGACTTCGACTACCCATTTCTCGCCGATGGGCTCTCGGGCTTGCTGATGCGCGCGGGAATGGATCGGATCGAAGCCTTCCTGCTTCCCTCCATCATCGCCTCGCTCGCCCTGGTCGCCCTTCTCTTCAGCTTCTACGCGTCGCTGCTGCAATCGCCGAAAATGGCCATGCTCGCCTGCGCGCTCTTCTTTACCAACGGCGGCGTCGGTTTTCTCGATTTCGCAGCAGAGTTCGCGCGTGCGCCCTCTCTGGGCACACTGCTGCTCCCACCACGCGAGTACACCTATTTCCCCGAGCAGGGTATCTGGTGGATCAACATCGTCTCCTCGGAGCTCCTGCCGCAACGCGCGCTGCTGCTCGGGATTCCGCTCGGATTGGCTGCGTTGATCATGCTCAGGCGCTATGTCGAATCCGGCTTCGAGGGCGTGTCGCGAGTGAGACTCGTGGCGCTGGGCGCGATTCCGGCCGTCCTCGTGATCACCCACATGCACTCTTTCCTCGCAATCGTCGTGCTGTGCGGGGTCTACCTGCTCTACGACCGCCGAAACTACCCGCAATGGCTGACCTTCGCGGTCGCTGCAGGCCTGCCGTCCGCGGCCCTGTTCGTGCTCCTCTACGCGGGGAGCGGCGCGGGTGGTTTCATCGAGTGGTACCCCGGCTGGCTGACGAATCCAGCCCAGAATCGCGACCTCTCGCTGTGGCTCTTTCTCTGGCTCAACTGGGGAACCTTCCTCCCGGTTGCAGCCGTTTCGCTGATCCGCTTCCGCTATTACCGGGATCCGCTCGTGGTCGGCGGCGTCGTGCTGTTCGTGCTGTGTTTTCTGCTCCGCTTCCAGCCGAACGTCTGGGACAACACGAAACTCCTCACCTGGAGCCACCTGCTGCTCTGCATACCCGTTGCGCGTTACCTGGTCCACCTGTGGTCGAAGCCGGCCGTGGCTTCGCGCTGCGTGGCCGTGGCGCTGTTGATCTTCACGACTGCGTCGGGCTCCCTCGAGCTGTTGCGCATGACGCGTACCGAAGCGGTTTCCAACCGCATGTGGTCTCGAGAGGAACTCGCGCTCGCGGAGGAATTCAGCGGGATCTCGGATCCCACAGCGCTCGTTCTGTGTTCGGACCACCATCATCACTGGGTCCCCTCCCTGAGCGGGCGCCAGGTCCTGCTCGGCTATCGGGGCTGGCTCGCGAGCTACGGTCTGGACTATGGACCGATCGAACGCGATGTCCGCAGCATGCTCGAGGGAGGCCCGGACGCAGAGGCGCTGATGGCTGACTACGGGGTGGATTTCGTCGTGATCGGCACCAGCGAGCGACGGGATTTCGGTGCGAACGAGAGCTACTTTGAGCAGCACCACGAATTGATCCTCGATCGGGCAGACAACAAGGTTTTCAGCATTCAGCGGGAGCGGGAGAGCGATCGCCTGTGAGCAAGCGAGAGAAGAATCAAGCGCACGCCGACGGCGCCGAACCCTACGGGCGAGCTCTCGACTGGACCGAAGCCGGACTCTGGATCGCGCTGCTCGTCATCGGAAGCCTCGTCGCGCTGGCCGTGCTGCATGACGGCGAAGCCCGAAAACGCGTCCGGGCGGACGCCGCGCCTGCGCCCGCCGATTTGATCGAAGCCGAGGACCTCTCCGTGATCGCGAAGAGTCGCGAATTTTCGTTCTGGCTCCAGCCCGCGACCGGATTCTCGGGTGGAAACTGGTCCGACGACAGCCACATGTTCGCGCACGAAACGAAGGACGGCGATTGGATCGAGCTTTCGCTTCCCGAGCAGGAGCCGGGCCGCTACGCGATCGACGTATTCATGACCAAGGCAGCGGACTACGGAATCATCGCCGTATTCGTCAATGGCGCCCGGCGCGGAACCTTCGATCTCTGGTCCGGCCGCGGCGTGCTGCCCACGGGCGCACTCAAGCTCGGCGACGTGGATCTCAACGGCGACGAGGACGTGATTCGCTTTGCGGTCGAGGGAACGAACCCGAACGCAGTGTCTCCGTTCTTCCAGTTCGGCATCGACGGCATCCGAATCGGAAAACCCGCGTCGACGGCGAGTGGGAACGCCGAAGCGGGCGCGATCTCGCAGGCCTCCGAAGCCGGCGCGGCCCAAGGCGGGCCCGACGCCGACCGGGCTTCGACCGAGGCCGAATAGAGGCGGGAAATCGAGCGCTCACGCGCGGACCGGAAGTCTTGCACGCGCACGTCGCCGGGTGATCGAGCCGGCTCACAGCGGTCGGTGAAAGGCGTATTCGAGGAGCTGAGAACCCGACGATGTCGACCGCGGCGATTGTCATCCCCTGCTTCAACGAAGCGAAGAGGCTCGACCGGGCGACTTTCGAGCAATTTGCTGCCGATCATCCGGAAACGCGCTTTTGGTTCGTCGACGACGGAAGCACGGACGCCACGCGGCAAATCCTCGAGGGTCTCGCGACGCGAATGCCCGAGCGGGCGAGCGTCGTCGGGCTGGAACGGAATTCCGGCAAGGCCGAGGCCGTCCGCGCGGGCGTGAACCGCGCGCTGGAACGGGAACCCACCTACGTGGGCTTCTGGGATGCCGATCTCGCGACGCCACTTCCCGTCATCCGTGAGTTCAGCCAGCTCCTGGACGACAACCCGCGGCTCGAGATGATCATGGGCGCCCGGGTCCAATTGCTCGGCCGGCGGATCGAGCGGAGCGCGCTTCGACACTACGCGGGCCGGATTGCGGCGACCGCGATCTCGACTGTTCTCGGACTCCGCGTCTACGACACCCAATGCGGCGCCAAGCTGTTTCGAGCCGACGCTGCGCGCGAATTGTTCCGCGAGCCTTTTCGCACCCGCTGGATCTTCGACGCCGAGATCATCGCTCGGCTGATCGCTCGGCTCGGGAGCGATTCGAATCCTTCGGCCCGGGATGTCGTCTACGAATACCCGCTGCACACTTGGATGGACGTTCGCGGCTCGAAGATCGGGCCAAGCGACTATCTTCGTGCCGCGGTCGATCTGGTACGGATCTACAGCCACTACGTGCGGGGCAACCGCAGTCGCTGACTGCCTCGAACGTTTGCGTGGCGCTGACTTCAGCCGTTCGCACGGCGGCGGCGCGCACGCAGCGCGGCCACCCCGAGCACTCCGAAAGCCAACTGCAGCATCGCACCAGGCTCGGGAAGCTGCGTCACGGTTACCGTGAGCGTGTACCAGCCCAGTTCGGAGTGGCCTTCTTCGAAGGGGGCGGTGCTGTGTCCCGTGACACCGACGAAGTAGTCTCCACCCAAAGGAATTTCGACGCGGCACAGCGAACCGTAACCCGTCGGAAATGGATCCAGGTCGTTGTTGTAGGCGTCGTCTCCGATGCACTCCGCGACCCCGTTGTCGGCGAACACGCCCACGATCGTGTCGGGATTTTCGAAGAAGGGAGGATCCCCGAGTGGCGTAGTCGACACCTCTACGACGTTTCCGGCGAGGAGGCCGCCGATCCCCAGATAATCCGTATCCCCGAACGCGCTGCTGAGGGCGAGCAGACCCGTGACGGTGGTGATGGATTGCGCCGGAGTGATCTGGATCGCAGCCGTCGCGATATCGTCGTTCGAGGGTTCATCGTCGGTCAGTCTGGGCGGCATCGCAG
>Ga0210102_1000481_pt1 | contig 10243 bp, 6 predicted proteins | sample RushOxbow_ThreeS_4_FD_185563 | JGI IMG/M metagenome (GOLD analysis project Ga0210102, IMG submission 185563) | Wetland microbial communities from San Francisco Bay, California, USA, that impact long-term carbon sequestration -... | ecosystem: Environmental > Aquatic > Marine > Wetlands ...
GAGAAGGGCTGCCTGTTCCAGACCAGCGAGTGCCTGGCCATCGACCAGCAGCTGAATCTGCTCTTCCCCCTGCCCCTGGGGCAGATGATCACCGCGCGTGCCCGGGTCATCGGCCAACAGGGTACGTCCGTGGGATTGGTTTTCGACGACCTGGCCCCGCCCACGCGCGAGGCCGTGGCCTATTACGTCGAAGGCCGGCTCGCCACGCGCTAGCGCGGCACCCCAACGACCAGGCACCCTTCCCTGCTGCGATGCTCGCCCGAAGCCGCGGGCGAGAGCGGGGCTCCAGCCGGGTCGACCTGCGCCCCGCGCAGACTGACGTGATGGAAATTTGATCTATCATGGCGCGCCCCATGGAACTCGCTCATATCATCATCCGCGGCGCGCGCGAGCACAATCTCCGCTCCATCGACGTCAAGATCCCCAAGAAGAAACTCGTCGTGCTCACGGGCGTCTCGGGTTCCGGCAAATCCTCGCTCGCATTCGACACCCTCTACGCGGACGGCCAGCGGCGCTACGTGGAATCGCTCTCCGCCTATGCACGTCAGTTTCTCGGGCAGATGGAGAAACCGAAGTACGATTCGATCCGCGGTCTCTCGCCGACGATCTCGATCGAACAGAAGACCACGGGCAGCAATCCGCGCTCGACCGTCGGGACGATCACCGAGATCTCGGACTACCTGCGGGTTCTGTACGCGCGCGTGGGCGCTCAACACTGCCACCGCTGCGGTCGACCCGTCCAGAGTCAGACCGCGCAGCAGATCGCGCGGGAACTGTTGTCGGCACCCGAAAAGACCCAGCTGCTGATCCTCGCGCCGCTGCTCGTCAACCGAAAGGGCGAACACCGTGAGCTGCTCGCCGAGACACGTCGCGCGGGATTCGTGCGCATCCGTGTGGATGGCGAGATCGCTCTCGTCGAGGACGTGCAGGCACTCGACAAGCGCCGCAAACACACGATCGAAGTCGTCGTCGATCGCATCATGGTCAAGAGCGGAATCACTTCCCGCGTGACGGGCTCCGTCGAGACGGCGCTTCGAACCGGACAGGGCACGCTGATTGCTTCGACGCCCGGCAAACCCGACCGCGTCTTTTCGGAAAAAATGGCGTGCCCCGACTGCGGAATCTCCTTTCCCGAACTCACACCTCAGAGCTTTTCGTTCAACAGCCCGCAGGGAATGTGCGTCGACTGCAACGGCCTGGGGACCCGCGTGGAAATCGATCCGCTGCTCGTCGTTCCGGATGACTCCCTGTCCTTCGACGAAGGAGCAATCAAGCCCTGGGGGCCCGGCGTTTCCGAGAAGAGCAATTGGACGACCGGCTATCGGGCAGAAATCTGCGAAGCCCTGAATGTGGACATGGACCGGCCCTGGCGCAAGCTTCCGAAGCGCCAGCGAGAGATCCTGCTGTACGGCTCGGGCGATCGCGAGTTCACCATCGAATGGGAGGACGATTCCGGCGAGGGCACCTTCGACATGCCGTGGGAGGGAGCGATCCCGCGCTTGATGCGGCGTTTTCTCCAGGCGAGTACCGAGCGCGCAAAACGCTGGCACGCCCAGTGGATCGGCAACGCCCAGTGCTCGAGCTGTCGGGGGCACCGACTGCGGCCCGAGAGCGCGGCCGTCGAACTCGGCAGCGGAAAACAGAGCCGCACGCTCGTCGACGTGTCGGCGATGACTGTCGACGACGCGCGACGCTACTTCTCGGAACTCGAACTCAAGGGGGCGGCTGCGGAGATCGCGGCGGAAGTCCTCAAGGAGGTGCGGGCGCGACTCGACTTCCTGTCGTCGGTCGGCCTGGGATACCTGTCGTTGGATCGCGCAGGACCGTCCCTGTCGGGTGGAGAGTCGCAACGCATCCGGCTGGCGAGTCAGGTCGGGTCCGAGCTGACGGGTGTCATCTACATCCTCGACGAACCCTCGATTGGCCTGCACCAACGCGACAATCGGCGACTGCTGGAAACACTCACGCGGATGCGCGACATCGGCAATACCGTCGTCGTCGTCGAGCACGACGAGGAGACCATTCGCGCCGCAGACCACGTGATCGACTTCGGCCCCGGCGCCGGTGTCGCAGGGGGGCGCATCGTTCACGCAGGTACACCGAAAAGCCTCGAAAAGAATCCGCGATCGCTGACCGGCGCATACCTCTCAGGCCGAATCGCGATCGAAACACCCTCGAAACGAAGGGAGCCGGTCGGAAGCATCAAGATCATTGGAGCGGCGGAAAACAACCTCGATGATCTGGACGTCGAGCTTCCGTTGGGGGTACTCACCGCCGTGACCGGCGTCTCCGGGGCTGGGAAGTCGACCCTCATCAACGACATCCTCTACCCGGCGCTCGCCCGAAAATTCAACAACGCGACGCCGCGGATCGGAAACCACCGCGCCATGCACGGACTCGAGCAGCTCGACAAGGTGATCAACATCGATCAAAAGCCGATCGGCCGGACGCCGCGCAGCAACCCCGCGACCTACATCAAGGTCTTCGATGAAATCCGCAGCTTGTTCGCCCAGCTTCCTGAAGCGCGCATCCACGGCTACAAGCCGGGAAGATTCTCATTCAACGTGAAGGGTGGCCGTTGCGAGGCCTGCCAGGGCGACGGCGTTCGCAAGATCGAGATGCATTTTCTCGCCGATGTGTATGTCAAGTGCGAGGAATGCGACGGTCGCCGCTTCAACGAAGCGACTCTGCGAGTCGACTACAAGGGCAAGTCGATCGCGGACGTGCTCGATCTGACCGTCGCAGAGGCCGCCGAACTCTTCGCCGCGCATCCCAAGATTGCCGGGCCACTGGGCCTGCTCACCGACGTCGGGCTCGACTACCTGCACCTGGGCCAACCGTCGCCCACGCTTTCGGGTGGCGAAGCCCAGCGCATCAAGCTCGCCCGTGAACTCTCGAAGCGCGCAACCGGACACACCCTCTACCTGCTCGACGAGCCGACCACGGGTCTGCACTTCGACGATGTCCGCAAGCTACTCGGGGTTCTCGGTCGCCTCGTCGAGGCGGGCAACACCATCGTCGTGATCGAGCACAACCTGGACGTCATCAAGACCGCCGATTGGATCGTGGACCTGGGGCCGGAGGGAGGGCCCGATGGCGGTCGTCTCGTCGCCCAGGGGACGCCGGAGCGTGTCGCCCAGGTCAAGGCCTCCCATACCGGTCGATATCTCGCCAAGCTCCTGCGCACGAAGTCGACGCAGCCTCGCGAAACGCGAGTCGAGCGGCGGCTCGAACAGCCCGCAAACCGCAGCTGAATTGATCTCGGGGCCCACGCCCCGGGGCTTCGCCGGCTATCCGGTCGACCGGCGTCGAGCTGGTCGGATCAGCGCCGTCGGTGTCGAAGCGCGAGAGCGATGAGTCCGGAGGCGAGCAGTGCTGCCGTTCCGGGCTCGGGAATCGGAGCGACCGGGCCTTCCCCCGTAGCCTGTGGATCGTCGAACCGAAGACCATCGCCGAACGGACGCGGATCGCCGATCGGCAGCAGGGCCGGATTGGGGCGCGGATACGCGGTTTCCGCACCGACCATCACCGGATCCTTGAAGATGACGTCGCGGATTTCACGATCGACGTCGTCCATCACGATGACATCGCCATGGCTGCGCGGAAAACCCAGCAGGCGCGCGTATTCCTGCGCCAGCTGATCCGGGTCCTCGTTCGCTCCGCTGAAGAGATTCTGGAGGTCGAGCAACTCGGGAACGAAGCCGGCTTCGTAATCGCGCGGCAGCAACAGCGGCGGTTTGCCGGGCAGCGGCTTGCTGAAGTCGAGTGCCACCGGGGACTCGGACTGGGTCGCAGTACCGTCGATCTCCGCCTCCGCCATCAGGCTGATGACCCGGGGCGCCAACACGCCGCCGGTCACCAACAGCGGAAAGAGAACTACAGCGAGGACAACCACTCTCGCAGGCCAGCGAGATTGCCGAGTCGCGTCTTCCCTCGCTTTCGCCATCCAACATCTCCTCGAGAGCGGAACCTCGCAGGTTCCGAACTCTTGCCAGAAGGCTCACCCTGCCCTGGAGCCGCGGTCATCATCGGGTGGGCCACGTCGGCCCCTGCAGCTTGTTATCGGACTGCAGACAGTCGGGCTTAACCCGCAGACCCAAGGAATTTCGCTGGAAGCGCGAATATTTCCGGCGCCCCACGAAAGCGCGCTAGAGGCGCTATGAAGCGCTCTGCGCAGCTGGGAAGCGCGGGGACCAGCAGTTCACCCCAACCGGGTCGACGAGCGCGGATGCGATGCGCAACCGGGCTGCAGCGCGAGCGCCAACACCCCGGAAATCCAGACGAATCGGCTCGCCAGACGCCGGGGCACGCCGATTGCACAGATCCACCCCCCATGACGCGAAAACTGCAAGAGCGGCTCTGGGCTCGAGCGGAACGAACCGAGTTCGGCAAGCGCCTGCTGGAAATCTCGAAACAGATCGAGTCCGACTTCGACGGGCGCGAGCGCGAACGGCTGCTGGCGCTGGTCGACGAGACGCTCGAACGACACTTCGAAATCCGCGAAACCGCCGAGCGAACCCGCGAAGCCCTCGCCAAGCTCCGATCCGACCAGCACACGCTGCTGCGCCTGTTCGATTTCATCACAGCCAGCCCAGACCGCGAAACCATCCACTGACAGCGGCTTCCCTTCAGCGAGCGGATTCTCCCTTCGCGACGAGGGGGTCGAAGCGGGCCTTTTCGGTGGCCTTCATGCGGGCATCGACGGCGCGAACCCGGCCGGATTCGACGGCCGCGAACAGCGCATCGTCCATCGACTGCATGCCCTGATTCTTGCCGGATTGAATCACTGAATTCAACATCGGCGTGTTGCCCTCGCGAATCACGTTCGCGAGACCCGAGGTCTTCAGCAGGATTTCGTGGACCGCACAGCGGCCCTTGCCGTCCGCCGTCCGCAGCAGCAACTGGGAAACCACGCCAGCCAGCGACTCCGACAGGCTGACGCGAATCTGGTTTTGTTCCTCGGCCGGGAAGGCATCCACGATCCGATCCACGGTCTTGGTGGCGCTATTGGTGTGAAGGGTGCCAAATACCAACATGCCCATTTCCGCCGCCGTGATTGCGAGCGCGATCGTCTCCATGTCTCGCATTTCACCGACGAGCACCACGTCCGCATCCTGTCGAATCGACGCGCGAAGAGCGGGCGTGAATCCGAGCGTGTGGGATCCGACTTCACGATGGGAGAGGATCGAACTCTTGTTCTTGTGCACGAACTCGACGGGGTCTTCGATCGTGACGATATGTCGGGTATAGGTGCGATTGATCTCGTTGATGACCGCAGCCAACGTGGTCGATTTGCCGGAGCCCGTGGGGCCCGTGATGAGGACCAATCCCTGATTCAGGTGGCATAGCGACTCGATCGCCGGCGGCAGCTTGAGATCTTCGAGTGTCAGGATCTCTTCGGGAATGATCCGGAAGACGGCGCCCGCACCGCGCTCCTGTACGAAGTAGTTGGCGCGAAAACGGGCGACGCCCTCCAACCCGTAGGCAAAGTCCAGATCGCCGCACTCCTCGAAGCTCTGCCAATCCGACTCTTTCGCGATCTCGCGGACGATTTCCCTCACCGATTGATCGGTGAGCGCGGGCCAACCTTCGACTTCCACGAGTTCGCCGTGACTGCGTATGCGCGGAGCGATCCCGGCCGCCAGATGGAGATCCGATCCGTCGTGCTCCTTCATGTGCCGCAGCATGTCGTCGATTCGAGCCATCCAGGGTCTCCCTCAGCCGCCCAGTGCCTTCGCGTCTTCACAGTATCGAAGCGCCTCCTCGCGGCTGATCGTGCCGGCGTCGAGCAGTGCCTTGATCGAGTGGTCGAGCAGGATCATTCCCTGCGAAGCGCCGGTCTGAAGCACCGAGTGGATCTGGAACGTCTTGTTTTCGCGGATCAGGTTGCCGACCGCCCGGGTGACGACCAGATTCTCGATCGCGGGCACCCGCCCCTGACCATCTGCTCGCGGAATCAATCGCTGCGAGATCACCACCCGAAGCGATTCCGAGATCATCATCCGGACCTGGCCCTGTTGGTCGGCCGGAAAGGCGCCGATGATCCGGTTGAGGGTCCGGATCGCATTGTTGGTGTGCAGCGTGGCCATCACGAGATGGCCGGTTTCGGCGGCGCTCAACGCGAGCGAGATCGTCTCGAGGTCGCGCAACTCACCGACGACGATCACGTCCGGGTCTTCGCGCAATGCCGCGCGCAGCGCTCGTGCAAAGGACTCGGTGTGACGGTGCACGCTTCGCTGATTGACCAGGCAACGCTTCGAGGGATGCAGGTATTCGATCGGATCTTCGATCGTGAGGATGTGCTCGTGGCGCTCTTCATTGATCAGATCCACCAGCGCCGCAAGCGTCGAAGACTTTCCGCAGCCGGCTGGGCCCGTCACCAGCACCATCCCCTGGTGGAAATTGGTGAACTTCGCGAGCGATAGTGGAAGGCCGAGTTCGTCGAGCGAAGGCGCCTCGGGCGGGATGTAGCGAAAGACCGCGTCGACTCCGCGCTGTTGGCGATATACGTTGGCGCGAAACCGACCGACGCCATCGAGCGAGTAGCAAAAGTCGAGTTCGCCGCGCTGCGCGAATTCGCCGCGCTGCTCGTCGCTCAACGGGCTCATCGCGAACAGCTCGGACTGGGTGGCGTCGACGCTGCCCTCGCGGGCCGGAGCGAGTCGACCGTTCACGCGAAACATCAACGGCGATCCGGCATGCACGTGGATATCGCTCGATCCCCGCTCGACGGCCTGCTTCAGCATCGCGTGGAACGCATCGCGATCGGCGTCCGACGGAACTGCGGGAACTCCGTTCATGATCGCGACCGCAGAATCCGGAACCGGAGCCGTCGATTCGGCCGCGCGAGCCGTCGTGGGCCCGGCAGCTCGCGGAGCCGCGCTGGCGGACGCTGCCGCGGCTGGGCGCGCAGCGGCAGCCGTCGGCTCAGGCGTGGGCGCGGCTGCGCGCTCGGCGGCCGGTGCGGGAGCGGGGGCTGGCCCGGCGATGGGGGCAGCGGCGGCAGCGGCTGCGACCGCGGGCGCGACTGCAGCAGGCGCTGCCATCGGCTCGCTTCGCGGGTCGCTCGCGGCCTCGCGTTTCAGCGGCTCGGCCTCGAGGCCCGGCGCCGACGCCTGCGCGGCCTGGCTCGCGCGTTGCCGCGCAATCATCTGACGCTGGGCGCTGACCAATTTCGCGAGCTGTTCGCGAGTGAGAAAACCCTTCTCGACCAGGATCTCGCCGAGGTTGGTGCCATCGTTCCGGCTGCCCTGCTCGTCCGTTGCCTGGGCGAGCTCGTCCATCGAAATCATTCGATTGTGAACCGCGAGGCGGCCGAGAAGCGGGATCCGCTGATTGGACATGGCGTCGCTGTCTATCGGTCGGGTGACGACAACGCTGAAAGCCGTATCCGTCTCGACGGATTTCCGCGGACACCTTTCCGCCCGCCGCGGCAGCTCCTTTTCGAACCCGAGTCGCCGCGGACGCTGTGGCGGGAAAATCACATCGGCAACGGATTCCAGCGCGCGAGCAGATCCCGATTTCGCTTCCGGATCGTTTCAGACGTAGGCGAGGTAGTGGTCGAAATCGGCATCGCGCCCGGCCACGAGATCGAAATAGGCGTCCTGGAGCGCCTTGGTGACCGGACCGCGGCTGCCGGTTCCGATCCTGCGGCGGTCGACTTCGCGGATCGGCGTCACTTCGGCAGCGGTGCCCGTGAGAAAGATTTCGTCGGCTACGTAGAGGTCGTCGCGCGTGATCAGGCGTTCTTCGACCCGGATGCCGCGACGTCGCGCCAACTCGCAAATTGTCGCTCGGGTGATCCCATCGAGAACCGAATGCAGGGGTGGCGTCTGGAGCACGCCGTCGCGAACGACGAAGACATTCTCGCCACTCGCTTCGGACACCAATCCCTGTACGTCGAGCATGATCGCCTCGTCATAACCGTCGAGGAGCGCCTCTCGCTTGGCGAGAATCGAATTCACGTAATCGCCACAGGTCTTTCCCTTCGTCATCTTGGCGTTGACGTGATGGCGGCTGAAGCTGGAGATCCTGGCGCGGATGCCGATCTCCATGCCCTCTTCGCCGAGGTATTTCCCCCAGGGCCAGGCGATCACCGCCACGCGGATCAAGTTGGAACCGGGATTGAGGCCCATCGCCCCGTCGCCGATGAACACAATCGGGCGGATGTAGCCTTCCTCGAGCTGATTGCGGCGAAGGGTTTCGAGGGACGCCTCCTCGATTTCCTTTCGACCAAACGGAATCTCCATCAGGTTGATCCGCGCCGAATCGAATAGCCGGCGAATGTGATCTGCGAGTCGAAACACCGCAGAGCGGCCATCCGCCGTTCGGTAGCAGCGGATGCCTTCGAAGACACCGAGCCCGTAGTGCAGGGTGTGGGTGAGAATGTGGACCTTGGCATCCGCCCAATCGACGAATCGACCGTCGAGCCAGATCTTTTCGCCGGTGATGCTCGGGGTCTCGCTCATCGTGCCTCTGCTGCGCCGAGACTCAGCGGCGCAGTAGGCGTCCGATGAGTCCCTTCGATTTGTCCCGCCTCAAGTTGATGAGGCGCAGTTCGCGCATCGCCTCGACACAGCCAGGCTCGAGCTGGACGGCCCTGGCGAACATCTTCTCCGCCAGTTCGACCCGGCCAATGACCTTGCACAGGCGGCCCATGAAGAGGTAGGACGTCTCGCGTTGCCCCGCCAGCTTGATCCCGCGGCGAACGTGCTCGATCGCTTCAGACGCGATGTCGGGCTGGTCGGGATGGCAGAGATGAAGTGTCCAGCCGTAGTGGGCGTGGTACTCGCCAGCGTCCGGGTAGAGTTGCAGCGCGCGGCCGAAAACCTCCAGCGCGCGCTCGTAGGCGCGCTGGGCCAATAGCCGCAGGCCCTCCTGAAACTGCACCTCGGCCTCCAACGCCTGCTCGCTCTCGCGCTGGCGATCGGCGTTGCGCTGGTCCTTGCGCTGGTTGAGCACGTACTCACTGCGTCGGCGCGAATCCGCGAGGGTCTGGTAGGCGAGGTTGATCTGGGCGAATACCTGACTGGCCAGATGCGCGACTGCATCGCCGGATCGTCTGTACTGGTCGGGATGGAGATTCGCCGCCTGCTTCTGGAACGCAGCCAGGAGCTCTTCGTCACTGGCCGATTCGCCGACCCCGAGGATTTCGAAATAGGTCTGATCGCGCATCCGATCTGCCAGACCGGTCAGCCGGGCCCGCAACTCTTCGCCGCGGACCTCCTGCTGCAATTGCGCGTCCCGGCGAGGTGAAGGGTTGGCGCGCGGGCGGTCGCCGCCTCTGAGTTCGAGGAGTCCGAACGACAACATGGCGTAGAGGGTGCGTTTGAGATCCGGCGTGGCCTTCAAGAACTCTGCGAGTCGACGTGTCCCATCGAGGCTGGCGAGCAGTTCCTCATGTCTGGAATCGAGATCGACCTCCTGGAATTGGTAGAAGGGGCTCTCCGCCGGAGCGAGAAAGCAGTCCGCGTGCGAGCAGATGTAGTCCTCGATCAGCTTGATCGGATAGCGTTCGCGCACGCCGCGTAGGATCAGATTGGCGGGACTTCGCTCCACACCGAGATTGTTCGCACGCTCGAGGTCGACGCCCCGCTCAAAGCGGTAGGTGCCCGAGGTCCAACTGAACGCCTCGAAGAGCTTCTCATCGGCCTGGGCGCGCAGCGCGGCCGTGATCTCGTCCTCGGACAGGATTTCCATTGCAACGAGGATCTCGCCCTGCAGTCGTCCCGGCTTGGTCCGTCGCCGCGATTCAGTAAACGCGGCCTGACTGATCCTCCCGATCCGTACCAGGTAGTTCCCGAGGCACTCGTTGATCAGATTCGAACGAATCGCGCGCGGATAGCCATCGCGAAGCTGAATCCACTTGCGCTTCTTCCCGCTCCAGAGGTGGAGCACACCGGTGGCTCGAAGTCCGTGAAGATGATGGAGAAGTGCCGGCAGCGGCAGATCCTCGAGCGACCCCGACAAGCGCGCCGATCGGGATTCGATCCGCGCACTCGGCCTCGGGTGGTCGCCGCGCAGATCCTCTGGTTTCTGCTCACCCGCATAGCGCGCGACGACGGCCAGGAGATCGATCAGCGGCACCGGCTTGGTGAGAAATTCCACGACCCCGAGGGCCTTCGCGCGCTCGCGATTCTGTGGGGTCGGGGAGCAGCCCGTGAAGAGCACGACCGGGATGTCACAAGCCGGCGCATCCATTGCGCGCAGGGCTTCGACGACCGCGAACCCGTCTTTTCGCGGC
>Ga0210102_1000482_pt1 | contig 10235 bp, 13 predicted proteins | sample RushOxbow_ThreeS_4_FD_185563 | JGI IMG/M metagenome (GOLD analysis project Ga0210102, IMG submission 185563) | Wetland microbial communities from San Francisco Bay, California, USA, that impact long-term carbon sequestration -... | ecosystem: Environmental > Aquatic > Marine > Wetlands ...
GCGGATCGAGCGCCGGGCGGAGGAAATGGTCCGGCGCGGAGTGATCGAGGAGGTGGCCGCGGTTCTGGCCGAGGGCCATGCGCCTACAGCGCCAGGCCTTGACGGCATCGGTATTCGCGAGGCGGTGGACTATCTTCACGGCCGGCGTCCTCGCGAGTCGGTCGCCGAGGCCATCACGATCGCCAGCCGGCAGTACGCCAAGCGGCAGCAGACCTGGTTCCGGCACCAGTTGTCCGGGGGCGAGGTGCTGACGCTGGATGCGACGCGAGGGGCGGAGAAGGTGGCGGAGGAGATCTTCAGGCGCTATCCGCTATCCGCTGCCCGCTATCCGTCTCCGCACGAGGAGGCACGGGTGGATTCCGACGCAGCGGATAGCCGATAGCCGATAGCGGAGAGCCTTCATCCATCAACGGATCGTCCATGAAACTCGGCATCACCTGCTACCCCACTTACGGCGGATCGGGCGCCGTTGCCACCGAGCTGGGGCTCGAGCTGGCCAAGCGGGGGCACGAGATCCATTTCATCACCTACGACTCGCCCTTCCGGCTGCGGGGCTACGCCGAGGGGGTCTATTACCACCAGGTGGAGACCCGGATGGGGCGGTACCCGCTGTTCGACCACTTCCCCTACACGCTCGCTCTCGCCTCCAAGCAGCACGAGGTGGCGCTGCGGGAGGGCCTCGAGATTCTCCATGTGCACTACGCCATCCCCCACGCGACGACCGCCTTCCTCGCGCGGGAGATGCTCGAGGGCGAGCACCCGCTCAAGGTGATCACCACGCTCCACGGCACCGACATCACCCTGGTGGGCCAGGAATCGAGCTTCTACGCCATCACCAAGTTCTCGATCGAGCGGTCCGACGCGGTGACCGCGGTCTCGAGCTACCTGCGGGACGAGACCTACCGGGCCTTCGGCTGCGTGAGCTGCGATCTCCGGGTGATTCCCAACTTCGTGAACCTCGAGGAGTATCATCCCGGCGGTGATGGGCGCGGCGGGCTCGCGCCCGAGGGCCACCGGCTCATCACCCACGTCTCCAATTTCCGCGAGGTGAAGCGGGTGAAGGACGTGGTCCGGGTCTTCGCCCGGATCCGCCGGGCCATGCCGGCGACGCTGGTGATGATCGGCGACGGGCCCGAGCGGCCGGATGCGGAGCACGAGGCCCGCGATCTCCAGGTGGCCGGCGATGTCCGCTTCCTGGGCCGGCTCGACTCGGTGGCGTCCCTGCTGCGGGAGAGCGACCTGTTCATTCTTCCTTCTCAGACCGAATCGTTCGGACTCGCAGCCCTGGAGGCCATGGCCTGCGGGTCGCCGGTAGTGGCCACCCGGGCGGGAGGCATCCCCGAAGTGGTGGACGACGGCGTCAACGGGATCCTCGAGCCGGTGGGCTCGGTGGAGGCGATGGGCCGGCGGGCCGTCGAGCTGCTGCGCGATCCGGCCCGCTGCGCGGCGATGCGCGAGGCCGCCGTCGCCAAGGCACGGGAGTTCTCCGCCGACCACATCGTGCCGATGTACGAGGCGCTCTACCAGGAGGTCCTGCGATGAGCGCCGATGTCGCTTGAGCTCTTCCTCAAGGCGGTGGTGCTCGGGCTGGTGGAGGGCGCCACCGAATTCATCCCCGTTTCCTCCACCGGACATCTGATCATCGCGAGCGGGTGGCTCGGTCTGGTGGGCGAGACCGCCAAGACCTTCCAGATCTTCATCCAGCTTGGCGCCATTCTGGCAATCGTGTGGCTCTACCGGGTCCGGCTCACCCGCGCGGTGCTGGACGCCCGGAGCGATCCGGCGAGCCGCCGGTTCTTCCTCAACCTCGCGATCGCCTTTCTCCCCGCGGCCGCGGTCGGCTTCCTGTACCACGACTGGATCAAGGAGCGGCTCTTCAGCGTCCCGGTGGTCTCCGCGGCGCTGGTGGCGGGGGGCGTGGCGATCCTGCTGATCGAGCGCTGGCAACCGCGGGAGCGGGTGACCGAGGTGGGCGACCTACCCACATCCACGGCCTTCGGGGTCGGGCTGGCCCAGGTGCTCTCGCTCATTCCGGGCACCTCGCGCTCGGGCGCCACCATCCTGGGTGGCTACGCACTGGGGCTCTCCCGCCGCGCGGCCACCGAATTCTCATTCTTCCTGGCCATCCCGGTGATGTTCGCGGCCACGCTCTACGACCTGCTCAAGAGCGCCGGCACCCTGTCCCGCGCCGATGTCCCCTTCTTCACCGTCGGGTTCGTGGTCTCGTTCCTGGCGGCGCTGGTCGTGGTGAGGGGGTTTCTGGCCTACGTGTCCCGGCACAGCTTCACGGTGTTCGCCTGGTATCGGATCGTGTTCGGGCTGCTGCTGCTGCTCACCCGCTGAGTGGGTGCCGAGCTCCACCGGGTCGCCCGGATCGGCTCCACCATGGACCGGCTGCACGAGCTGGCCACCGCCGGCGCCCCCGCCGGCACGGCGGTGGCGGCCGAGGAGCAGACCGCCGCCCGCGGCTCGCGGGGACGAGCGTGGCAGGCGCCCGTCGGCGGCCTCTGGCTCAGCGTGCTCTACCGTCCCGGGTCCCCGGCCGGCACGGAGCTGCTGAGCCTCCGCTTGGGACTGGCGGTGGCCCTGGTGCTGGAGGACGCGTTGCCGGGGCTCCGGATCGGGATCAAGTGGCCCAACGACCTGATGCTGGGCGAGCGCAAGCTGGGCGGCATCCTGTGTGAGGCCCGCTGGCACGGCGATGCGCCCGGATGGATCGTGGCGGGTCTCGGGCTCAATGTCGCCAACCCGATTCCTCCCTCGGTGGGCGGCACCGCCGTGGCCCTCGCGGAGGCGCGGCCCGGCGTCACCGCTGAGGGGCTGTTGCCGGCCGTTCTGGCCCGGCTCCGCAGCCGGGTGCCGGCGGGCGACCTCCTGACCCCGGTCGAGCAGGAGCAGCTGGCCGCGCGCGACTGGCTTCGCGGCCGCGCGCTCGCCGCCCCGGTGGCCGGCCGGGCGGATGGGATCGCGGCCGACGGTGCGCTCCGGGTCCGGAACCCGACGGGCCTCACCGTGGTCCGTGCCGGCACCGTCGAGTTGGCCGCGGCGGCCTCCCCGCGGTAGCTTCGAGCAATGCTTCTCGCCCTCGACATCGGCAACACCGAGATCACCATCGGCCTGTTCCAGGGCGATACCTTGCAGGCCCACTGGCGGCTCACCACCCATCCCGATCGCACGCCCGACGAATGGGGCGGCGCCATCGGAGACGTCCTGATCCGGGCGGGGAACTCGCCCAACGAGGTCCGCGCCGTGTGCCTCGCCTCGGTGGCGCCGGCCGTGACCCAGAGCGTGGTCGGCGGCGTGGCGCGCGCGACCGGGCGGACCGTAGTCGCGGTGGACGCGCGCTCGCCGCTTCCGGTCCGGCTCGACGTGGACGAGCCGCTCAGCGTCGGCGCCGACCGAATCGTCAACGTCCTCGCGGCGACCGAGCTCTACCACGGGGACGTGATCGTGGTGGACTTCGGCACCGCCACCACCTTCGACTGCATCACCGGCGACGCCCGCTTTCTCGGCGGCGTGATCATGCCGGGCCTGCGCACCGCCGCGGACCAGCTCACCCGCCGAGCCGCCAAGCTGCCCGCCACCGAGCTCAAGGCGCCCCCGCGGGTGATCGGCCGGCGAACCGAGGAATGCATTCAGGCCGGAGTGCTCTACGGCGCCGCCGATGCGGTGGACGGGATGGTGCGCCGGATTCGCGCCGAATGGCCGGGCGAAGGCTCGCCCCATGCGATCGCGACCGGTGGCCTCGCCCACATCGTCGCCCCTCTCACCGCCTCGATCGAGCAGGTGCATCCCGACCTCACCCTCCAGGGCCTGCGGATCGCGGCCAGGCATCTCGGGCTCTGCTGGTGAGCACCGCCCGACGGGCGGGCTACCGGCTGCTCGGCCGGCGCTTCGATTACCTGCTGCACCTGCGTCCCGCCGAGTGGCCGATCATGGCGGCGCACACCGCCGTGGGTTACCTCCTGGCGGTCGGGGTGCCGGGCGCCCTGGCCGGCGTGCGGTTGGGCGACGCGGCGCTGGGCCTCGCGCTCTGGGTGGTCTGCCTCAACGGCGGCACTCTCGCCCTCAACAGCGCCTTCGACCGCGACCAGGGCGACATCGCCTACCTCCGGCGACCCCCGCCGCCGCCTCGCGCTCTGGCGCCAGCCAGCCTGGCCCTAATGGCGGCGGGGCAGGCCGTGGCCTTCGTTCTCCCGCCGGCGTACCGGGTCGCGTACGCCCTGTGTTTCGGCCTGTCGGTGCTCTACTCCGTGCCCCCGTTCCGGCTCAAGGCGGTGGCGGGCGCGGACTGGATCATCAACATGGTGGGATTCGGCGCCCTCACCCCCTACGCGGGGTGGGCGACCACGGGGCTCCCGCTCGATCCCGGCCGCGGCCTGGCGCTGGCGGCGTTCTGCCCGCTCTTCGCGGGGCTGTATCCGCTGACCCAGATCTATCAGCTGGAGGAGGATACCCGGCGCGGCGACCGCACCCTCGCCGTCGTGCTCGGTGCGGGCGGCAGTCTGGATGCGGCGCTCGGCGCGGTGAGCGTGGCGTTCGCGCTGTTCGCCGCCGCCGGCGTAACCGCCGGCTGGCGGGGCGGGGCCGGAGGCCTCCGCTGGGTGGGGCTGGCCCTAGCTCTCGCCGGCTGGGTGGCCGTGCTGCTGCCCTGGCGGCGGAGCTGGCGGTCGGACACGCCCGCGGAGCACCAGCGCGGCATGTACCGGGCACTGGCCGCCTGGGCCCTGACCGACGCGGTGGTGGTCGCCGCCTGGGCCGCGTGAGCCGGCGGCCCCCCTTGGCCGGGCGGCGCGCAGCCCGGTATTATTCGGCCACTTACCCCCCATCCGGAGAGGCCATGCATTCGGCGGTGGACGTACCCGGCGACTTCGACCAGACCGACGTTCCCTCCATCGTACGCGGGTCGGTTCTGCTCGGCCTGTTCGAATCGGTCGTCGTGCTCCTCTTCTCCCTGGGATCCCGCTTCTTGGCGCCGCCGGTCGAGACGGTCGTGCTCGCCGTCATCCTGCTGGTCGGGCTGACGGGAGTCACCCTGCTACCCGGCATGTGGACCCGGGCGCGGACCATCGAGGGGATCGCGGGGGCCGCAGGGATCGGGCTCGGCGCTACCTTCGTCTTCATGCTGATCGACATCGTCCTGCTCCAGAACATCGGCACCTACACCAACCGCTGGTACCAGATCGGCGCGGCCAACTGGTGGTATCATCCGGTCTGGTGGATGCTGGGCACGTTCCTGCCCTGGCTGGGCGCGTGGATCCTGGCCAACCAGATGGAGCGGAACGGTCGCGTGTCGGCGCCGGCGGCGTTCGGGACCGCCGTGGCGTTCGCGGTCGTGCTGGCCATCGTCGGCGTTCTCGTCGGGTTCCCCGGCGCCCGCTGGACGCTCGCCACCTTCGGTGTGGCGTACATCCCGGGTCTCGCCCTCGCCACCGCCCTTTCGGCGATGGGGACCCGACGCGCCTGACCTATGCGTTGGCTCCGGCTGCTGTTCCGGATCTTCGGCTGGCTGCTCACGCCGTTCCTCGCGTGGGCAGCTTCGTTTTTCGGAGCCGTCGGAGGCGCCCTGATCGCGATGCGGGTGGATGACCCGGTGAGAGGACTGGCGGTGACGGCGCTCTGCGGCGCCCTCACCGGGTTCGCGGTCATCATCCTCTGGCTGCGCTACCTCCGGCACTCGCCCGAGGCGCGCGAAGTCCTCGCCGTTACCGAGGACGGGACCCCCGACACCATCGAGCTGGTGCGCGAGCCACCGGCAGCCGGCAACCCGGCCGGGACCCGGTGAGCGGGACGCGGGCCCTGCTTCCACTGCTTCTGCTCGGATGCGGAAGCCCCGACCGCCCTCCCGCCGCCTCGGGATCCAGCGGAACGCCCCCGCCACCCGCCGACTCGCTGGTCCTGACCGCTCCCGGTGGCGTGGAGGTCTGGTTCACCCTGGCTCGCAATTCCGTCTCCGCCGAAGGCGTCCCCTGCGTGGACCGCAGCATAGAGATTCGCCGGGGCGAGACCAGGGTCAAGGTCCCACTGCTCTACACCGGCTCGGCTCCCGAGCTGGTGAACGACACCACTCTCCGTGCCCGGCTGTCCAATCACTGCATCCCCGGCGACGCCTACCTGGTCGATCTCGGGACCGGGCGCCCGGTGAGGGAACGATGAAACCAGGTACAGCCTGTCGCGGGCTCTTGCTGTCGGGACTGGCGGCCCTCCTCGTCTCCCTGCCGCCCGCCGCGGCGCAGGGCATCGAGGGACGGATCGGCCGCTTCTACGACGACGGCGGTTGGAACCTCTATCGCCTGGGCCTCAGTCGCCCGCTGGCCGGACCGCTTGCGCTGGGGTACAGCGGGAGCTACCTCCAGCGTGCCGACGGTGACGGCGCGTTCGCCGGCCTAGGCGCCGACCTCACCGCGTTCCGGGGTGGTGGCAACGGCCCGTACCTGGTGCTCGGTCTCGCGGGGGGGTTGGGCTCACCTCACTCGACCAGCTTCTCCAGCTTCTGGGGCTCCTGGTCGGGCGGGGTGGGATACCAGCTCTTTCCGGCATCCGCGCTGGCGTTCGGAGCGGAAGTGCGCTGGCGGGAGATGTCGCTCGACGCCCGCGACGGGGTGGAGCTGAGCGCCGGTCTTTCGCTGCGTCTGGGCGGGGGACGACACCGGGGGGAGGCTCCCGACCGGGCGGTGGAGGACTACAGGACGGCTGGGAGCTCCGAGGCGGCAGCCGGCACCGCGGCGGCGCTGCGCCAGGCCGTGATCGCCAGCGCCACCGATGCCATGGGGCGGCCGTATCGCTACGGGGGCACCGGGGAGGACGGTACCGGGTTCGACTGCTCGGGGCTGATCCAGTACGCCTACGCCGAGCACGGCATCGGGCTCCCGCGGACCAGCGCCGAGCAGGCGAAGGAGGGGCGGAGGATCGGCCGCCAGCTCGACTCCCTCGCCCCCGGCGACCTGCTCACCTTCTCCAACCGTGGGGGGCCGGTCACCCACGTCGGGCTGTATCTGGGCGACGGCCGGTTCATCCACAGCGCCACGCGGGGGGTGGAGGTGAGCCGACTGAGCGAGGAGGACCCCTACGGACGCTGGTGGTTCAAGCGGTGGGTAGGCGCCCGGCGGATCATCGGGGAGGAGTAGCCGCCGGGGCCCGTTCGGTCAGTGACCGGTATGGTCTTCGTGGGTCTGGTCCTGGGTGCCGTGGTCCATGTGCCCGCCGTGGTGTCCCTGCGCGGCCTCCGTCCCCCGCACCTGGAGCGAGGCCAGGTCGCGCTGGTAATCCGGATTGCTCGGATCGATGGCGGGCCACTTCCTCATGTCGTCCGGGGTGAAGATCCCCGACATGTGGGCCATCGCACCGCGCACCTGGGTCACGTCGGTCGGATTGTCGTACTCGCCGACTACCCGGTAGCGGTGCCCCTCCTTGAGCCGGAGTCCCTCCCCGCTCACGCCGAACAGCTTGCGGCTCACCTTGGTGACATGGCCGGCGGAGTCGCGGGTTGCCGTGACCGTGGTGAGCACCTTGCCGGTCTCCGCGTCCTCCAGCCTGACCCGCACGCCGTAATCGTGGAGGTGACCGCCGACGCCGAGGAGGCGTCCGCTAACCGGCAAGGTGAACTCCCACGCTTTCTCCGACTCGCCCGGCGGAACGTCGAAGGTGTTGCTGGCGCCCACCGTGAGGTTCACGTCCATGTAGATGGGCAGCGTGTTGACCGGCGGCGGATTCTGGTTCTTGGGCGTCCAGAGCATGGTGAGCCTCATGTAGACGCCCTTGAGGTCCTGCCCGGTCGAGTTGTGCCAGGCGACGTACATCCCCAGCTTCATCCCCGCCTCCATCGGCACGCCGATGGTCTTCGGAACCACGATGTCCTCGGTCTCGCTGCCCGCGCCCATCAGTCGCTCGGGCCCCTCATAGAGCAGCATCCGTCGGCTGAAGTTCACCATGATCATGTGGTGAATGACGTCCCGTGACACCGGCCGCCCCTGGCCGTCCACCATCTCCAGGTGGAAGCCCCGGAACCAGGCGTCCATCGGCCAGGTGAACTGCTGGATCGGGGTGTCGTGCGACATCCCCAGGTCCATCATGGCATGGTCTTCCATCGGGGGCATGTTCGGGAGGTCGAAGGGTCCGGCGGTAATGACCAGCTCCTTCTTGCTGGAGTCCACCGCCAGCGTGACCTTCGGATCGGTGGAGCCGGGCCCGAGACCGGCGGCAAGGGATGCGATGACCAGCGATGTCCACAACATCATCTGCGACTCCGATTGGAGGTCGGCCGGGGCAGTGGCGCCGTTGCGCCCGGCGATGGCGGCGGCCATCATTTGGCGCAGTGCCGGCCGGATCATGTCATTCGCCCGCGGAAATTCTGAGGACCACTGGGCAATGTCAAGCAGGACAATCGCGATCGGATTTGCACTCGCGCTTCCGCTTGGTGCACCGGGCCCGCTCGCGACCCAGCAGCGTCTCTTCCCCAACGTGCCGAGCTTCGAGCTGCCCGAGGCCTCGCCGCGGGTACACGGGCTGGTCGGGCGCCTGCTCGCCGCCAGCCGGGGCGACAGCCGCTTCGGCCGGGAGAGCGAGGCGGAGGTGGCGCTGGGAGAGAACATTCCCCTGCTGGCGCTGCGCAGCGGCGAGCGCCCCATCACGCTCGGCTTCGGCTCCCAGGTCTACGCCCGTTTCAGCCTCTCCGACCCCAAGAGCTCACTCATCAGCAACGACTGGGTCGTGGGGTTCAACGGCACCGCCGCGCTGGGGCCGTGGTCCCTCACGCTCGAGCTCTTCCACGAGAGCAGCCACTTGGGCGACGAGTACGAGGACCGGTTCCACGCCAGCCGGCTGGACTGGACCCGGGAAGTGGCCGCGGGGTGGGTCAGCTACTCCACCGGGGCCTGGCGGATCACCGGGAGCGCCAGCTACACCCTGATCGACGAGCTCGGGCTGGAGCGGCCCGGCGCCTCCTTCGGGGTGGACTATCGCTCCCGGCCTCGGGGCCGGGTGCTGGGCAGCTCGGTCCGGCCGCTCGCAGGGGTCTTTCTGGAGTCGACCGCTGCGACCCGCTGGCGGGTGAGCACCTCGGCCAAGGCGGGCGTGGCGCTCCAGGCTGGTGGCAAGGGACGGGAAATCGGCTTCTCGGTCATCGCCCACGATGGCCTCTCCACCCAGCGGCAGTTCTTCCGGGCGGAGAGCCGATACCTGGGCCTGGAGGTGAGATTCGATCTCTAGCGGGCCAGCGGGACGAGCGGGCAGCCCGCCAGAGTAGTGAGGTTGCGACAAAGCGGCCTGCCGCATATGTTTGTGGGCTGATTGCCTGACCACCTCAGTCTATGGATTCACCCATGTACGCGATCTTCCGGACCCTTGGCAAGCAGTTTCGGGCGGAAAAGGGCAAGACCCTGCGGATTCCCTTGATGGAGGCCGCCGCCGGATCGAAGGTCACCTTCACCGAGGTGCTTCTCTCCTCCGATGGCGAGACCATCCGGGCCGGTACCCCGCTGGTCTCGGGCGCCTCGGTCGAGGCCGAGGTGGTAGGCGAGGGCAAGGAGCCCAAGATCTACGTGTTCAAGTTCAAGCGGCGGAAGAACTACCGCCGCAAGACCGGACATCGGCAGCGGTACACCGAGGTCCGCATCACCGACCTGAAGCTGGGCTGAGGCAGCGATGGCACACAAGAAGGGCGTAGGCTCGAGCCGCAACGGGCGCACCAGCAACCCCAAGTACCTCGGCGTGAAGCGCTACGGGGGCGAGCGGGTGGTGGCCGGGAACATCCTCGTGCGGCAGCGGGGCACCCGGTTTCACGCCGGCAGGAACGTGCGCCGCGCCAATGACGACACGCTGTTCGCCCTGATCGACGGCGTCGTCAGGTTCGAGTTCAAGGACAAGGACCGGCAGAAGGTCTCGGTGTATCCCCCGGAGGCGGCTGCGTCCTGACCCGCCGAGCGGGAGCCGAGGCAGACGGGGGCGCGACCGGATCGCGCCCCCTTTCGTTTATCTTTCCTGCGCGAGCCCGGCTCCGACACCGCGCATACCGAGGAGGGACGATGACCAGGTCCACCCTGTTCGACCGGCTCAACCAGGAGCTCGAGGCTTTCGGCAGGAAGGCGCAGTCAGCCATCGATGAGGGTAAGCTGCAGATCGAGCTGCTCCGGATGCGCCGCAAGCAGGACAACGCGGCCCGCGATCTCGGCCTGCTGGTGCATCGGCGGGAGCGGGGTGGCGAAGCGGATCCCCGCCGGGTGGACGCGCTCCTGCTG
>Ga0210102_1000483_pt1 | contig 10231 bp, 10 predicted proteins | sample RushOxbow_ThreeS_4_FD_185563 | JGI IMG/M metagenome (GOLD analysis project Ga0210102, IMG submission 185563) | Wetland microbial communities from San Francisco Bay, California, USA, that impact long-term carbon sequestration -... | ecosystem: Environmental > Aquatic > Marine > Wetlands ...
GGCGGAATTTCTGTTTCGCGGAGAGCCGTCGATGGCGGGACCCCTGTCCGATGCGAGCCCGGAGGAGGAGGATGCAGGACCGTTCTCGCCCGCCCGCTTCGTGGGAGCCATCGGTGCGACGGCTCTCTACGTCGCCGCGTTTGATCCCCTCGGCTACCTCCTGGCGACGCCGCCTTACATCGCAGTGATCCTCCTCATCCACGGGGGAGCACGCTCGCGCACGCTGCTGATCACCCCGTTCGTGGTCACGATCGCGCTCTACGTGACGTTCCGGTTCGGCCTGCTCATTCCCGTACCCGACGGCCCTCTCGAGGGCATTCTTCCCTGGTAGGGCGCGGTCCGTGGGCTTCCTCGAGCATCTCTTCGCAGGCTTCGTCTCCGCGCTGAGCGGGTACGGGGTCCTCATCATGGCGGCGGGGGTGGCCTGGGGGATCGTCGGCGGGGCGATCCCCGGCATCAGCGGGGCGGTCGCGATGGCGCTGGCGCTTCCCTTCACCTTCGCCCTCGATGCCCCGACCGCGCTCATCCTGCTGGCAGGGGTGTGGGCGGGGGCGAACTACGGTGGCTCGATCCCCGCGATCCTGATGCGAATGCCGGGCACGCCGGCCTCGGCTGCCTGTCTTCTCGACGGCTACGTGCTCGCCCAGCAGGGTAAGGCCGCCAAGGCGCTGGGGGTCTCGCTGATCTGCGGAACGATAGGCGCGCTCATCAGCATCGTGGTCCTCATCGCCCTGGTTCTGCCTCTCGGGGAAATCGTGGTCCACTTCGGGTCGCCCGAGACCTTCGCGCTCGCCCTCTTCGGTCTCACGCTCATCGCGGGGCTTTCCGGGCCGAGCTTTCTGAAAGGGATTGCTTCCGGTTTCTTCGGGCTCCTCCTGACCACCGTCGGTCTCGACACCCTCACCGGCTCCATGCGCTTCACCTTTGAAAGCGCGGAGCTCCTGACCGGGATCGACACGATCTCGGTGATGATCGGGCTCTTCGCGGTCTCCGAGATGTTCTACCTGATCGCGCACCCGGCGCGCCCGACAGGCAAAGTGGTGACGGGAAGAACCGGGACGGCCTTCCCGAATTTCCGCGAGCTGCGCGAGGTCGGGCGGGCGACATTCGTGGGGACCATCGTGGGGCTCGTGGTGGGGATCATGCCGGGCGCGGGCGCAACCGCCTCGTCCTTCGTCGCCTACAACGAGGCCCGGCGCTGGTCGAAGCGGCCGGAACTCTTCGGCAAGGGATCCCTGGAGGGGGTCGCGGCTCCCGAGACTGCGAACAACGCCGTGCAGGGCGGAGACCTCGTGCCGACGCTCGCGCTGGGGATTCCCGGGTCCAACTCGGCGGCGATCATGCTCGCCGCGCTCCTCCTGCACGGGATCATGCCGGGCCCGTTCCTGCTCACGAAGCACCCTGAACTCGTCTTCACGCTGTTTGCCGGCCTCGTCATCGTCAATCTCCTGATGATTCCCGTGGGCATCGTCATCCTCCGGCTGTGCCTGCTGGCGCTGAAACTCGACCCGCCCGTCCTGATCGCCTCGATCCTGGCCCTCATCGTGATCGGGACCTACGCGGGAGATCTCTTTGTCCTGAATCCCGTCCAGGCGCTGATCTTCGGGGTCATCGGCTACGGGATGCGGATCTGGGGGTTCTCCGCAGCGGCCACGGTGCTCGGTATCGTCCTCGGGGTGCTCGCGGAGAGCGAGCTGCGCCGCTCGCTCATCATCTCGCATGGGGAATGGTCCATTTTCGTCACGCGCCCCGTCTGCGCGGTGCTGCTCTTCCTCACGCTCGGCGTTCTGTTGTATCCTGCCTTCATGACGGCGCTGCGCCACTGGCGTGCGCGCCGCGTGGCTGCGGCGCCTGCCGCCAAATCGTGAAATCCTGAATCGGAGGGGGTATGAAAAGAAGACCTGTTGTACAGACGATCTGCGCTCTTGCGGTAACACTCGCGGCGGGTGCCGCGCTGACGGGGCCGGCCGCCGCCCAGAAGCCGAGCGGCAATTTCCCGACGCGCCCGATCACCTTTGTCGTGGGCTTCGGCGCGGGCGGCGGCGCGGATGTGTTCGCGCGCGCCATCTCGGAGGCGGCGAAAACCTCGCTTTCCCAGCCCCTCGCCGTGGAGAACCGCCCCGGCGCCGGGGGGACGTCCGCCAACGCTTACGTGGCAGGCCGGCCGGCCGATGGCCATACGATCCTGTTTGCCCACGCCGGCTCTTCGGTCATCACCCCCATCATTACGAATCAGCCGACGTTGAAGTGGAACAACTTCGCGCCGGTGGCCCGGATTCACGCCGAGGAAGAGTGGCTCATGGTCCATCCGGACTCGCCGTGGAAGACGGCGAAGGATCTCGTCGCCTACGCCAAGAAGAACCCGAAGAAGGTGCGGGTGGCCGGCTCCGCGATCGGCGGGATCGACAGCTTTGTCGTCCTCTCCTGGGAGAAGGCGGCGGGCATCGACGTGGAGTACATTCCCCACGAGGGCGGCGGGCCGGCGATACTCGCGTTCCTCGGCAAGAACGCCGAGGTCGTCGTCGGCAACGTCTCCGAGTTCTTCCAGCACGTGGAGGCGAAGAAGATGGTGCCGCTCGCCGTCGCCAGCGAGAAGCGCAGCCCGATCTTCCCCAATGTCCCGACGTTGAAGGAAAGCGGGGCGGACGTCGTGATGGTGCAGTGGCGCAGCATTCTCGCGCCGAAAGAAACGTCTTCCGACCGGGTCGCGGCCCTCGCCCAGGCGTTCCGCAAGGCGATGAACGCGGAGTCGTGGAAGACCTTCAACCGCAACGCCAAGGCGGTGGATGCCTATCTCGGCCCCGCAGAGTTTCGCAAGTTCCTCGCCTCCGAGGAGCAGCGCTTCACGAAGATCATCGACGAGCTGGGACTGCGGAAGAAGAAGTAATACGACGAACGGGGGGCGCACGGCGTCCCCCGTCAACAAAAACGCCACCCTCGGGTGGCGTTTTTGCTGGCGGGAGCTCGAGCCTACTTGTCCAAGCCGCCCATGCAGAGGTACTTCACCTCGAGGAACTCCTCGATGCCGTACTTGGAGCCCTCGCGGCCGATGCCGGACTCCTTCATGCCGCCGAACGGCGCGACCTCGGTCGAGATGATGCCGACGTTGATGCCGACGATGCCGGACTCGATTCCTTCCGCCACGCGCCAGACGCGACCGATGTCCCGGCTGTAGAAATAGGCCGCGAGGCCGTACTGGGTGTCGTTGGCGAGATCGAGCAACTCGTTCTCGGTCTTGAAGCGGTAGAGCGGCGCAACCGGGCCGAACGTCTCCTCGTGCGTGACCTTCATCGCCTTGGTGACGCCGGTCAGCACCGTCGGCTGGAAGAACTGCCCGCCCTTCTCGTGCCGCTTTCCGCCGGTCGCGACGCGCGCGCCTTTCGCCAGCGCGTCCGCGATGTGCTCCTCGACCTTCTCCACCGCCTTCTTCTCGATGAGCGGCCCCTGCACCACGCCCGCTTCGAGGCCGTTGCCGACCTTCATCGCGGAGACCTTCTCCGAGAGCTTGCCGGCAAACTTGTCGTAGACGCCGTCCTGTACGTAGATGCGGTTCGCGCACACGCAGGTCTGGCCCGTGTTGCGGAACTTCGAGGCAATGGCCCCTTCCACTGCCGCGTCGAGGTCCGCGTCGTCGAAGACGATGAACGGCGCGTTGCCGCCCAGCTCGAGCGAGACCTTCTTCACCGTGCTCGCGCATTGCTCCATCAGCTTCTTGCCGACCTCGGTCGATCCGGTGAACGTGAACTTGCGCACCAGGGGGCTCGTCGTGAGCTCCTTGCCGATCGGACCGGAAGCGCCGGTCACGACGGAGAGCACACCCTTCGGTACGCCGGCGCGCTCGGCGAGCACGCACAACGCGAGCGCCGAGTACGGCGTCATGCTGGCAGGCTTGATCACCATGGTGCAGCCGGCGGCAAGCGCGGGACCCGCCTTGCGGGTGATCATGGCGTTGGGGAAATTCCACGGCGTGACGGCGGCGCAAACGCCCACGGGCTGCTTGAGCACGACGATGCGGCGGTCGGCAGCCTGGGCGGGAATGGTGTCACCGTAGATGCGCTTGCCCTCTTCCGCGAACCACTCGATGAAGGACGCCCCGTAGGCGATCTCGCCGCGCGACTCGGCGAGCGGCTTGCCCTGCTCCACCGTCATCAGCACCGCGAGGTCCTCCTGGTTCGCCATCATGAGCTCGAACCACTTGCGAAGCACCGCGGCGCGCTCCTTCGCGGTCTTCGCACGCCATGCCGGCCACGCGGCATTCGCGGCCTCGATCGCGCGCCGCGTCTCCGCTGCGCCCATGCCGGGCACAGTGCCGATCTGCTGCCCGTCCGCCGGGTTGTAGACCGCGATCGTGGACTTGTCGTCGGCGTCCACCCACTGGCCGTCGATGTAGCACTGCTGGCGGAACAGTTCCATGTCCTTCAGCTGAACTGCGGGTTTCACTTTTTGCAGCATGGTGGAATCCTCGTGGTGGATCGAAGGAACGCGGGCCCAGTTTCGCCCCGCGAGATGCGTGGAATTATAGCAGCGCGCGGTCGTGACGGATCCCTGCGCACGTTCCCCGTCGGGGCGGCGCTGGCGTTCATGCTTGATATAATCGCGCGCAAGAAGTCCCAAAACCGCCCTTGATGCCCTCCGCCGCCCATCCCCTGTCACGCCTGCGCGCGGGGATCCTGTGCGGGGTGGTGTCGATTTCCCTGCTGGGGGGCTGCGCCACTAACGGAAACCCCCGGGATCCGCTGGAACCGCTCAATCGCGCGGTCTACAGTTTCAACGACGGCTTTGACAAGGTGCTCGCCAAGCCGGCAGCGGAGGCCTATCGCTTCGTATTGCCGAACTTCGTGCGCACCGGAATCGGCAACTTCTTCTCCAACCTCAACGATGTGATCGTCCTGTTGAACAGCCTGCTGCAGGGCAAGCTCAATCAGGCGGGGATCGATCTCGCGCGCCTGATGGTCAACACCACCGTCGGCGTGCTGGGCCTGTTCGACGTCGCAACCGAATTGGATCTGGAAAAGCACAACGAGGACTTCGGGCAGACGCTCGGCTACTGGGGCATCGGCGACGGGCCGTACCTGGTCCTGCCGTTCATCGGACCGAGCAGCGGGCGGGATGCCGTCGGCTGGGTCGGGGACTGGTACGCCTGGCCCGTCACCTACATTGAAGACGACACCACGCGCTACGTCCTGATAGGCGTGCGCTTCGTGAGCCTGCGCGCGGATCTCCTCGAGGCAACCAGGATACTCGAGACCGCCGCGCTCGATCCCTACGTTTTCGTGCGCGACGCCTACCTCCAGCGCCGCCGCAACCTGGTCTACGACGGCAATCCGCCGCCCGACGAGGACGATATCGAGGACACCAAGCCCAAGCCGGCGCCGGCTGAGAATGCCGCCAAGCCCGCCGCCGCTGCCCCCGCACCCGCGGAACCCGCAGGCGAAGCCCCCAAGCCCTGATTACATCAGGCGCGGCGGGCGAGCGGCAAATTCACCAGCAGGTTCTGCGGCTTCATGCGCAGCGTGCCATCCGCCGCCGCGGCGAGCCCCAGGAACACCGGCGCGCCGGCCATTTCCGGACGCATGACGATGGGGTCGCGGAACTCGACGCGAAAGAGCCCGATGACGCGCTTCATGCGCTCCTCCCCCACCTCGCCGCCGTTGTAGATCTCGTTCAGCATGGCGGTCGCCTCGGCATCGAGGCCGATATGCCAGACCCAGTCCTCGTCCGGGATTTCGCGCACCGGCTTCACCGCCGCGCGCACGCCGTGGAAATGCGCGATCCACCGCTCAAGCACGCGCGCGAGCGCGAGGCAGCCCGGCTGTCCGTGGTTCAAGTTGAGCACCGTGTCGTGGCGCTCGTCGCGCTCGAAATAGCGCCCGGCGCTCGCCTCGTCGAGCACATCGAGCTCGATGCTGCGGGGCGGCGCCCCCCCTTCCTTCAACAGCCGTCCCAGGTTGCCGAAGCCCCCGCCGCTGGCGTGCATCTCCACGGTCTCGTCGTCGGCGAGCATGATCGCGCCGTCGTTGACGCTGACCCGCTGCCTGCGGAAGAACAGCTCCGCCGCACGCGCCTCGAGGCCGTCGTTGGTGCCGTCCAGAATCCCGCGCAGGATGACCTGCACCGTGTGATGGATGAAGTCCGGCGGCACCACGACATCCTCCCGGAACAGATCGAAGTAGAACGCCTCCAGTGAGTCCGCCGCGAGCAAGCGGGAGCGAAAGCGCATCATGACCTGGTAGTTCTCGCGCGCGTCGGCATCGGCGAGTGCCGCAATCTCCGCATCCGCCACATCGCGGCGCGGATCACGCACGAGCGCGGCGTGCAGCGCGCGCTCCGCTCTGCACGATTCCGCGACCGGCGCCAGCTCCGGCCGCGCGTAGTAGCGGCGCAGGTAGTCGTCGGTGACGACGAGCCGCCCGTCACCCGTGCGCCTGAGGAGGTTGTAACCGCAACTGGTCCAGAATTCGATCATCACGCCTTTTCGGAGATCTCAATGAGATTCCCGTCAGGATCGCGGACGTAGACCGAACGGATCGTGAAGCGGGCGCCGGTGCGTTGGGTGGGGCCCTCCTCGATCGGGACGCGCTCCCGCGCGAGATGCGCGATCAGCTCGTCGAGCGGCCGGTCGGCGAGGAAACAGAGATCGAGCGAGCCGGGAGTGGGGACTCGCGCCTTGATGCCCGCGTCGAACCCCGGCGGGTGAACGTTGAACTTGTGGTCGCCGAACCGCAGTGCGATACGGTTCTCGCCGTAGCGTTCCAGCCGCATCCCGAGCACCCGGGTGTAGAAGTCGAGACAGCGCTCGAGATTCCCGGTGGTCAGGACGATGTGATCGATGCTTCCTATCATGCTTGCCGGCCTCCGCGCCAGCGGCGCGCTGCTGAGCGTCGATTTTAGCTAAAATTGCGGCCGCCGCTACGCTTCTGCCGGATCGGCCAAACAGAATGACAAAAATCGAACGCAAGATCACCGCAATCGGCCAACGCACCGCCATCTGCTTCGCGGTGGTCTTCGCGAACGGCACGCGCTACCAGAACCACGCGGGCACGCCCGCATTCACGCTGGTGTTCAGGAGCCCGGCAGCCGAGTTGCGCATCGCCGCGCTCGGCCACGTGGGAGTGCTGGAATCCTATTTCGACGGGTCTCTGGACATCGAGGGCGACCTCGCGCTCGCGTTCCGGGCGGGCTACGACGGGGGCTTCGACATGAGCTTCAAGCCGCTCGTCCGCCTGCGCAACTGGTGGCACGAGCTGCACTTCAGCAATCGCACGCGGGCTCAGGCAAAGGCGAACGCGCGGTTCCATTACGGGCTCCCCGCCGAGTCCTACCGGCTCTGGCTCGATCTCCCCTACATGATGTACACCTGCGCCTACTGGAAGGAAGGCACGCGCACCCTCGAGGAAGCGCAGCAGAACAAGATGGAGCACGTCTGCCGCAAGCTCATGTTCAAGCCCGGGGACTCGTTCGTGGACATCGGATGCGGCTGGGGCGGCTTCACCTTCTACGCCTGGGAGCGCTACCAGGCGCGCGGGACAGGCATCAACACCACGACCGAGCAGGTCACCGTCATGCAGGAAGAGATCCGCCGGCGCGGGCTCGAGGACAAGCTAAAGGTGATCGAAGCCGACTTCCGCGACATCCCGGGACAATACGACAAGTGCGTGTCGATCGGCGTCCTCGAGCACGCCGGGCGCGACCAGGTCGCGGAGGTGGTGCGCGCCCACGCGGACTGCCTCAAGCCAGGCGGGCTCGGCATGCTGCATTTCATCGGGCATGTGGGCGTCTACGAAACCGAGTTCTACATCCGCCGTCACATCTTTCCGGGCGGCTGGATCCCCAGCCTCGCGGAGGTGATCGTCGAAATGGAGCGCGCCGGCCTGGAAATTCTCGACATCGAGAACCTGCGCCGCAATTACGCCCTCACGCTCGACTGCTGGGCAGAGCGCTTCGACGCGAACTGGGAACGCATCCGGGCGCTCGATCCCAAGCGGTTCAACGAGGCTTTCCGGCGCACCTGGCGCACCTACCTCTACTCCTGCGCGGAAATGTTCCGCGCGCCGCGCGGCTACACGCACCTGTTCCAGATCGTCTACAGCAAGGGCAACGTGGCGGGCAACTACCCGATGTCGCGGGCGCACCTCTATTCCGGGGACTCCGCCGGTTGAGCGCCGCGGATACCTTCAGCGACCGGAAAACCCGGCTTGCCGCAGCGCTTGCCGCGCGCGCGGGCCCGCTGCGCGTCAAGAAGCGCGCAACCACCAACCTCTTCCGCTACGCGATGCGCCCCGGTCCGCGCGGGGACATCGATCTCGGCGGCTTCAACCACGTCCTCGATCTCGACCACGCCGCCCGCACCCTCGAAGTGGAGGGGCTCACGACCTACGAGGCGATCGTGGACCGCACGCTCGGGCACGGACTCGTGCCGCTCATCACGCCCGAGCTGAAGCACATCACGATCGGCGGCGCGACCGTCGGCATCGGCATCGAGTCGAACGGCTTTCGCCACGGCTTCGTGCACGACGGGCTGCTCGAGGCGGAAGTGCTGCTCGCCGACGGGCGCATCGTCGTGTGCACGCCGGACAACCAGCACGCCGATCTCTTCCGGGCACTGCCCAACTCGTATGGGACGCTCGGCTACATCCTGCGCGCGAAGATTCGGCTCATGCCCGCGGCAGCCCGCGTGCACCTGCGCACGAGCAGGTTCACTGACCCCGGCAGCTTTCTCGCGGCGATGCGCGCTGCGACCGAGCGCGCGGACGTGGATTTCGTCGAGAGCCTGATGTTCGCGCGCGATGCGTTGTTTCTCACGCTGGCGTGGTTCGTGGAGCACGCGCCGGCGACCGCGGACATCGTCCATCAGCACGTGTTCTATAAGTTGCTCGCGCGCGAGGGAGAGGTCTACCTGACCACCCGGGACTACCTCTTCCGCTACGATCCCGACTGGTTCTGGAACATCCCGGAAACGGCGCCCTACCGCCTGTTCCGGCGCTTCGCCCCCGCGTCCATGCGCAATTCGGGCTTCTACAAGCGCTACACGCTCATCAAGCACCGGCTGCTCGGCGCGCTGCCACAGCGCCCGCGGGACGAGGAGCCGCTGATCCAGGACTGGGAGGTGCCGTGGGAGCATGCAGAAGAGTTCCTGCGCCATGCGCTCGACACCGCGGACCTCAGGGGCAAGCCGTGGATCGCGACGCCGATCCGCGCCCTTTCCTCGCCCACGCTCTACCCGGTCCGGCGCGGCGCTCTCTACTTCAACCTCGGCTGCTACTGCCACGTCAAAAAACGCCCGGGCGAGGGCGATTTCTTCCACACGCGGCTCCTCGACCGGAAATGCTTCGAGCTGGGTGGAATCAAGATGCTCTATTCGTCCACGTTCCTCGACGAGCCCGAGTTCGACCGGATCTACAACGGCGCGGGCTACCGGGCGATCAAGCGGAAATACGATCCCGACGGCGCGCTCGGAACGCTCTACCAGAAGTGCGTCCTGCGCCAGTAACTGTGTGACCTCCCCTCCTGCCTGAGGAGGGGTGCCCGCGGGAGCGGGCGGGGTGGTGGGAGTATGTCTACCTGCGCTGCAACCGCTGCAGGTCCTCGAGCACTTCCTGCGAATTCCTCGAGGCAACTGCCGAGAGATAGACCTTTGCGATGCGCCCCTGCGGATCGATGAGGAAGGTATTGCGCCGGGCGAGCTTGAACAATCCGAAATCGCGGATCGAGCCGTAGCGCGCCGCCACCGCCCCGCCCGCGTCCGCGAGCAGCGGAAACGGCAGGCTGTATTCCTTCGCGAAGTCGCGATGGCTCTCGACATCGTCCACGCTCACGCCCACCACTTCCGCGCCGAGCGCGGCGAGCTTATGCCGGTCGTCTCGAAACGCGCACGCCTGCTTGGTGCACCCGGGCGTATCGTCCCTGGGATAGAAATAGAGCGCGAGCCACTTGCCGCGGAACTCAGCGAGGTTGCGCGTCCTGCCATCCTGGTCGGGCAACGTAAAATCCGGCGCCAGCTCACCGGATCTGGGCAGGTTGCGGCTGGCGAACGCGCTCATCCGCCACAACAGGAGCCCGACGATCGCGATCGCGCCAATCAGCAACCATTTCATGCCGGGGGATTCTAAAGCAGTTGCGCTAAAATCACGCTGACGCCCCGGTAGCTCAGTGGATAGAGCAGTCCCCTCCTAAGGGACAGGTCGCACGTTCGATTCGTGTCCGGGGTGCCAACTTCCCCGAAACCGGGCTC
>Ga0210102_1000484_pt1 | contig 10229 bp, 5 predicted proteins | sample RushOxbow_ThreeS_4_FD_185563 | JGI IMG/M metagenome (GOLD analysis project Ga0210102, IMG submission 185563) | Wetland microbial communities from San Francisco Bay, California, USA, that impact long-term carbon sequestration -... | ecosystem: Environmental > Aquatic > Marine > Wetlands ...
AACTACATCTGGACGATCCGCGATTCGACATGCGCAGCGGTGGTCGACCCGGGCGATGCGCGGCCGGTGCTGGAATACCTGGAGGCGCAGAAGCTGAAGCTCGTCGCGATCCTCAACACCCATCACCATGCCGACCACGTCGGCGGCAACACCGGACTGCTCGGCCGCTGGAAGGCGCCGGTCTATGGCCCCTACGACGAGCGCATCCGCGAAGTCACGCACCGGCTGAAAGACGGCGAGATATTCACCCTGCCCCACTTCGACATCGATTTCGAGGTGCTCGAGATACCGGGGCATACCCGCAGCCACATCGCCTTCCACGGCGGCGGCATGCTGTTCTGCGGCGACACGCTCTTCGCCGTGGGATGCGGGCGCCTGTTCGAGGGCACGCCGCGGCAAATGCACGATTCGCTCTCGCGCCTGACGCGGCTGCCGGACGCGACCCGCGTCTACTGCGGCCACGAATACACCCTGTCCAATATCCGGTTCGCGAAAGCCGCCGATCCCGATAATGCCGCCCTGCGCGACCTGGAACAAAGGGCGAAGCAGCAGCGCGACCGGGGTCTGCCGACTCTGCCCTCCACCATCGGGCAGGAGAAGGCGACCAATCCGTTCGTCCGCGTGGGCGAGCCTGCCGTGATCGCTTCCGCCAACCGTTACGCCGGCACGCCGCTCAATGATCCCGTAAGCGTGCTTGCAGCGATAAGGGAGTGGAAGAACTCCTTTTGAAAGCGATGAGTAGTGAGTGGTGAGCGCACGGGGCGCCCAGCGTTGTGTCCGATACTTCACAAATTACTTTGGAGTACTTGTGGAATATGCTGATTTTTTGGATGTTTTTACTTGACGTTGCCAAGGGGCTTGGCTATCATCCCGTGCTCCGGTAAAAAGCGAACCTGGTGAGCCATGATTGAAAGCTCGATTCGCGAAGAAGCACCTCTTGCCCACCGCGCGGGGCCGCTTCGCCTTTTCCGCTCACCATTCACCACTCACCACTCACGCCTTTCCAGCAAGGCCCAATGCTGACCCGCGCTCTTGCATTGGGCGTGGCGGCCCTGCTGCTCGGCGCCTGCGCTCACGCACCGCAGGAACCAGCGGACGCGTTGGCAGACGCCAAGCCTGCCGTCACGGCGACCACCGTCGCGAAGGAGCAGCCGTCGGTGCCGCGGGTGGATGTCCAACCGCAGACGCCCCCACCGGCGCCCGTCGTGCAAGCGCCACCGCCCCCACCCCCGCCTCCGCCAGCGCCTCCCCCCAATGTCTGGGATCGCATCCGGGCCGGCTTCCGCATGGCCAACCTGGACGGCGTTCTCGTGGAACGGCAGGAGCAGTGGTACGTGGAGAATCCTGAATACGTCTCGCGCATGGTGGAGCGCAGCAGCCTTTTCCTCTATCACGTGGTCGAGGAAGTCGAGCGCCGCAAGATGCCGACCGAGATCGTGCTGCTGCCGATGATCGAAAGCGCCTACAACCCGACGGCATACTCGCGCTCGCACGCCTCCGGCATGTGGCAGTTCATCCCGTCCACCGGCAGGCTCTACGGGCTGCGGCAGAACTTCTGGTACGACGGCCGGCGCGACGTGCTAACCTCGACGAGCGCAGCGCTCGACTATCTCCAGAAGCTCCACGACCAGTTTGGCGACTGGAGCCTTGCCCTCGCCGCCTACAACTGGGGTGAGGGCGCGGTAAGCCGGGCGGTTGCGCGGAATGAAGCGCGCGGATTGCCGACGGACTACGAAAGCCTGGCGATGCCGCTGGAGACCCGTAAATACGTACCCAAGCTGCAGGCCGTGAAGAACATTGTTTCCGATTCCCGGCGCTACGGCATCACGCTCCCCGACGTTCCGAACCGGCCGTATTTCGCGACCGTCACCACGCGCAGCCACATCGACATCCAGCTCGCCGCGAGTCTCGCCGAGATGTCGCTGGAGGAGTTCCGTTTCCTCAATCCGGCGCACAACAAGCCGGTGATCAAGGCCGACGGGTCGGAGTCCCTCGTGCTGCCGGTGGACAAGGTTGCCGTGTTCGAGAATAACCTCGAGACCCACGACCGGCCGCTGGTGTCGTGGCAGGCCTACACGGTCAAGCGCAGCGACAAGCCGGAGAGAATCGCATCCAAGCACGGCATGACGCTCGCCGAGCTGAAGGAAGTCAACGGGATCCCGCCCAGGCGCAAGATCGTTCCCGGCCAGACCCTGCTGGTGCCGATGCGCGGCGAGGCCGTTCCCAACCTGCCCGATCTGCCTGCGCCTAAAGTCGCTTCCGCCCGCGGCAAGCCGAAGCGGGCCACGTGCTACATGGTGAGCAACAACGGCGCCAAGAAGCGGGTCCCGTGCGCGGCGCCGGCGAAGAAGAAGAACGTTTCCGCCAAGCCGCCCGCCGTGCGGCGGGTGAATGGCTCCGGTGCGGCTGTATCCACCCGCTCGCTTACTGGCGGCTAAAACCCATCGTTGCCCCTCACCCCGCGCCCGCGGAGGGCGGAGCAGGTTCCAAGCGTATTGTGCTTGGATGCGACCCCGGAGCGGGATGCGGCGCCGCGATTGCCCGCGTGCTTATGTGCGCCTTCACGGTCGCATCCCCGGAAACCGGGGCCCCTGCTCCTCGTTTCGGCGCACCTCTCCCCGTTTACACGGGGCGAGGGGGATTATTCACGCGTCCCGCTTCACTGTGCCGGCGGGATAGAGATGACAAGCCGCCGCATGTGACGCGGTAAAGCGCGCGTTTTCCGGATAGGCTTGCCGGCAACGCGCGAAGGCCTCCGGACAGCGCGGGTGAAAGTGACACCCCGCCGGCGGGCTGACCGGCGAGGGCAGCTCGCCCTGCAGCCGGATCACATCCCGTTTCGTCGCCGGATCCATCACGGGCACCGCCGAAAGCAGCGCGCGCGTATAGGGGTGTTTCGGGCCCGCCAGCACCTCCTCCACGTTGCCGCGCTCGACGATGCGCCCGAGGTACATCACCGCGACCTCGTGCGCGAGGAACTCGATCACCGAGATGTTGTGGGTGATGAAGAGATAGGCGAGCCCGCGCTTGCGCTGCAGTGCCTTCAGCAAATTGAGAATTTGCGCCTGTACCGAGACGTCGAGCGCGCTGGTCGGCTCGTCACAGATTATCAATCGGGGCTCGACCGTGAGCGCTCGCGCGATTGCGATGCGCTGCCTCTGGCCGCCCGAGAACTCGTGCGGGTAGCGCAACTTGACGTCAGGATCGAGCCCGACCTCGCCGAGCAGCGTGTCGATGCGCGCCTGCCGCTCCCCGCGCCCGGCCCCGATGCCAAGCGCCGTCATGCCCTCCTCCAGCGTCTCCAGGATCCGCATACGCGGGTTGAGCGAGGCGTAGGGGTCCTGGAAGATAATCTGCGCGTGCTTGCGGTGCGGACGCAACTCGGCCCGCCCGATCCGCGCAAGGTCCACGCCGTCGAAGCGCACCGCACCGTCTGTCGGCTCCACCAGCCGCAGGATGCCCTTGCCCACCGTGGTCTTGCCGCAGCCTGACTCGCCCACCAGCCCGAGTGTGCGGCCGGCCTCGAGCTCGAGGGTGACACCGTCCACCGCCCGGACGCGCGCGACGATGCGCTTGAACAGGCCCTTGCGGACGGGGAAATGGACTTTGAGGTCCTTGACCTCAAGAAGTGACCGGTGACCAGCGACGGGAAAAATGGGGTCAGACCCCATTTTCTCCATTTTCTGGGCAGTCGCAGAAGACGGGGTCTGACCCCATTTTTCCTTGCCCTCAGCCCTCCGGGCGCCCGGCGCGTAGAGGTGGCAGCGAGCCATTTGTCCACCGCCCGCATCGTAGAAGCCCGGCGCGGACTTACGGCAAAGGTCCCACGCCGAGTCGCAGCGGTCGGCAAAGCGGCACCCGGTAAATGCGCGCGTGAGCGAGGGCACGCTGCCGGGGATCGCGGCCAGGGGCGCGCCGCGTTTCGCGCCCGTCGGCAGCGATTCGAAGAGCATGCGTGAATAGGGGTGCGCGGGCCGCGAGAAAAACACCTCGCGCGACGCCGACTCGACAATTTCCCCCGCGTACATGACCGCCACCCGATGCGCCATCTCCGCCACGACGCCCAGGTCATGGGTGATCAGCATCATCGACATGTGGCGCTTGTTCTGCAGCTCCCGCAGCACGTCGAGCACCTGCGCCTGGATGGTGACGTCGAGCGCGGTCGTTGGCTCGTCCGCGATCAGGAGCTCCGGGTTGCAGGCAAGCGCCATCGCGATCATGACGCGCTGCTTCATGCCGCCTGAAAGCTGGAACGGATACTCGTTCTTGTGGCGGGCGTAATCGGGAATGCGCACCGCCTCCAGCAACCCGAGAACGCGCGCCGCGACCTCGGCGCCGACAAGCGTGGTGTGTTGCCGGAGCGCCTCGGCAACCTGCTCGCCAACCGTCATGACCGGATTCAACGAAAGCGCGGGCTCCTGGAAGATCATGCCGATGCGCCCGCCGCGGACAGTGCGCATCTCGGACTCCGGCAGCCCCAGCAGGTCGCGCCCGTCGAGCTCGACGGCGCCGCCGACGATGCCGGCCGCGTCCGGCAGCAGCCGCATGATCGAGAGCGCCGTCATGGACTTGCCGCAGCCCGATTCGCCGACCAGCGCGAAGGTCTCGCCCCGCTTGACGTCGAACGAGACCCCGTCCACCGCGCGCACGACAGCGTCCTCGGTGTACAGATGCGTTCGAAGGCCCTTGACGCTCAACAGTGGATGGGCTTGGCTCACTCTTCTTGGGCGGCGGGACGTGCAGGCTTCACCGCGCCGATCCTCGGATCAAACGCATCACGCACCGCGTCGGCGAACATGTTCGCGCAAAGAACCATCAGCAGCATGAAGCAGAACGCCGTCGCGAGCGACCACCACACGATGGGCTCCCGCGCCATTTCCAGCCGCGCGCTGTTGATCATTCCGCCAAAGCTCATCATCGTCGGATCGACGCCGACGCCGATATACGCCAGCACCGCTTCCGCCAGCACCAGGCCGCTGAAGTTCAGGACCGCCGTGATGAGCACGATATGCATGACATTGGGCACGATATGCCGGGCGATGATCCGTAAATCGGACACGCCGAACGCCTTCGCCGCCTGGATGTACTCCAATTCCCGCAGCTTCAGCGCTTCGCCCCGGATCAAGCGGCACAGGCCGGTCCAGCTGGCGATTCCCAGGATGAAGCACAGCCAGAACAGCCGGAAATCGGCACGCTGGATGGTGGTCTCGAAGCGGTCCGCGTGGATTTCAATATAAACCTGCATCATCAGCACTGCAGCCGCAATCAGCAGCACGCTCGGGATCGAGGACAACGTCGTGTAGAGATACTGGATCGCATCGTCCACGCGCCCTTTGAAGTAGCCCGCCATCGCCCCGAAAAGAATCGCGAAGGGAAGCATGATGAGCGTCGTCAGCGTCCCGATCAGAAGCCCGGTGCGGATGCTCTTCAATGCCTGGAAGAGCACGTCCTGGCCAACCTTGTCGGTGCCGAGGACGTGGTATTTCCCCGCAAGCGCGACGATCGGCCCGCCGATTGCCAGCATCACCGCCAGCGTGACGAGGATCGCGCGCCAGGGAACCTCCGTCTCGCCGCGCCAGACCGCCCCCCACATCCGGGCGGTGTCTCCCGCGCCCCGGCGCGCGAGCACCGCGCAGAGCAGTATCGCGACAACGAGCCAGATCAAGGCCCCCCCGGCGATGCCGTAGAGGCAGCGCAGCGCGATGTCGGGGCCCCACTCCGCGTCCGGGTCCTCCAGGTGGGCCCCGCCGTACTTCAGGCGCGGGTAGTCACGCACCTGCCGGCCGTCCGGCAGCTCGATCAGCTCCTTGGAATAACGGTGCGTGGCGAGTGGTCCCGAGTAGGTCGTCGCCTTCTGCGCGCGCAGCCCTCCCGCAATGGCATCGAAGACGCTCAGCGCTTCCACCGCGTAGATCGCCTTCCCGTCCCGGATCTCGATGGCAGGGCGGTAGTGCAGCGAGTCGGCAAGTCCGATGACGACGAAGAAGACAAGCATGGTCGCCGCCGACATGCCGCTCGCGTTCCGCGCCACCTTGCGCCAGGGCGCGGCCAGGTGCTCGTGCCGGCGAATGTGCCACCAGAGCGCCACGACCAATACCAAAAGAAGATAGATCAGCGCGTCGGTCCACAGGATTTCGGGCTTGAATGGCATGAAGGCGTGAATGGTGAGTAGTGAGTGGTGAGTGGTAAGTGGACTCACGCTTCCTGGTTCATTCGAAGCGAACCCTCGGATCGACCATCGTGTACGAAATGTCGGTGAGGATCAGCCCGACGATATAGAGCACCGACCCGAGAAACACCATCGCGCGCACGATGGCGAAGTCCTGCGAGTTGATCGCGTCTATGGTGTAGCTGCCGAGCCCGGGAATGCCGAAGAACGCCTCGCTGACGAGGCTGCCCATGAAGAGAAGCGGTATCGCGACCACGACGCCGGTCAGGATCGGAATCATCGCGTTCTGCAGGACGTGCCGGAACAGCACACGCGTCTCGGAGAGGCCCTTGGCGCGCGCCGTCTTCACGTAATCCCTGTTGATCTCCTCGATGAACAACGTGCGGTAGAGCCGCACGCTCTCCCCGAAGCCCCCGACGATGCCCACCACCACCGGCAGCGCAAGAAACTTGAGCGCATTGGGCCCGATGTCGTAACCGGAGATGGGCACCAGGCTCCACAGCTTGCTGATGAGGTACTGGCCGCCGATGATGTAGAACATGCTGGAAATGGACATCATCACGACACAGGCCACCACGCCCCAGAAGTCCACATAAGTCGCGCGAAAGAAGCAGATGATCAAGGCGGTCGTCACGTAGAGCAGGAGGCCGACGAAAAATACCGGGATCGCGATGGCGAGGCTCGGCCACATGCGGGCGCCGATATCGAATCCGATGTTCCGTCCCTGATCGGAGCGGCCGAAATCGAACGCGAACAGCCTGACCGAATTCCTGAAGAAGATCGTGTCGGTCACGGCTCCCGCTCCGGCGGCCGCCTCGTTGTAGAGCAGCGGGCGGTCATAGCCACGCTCCTCTTTCCACTTCTGGACCGCCTCCGCCGTCACGCGCTTCACGCCGAGTTGAACGCGCGCCATGTCGTCGGGCGAGTTGACGACGAAGAACAGCGTGAAGGTGATGACGTTGACCCCGACCAGTATCGGGATCGCGTACAGAAACCGCCTGATGATGTACGCAATCATGAATGATCAGGCCGGGCCTTCTGGCGTTCCCGCCGCCGGTAGGTCACCACGGCGGGGACCAGGGACAGCACGACCAGACCGGTACCGAGCGCCACCGGCCAGATCACCGGCCGGTTCCACTGCCGGCGGCTCTTTTCCCTCAACACCGGGTCGATGCGCTGATACTTGAGCCCGTTGTTTGCGATCGGGTGCGGCTTGCGGTTCGCGACCCAGGCATGGTGCAGCGTGTATTCCTTGGGGAAGAAACTCCACACCCACGGCCCGTCGCGGCGCACGATCTCGACCATCCGGTCGATGATGTCCTGGCGCTCGGGGCTGTTGTACATGCTCTTCATGCGCTCGAACAGGCGGTCGAACTCGGCGTTCGCGTAATTCGAGGCGTTTTCGCCCTGGGTCCTGACCTTGCTCTGCGGGCCGTGGAGCAGGAACAGGAAATTCTCGGGATCGGGATAGTCGGCGTTCCAGCCGAGGAAGTAGAGCTGCACGTTGCCCCTGCGCAGCTTGTCCTGGAAACGGTTCCAGTCGGTCGCCCGGATCGCGAGCTGCACGCCGATCGTCTCGAGCTGTTTCTTGTACCAATCGAGACGCGCCTTGGCGTCGGGGCCGGTGCCGGTAGTGTCGAGGTTGAGCAATAGTGGCTCGCCGGTCCGGGCGTTCTGACCATTGGGATAGCCGGCCTCGGCGAGAAGTCGCTTCGCCACGGCGACGGATTTTCTTCGCGGCGCGCCCTTGACCCAATCGTACACGTAGGGGTTGATGCCCGCCCGCCCCTCGCGGTAGCCGAAGATGCCGGGCGGAATCGGCCCGTGGGACGGGATGCCGCGCCCGTTGCGGAAGATCGTGATGAACTCCTCCTGGTCGATCGCGATCGAGACCGCCTGCCGCAGCTTGCGTCCGCGCTCGCCGTAGCCGCCCACGACCGGGTCGAGCATGTTGAATCCCAGGTAGAAGACGGTGGTCGCAACCGAGGTCTGCAGCCGGATGCCGCGCGCCTGCATCTCCTCCGTCAACGTAACGTCGCCCTGGCCGGAGAACTGCACGGCCTGGTCGTAGGTATCGGAGGCGATCCCGGAGGCATCATAGTAGCCCTGGAGAAACTTGTTCCAGTACGGGATCTGCTCCTTCTCGAGCGCGAACACCACCTTGTCGATGAACGGCAGCGGCTTTCCCGCGTCCCCGAGAAGCCCCGCCCCGGCGTCGCCGGGCTCGCCCTCGGCTGGATAGACCTCGCCCTTGTAGTTGGGATTGCGCTCGAGCACCATCTGGCGGTTGGGATTGTTCACCGTCAGCATGTAGGGTCCGGTGCCGACCGGAAACCAGTCGAGCGAGATGTTTCTCTCCGCCATCCCGGGCTGTGCGTAGAAACGGTCGGATTCGGGCGGGATCGGCGCGAAGAACGGCATCGCCAGCCAGTAAACGAATTGCGGGTACTTGCCGTGCACACGGATGCGGTAGGTATAGCGATCCACGGCCTGCGCGCCGGCCAGCTCGAAACGCGTCAAATCGAGGAACCCGTCCTTCGCCATTGCCTTGTCCGCCCGGGCGAGCTCCGCGGCGAGCTCCTTCAGCCCGACGATGTACTCGCCCATCAGCTGCATGATCGGCGAGTGCAGCCGGGGGTGCGCGAGGCGCTTCACCTGGTGCACGTAGTCCGCGGCGACGAGCTCGCGCGTGCCGGTCGCCTTGAAATCCCCGATGGCGTGGATGCCGGACAGGTCACCGGGCTTGAGATCGTGATACACGTGGCGGCCTTGCGCGTCCCGCGCCAGCGCCGGATGGGGCTGGTAGAGAATGCCGGGGCGGATTCGGATCACATAGTCGCTGTAGGCGACGAGCTTCGCATCGGCCGTGTCGGGAAGGCGCCGGCCATTCGCGTCGAAGAGCTGCGCGCGCGGCACTTCCGTGGCGGCAAAGGGCACCAGCTCGTAGGGACGCTTGAAGTAGTGGTATTGCAGCGGCGGCTGGTAGATGTTCGCGATCAGCGAGTACTCGTTCTCGCTGTAGGACTGCACGGGGTCGAGGTGCTTGGGGCGCTCCGAGAACGAGGTGTAGAGGATGTTGGCGCCGTCCTCGGCGGCCGGATAGGGATTGTTCCACGGCGCCCCGCTGCATCCCGCCGCCAGAGCGGTCACGATCAACATCGCGCGCAGGAATATGGGCTGCATCCGAAGATATTACCAAAGGCGCGGCGGGTAACTACTCGCCGTTCGCGACCCACGCCTTATAATGGCCGGGCGACCCATCACCGGGAAGAACAATGGGCCTACTTCAAGATCGCAAGATCCTCGTAACCGGTCTGCTTTCCAACCGGTCCATCGCCTACGGCATTGCGAAAGCGCTGGCGCGCGAAGGGGCGAGCCTCGCTTTCACCTACCAGAATGACGAGCTGCGCGGGCGCGTCGAGGAGCTCGCGCAGCCGTTCGGGCGCGCGCCGGTGCTGCTCTGCGACGTCGCCAGGGACGAGGACATCGCCGCGCTCTTTTCGGATCTCGGGAAGCACTGGGACGGCCTGGACGGTATCGTGCACTCGATCGCCTACGCCCCGCGCGAGTCGCTGAAGGGCGATTTCCTCGACGGCCTGACGCGCGACGCCTTCCGCGTTGCCCATGACGTGAGCGCATACAGCTTCGCCGCGCTGGCGAAGGCCGGACTGCCGCTGATGGAGGGACGCCGCAGCGCCCTGCTCACGCTCACCTATCTCGGCGCGGCGCGATCGGTGCCGAACTACAACGTGATGGGGCTGGCGAAGGCGAGCCTGGAGGCCGCCGTGCGCTACCTCGCGCAGGACCTCGGTCCGAAGGGCATCCGGGTCAACGGGATCTCGGCGGGTCCGATCAAGACGCTGGCGGCCGCCGGCATCAGCGGCTTCGGCAAGATACTCAAGTTCGTGGAGGACAACGCACCGCTCAGGCGCAACGTGACGACGGACGACGTGGGCAACGTCGCGGCTTTCCTCCTGAGCGATCTCGCCGCCGGCATTACCGGGGAGATCACCTACGTGGATTGCGGATTCAACACCGTCGTGGGCGGCATGCGCGGAGA
>Ga0210102_1000485_pt1 | contig 10225 bp, 11 predicted proteins | sample RushOxbow_ThreeS_4_FD_185563 | JGI IMG/M metagenome (GOLD analysis project Ga0210102, IMG submission 185563) | Wetland microbial communities from San Francisco Bay, California, USA, that impact long-term carbon sequestration -... | ecosystem: Environmental > Aquatic > Marine > Wetlands ...
AGTTGGCGGCGCTACGGGACTGCTCAGATAGTGTTAGACACGATGAGCACGATGCGTACGATGGCAACAATCGAGGCGCAGAACATGACGGCGCCTATCACCAGGAGAATTACTTCGAGACTGCTGTTGATCCTATCGACTACCCCCTGACATCTCTCATCGTTTCTTAACTGTGCCAGCATGCTCACCTCCTGGAGTAGAGTCCCGTTCTGCCGATGTTGCCTAAGCCGTACACGAGAAAGGCGCCTTCACGCAGGCCTGCACTTTAGACCATGCGTTTTGTAGACTGATGCCAATATTCGTGTCTCTAACTCCCAGCCAGAAAACCAACGCCACCAATAGAACGACAAACGTATACTCGACCAATCCCTGCCCGTCTTCCTCGGTACACAACCGTTTTACTAATTCCACTTCCCGTCCTCGTGTTCGATCATTGTTTTTGCGATCTACCACACCCAAAAGCCATTGCCAGAATAGCAATTTGTGGAAATGTTTAAGCAAGAGTAGTGCCCGAGGTAATTTCCACAAATTGCGACGTTTTTTAAGTGAATGCGGCGCAAGCGAGACCGGTAACTGGTCTGATTTGGCAATCCGGTGACAAATTGACAAAGGGCTTGTCACTGTCTGCTTGCCTAATTTCTAAATATCGAATGACTTTGTGATGGGGTTTGAGGGTGGCTTTCCCGCGGCACTATCTATTCTGAAATCGCAGCGATTAGGGAGGGTAACGCTGTCATTAATTCATTGGCAGGGTATGGAAAAAGAATTAGGGTTCAAACATTGAGTGCTTAACAATTCTCAGGGTATCGGCGCGCCCCCTTCAAATTGGAATTACTCAGGCGGTCGTTTGGACGAGTTTCGGAACCCACAGAGGGATACCGGTGAACCCAGTTCGCTCGATTCCTGTGACAACCTCACAGGGAAGAGCGGGATCTCGTTTACCAGAGGTGCCGGCAATTCGCGGCCAGCAGATTGTTTATCGGCCGTTCCTTTCAAAAGCTTGCTCAGCCGCTTCACGGCATCCGGCGGTGCCGTGGCCTTGGTCACATCGTGAATGGTTTTAAAGGGCGCGCCCGTGCGCATGTAAATCAGATTGTTCGAGCTCTCAAAACTGGCGGGCAGGTATATTTGCGCCAGTCGAACCTCACTTCCTTGCGGTCGAGGAGCTGATCGAAATAGAGCGACGGCAAGATCGAGCCGAAGGTCAGGCCGTCGGGCTTGGCGACATTGTAGACATAATCGGCCGTGATCATGCTCGATGCGCCGGGCATGTTTTGCACCAAAAGCGTCCAGTTGCCGGGAATATGCTTGCCCATATCGGTTGCCAGTATGCGGGCGTAGGTATCGTAAGCATCACCCGCCGGCAGGCCGACGACGATGCGAATCGTCTTGCCGGCGAAGAATGGGGCTTGTGCCGGCAGGGGGGGGGGATAGAAGCAGAAGCAGTAGTACCAGCGCAAACGTATTCATCGCGGGCGTCCATTGATGACGGGACTAGAACTGGGCCGAAGCCTAGCCGAGCGCGCTCGTCTGTGCCAAATTGATTTCAACCCAAGTTAAAGGAGAACTTCATGACCGAGATATTTGAAACGTTATTGCTCACTCGCGACGGCGCCATCACGACGATCGCCTTCAATCGTCCGGAAAAACGTAACGCCATGAGCCCGCAGTTGCATCGCGAAATGTACCAGCTCCTGAGTGAATTGCGTTACGACAAACAAACCAAGGTGGTGATTTTGACCGGCGCCGGGGATAATTTTTGCGCCGGCCAGGATTTGAAACAGTACGGCCTGGAGATGGAATCCCAGCCCCAGTGGGTGAAAGACGATATCCGCGAGAAGGTGCGCAAGTGGCGCACCGAGCTCCTGCGCACACTGCCGCAGCCGATTGTCGCGCGCATCGCCGGATGGTGTTTGGGCGGCGCGCTCACGGTTACCGTGGGCTGCGACGTGGCGATCGCCGCCGATGACGCCAAGTTCGGTCTGCCGGAAGTCAACTTCGGTCATTTCCCGGCCGGCGAGACGACGCCGATCCTGGCCAATTATCTGCAATCCAAGCATGGGCTCTATTACGCTTTGTCGGGGAAGACGATGTCGGCGCAGGAAGCCGAGCGCATCGGCCTGATTTCCCGGGTGGTGCCGCGCGCCGAGCTCGATAACGAAGTCAACGAGTTTGCCAAGTGTCTCGCCGAGAAGAGCCCGAGGGCGTTGCGCGCCGTCAAAGAGGCTTGGTACACCAGTATGAACGCGTCGCCCGATGTCGGCTTCCTGATTTCCAATTTTATATCCGAGCGGATCATCCGCGAGCAGGGCGGCCGGCCGGGATTGGAGCAATTCGTGCAAAAGAAACTCCGCCCGGTATCGGGCGCCATGAAGTTGGAAGAGGACTGACGCTCCATCGTTGGATGAATTCAAAGCGGGAAAGTCGTGGTTCTTTTTGAATCGAGCAGACGTATTCCGCCGGTTAAAGATTTCTCGCTTCGCTCGAAATGACAGAAAAATAGTCCGTCGTCATCTCGAACAAAGTGAAAGATCCTGAGCTAAGTGAACCACTCCGTGTGAGAAACTGCGGTCGCCAATGAGGGGTTGAATCGGTTATAATGCATTATTATGCCGCACTCAAAATTTCTCAGAGCTGTCGGTGACTCTCTCCAGTTCCTCGGCGTAAGCAATTTCCTGCTCGAGAAAGCCGGCTCAGGTTTCGTGGTGCGCACCGCCGAACCGGTCGATCCAGGCAAGCTGCTCAAACCCAACGTGTCTGAAAAGGTGTGGGAGACTCAAACCAGTTCCCGGCGCCACGCCAAGCTGTTTCGCGACGACGGCGCGCTGCATTACGAAGATTCCTACGTTGCTTGGCTGGACGCCCAGGGCAAGCGCAAACGGCGCAAACGCTTCTCGGCGCAGGCGAGCGCGACAAAGAATCTGCCGCAACTCATGCGCACAGTTGGCCGGCATCTCGACCGCGTCGAATGCCATGCCTATCGCATCTCCTGGGGCGATCAGGAGGTTCATCTCGATTATCAATTAGCCGGCGGCAACCGCGTTCAAGAAATACTCAGCATTGCCAAGCTGCGCGAACTGACCGTGCGCAGCCGCTTTCGCCGCGCGCCGCGCAAGTGACCGGTAGTTCCGCCCACAGCGGGATTGTCAGTGACTTGGCGCACGCTTCACAGATGAATGTTATCGAATTCCGCTGGGATTTTGGTGCTATCAACGGGGAAAAATCCGAACCGCAGCCCAAAATTCGCGGCTAGTTCTTCGGCGGATTCTCCGGATTCAAAACGACGAGGCCTGCTAAGGCAGCCATCTCCAGAAGTCGGCTATCGGAACATATTAAAACAATTGCACCGTCTGTTTGCGCGATAGAGTATGCGCCGAGGTGTAATGCATCTAGCGAACCAAGCGCGTTAACCTTACCGTACTTCCGCAGCAAATCTTTGGCGCTTTGGCTAACCATTGTCGTCAAAGGCGTCACGACAAAGCAGTTCCGGCAGTCGTCGTCGAAGTTTTTACAAATCTCCTGGAACGTTTCGTCGGTAATCTCACCGGAACGAAGTTTTCTAGCCACAGTCGAATACAGCTCTAATGCGGCCAGCTCAGAAATCATGAGGGAATTATTGAGTTTGCTGAATAGCCCCTCGATTACCTCGGTCCCGGCTTCTTGATGATAAAGTTTGACGAGTGCCGACGTGTCAAGATAGTACCTTGTACTCACAGTCGATCGGCGCGCTCAGCATGCAGCGCTTGGGCCCAGTTGATCTTTGACGAGGCCGTGAGTCCACGGGTGCGCTTATGGCGAGTAGTCGGTGGACTCGCGTACGATTTTTCGGCGGAGCGAAACTCTTCGCTTATGGCTGCGATCAATTCCAACACCCTAGGCAAGGCCTCGGGCGGCATTCCACGTACGGTTTGCAAGATTTCGTCTTCGTACCGCCGAGCTTTAGACATCGGGCAATTTCCTCCGGTCCACAGGAACTTGGCGTTTTCTCACAACTTTCCCCCGAAATCCGCTACCGACAAAATCGCTTCCAGGCTTATCATGGGTTCCAACCCATTCGAAGGTTTTCAGCACGTGATTGTGTCGATTAAAATGGTTGTCAATGCCGGAAGCAGGCGAATGTTAAAGGTCACGGAATTCAGTCCCGCAGACCTTTAGACGATTACCATCGCAATAGAATGCGGACCATGGAGGCCCGTGTCTTCACCTTAACTTTATTACGAGCCCGCTCGCGCGGGTCGGATGAGGGACTGCCGGTCGGCCAGGGTGAACGATTTACAGATCTTGAATCTTCAGATTCATCGGGGCGGTTTCCAAGATCTCGTCGAAGTTTCTAACGATCTCGCGCAATTTATCCAAGCTTGGGGAATCCGCCAGCGGGAGGGTATCCGCGCCGTGAAGGTCTAGCGCGCCCAGGGTCTTGGCTATCGTCAGTTGTTCGAGCGGGCAAGCCGGCTGATAGCCGATCTCGGCGCGGTCGCCGCGGCGAACCTCTGCAATAATCCGCGCTTCGGTCAATTCGAAGAGCGTGGAACGGACCAAGCGGATGGGGACTTCCAATTCCTGGGCGATGGTCTCGGCGCTCGGCGCGTTCTGGCCTTGGACAAAAGCTTTGACGCAATGATGGGCGATGAACAGAGCCACGGTGCGTTTGAAACGATGGCTGAGATTGGCGCAGTCGGCGGCGAACTCATAAGCGGCGACATTCTGATGGGCAAATGAAACCTCGGCGCCGAAGAGCACGATCAGCCAGCTCAATTGCAGCCAGGCGAGAAACAGCGGCAGAGCCGCGAAGCTGCCGTAAATCGCGCCGTAGCTGGAAACCCCGACTTGGAATTTGATGTAGGCAAACTGGGTGAGTTGATAGATCGTTCCGGCCAGGATACCGCCCCAGACCGCCGATTTCAGCTGGACTTTGGTGTTCGGCATGAAAACGTACATGAAAGAGAACAGAAACCAGATCACGGTGTACGGCAAAAACTCGATCAGAAAAATGATCCAGCCGCCGGCAGGGCCGAGGAACGCGAGTTTTTCGACCATCGCGGTAATTTGCGTGGTCACGATCACGGTGGCGCTGCTGGCGATAATCAACAACACCGGGCAGATCAACATCATCGAGAGATAATCGGCGAGCTTGCGACCCAGGTGGCGCGCCCTGGGTATGCCCCAGATATCGTTGAGAGCGAATTCGATGTTACCCAAAACTTTGATGACGCTCCAAAACAAAACCGCCACGCCGACCCCGGCGATGGCTCCCCCTTTGGTGTTCTCGAGCAGGCTGCGGGCAAAGCCGAGTAAGCGATCGGCGACTTCCGGCTGCGCTTCGAATTTGGCGAGCAACTGCGCCTCGAGCATTTTTTCCAAGCCGAAGCCCTTGGCGATGCCGAAAGCCATGGCGACCACGGGCACGATCGAAAGCAAGGTGTAAAAGGTCAGCGCAGAGGCGCGCAATTCGCACTTGTCCTCGACAAAGCGCCGGATTGCCAGAAGCAGCACCCGTAACGGGTTGATATAAATTAATTCTCGCCGACTTAACTTGCGCGCCTGAATGCGCCAAATCTCGCTTTTAAGAAATTGACTCGAAGCGGAAAATTTGTCGCGTAGTTTGGATTCCGGCATAGCTATTTTCATTTCCGGCAGGGTAGTTTCAAAACCCGTTCAATCGTTCAAGGTTCAACGTTTTCTGAATCGGCGTGACCCCTTGAACGACTAGAACGGCTTGAACGATTTGAACCTTCAAAGAGTTGGCATCGCGCTCTGCACGCCGGTTTTGTTGCACTCATCTTCATAGTGCCGGCGAATGTACGGATCTTCGTCGGCGTACTCGATTAGCGTGCCGCCTTGATTGACGTCGATGTAGACGCCGTCTTCGCTGCGTTTGTCGGCGATCTTGAAGCCGATGGGGTGGATGCGGCTGCCGTAGCGCAGCGCCAGGTGGCGCGCCGGTTCGGCGCCGGTGTTGAAGTGCTGGTGAAACCAGCCGCCGCCGGGGCAGTAAACGCTGCCGGCTCTCCACTTAACCTCGACGACCTCGTCGCCGCGGCCGCTCTCGAACGGGTGGATGCCCAGCTCTTTCGACCACAGCAAGACATAGCCTGAAGACTGCAAGCCCAGTAAGATCGCGCCGGCGCCGTGATAGTGCGCCTTGTGGTAGCGCGCCGCCGGCCAGGTGGCAAGATGGCCGATCAAGCTGTTGCCGGCGATTTCGAACTGGGTGATGCCGACGCCGGAGCCTTTGACTTCGCGCTGGTCGACGTTGGCGGTCTGGATATCGCTGATGAAGTTGCTCTCCCAGATATGCTGCATGCCGGATTCGTAGCGTTTGAGTCCCTGATTGAAATAGCCGTCTGCGGCGCCGTAGCGGTCGGCGAAATTATACGGGCAGTTGAAAACAAAATCTTCGTTGTGGACGATATCCATGACCAGCGGCGCGTTGCTCACCGACAGATACTTGACCGGCGTCCGGCCGCCGTTGTTCAGCCGGTGCCAGGTGTTGAGCGGCGGCGCGAACAGACTCCACGGGCCCCACTCGAAAATCTGCTTCTTGCCGCCGTCTTGCCAGATCTCCGTGGCGCCTTGACCTTCGAGGATTACGATCACCTCTTCATAGAAGTGTCTTTCCGGCTTGAGCGCGCCGCCGGCGGGGATCTCGCCGACGTACATGCCGGTTACGCCCTCCATGCCGTAGAGATTCAAGAACGCCGCCTTACCGCCGGTGCGCGCCCAGGCCGTAGTGGCGACATCGCGCACATCTTCGACGCCATAGCCGTCGACCACCGGGATGCCTTGTTTGGCCATCCAGCGAAAGTAGGTGGTCTTATGAAAGGCCGCCATCAAAGCTTCGATGCGTGGGTTTTGCGCCATGTGAGAATCGACTCCCGATTGCCGAATTGTTCCTAGAACTCGAGGATTAGCACAAATTGGCGAAGCACAGAAAGTCTTTAGCCGCAGAATTTGCCGCAGGTAATTTCTCGTCGCGCGAAAAGCATGTTAAGCTTTCTTCGATGATGATGTTTCGCTGCCTCATTTTAGCACTCGCGTTGTTGTTGCTCGGCGCCTGTTCCCATCCGATAAGCATGGTTTCGCCGGAGGGGCGGGTCTTCGACGGCCGTTACCGCTTCGGCCGCGACGACGGCGGGCTGATGCAAATCTACGGTCCGGAAAACGAAGTGCTGATGGGCCGCTTTTCTCGCGTCGGCCGGACGACATTTGTCGAGAGCTACCAGAAAACCTTCGGCCGCGGCACCATCGAACTTGACGGCCCGGACCTGTCGCGCCACGCCGGATCCCTGGGTGGAGTGATCGGACCGACCTCCGGTTTTCATGAAACCGCCTATGCCGACCCGGTTGCGGCAGCGCAGGGAAGGCCGACCAAGACGATCACCGGGCCACTGTTTTACTGGGTCGCCTCGTTGCAAGGCGACCGGCGCACGGTGCTCGGCTGTTTTTTCATCGGCTCGTCGTACACCGGCGGCGGTTTTGGCCGCTGTAAGAGCCAATCGGGGCAAGAGTACAACATCGATTTTTGACCTTTCGTTTCGCGCATCGGCTCTGCTCGGATTAATTCCATCAATCGGCTGCCAGGCATGACATCATGACTTCCCAACTCAAATTCGGTCTGCTGCTACCCCATTTCGGAACCCATATGTCGGTCGCGGACTGCCGGGAGGGCGCGCGGCGGGCTGAAGCTTACGGCTTCGATTCGGTCTGGGTGCGCGACCATTTGGTTTTCACGCCCCATGCCGGAGAAGGCGGTGACGCAAATCATTTGGAAAGTTTTCTCCTGCTCGCGGCATTGGCGCCGCTGACGACCACCCTACGATTCGGCACCGCCATGACGATTTGCCATCGTCATCCGATTCACTTGGCGCAGTCCTGCGCCGGTTTGAGCGAAATCTCCCAAGGCCGGTTGATTTTGGGCCTTGGTTTAGGCGGCTTTCCCGATGAATTTGCCGCTGCCGGCCGGCCGAGTACGCTCGCCGAGCGCGCCGAGATGGCACGGGTCAATATCGAAATCTGCCGCGCCTTGTGGCGCGGCGAGACGCTTTCCCATCACAGCGCTTTTTTCGACTTCAAAGATGTCGCGCTAAAACCGCGGCCTGACAAAACGATTCCCATCTGGATCGGCGGCAGCACCCCCGCCGCCTGCCGGCGCGCCGCTGCGTTGGGCGATGGCTGGATGCCGGCGCGGATCAATTACCCGACGTTTGGCAAACGGATCGAATACCTGCGCTCGCTCTGCGCCCAGTCCGGCCGGGCGATGGTCGCAACCGCGGTGATGCCGTTTACCACCATCGGCAAGGATGCCGAGAGCGCGCTGCGCGGCATCAATCTCAAAGGGTTGTTGGACGAAGCGCACAATTCTTCGACCTGGGTCAAACCGCCGTCGGGAAAATTTGAAACCCTCCAAGACTTGGGCGGCGTGCTGATCGCCGGATCGCCGGCCGACATCGTGCGTGAAAGCCAAATCTATGAAGCCGCCGGCGCCAATCACATCGTCTACGACTTGCGGCTGCGCTTCGCTGATTGGTACGAGCAGATCGATTTGTTGGGCAAAGAAGTACTGCCGGCGCTGCGCTCTTAGTACGGTTAGGGGTAAAGGGTGAGGGGGGTAAGGAGTTTCGGCTCGGACGCCTTACGCTTGGCCCTTTATCCCTTGCCCGGCTTCATGCCGACGGCCCAGTAAAACGGTTCCGTGATGAAAAACCTACCTTCAGCTTTGGCCCGATCCAGGGCGGCGCGCCATTCCGCGAGCTCCTGCTAACAGAAACGGTCCTCGCCGTCGTTGATCGATACCCCTCTTTGGTAAAGCGGGGACAGGGGAGATTTTGTTTCGATCCCGCAGCGCTATCGGCACAGGGCAGAGTCCGATGGCTGCGACGTATGCCAATCAACAAAATCCCCCTCGATCCCCCTTTTCTAAAGGGGGAGTTCGCAAAGATCCATCGGAGCTGCCTCGAACTGTCTTCTCGCACTTACAAGATGTGTCATGGGACTGGTGCATGATGCAGCAAATTTGTGGGATGTCCTACTACCATTTTTTAGCGCGGGCTTGCACTTCAATACAAATCAACGGCTAAGGTGGTTTTCCTAGCTTGCTATGCTAATGATCTAGTCATGCGAGGAATTGGCCGATGAACTCTGCCCCCCTCAATATCGGATTCGTCAGCCCTGGCCCGGCGACCTGGCCGCACTACCAAGGCTTTACGAAGCTGGTGCCGGACTTTGTAAATTTCGACTTTCAAGGGCTGGGCCTGTTCGGCCAATCGCTTTACGACATCATCGGCAAGAAGCAAGAGATCGTGCGCCGTGTCAGCGAACTCGCCGCTGCTAAAGGATGGGACGCGGCCATTCTCATCGGCGCGCCCACCGAGGTGATGAATCCCGGCCTGTTCGGTGAATTGACGGCGGCGTTGCCAATCCCGGTGACCACTGCGCTTACGGCTTCGGTGCATGCCTTGCGTCGCTATGACGCGAGGCGTTTGCTGCTGCTGACGCCTTTCGAAACCCGGCTGAACGGCATGATCGAAGAATACTTGACCGCGGCCGGATTCTCGACGCGGGCGCCCAAGTCCTTCGCCAATATCGGCGAGGCCGGCCAATTGGCGGCGGCAGCTGTCTACGATCTCACCCAACAGGCCTTGGCCGAAGTGGGCGCAGTCGACGCGATCTATTTTCAAGGCGCCGTGCTCGACCCCTTGCCGGTGCTGCAGCGAATCGAAGACGACGTGAAAATCACCGCTATCGCCAGCAATCCGGCGATGCTGTGGGAAATCCTTTCACAATTGGGGCGCCGTGCGCCGGTCCAGGGGTACGGCAAACTGTTGGCCGAGTGGCCGAATTAGGTGTTTAAGATGAAAAATCTATTTTCACCACGAAGGACACGAAGCGCACGAAGTTCAGAGTTCTTTTTGTCCAAATCCTTCGTTCCCTTCGCGATCTTCGTGGTGAATATTCTCTTCCTCATTCTACCCAAATACGGACAGGCGCTGGACAAGATTCGCGTCGGCATGGGCGCCTTTAGTCCGAGCAATAGCGCGATATGGGTGGCCGAGGAGCGGGGGCTTTTCAAGAAGCACGGCCTCGACGTCGAGGCGATCTTCATCGGCGGCGGTGCAGCGCGCGGCATCAACGCCTTGCTGGCGGGCGATATTCAGTTCGCCAGCGCCAGCGGCGGGCCGGTGATTGGCTCCATGCTCAAGGGCAGCGATGTCGTGATGATCGCCGC
>Ga0210102_1000486_pt1 | contig 10199 bp, 10 predicted proteins | sample RushOxbow_ThreeS_4_FD_185563 | JGI IMG/M metagenome (GOLD analysis project Ga0210102, IMG submission 185563) | Wetland microbial communities from San Francisco Bay, California, USA, that impact long-term carbon sequestration -... | ecosystem: Environmental > Aquatic > Marine > Wetlands ...
CTCGCTGTCGTAGTGCCCCGGGACGGGCAGTCAGTGACGGCCGAGGAGCTGCGCGAATTCATTGCGCCGCGCTTCGCCAGCTACTGGCTGCCCGATGACGTGGTTTTCGTTGCCGAGATTCCGCGCACCTCGACCGGCAAGATGATGAAGGCCGCGCTGCGCGAGCGCTTCAAGGATTGGAAGAGCGTGAGCGGTGACTAGAAGTCTAAAAGGTGTCAGGAAAAGGTTCCTGACACCTTTTTCTAGAAAAGGGAGCGGACAATCCCCCCGTCAACGCGCTGCGCTGCCCCGTTTATGGCAGAGGCCTGCTCCGAGCACAGGAACACGATCTGCGCCGCGATTTCCTGCGGGGTCGCCCAGCGCTGTAGCAGCGACGGGATACCGGGCCCCTCCTCGAAGTAGGCAGTGCGCATCTCCGCGACCGTCTTGCCCAGACCGGGCGCGATCTTTGCGAGGAACGTCTCGACGCCCTCGGACCACGTCGGCGCAACGAGTGCGCTGTTGACGGTGACGCGCGTGCCCTTCGTGAGCTCGGCGAGGCTGCGCGCGATGGAGACCTGGGCCGCTTTCGACATGGCGTAGTGGGCCATGCCGGGATTGGGCTTGGCGCTCTGATCGCTGCCGATGAAGACGATCCGCCCCCAGTCGCGCTCGAGCATTCCCGGCAGCAGCGCGCGCGAGAGACGTACTCCGCTCATCACATTGAGCTCGAACATGTCGAGCCACGCCTGATCCGATATCTCACCGAAGTCCCGCACCTCGAAATAGCCGACGTTGTTGACGAGGATGTCCACCGGCCCGATCGCCGCGGCTGCGCCGAGCACTTTTTCCGCGCCCGCTGCCGTCGAAAGATCTGCCGCCACGCCGCGCACTTCGCCGTGTCGCGAGAGCGCCGCCACGGTCTCGTCGAGTCGCGCGGGGTCGCGCCCGTTGACGATGACCCGGGCCCCTTCGGCGATGAGCGATTCCGCGATGGCCCGTCCGATGCCCTGCGTCGAGCCGCTGACCAACGCCAGCTTGCCGGTGATCTTGAGGTCCATGAAATCCCTCCCGCTCGCCTGTTTCGTCCCTTGCGTCGCGACGCCGGCCCAGCCTCGCGACGGTCGGGGAAATGGCCGAGCATGATAAAGCGGGCGGCCCGGTTCAACAATCGAGCCGATTGGTGTTAACCTCTCGCCAGGATTCCGCAGCGGGCGGGATCCGCCGTCAGCCGCTCCAGAGGAGATCGCGTGGCCCTTCAGATCGACATCGTGTCCGACGTGGTTTGACCCTGGTGCTATATCGGCCGGCGCAAGCTGGAGACGGCCTTGAGCCTCTACCGCGAGCGCCATCCCGATGCACCCGAGCCGGCCGTGCGCTGGCTGCCGTTCCAGTTGAATCCTGATCTTCCCGCAACCGGTATTCCGCGCTCGGAGTATGTCGCGCGGAAGTTCGGCGCCCGCGGCAAGGGCAATTACGAGCGCGTCGCCAATGTGGGACGCACGGTTGGCATCCCCTTTGCGTTCGACAAGATCGAAGTGCAGCCTAACACGGTCAATGCCCACCGGCTGCTCATCTACGCGGACCGCACCGGGAAGCAGGACGCGGTGGCTGACGAGCTCTTCAAGGCGTATTTTCTCGAAGGCGGCAATCTCACGGACAACGCGACGCTGGCACGGGCTGCCGGGCGCGCGGGGCTCGACGAGCAGGCGGTTGCGGCCTTTCTGGAAACGGATGAGGACAAAGCTGTCGTCGAGCAGGCTGATGTCGAAGCACGCGGCGCCGGTATCGGCGGCGTGCCGTTTTTCATCTTCAACCGCAAGGTAGGCGTGTCGGGCGCGCAGGATCCCGATGTGCTGCTCGAGGCAATGCTCCAGGCGTCGCGGGACACTGATGCGTGACGGGTGACATCGCGCTTCATCGCGTATGGCGGAGACGCCTACCTACCGCAATGCGCTGCCGGCCGGCACGATGCTGCTCGAGTACCGGCTGGAAGGCGTCCTGGGCGCCGGCGGATTCGGAATAACCTACCTCGGCGAGGACACGCATCTAGAGAAGCGTGTCGCCATCAAGGAGTATCTCCCCACAGATCTCGCGATCCGCGCGCTCGATGGCAGCGTGGTGCCGGTCGCGACCGAGCACGAGCATGACTACAAATGGGGTCTCGAGCGCTTCATACAGGAGGCGCGCACCCTGGCCCGGTTCAGCCATCCCCACATCGTTCGGGTCAACCGCTATTTCGAGGCCAACGGCACCGGCTACATGGTGATGGATTATGAGCAGGGCGAATCCCTCAACCAGAGATTGCGGCGCGCTGACCTCCCGGACGAGCCCGCCCTGAGGGCGATTCTCATGCCGCTCCTCGACGGCCTCGAGGCGGTGCACGCGGCAGGCTTTCTTCATCGCGACATCAAGCCGAGCAACATCTTCATGCGCGAGTCGGGCAGCCCCGTCCTCCTCGATTTCGGAGCGGCACGCGCCGCCGTCGGAGGCGCCACGCGCAGCATGACGGCGGTGCTGACGCCCGGCTACGCGCCGCTCGAACAGTACGCAAGCGACGCGCGCCAGGGCCCGTGGTCCGATCTCTATGCGCTGGCAGGCGTGGTGTATCGGGCGATCATCGGAGAGAGCCCGCCCGATGCGGTCAGCCGTCTGAAGGAGGACCGCGTGCCGCAGCAGCTGGCTGGCGCGACGACGCGGATGAGCACGCCCTTTGTGCGCGCGCTCGAGTGGGCGCTCGCGGTCGACGAGAAGCGCCGGCCGCAGAGCGTCGCCGAATGGCGCCGGGCGCTGCTGCCGGAGGGGCAGGGCGCGCGAGCGCCGTCCACGGCGCCTGCGGTCACCGCGCCTCACGCCCGGGTCGAGGTCAAGGAGCCACCCCAGGCGAGGGATTCAGGCGCAGACGGGGCGGCCCCGGCCCGCAGTACCCGCAGGCGGCCGCCGGGGCCTCCGAGCCGGCACTGGGTTTTCCTCGCCATCGGGGCGCTTGTTCTGGTAGTGGCGGTAGTGGCGTGGAACAGGCAGGGCGACAGGATGCGCCAGCCGGATGCGCCCGCGGGAACCGGGCCGCAGACGCTGCCCAAAACGGGTCCTGCGCCGGATCGCCCTTCGCGCGACCGCCCCGAACGGCCTGGCGATGAGCGGGATGCTTCAAGGGAGCTCGCGCAGCGCGAGTTCCGCAGCGCCGATCGCGACGGCGACGGCTACCTCTCACGTTCGGAAGTCGCCGGCCGCTTCCCGGTGATCGAGCGGGAGTTCGACCGTGTCGACGCCGACCACGACGGGAGAATCTCGCCGCAGGAGTTTCTCCGCCTGCGCCACTTCCAGGTCCGCGAGCGCTTCCAGAATCGATAGTGATAAGAGATGGCGATGAAAAAACGGTGACGGAACGCCGGCACAACTCCGCGGGCGCATTTTCTCGCCGTCAATGCAACACTATTACCTCATAGTCGACCCCATCACTTGATACACTGGCCGGATGGCGGAACCGATTACCCACCAGAACATCAAGCAGCATGCGCTGCCGTCCAAGACCATGGTGCTGGAGTTCCGGATCGAGTCGATCCTCGGCGCAGGCGGGTTCGGCATCACCTATCTTGCGCACGACACCCATCTCAACAAGAACGTCGCCGTCAAGGAGTACCTTCCCGTAGACGTCGCGCTCCGTGCGCTCGACGGCAGCGTCGTGCCTGTCAATACCGATACCGCGTTCACCTACAAGAGCGGCCTCGACCAGTTTCTCGAGGAGGCACGCACGCTCGGGCATTTTGCCCATCCGAATATCGTACGGGTAATCCGGTATTTCGAGGCGAACGGAACCGCCTACATGGTGATGAGCTATGAAGAGGGCGTCTCGTTCAGCCGGTACCTGCACAGGAATCCCAAGCCTGGTGAAGATTTCCTGAAGCGCCTTATCGAGCCGTTGCTCGACGGATTGCGGGAGGTGCATAGTTCGGGTTTCCTTCATCGGGATATCAAGCCCAGCAACATCTTCCTGCGCACTGACAACACCCCGGTATTGCTGGACTTCGGGACCGCGCGGCTGGCCGTCGTCGATACCGTGCACGATGCCTTTGCCATCCTTACCCCCGGCTACGCGCCCGTCGAGCTGTACGTGCGAACGGGCCAGCAGGGACCGTGGACCGACATCTATTCCATGGCTGCGGTGCTTTATCGTGGAGTCGTTGGAGACAACCCTCCCGACGCGCTCACGCGGCTCAAGGTCGACGGCATCGGAAAGCGCCTGCAAGCGCAAAGGGAGCATCACAGCGCGCAGTTTCTTGCGGCGATCCAGTGGGGTCTTGCGCTGGAGGAAACACGCAGGCCGCAGAGCGTGGAACAGTGGCGTGGCGCGCTTCTGCGTGGCACCCCCCTTCGCGTCGCGATGGGGCGCCTCGCAGACCGGAGCCGAACGGCAGTGAGCGCGGAGGTGCCGGGCCACGAGAGGAAATACGTTTGGATGGCGCTGGGTATTGTCGTTTTCTTCCTGGTCGTCGAAGGCGCCGACATCATCCGACGCGGCGCCGAGCGCCTGCCGCTTCCACCCGCCAAGGGCCTCCTTGCACCGGTTCCGGGGCAGCGTACGACAAGCACAGGGGCTGCGAGCCCGACCGGGCTCGGGCCCGAGGAATTCGCGCAGGCGCTGCCGCACCTGGCGGGCAAGTTCGCGGTGATCGACGCCAACGGCGACCGTCGGGTCTCTGTGAGCGAGCTTGAAGCGTACCTGCAGCGGGACAATGACAAAGCAGCGCCCGCCGGAAAATAACCCACCCCCACCCGCGCCCCCCTGAGGAGGAGGGAATATCAGCGTGAGAGACGCGCGGCGATGCGCTCGTAGTAATCCGCCTCCACCTGCAACTGCCCACGGCGTCGGCCGGCCGAGGTGCGCGTGAGGAGGAAGTTGATGCGGGCGAGCAGGTGCTGTCGTTCCCCGTCCGTTTCGGCAGCCTGCAACAACTGCTCGAGGTCGCGAATCTCGCGGTGGGCTGCGAGCTCCGGCGGAATGAAGCCCGCATTCTTCAGCAGGCGATAGGCAACGCGCAGTTCCTCCGGAACGAGGGCGTCGTCGTCGAGCTTCAGGGGCGCACCGATCCCCGGCAGGTTGTCAAACTCGCCGCGCTCCTGGGCTTCGCGGATGCGGCGCTCGGCGATGGCGTCGAAGTTCTGCATGGCGCTCCGCGCGTGTGCCGACATTATACGGGTTCACCGTCCGGAAATCTGGAGAGGGAAGCAAACATGAATCACGCTTCCAAGAGGAAGTCGCGCACCACGGCGATCTGGTCCGCGGCCATCAGCATCGGCGCGTGCCCGATGCCGTCAAACTCCGCGAGCCTCGGGCGCGGCCCGCGCTGGGTCATTTGAACGGCGACGTCCCGTGGCAGCAGGTCGGAATCCGCGCCTCGAAGGAGCAGGGTAGGGCAGGCAATCCGGTCCCAGAATTCGAGGAGATTCACGTCCTTGAGCGGGCTCTGCCGGAAGGGCAGGCCGATCCGCGGGTCGTAGCTGAAGCCCCACGATCCGTCCGCGTGCTGCGTGGCGGTGTTGCGCGAGACATGGTCCCACTGCTCGTCAGTGAGCGGGCCGAATGGCGCCGAGACGATGCGCACGTAGGCGGCGAGCTCCGCGAAACTTGGAAAACGCGGATCCCTGCCCACGTACTCGGCCAGCCGCGCGAGAGCGGCCTTCGGCACGAGGATCCCGACGTCATTGATGACAAGACGCTCGATGGGGCAGCCCGAGCTTGCGGCAAGCATCATGCCGATGATGCCGCCCATGGATGTGCCGACCCAGCAAACGCGGCGCGCCCCTTCCCCAGCCGTGACGCGCGCGATCAAGGCTGCCATGTCGGAGCAGTACTGGGCGTAGGAATAGTCGAGCGCGTCGCGGAGCCACTCGCTCTTGCCACGGCCCACGACGTCCGGGCACACCACGCGCAGCCCCGGCTGCAGGGCCCGCGCGAGCGTATCGAAGTCCCGGCTGCAGCGCGTGAGGCCATGGACGCAGATCACAACTGTCCGCGCGTCCGGATTTCCCCACTCGACGTAGTGCATGCGGTGAAAGCCGCTCTTGCCGAGGCAGGGCAGCGTCCCTTCACGCATGTCTGGCGGCTCTCGCTGCATGGACAGGGTGGATTAAAACACGAAGAGCGAGGCGGTGCCGGCGCCGAGAAAGATGAGCAGGTGGACGGCGCTCCAGAAGGCGAAGCGGCGTCCGAGCTTGTCGGGCATGTCGTTGGCGAGCAGGAAAAGACGCCCATCCCGGGGCTTGCGCAGCAGGTGCACGCCGTCGCGCGCGCGAATTTCCGCGTGCCTTTGGCGCACTTCACGCCGCGCCTGAAGGCGCGCCAGCTCCCACTCCTTGAGGTTGATGGCCCCGTCGCGGTCGAGGTCGAAGCGCTCGTGCAGGCCATCCCGGTTCTCCTTCCACTCCGAAAGCAGGGCGCTCAGGTCGGCCTTTTCGTCAAGCTCTGCATTGCCGCCGCCCCGGGTCGAAAACTCACCGATTGCGTAAAGAGGGCCTTGCTCCAGCAGCAACCACTCGGTATAGCGATAGATGCTCTCGGTCCAGACCTGCTTGCGGTTGGAAAGGACCTCTGCGCCCTCGGGTGAAATCACGCACTGGCCGGTTTCGTCGACGAGAAGGAAGTGGGCCACGCTGACCCCGCTGTCGATCTCCTTCCACATGTCGTTGGACTCCTTGCGCTCGATGCAATAGCGGAACCAGCAGCACGGGAGGCCCGAGAGCTTGCTCGCGAGGGGCTCGCCGGCCAGGCGCCGGGAGCGTCCGAAGAGCTCGACATAGCCCTGCGCGGCGGATGCGACCTTGGAGGTCGGCAGATCGTGAATCTGGCGGTAGCGGCGATAGGCGAGGACCCAGGCGACGAAACTCACGATCGCAACCAGGGCGAGCGCAAAGGGCCAGAGCCGGCCACTGTCATCCTGGAATGCGACGATAAGTATGACGAGGTGGAATGCGCTGGTCAGCCATTCCGACCTGCCGACACGAAATGCGCCGACCATCTCGACGCCGGGCTCCCGCGCAGAATCAGGAGCTGAAGAGCTGCTTCATGTCGACGTCGGCTTTCTCAGCCTCGCGGAACTCGAGCAGCGCCGCCGGCTTGAAGTTGAACATGCCGGCGATGAGGGTGTCGGGGAACTGCTCGATGCGCACGTTATTGACGTTGACCGACTCGTTGTAGAACTCGCGGCGGTCGGCAATCGCGTTCTCGAGGCTCGAGATGCGCGCCTGGAGCTGCTGGAAGCTCTGGTTGGTCTTGAGATCCGGGTAAGCCTCGGCCAGCGCGAAAAGGTGCCCGAGGGTTGCGCGCAGCGTGCCTTCCGCCTGCCCCAGCTCCGGGATGTTCTGCGCCTCGCGGGCGGCAAACACCCTCGAGCGCGCCTCCATCACCTTCTGCAGGGTCTCCTGCTCGAACTTCATGTACTGCTTGCAGGTCTCGACGAGCTTCGGCAGCTCGTCGTGGCGCTGCTTGAGCAGCACGTCGATATTGGCCCACGCCTTGGAGACGTTGTGCTTGAGCTGGACGAGATTGTTGTAGAGCATGGTCGCGTAGACCGCGATCACGAGCAGCACACCCAGCACGATCATCGTCCCGATCCCCATCAGGCTCTCCCGTCATGAGACTGGCGACATTCTATATCAGCCCCATGACGCGGGCATGGCACTTCCGCACACCGAGCGCGCGGGTGTCGCGTTACCAGGAGTAGTGGACCGTGTAGCGCAGCACCGTTTCGCCCCCTGCGGCGACCTTGAGCGGGAAATGCACGGTGCGCGAATCGTGCTTCTCGAACGCATGCGTTTTCTGGAGGATTTCCCAGTTGATCCAGCGGTAGAGGTTCTCCTTGACGATCACGGTCACGGCTTCCTTCTTGTGGTTGCGCAGCTTCACCTCGATCTCTTCGGTCATCGTCCGGCGCGACGTGTCGACGCGGAAGTTGACCTGGCGGCGTTCGCCGACGACATCGAATGCCGAGCCCAGCTTCACGCGGACCTCTTCATTCTCCGGCGTATGATCGATCGCATCCTCGCCGATGAATTCGAGCGTCGCGTCGGCGGGGTCGAGCTTGGACACGCGCATGCGTCCCGCCGGAAGCGGCCGGCCCATATGGTTCCCTTTCGAGTTCCTGAATCCCAGGTAGACGTCCACCTTGCGGTTCATCTGGGTACCGAGGTTGCGATCCGTGACCGGATGCGGCCCGAACCCGTAGACCGGTGCGGCGCCGTAATAGACGAGGGTCTTCTCGCACGGCACGCCGCGGGCGACGGGAAAGAGCTCGATCTGCTTGGTGGAGTTATCCGGCAGGGTGGTGGGCCGCCCGAGCGTGTAGAGGTGGTACTCGAAGAATGCCTTCTGCTCGAATCCCGCGGCGCGATCCTCTTGGACCATGGCCCGCTTGGCGGCCACCGAGCTCGGGAGCTGCGCGGTGTGCGTTGCGCGCTGCACGTCTCCCGCAACGAGTTTGAGCTTGGCGTCAGCATAGGTTGCGCCCGACTGATTGAGGATGCTCACCCAGGCGCCGATGTCGAGCGCGCACGCCGCCGTATTGGCGCCTTCCGAGTATTTCAGGTTGTAGTCCGCCCACCAGGCGATGCCCGTCGTCTGATACGAGACGCGCGAGCGGTGCGCGCCGGAATTCCTTGCGGACACGTCCCACACGAGCGTCGGCCGCGTGATGAGTCCGCCTGGCAGCTCGGGCAGCCTGATGCCGGCATTGTGGGGCAGGAGCTGGACGCTGCCATCGTCGCGTCGCAGCGTGAGGCCGCCGCGAGTGGAGAGCAGCGTGCCGGCAAACGACTCGACGCCCGTGCCCCGCACCTGGTCCACGGCAATGCGGCGATCCACGTAGCGCTCGAGGAGTTTCTGGGTGCTCACGAGGTCGAACTGGAAATTCTGCTCGACGACGCTCGTGCCGGCGGGATCGGTCAGGGATTCAAAGCTGACGGTCGTGGGGTCGATCAGCGCCGCCACGTCGGAGAAACGCACCAGATTGCGGCCCTTCTCGAGCGCGAGCTGGCGCTCGTGGCGCACTACCGCGTAGCCCGGAACGGCCTGCGGGCGGCCGCCATGGAGATATTGCCCGGGCGATACCGCGCCGGGCCTGGCGCTGCTGTAGATCGTCAGGGCGTCTGCGCCCGCGGCGGTTCCGTAGACGAGCGAGAGTGCCGTGGCGATTGCCGATAGCTTGATCGAGGTCATGTCAGCTCCATTCAGGGTGGAAATCGGTCTCCCTGCTTTGAACGGACCGGCGCCGCCAATGGGGTTAACGGTCGCGAGTGTTTGTCGCGGCTGCTCAGGACCTCGGGGCTTTCCGGGCGAATCGCTTAAAATCGCCGTTTCTTCGGAGGATTCCTTGAAAAGCGTCGGTGTCTTCTGCGGCTCCAACACCGGTAGGGGCGAGGCCTACAGCTTGGCGGCACGGGCGCTCGCCGAAGCCATCGCGCGGCGCGGGCTGCGCCTCGTCTACGGGGGCGGAAGCATCGGATTGATGGGGGTGCTGGGCGAGGCCGCGCTGGCGGCTAACGGGCACGTGATCGGGGTCACGCCCCGGCGTCTGCTCGAGCGCGAGGTCGTGCACAAGGGCCTGACCGAGCTGCATGTCGTCGAGACCCTGAACGAGCGCAAGACGCTGATGGCGGAACTTGCCGATGCCTTCATCGCGCTGCCGGGAGGCATCGGCATGCTCGACGAGATGTTCGAGATGCTGTCGTGGAACCAGCTCGGCTTTCACTACAAGCCGTGCGGCCTGCTCGACGCAGCAGGCTACTTCGAGCGTCTCATGGCGTTCCTTGACCATTCGGTCGCCGAGCGCTTCGTCACCCCGGAACATCGCGCAATGCTGATCGTTGAGCACGATCCGGATCGGTTGCTTGCGCGGCTCGCATCCGAGCCTCCGCCTCGCGTCAGCAAATGGCTGGATCGGGGCGCCGCCGGCCGGTAAAACCGGAAGCGGGATTCACGCCGTTTGCGCGCCATGGTTGGAGTCGATGTCTGAGGACCTGTCGGAGCTGAGGGGCATTTCCGGGCTGTCACAGGCGGAGGCTGCTGCCCGCCTCGCCACCGACGGCTACAATGAGCTGCCAGATGCACGCCGCCGCGACACGCTCCGGATCGCGCTGGATGTGCTGCGCGAGCCGATGTTCCTGCTGCTCGTCGCCGCCGGCTCCATCTATCTGCTGCTGGGCGATCTCCAGGAAGCCCTCGT
>Ga0210102_1000487_pt1 | contig 10179 bp, 7 predicted proteins | sample RushOxbow_ThreeS_4_FD_185563 | JGI IMG/M metagenome (GOLD analysis project Ga0210102, IMG submission 185563) | Wetland microbial communities from San Francisco Bay, California, USA, that impact long-term carbon sequestration -... | ecosystem: Environmental > Aquatic > Marine > Wetlands ...
GTCATGGTGGCCGGGTGGCCGATCAGGCTCTCGACTCCCCCCAGCGATTCGGCCAGGGCGAAGATCCGGGTGGCCTCGACGAAGCGCCGGGCCCGGGCTGGGTCGCCCAGGTCCAGCGAGATCATCCCACCGAACCCGCTCATCTGACGGCAGGCGAGCTCGTGCTGGGGATGGGAGGGAAGTCCCGGGTAGTAGACCCGGGCGATCTCGGGCTGTCCCACCACCCACTCGGCCACTCGGCGGCCGTTGGCGTCGTGCTGGCGCATCCGCAGGGGCAAGGTCTTGAGCCCGCGCAGCGCCAGCCAGCAGTCCATCGGCCCGGGGACGCCGCCGGCGGCGTTCTGGATGAAGGCCAGCCGCTCGGCCAGATCGTCCCGTGGCGTCACCAGCAGGCCGCCCACCATGTCGCTGTGCCCGTTGAGGTACTTGGTCGTCGAGTGGAGCACGACGTCGGCTCCGTACTCCAGCGGACGCTGGAAGCAGGGGGTCGCGAAGGTGTTGTCCACCACGAACAGGTAGCCGTGGACCTGGGTGAGGTCGCCGAGCGCGGCCAGGTCTACCAGGTTCATCATCGGGTTGGTCGGCGTCTCGCAGTACACCAGCCGGGTCGCCGGCGTCAGCGCGCGCTCCACGTTGCCGATGGCGCGCATGTCCACGAAGGTGAAGCGGAGCCCCAGCCGGGCATAGATCCGCTCCATGAGCCGCTGGCTCCCGCCGTAGACGTTGTCGCCGCAGACGACGTGGTCGCCCGACTGGAGCAGCTTGAGCACCGCGTCGAGCGCGGCCAGCCCGGAGCCGAACGCGATGCCGTGGATGCCGCCCTCCAGGCTCGCCACGTTGCGCTCGAGCGCCTCCCGGGTGGGGTTCTGGGTGCGGGCGTACTCGTAGCCGCGGTGCTGCCCCAGCGCCGGCTGCACATAGGTCGAGGTCTGGTAGATCGGGGTCATCACCGCGCCGGAGAGCGGCTCCGGCACCTGGCCGGCGTGGACGGCGCGGGTGGCGAACTGGTGCTCGTCGTCGTGAGGAAGGACTCGGGTCATCTGCCGCGCTCGTCGCTGGAGTCAGAAGCGTAACGGCCAGCGGGGGCGGGCGGAAGTCGCGTCGCGCTCGGTTGAAGCCGGGCCCCCGGCATGGTTAGGTTCCGCCCGGTGCAAACTCCCTCCTCCGCGGCCGATACCGCGCGCTGCCTCGTGGTGGACGACGATTCCCAGGTGCGTCATGCGATCGCCCGGGTGATCGAGAGCCACGGGCTGGCCACGCTGGAAGCCGGATCCGGGGGCGAGGCCCTCGATCTTCTGCGGCGCGAGGGCGAGCTGCCGCTGGTGATCTCCGACATCAACATGGCCGGGATGGACGGGATCGCCTTCCTCCGCGAGGCGCTGCGCCTCCACCCCGACATGGCCGTGATCATGCTCAGCGGCGTCACCGAAGTGAGCACCGCGGTCGAATGCCTCAAGCTCGGCGCGCTGGACTACATCTCCAAGCCGGTGATGCCGGAGGAAGTGCGGGCCCGGGTGGACAAGGCTCTGGAGAAGCGCCAGCTGGTGCTCCAGAACCAGTTCTACCAGAAGCACCTGGAGAGCCGGGTCCTGGAGCTGGACCGGCGCAACAAGGAGTCGCTGATCAACGGGGTGCAGACCCTGGTGCACGCCCTGGAGGCCAAGGACGCCTACACCAGCGGGCATTCGACCCGGGTGAGCCGTTACGCGGTCAAAACGGCGGTGCATCTCGGGTACACCGGTGCGCTGCTGGAACAGATCCGCCTGGGCGGCGAGCTGCACGACATCGGGAAGATCGGCACCCGGGAAGCGGTGCTCAACAAGCCGGGGCCGCTCACGCCGGAGGAGTTCGAGCACATCAAGGGCCACACCGCACTGGGCGAGAAGATCCTGGCGCCCTTCCTGGGCGAGTCGCCGATGGTGCTCCGGATCGTGCGTTCCCACCACGAGCGGATGGATGGGGGGGGATTCCCCGACGCGCTCCAGGCACAGGCCATCCCCATCGAGGCCCGCATAGTGACGGTGGTGGACGCCTTCGACGCGATGACCACCAACCGGGCCTACCGGCTCCCCCGCACGCCGGTGGAGGCCTTCGCCGAGCTTCGACGCTGCGTGGACACGCACTTCGACGCGGATGTGGTGGGCGCGTTCGAAAGCGCGTTTCCCGACCTCTCCCATCTTCCTCTCCCGGTCTGACCCCGGAGCCTCCATCGATGTCCGACACGCTCATGATCAGCGTCTCCGGGATGCGAGGTCATGTCGGGACCGACCTCACCCCGGAGCTGGTCGCACGGCACGCCGCGGCGCTGGGCGCCTGGGTCCGTCTCGCCGGGGTCGTGCCCGCGGACGGCCGCCCCGCAGTGGTCCTGGGGCGCGACACCCGCACCAGCGGGCCGATGTTCGCCCGGGCCGCCGCCGCGGGTCTGATGTCGGTGGGGACCGACGTGATCGATCTCGGGATCGTCCCCACGCCAACCGTTCAGATGGCGGTGGAGCATCACCAGGCGGGCGCCGGGCTCATCCTCACGGCCAGCCACAATCCGATCGAGTGGAACGCGCTCAAGTTCGTGGGCCACGACGGGATCTTTCTCGATGCCGAGGCGGGTGCCCGGGTTCGCACCCTGGCGGAAGAGGGCCCGCCCCGGATGGGCTGGGAGGGTCTGGGTGAGGTTCGAGGCGATCCCGGCGCAGTGGACCGGCATCTCGAGGCGATCCTCGGCCTCCCGGTGATTGACATTACGGCCATCCGGAACCGGCGCTTCCATGTTGCGGTGGACTGCGTGCGGGGCGCCGGAGCGGTCGCCATCCTCCCCTTGCTGGAGCGTCTCGGGTGCCGGGTGAGCGGCATCAATCTCGAGACGGATGGCCGTTTCCCCCGACCGCCGGAGCCGGTACCGGAAAATCTGGAAGAGCTTGGCGCTACCGTCGCAGGTTCCGAGGCGGACCTCGGGCTTGCCGTGGATCCCGACGTAGACCGGCTGGCAGTGGTGGACGAGTCGGGGCGTCCGATCGGAGAGGACTACACCCTTGCGTTCGCGGTTCGGGCAGTGTTGCGGGAACGCCGCAATGCGGCAAATATCCCGACGGTAGTCGTGAACCTTTCGACCAGCCTGGTGGTTGAGGATGCGGCCCGGGCAGCGGGTGCCCGGGTGGTCCGGGCCCCGGTGGGTGAGGCGAACGTGGCCCGGGCCATCAGGGAAGAGCGGGCGGTGATCGGGGGCGAGGGGAACGGCGGCGTGATGTACCCGGCGCTTCATATCGGGCGGGACGCACCGCTGGGGGTGGCCTTGATCTTGCATCTCCTTGCCACGACACGGTCTACAGTTTCCGAGCTGGTAGGCGGATCGCCGCGATATACCATCGTGAAAGCCAAGGGCCCGCGGGGTTCCGATCTCCGTCCGTTGTACGACCGGCTGCGCCGCCGGTTCGCCGACGCCGAGGCGGACGAGCGGGACGGGCTCCGGCTCGCCTGGCCTGACCGGTGGCTGCACGTGCGGCCCTCCGGCACCGAGCCGATCGTCCGGCTGATCGCCGAAGCACCCACGCCCGCCCAGGCCGATGCGCTGGTCTCTGCCGGGCGCGAACTCTTGCACTGAGGTCCACGACGCGATGTGCGGTATCGTCGGCTACATCGGTCCCCGGCAGGCGGCCGGGCTGCTGCTCGAGGGGCTACGCCGGCTCGAATACCGGGGGTACGACTCGTCCGGGATCGCCGTGGTGAATGGGGCCGGCCTCAAGGTCATGAAGGCCGCCGGCAAGCTGTCCATGCTGGAGCAGGAGCTGGAAAACCGGATGCCGACCGGGACGGTGGGCATCGGACACACCCGCTGGGCCACCCACGGTGCGCCGACCACTCCCAACGCCCATCCGCACACTGACCAGTCCGGCCGGATCGCGGTGATCCATAACGGGATCATCGAGAACTCGGCCGCCATCCGGAAGACCCTCCAGCGTCGGGGACACACCTTCACCTCCGAGACCGACACCGAGGTGCTGGCCCATCTGGTAGGGGAGTTCTACGAGGGGAACCTGGAGGAAGCGGTGGCGACGGCCCTCCGCGAGGTGGACGGCGCCTACGGCCTCGCCTTCGTCTCCGCCGACGAGCCCGATGTCCTGGTGGCGGCGCGGAAGGGCTCGCCGCTCCTGGTGGGCGTGGGCGAGCACGAGTGGTTCGTCGCTTCCGATGCGAGCCCGCTCCTCCAGCACACCCGGTCGGTGGTGTATCTGGACGACGGCGAGATGGTGGTGCTGAGCCGGGACGGCTACCGGGTGCGCAACCTGGAGACCACGCGGATCAGCAAGCCGATCAACCAGATCGACTGGGACCTGGCGATGGTGGAGCGGAACGGGTACCCCCACTTCATGCTCAAGGAGATCTGCGAGCAGCCCGAGAGCCTGTGCAACACGCTCCGGGGCCACCTGCTGGAGGAGGAGGGCACGGCCCGGGTCACCGGCCTCAACCTGAGCGACGACGACCTCAAGCAGATCGATCGGGTGATCATCACCGCCTGCGGCACCTCCTGGCACGCGGGGCTGATCGGCGAGTACATGCTGGAGGAGATGGCCCGGATGCCGGTGGAGGTCGAGTACGCCTCCGAGTTCCGCTACCGGAACCCCGTGGTGGACCACCGGACTCTGGTCATCGGGATCTCGCAATCGGGTGAGACCGCCGACACCCTGGCGGCCATCCGCGAGGCCAAGCGGCGCGGCGCTCGCACCATCGGTCTGGTCAACGTGGTCGGCTCCACCATTGCGCGCGAGGTGGACGGCGGCATCTACCTCCATGCCGGGCCCGAGGTGGGAGTGGCCAGCACCAAGGCCTTCACCAGCCAGGTGGCGGCGCTGGCGCTGGTCACCCTCCGGATCGCCCGGCTCCGCAACCTCAGCATTCTCCAGGGGCGCGAGTTCATCCAGGGCCTCCGGATGCTGCCGGAGCAGATCGGGCAGATCCTGGAGCGGTCGGGTGAGCTGGAGGGCCTCGCCGACCGGTTCCTGAAGCACACCAGCAACGCGCTCTACCTGGGCCGGGGGGTCAACTTCCCGGTGGCGCTGGAGGGCGCGCTCAAGCTGAAGGAGATCTCCTACATCCACGCGGAGGGCTACCCCGCCGCCGAAATGAAGCACGGCCCGATCGCCCTGATCGACGAGAACATGCCGGTGGTGTTCATCGCGCCCCGGGACGCGGTGCATTCGAAGATCGTGTCGAACATCGAGGAGGTGAAGGCGCGGGGCGGGCAGGTACTCGCGCTGATCAATGAAGGCGACCACGAGATCGAGCGGCTGGCCGACGCGACGTTCACGATACCCGATACCCTCGACCTGCTGACCCCGATCCTGACCAGCATTCCCCTTCAGCTGCTGTCGTACTACGTGGCGGTGGCCCGGGGCTGCAACGTGGACCAGCCGCGCAATCTCGCCAAGTCGGTCACGGTCGAATAAGGCGCGGACGCGCCTCGGGGCCGTGCGACCGATAACGCCGCGCGCGGGGTCATGCCGGCCCTTCTTGGCGCCCGGCTCGCCCGGCATCGGGCTCGTGCCCGGGCAGGTGCCAGGTCGCACCGACCCCGGGGGGAAGCACCCGCCAGCGCTCCTCGCCGGCCGCGGCGAGGAAGCGGCGCACCGGCTCATCCACCGGCTCGCGGCTCAGGCGGAAGGTCGAGTGGTGCACCGGCAGGACCCAGGTGGCGCCGAGGGCCCGGAACATGTGCCAGGCCTCCTCCGGCGAGGCGTGGTTGGCGATCCACGGGTCGTAGGCCCCGATCGGGAGGATGGCGAGATCCACCCGGGTCCGCGCTCCCAGGCGGGCAAAGCTGTCGGTGAAGGCGGTGTCGCCGGCGAACAGCACCGTGACGCCGCGACGGCGGAGCAGGTACCCGCCGTAGCCGCGGTGGCGGTCGGTCACCATCCGGGCGCCCCAGTGCCGCACCTCCACCGACGTGATCTCGACCCCCGCCACCTCGGCGCGCTCGCCCCAGGCCAGCTCCTCGACCCGATGGAAGCGGCGAACCAGGTCCCGGTTGCCGGTCTGGACCACCGCGGGCACCCGGGGCGGGATCGCGCGCAAGGTTCCCAGGTCGGTGTGGTCCATGTGGGCGTGGGAGAGCAGCAGCAGGTCGAGCGCCGGCAGCTCCCGCGGGCCGAGTGCCGGCGCGATCAGCCGCCGCGGGCCCAGCTTGGCGCGGCCCCGGCCGAGGCCGATGCGCGGCTCCAGGACCGGATCGGTCACGATCCAGGTCCCGAAGAAGTTGAGCAGCACGGTCGCGTGTCCCAGCCAGGACAGCGTGAGCCGGTGGTCGGCCCAGCGGTGGGGTTCCGGGCGCTGGGGCGCGGGGGCGAGTGCGCGGCGGGCGGATGCGTCTGTCACGAGCGGTGATCCCTGGTATCTTTCTCGCGCGGGCAGAGGGCCCGCGACGGCCTCGAGCGCAATCTATCCTCACGCGACGCGGGCGGACGATGCGGGTGGTGCTCCAGCGGGTGTCCCGGGCTTCGGTGACGATCGGTGGCGGGGTGGCCGGCGCCATCGGGCAGGGCTTCTGTCTCCTGGTCGGGTTCACCCACGCCGATACCGAAGCGGCGGTGGAATGGATGGCGGAGAAGGTAGCGGGCCTTCGCCTCTTCTCCGACGCCGACGGCAAGATGAACCTCGGGCTCGCCGAAGTCGGCGGGGCGGTGCTGGTGGTCTCGCAGTTCACCCTCTACGGTGACACGTCCAAGGGCCGTCGCCCGTCCTTCATCGACGCGGCGAGGCCGGAGATCGCGATTCCGCTGTACCAGCGGTTCCTCGCTGCGCTTCGGGCCCGCTCGCTGGAGGTCGCCGCCGGCGAGTTCGGCGCCGACATGCAGGTCGAGATCCACAACGACGGCCCCGTGACCCTTATCCTGGACCGCACCGGATGAGCCTCGAGCCACTGACCCTCGCCTCCTCCTCCCCCCGCCGCCGGCAGCTGCTGGAGATGCTGGGCATCGCGGTCCGGGTGGTGCCCGCGAACCTCCCCGAGGTGCGCCGGCCCGCGGAGACCCCGGTGGATTACGTGGAGCGGCTGGCGCGGGAGAAGGCCTTGAGCGTGCGAGGTCGTCTGGTGCTCGGGGCCGACACCACGGTCGTGGTGCGCGACGAGGTGCTGGAGAAGCCGGTGGACGAGGCCGATGCCCTGAGAATGCTGCGGAAGCTCCACGGCAGAACTCACCAGGTGGTGACCTCGGTGGCGCTGGTCGCGGGGGAACGGGTCCACCAGGCGACCGACGTGACCAACGTGGTGTTCCGGCGCCTGAGCGACGCCACCCTGCGCGACTACATCGCGACCGGGGAGCCGATGGACAAGGCCGGCGCCTACGGGATCCAGGGCTACGGCGCGGCACTGATCGAGCGGATCGAGGGCGACTTCTTCAGCGTGATGGGACTGCCGATCCGGCTGGTGCTGGCGCTGATGGAGGAAGCGGGAGAGAAGTACGACTTCGGCCGGGCAGTGGCGGCCGGTGATGCGCCAGCGGAGCCGCTGCCGATCTCCTAGCTCGACCTGCCCCGCCGCCCCGCCGCCCCGCTGCTCCGCATCCGATACACCTGCACGACCTGGCTCTTCCCCTTGAGCGCGAGCTGTGGCAGATACTCCACCGGCGGCGTCTGCCGGAGCGCCCCGAGCAGGCTCTCGGTCACCAGAATCTCGCCCGGCGCGGCTTCGGCGCAGACCCGGGACGCCACGTTCACCGCGTCTCCCAGCACCGTGTACTCCATCCGGCGCTGACTGCCGATGTTCCCGGCGAAGACCTCGCCGTAGTTGATCCCGATTCCCACCCCGATCTCGGGCCGGTTCGCCGCCGCCCACCGGTTGTTGAGCAGCTCGGTGGCCTGCTGCATGGCGACCGCCGCCTGCAGTGCGCGGTCGGGATCGTCTGCATGGGCGATCGGCGCGCCCCAGAGCGCCATGATCGCATCGCCGATGAACTTGTCCAGCGTGCCCCCGTGCTCGAAGATCACCTCTACCATCTCGCTGAAGTATTCGCTGAGGAGCCGGGCCACCGCGTCCGGCCCGAGCGACTCCGCGATCGCGGTGAAGCCGCGGATGTCGCTGAAGAGCACCGCGATCGGGCGGCGTTCTCCTCCCACCCGGATGGCGCTGTCCTGTTGCGCGATCTCGGCCGCGACGTTGGGCGCGAAATAGCGCTCGAAGTTCGAGCGCACCGTCGCCTCGCGCCGGATCTGCTCGGCGTAGCGGCTGTTCTGGATCCCGCTCGCAGCCAATCCGCCGAACGCGACCAGGAACTGCAGGTCCTCGTCGCTGAAGGTGTTGGGAGTGGAGAGATTGTCCACATAGAGAAGCCCGAGCACCTGGTCCCGGGCGTCGAGCAGGGGAGAGCACATCGCGCTCCGCACGCTCTGCACGACGATCGAGCGGCCCTTGAACCGGCTGTCCTCCGCCACGTTGTGGGACACCACCGCCACCCGCTCCTGCGCCACCTTGTCCACGATCGACCGGGGCACCGGCTGGAGCTGGGTGTCTCCCTGTCGGCTCCGTGACATGATGGGCACCAGCTCGCCCGCTTCGTTCCGGAGCAGGATGGTGACGCGGTCAACCGTCATCACCTGGAAGGTCATGTCGGCGACGGCGCGGAGCAGACGGTCGAGGTCCAGCTCGGTGGCCAGCTTCTGGGCCGCCTCGAGCAGGAGCGAAAGCTTCCGGGCCTGGCGCTCGGCGGCCGGGGCGGCATCTACCCGGAGCTGCCCGCCCGGCGCCGGTCCGTCGCGGCTGGTGATTCCGGGAGGGCTGCCGCCGCTCACCAGCAGCTGCCGGACGATCTGGCCGGCGGGCGCGGCGTGCTCCGCCTGGAGCGGCGGGGCAAGATGCGGTGCGGGAAAGGCGCCGGACTCCTTGGGGCCGCGGAGGCGATAGGTGACCTTGCCGAAGGTGACCGAGTCGTTGAGCCGAAGCCGGCCCGACGCGATCCGGCTGCCGTTGATGCTGGTGCCGTTCGAGGAGCCGAGGTCGGTCACCTCGACCCCGTCGTCCCGGGCCACGAGCTCGGCATGACGACGGGAAATGGTGGGGTCGTAGATGGCGATGTCGCTGGAGACCCCGCGACCGACGACCATGCTCCGCCCCTCGGGGATTTCGAAACTCTGCTCCCCGGAGCTGCTCACGAGGCGAAAGGACGGCATGGTGGAGGCTAGGGCGCCTGGGCGCGAGGGCGCAAGGGCGCTGAGCGACCTAGCGCCTCAGCGCCAGCGCCAGCGCCAGCACCACCGCCCGCGCTTTCGCCTCGGTCTCCCGCCACTCCGATTCCGGGTCGGAATCCGCCACGATGCCAGCGCCGGCCTGGACCCAGGCCCGGCCGCCCTGGATGACGCAGGTGCGGATCGCGATGGCGGTGTCCAGCGTCCGGGCGCCCCATCCGACGTAGCCGACCGCGCCGGCGTAGGGCCCGCGCCGGACCGGCTCGAGCTCGTCGATGATCTGCATCGCCCGCACCTTGGGCGCTCCGGACACGGTGCCGGCGGGGAAGCAGGCCGCCAGCGCCGCCACCGCATCCAGCTCGGGACGGAGCCGGCCCCGCACCTCGCTCACCAGGTGCATCACGTGGGAGTAGCGCTCGATGGTCATGAACCCGGTGAGCCGGACCGAGCCGAACTCCGCCACCCGGCCCACGTCGTTCCGGCCGAGGTCCACCAGCATCAGGTGCTCGGCCCGTTCCTTGGGGTCGGCGGCCAGCTCCTCCGCCAGCGCCGCGTCTTCTCCGGGTGTGGCACCTCGGGGCCGGGTACCCGCGATCGGCCGCAGCGTCACCTCGCCCTCCTCCACCCGCACCAGGATCTCCGGGGAGCTGCCGAGGACGTGGACGTCGTCGCAATGGAGGAAGTACAGGTACGGCGCCGGATTGAGCGCGCGGAGATAGCGATAGGCGAGCCACGGGTCCGGGGCGGGAAGATCGAGGCGCCGGCTCAGCACGGTCTGGAAGGTGTCGCCGGCCGCGATGTACTCCTTGATCCGGACCACGTCCTCCCGGAAGCGGGCATCGGGGTAGGGCGATACGGCGCGGGGGATAGGCGGTGCGGTCTGCAGCGCGAGCGGCTGCATCGTTCCGGGCGCGGCGAGCCGCTCGAGCCAGCGTCCGATCCGGCTCTCCGCCTCCACGAACAGGCGCCCGAGCTCGTCCTCCGGGGCGCCGGCCGGCACCTCCACGCTCG
>Ga0210102_1000488_pt1 | contig 10169 bp, 11 predicted proteins | sample RushOxbow_ThreeS_4_FD_185563 | JGI IMG/M metagenome (GOLD analysis project Ga0210102, IMG submission 185563) | Wetland microbial communities from San Francisco Bay, California, USA, that impact long-term carbon sequestration -... | ecosystem: Environmental > Aquatic > Marine > Wetlands ...
TACGAGCCGCATCCTACGACCCGCGGCCTACGACCCGCGGCCTACGACTGGGGGCGACCGCGTCCCCGCATCACGCGCTTGAGGTCCCGGTCGTTCTCGCGCTTGCGGATCGCCTGCCGCTTGTCGTAACGGCGCTTGCCGCGCGCGAGCGCGAGTTCGACCTTGGCGCGGCCGTCCTTGAAGTACAGCTGCAGCGGCACCAACGTGAGGCCGCGCTCGACCACGCGGCCCGCGAGCCGGGAGATCTCGTAGCGGTGAAGCAGCAGCTTGCGCTCGCGAAGCGGCGCGGTGTTCGCCCTCCCCGCCTGCTCGTAGGCCCCGATGTGGGCGTTCAGCAGGTAGAGTTCGCCCCGCCGGATCTCCGCGTAGGCGTCGCCGAGGCTGGCCTTCCCGGCCCGCAGCGATTTCACTTCGGGACCCAACAGCACGATCCCGGCCTCGAAGGTGTCGAGAATCTCGTACTCGTAGCGGGCCTTGCGATTGCTCGCGATGACCTTTCGCTGATTGTCGCTGTCGCCCATCGCGGCCCCGACCTCCGAACTGGATGGTACCTGGATGTGCGGCAGGAGCCCGGCTCCGGACCGGCAAGCCGCGGGTGGCTTGCGTCAGCGGGCTGGGGCTGCGCGCTGCGCGCGGGTCTGGCGTGATCCGGCGGAGGCCGCGCACCGTGGGTCCAGCACGCGGTTGTCGATCAGCCGAACCGCGTCGCGCCCGCCCCGATCCGGTGCATCGAACCAGACGGCCAATGCGAGCAGCGCGGGATCCACGAGTTCGTCGGCGACCGGGGCGAGCGAGGCCGCATCGCGCAGCGCGACGTAGTCGATCCGCGCGAGCGGCGCCTTCTCGATTTCCGCGCGGGCCCGCTCGAGCAGCTGCGCCGCCGCGCGTTCGCCGGCCGCCATGGCGCCCTCGGCGGCGTCGAGCGCGCGAACCAGCGCGACCGCCTGACGCCGTGCCTCGGGATGGAGCTGGGCATTGCGGCTCGAAAGCGCGAGCCCGTCGGCCTCGCGGACGATCGGAGCGCCGACGATCTCGACGTCGAATCCGAGATCGCGAACCATGCCGCGGATCACGGCCAGCTGCTGATAGTCCTTCTCTCCAAACACGGCGAGGTGCGGTTTCGCGGCGAGCAGCAGCTTCGCGACGATCGTCGCGACCGCGCGAAAATGGCCCGGACGCGATTGGCCGCAAAGCGGCCGGGCGACCTCTCCGGGCTCGATCCAGAGCTGGCTCGTGGGCCGGATCATCTCGTCGCACTCGGGCGCAAAGACCACGTCGACGCCCGCATTGCGACAGCACTGGAGGTCGTGCTCGCGCGTGCGCGGGTAGCGGCTCAGCTCTGCGGCGCTGTCGAATTGGGTCGGATTGACGAAGATCGAAACCCAGACCCGGTCGGCGCGTTTGCGCGCAGCATCGACGAGCGACAGGTGGCCCGCGTGGAGCGCGCCCATCGTGGGCACCAGCGCGATCTTCGCGCCCGCTGCGCGTTCGCGATCCGCGAGCGCCTGAAGCGCCGCAACCGTCGAGACGACACGCATTCGGGTTACCGGTAGCTGTGCCGGGCGTCGGGGAATTTCGTGTTGGCAACCTCTTCGGCGAAGTTTCGCGCGGCCTGCGATGCGAGCGCGCCGAGATTCGCGTACTGCTTGACGAAGCTCGGCACCCAGTCGGTCAGGCCGAGCATGTCGTGCATCACGAGCACCTGGCCATCGCAGTGGATGCCCGCGCCGATACCGATGGTCGGTATCGTCAGCAGCTGCGTGACTTCGCGGGCCAGTTCCTCGGGAACCCCTTCGAGCACCAGCGAGAACGCCCCGGCGGCCTGCGCGGCCTGCGCGTCGCGGATCACGCGGGCGCGACCCGCCTCGTCGCGGCCCTGGACGCGGTGCCCCCCCATCCGGTGCACGGCCTGGGGAGTGAGGCCGACGTGGGCCATCACGGGAACCTCGGCGGCGACGATGCGCTCGATCGTCGCGCGGATGGCCTCGCCGCCCTCGAGTTTCACCGCGTGCGCACCGCCGTCCTTCACGCAGCGAATCGCGTTGCGGACCGCATCTTCGGCCGAGATCTGGTAGCTGCCAAACGGCATGTCGCTGACGACCATTGCGCGACGGGCCCCTCGAGCGACCAGGCGCGTGTGGTAGACGATCTCGTCGAGGGTCACCGGGAGCGTCGTGTCCTGGCCCTGCACGACGTTGCCGAGCGAATCGCCCACGAGCAGGATGTCGATCTCCGCCGCATCGAAGATGCTCGCGAACGTGAAGTCGTAGGCGGTGAGCATCGCGATGCGCTCGCCGCGCTGCTTGCGCGCGACAAGGGACGGAATCGTGATGCGGTGCTCGCGCGCGGCCTTGGCGGTAACGGTAGACATGGGTGCCTCCGGGTGGCCTGCGCGCTTCGCCTTCTGGAAACAAAAACGCGCCCGCCGGAGAAGTCCGGAGGCGCGGTGTCAGCCAGGCGGTTCGATCCGCCGGCCACCCCTCAACCACCCCCGTCTCGGTCCCTCGCTGGGGATCCAAGCGTCATTCTGGGCGTTGCCAGGCGTCGTTTCTGTCTGCCCGAAGCGCATGCGCGCAGGGCGTTCAGAGTCTTCTGTGTGTTCCTGCATCGCGATGGAGTTCGCAACCTGCGAGACCCCTCTCGACCCCGGGGAGAGTGGAATAGCCCGGTGGGGCTTGTCAAGCGGGCCTCGACGGCCGGTCGGCGCGACCCGAAGCCACTTGGGCGGCGCGGTCGCGCGGCGTCAGCGCCCTGGAGCGCCGACTGGAATCCGACGTATCGCCGGTCTCGGGGCGGCTCGCGACGGCGCCTTCAGCGCGCGCCGCACAGCGCTCGCGCGAGCGCGAGCAATTGCGTGGGCTCGAGGTTTTCCGCGCGCGCGCGCGGCTCGATCGCGCAGCGCGACAGTGCCGCCTTGAGCGCCTCCGTGCTGTGTTCGGTCCCGAGCGCTCCGGCCCGGAGCGAGTTGACCAGCGTCTTGCGCCGGTTGGCGAATGCTGCGCGCACCACCCGCTCGACGTCCGCCAATTCGCCCTCTCCGACCGCGGGCAACGGCAACGGGGTGATGCGAACGAAGCTCGAATCGACCTTGGGAACCGGGAAGAAACAATTGGGCGATAGGTCCATCAGCTTCGAAAGGGTCACCGTCAGACGGTGCAGTACCGAAAGCGATCCGTAGTCGCGGGAACCCGGCCGCGCGAGCAAGCGAACGGCGACTTCGCTCTGGAGCATGACGGACCAATCCGTCAGCCGATGGCGGAGGTCCAGACATCGGCGCAGCAGCGGAGCCGACACATGATAGGGTAGATTGGAGACCAACCGGACGGACCCTTCGCCCGTTCCGGCACACGCGGCGAGATCGACTTCGAGCGCGTCGGCGTGAACCAGTTCGACGTTGTCCGGCAAGGCGGCGTCGGCGCGGAGCGCCCGCACGATGCCCGCATCGACCTCGACCGTCACGACGCGCTGGGCGCGTTGCGCGAGGGCGCGGGTCAACACCCCGAGCCCCGTTCCGATCTCGACCACCCGATCGCCCGGCTCGACGCCCGCTAGATCGACCAGCCGCGCCGCGAGCGAATCATCGACGAGGAAGTTCTGGCCAAGTTTGCGCCGCGCGAGCAGACCGTGGCCCGCGAGAAACGCCTTGATCTCGGCAGCGCTCAAAGCGAGCCGCTGCCGCGCGAGAACGAGTTGAGATCCAGGCCGTGGCAGTCGCCGCGTGCGAGCAACTGCGAACCCGCTGCAGCGATCATCGCGGCATTGTCGGTGCACAGCGCAGGCGGCGGGATGCAGACCTCGAAGCCGTCCGCCGTCGCGGCGCGCGCCATTTCTGCGCGCAGGCGGCGGTTGGCCGCGACACCGCCCACCACCGCGAGGCGCGGGATGCCCAGTTCGCGCAGCGCCTGGCGCGCGCGGCCCACGAGGACCTCGATCGCAGCGGCCTCGAACGAAGCCGCGATGTCGGCGACGTCCGCTGCGCGGAGCGCGCCGTGCTCCGCGCGACGCTCGACTTCCAACGCGACCGCGGTCTTCAAGCCGCTGAACGAAAAATCGAAACCCTCGCGATCGAGCATCGGCCGCGGAAAGCGAACCGCGGCCGGATCGCCCGACTCGGCGGCCGCCGAAACCGCGGGGCCGCCTGGAAAACCGAGTTCGAGCAGTTTGGCGACCTTGTCGAATGCCTCGCCCGCGGCGTCGTCGCGGGTTTCGCCTAGCAGCGTCGGGGGTGCGCCCGCCTCGACCCGGTAGAGCGCCGTGTGGCCGCCCGAAGTGAGCAGGCCCAGGTAGGGTGCGCGAAGCGAAGCGTCTGCGAGTTCGGCGGAGGCGAGGTGGCCGCTCAGGTGGTGCACGCCCACCAGCGGAACGCCGAGCCGATACGCGAGCGCCTTGCCGAAAGACATTCCCACCAGCAGCGACCCGATCAGTCCGGGCCCGGCGGTCACCGCGATCGCGTTGAGCGCGTGCGAGGGGATTCCCGCCTGCGCGAGTGCTTCCTCGACCACCGCGGAAACGCTTCGGACGTGGTCGCGCGAGGCGAGTTCGGGAACGACGCCCCCATACGGCTCGTGCACGTCGATCTGGCCTTGAACGACGCTGGACAGGATCTCCGTTCCGCCGCGCACGACCGCCGCGGCCATCTCGTCGCAGGAACTCTCGATGCCGAGAATGAGGTCGGGGGTCAGCCGGTCCGCCGCTCCAGCTTCTCCTGCTCGGACTTGCAGTCGATGCACAATTCGGCGACCGGTCGAGCCCGAAGCCGCTTGACGCCGATGTCCTCGCCGCAGTTCACGCACTCGCCGTATTCGCCGTCGTCGATCTTTCGCAGCGCCGTGTCGATCTTCGACAGCAGACCCTGCTCGCGCTCGCGCAACCGGCCGGTGAACTGCAGGTTGATCTCGGAGGAAGCGGTGTCGATCTCGTCCGGAAAATCATCGGGGTCGAGATGGATGTCTCCCCCGAGCGCTTTGCGCTGATTTCCCTGGAGTTGCTCGCGCTGTTCCAGGAGAAGCTTCTTGAATCGTTCGAGATCCCGTTTGTTCAATCCAGTCCCCTGCTGCGTTCGATCGGTTTAGAGCAACTCGAGCTGCTGTTTCGCTTCGGCGGCGCGGTCCGAATCCGGATATTCGGTGAGTACGCGTTCAAAGGCCTTGCGCGCGGCGGTGTTGTACGCCGGGCCGAGACGGAGCAGCGCCTCGCCTTCTCGGTAGAGGGCGTCAGCGGCCTTGTTCCCATTCGGATAGCGAGCAACCACATCGTCAAACCGCAAAATCGCCTTCTTGTAGTCTCCCTGCTGGAAGTAGCAATCGGCCCGCCAGTACGCCGCGTCATCCGCGTACACGGAGGACGGATAAGTTTGCAAGAACTCTCCGAGCCGGTCAACACAAGCGCCCCAATCACTGTTGCTCCAGAGCGACCGAGCGGCCTTGTAGGCCGCCAATTCCTCGCCGAGGCTCGCGTCTCCGTCCGCGCTGCCCTCGGATCCCGGCTCCGCGCCCTCCCCCTGGGTCGTGACACCCGACCCGACCGCTCCGGCAGCCCCTTCCTGGCGCGCTGCGCGGGCCTCTCGCAGCGCTTCGCTGGCGCGGTGTTCGGCGACCTCCAGCCGGCCGTTCAGCAGCTCGTTTTCCTGTTCGAGCGCGTCGATCCGCACTCCGAGATCCGCCAGACGCTCGCTCGACGTACCGCCGCCGCCGCCCTGCGCTGCGTTGCGCTTGAGGTCGATCACGTCCCGCTGGACCTTCCGGAAATCCGCCACCGTGACGCAGCCGGTCGCCAACGGTAGGGCCAGTACGAGCACCGCGTAGCTCCGATTCATCCGATTCCCCCCTTTTCCCTCGATCTCCGAATCCCCACCCGTGTTCATCCCGCGCAGCGCGCACTCGCCGGCTAGCGAGGGAAAGGCCCCCATGAAGGGCTCGTGTCGTCGCCCGAACTGTTCGTCAAGCGCTGTAGGTGGTCTCCGCTGGCATCGACCACGTAGATATCGGCGCTCCCCCGACGCGTCGAACTGAACGCGATCTTCCTCGAATCGGGTGACCAACTCGGCGACTCATCGCTGCGGGGGTGGGTGACCAGCGGTAGGTTCACACTTCCGTCCGGATCGATCAACCAGATGTCGAACTGGCCGCCGACCCGACTCTGGTAGGCGATCCAGCGACCGTCCGGCGACCAGGCGGGATTCGTGTTGTAGTTGCCGTCGAAAGTCAGTCGCTTCGCGTTGGCTCCGTCCGAGCCCATCAGATAGATCTGCGGCGTGCCGGAGCGATCCGAAACAAACGCGAGTTTGCGCCCATCCGGCGACCACGTCGGCGAGACCTCGATCGCGCTGTTCCGGGTGAGCCTGCGCGGATTCTTGCCCGCGAGATCCACCCGATAGATTTCCGTCGATCCACTCGGGCTCATCACGAGGGCCAACTCGCGTCCTCCCGGGTGAAACACCGCTCGGTACAGCGGCATCTCGCTGAGCGACGAGAGGATTCGCCCGGGCTTGCCCTGACCGCGCGTCGAGAGATACAGCATCGGGCGGTTGTCGGAGCGGTAGGAGGTGTAGATGATCGACTCGCCGCTCGGAGACCACGCGGGGAAATTGTTGATCGAACGGTTGGCGGTGGCCGCGCGTTGATTCCGGCCATCCGCGTCCATCACGAAGATCTCGGGGTTCCCGCCGCGCTTCGAAACGAACGCGAGTTCCGTACTCGCAACCCCTCGCACACCGGTGAGGGCCTCCACGATGTCGTCGGCCATCCGTTTGGCGAGAATCAGGGGATCGGCGGACGCCTGTTGGCGGTAACGGCGGCTGAGTTTGCGCTGGCAGCCGGCGAGATCCCAGACGCCAAATTCCGCGACGAACTGATCCTGTTCGACGCGCAGTGCTCCTTCGACAAAGACGTCCGCCCCGATCGTGGTCCACTCCGAACATTCGATCGTCGATTGCGCGTTCACCACTTCCGTCGTCGTGGGTCCGAGGAAACCCTTCCGATCGATCAAGCGAAACAGGTTCGAGAATTCGAGCGCGGCCGCGAGACCCTCGCGATACGCCTCCGTGTCGACCTGGCCCGCAAATTTCTGCAGAGCGACGCTGAACTGCTGCTCCTTACCGCTGGTCACGACGACGGCGGGGCGCTCCGCGGCTCGCGCGTCCGTGATCGTGACGGCGACGCTGCTCAAAGCGGCGGCGACGAGCAGGATCGCGCGCATCAATAACTGTCCTCGGGCAAGAAGACGAAGTTCCATTTTCCGGCTTCCGGCGGCGGCGGAAGCGGGCTCGACTTCTGGATCGCGCGCACCACGCCCTCGTCGTACCATGGGTTGCCCGACTTCTGAGCGACCCGCGGCGTGCCGCGGACCAGACCCGACGCGTCGAGATCGACCTCGACGTGAGCCTCGAGCGCCTGGGTGCGAAACCCCGCCGGCACTACCCAGTTCTTGCGCACGTGGACCTTGGCGCGCTTGATCCATCTGCCAACCTCGGGCGAGATCGCGACCCCGGTGGGAGAGCCGGGGGATCCGATCGCGGTCGGAGCCGCCTTCGCGATCTCGGGCGCGGGCGCCGGTTCGCCCGACTCCGCGCGCAGTTGCGCCAGCACATCCTCGTATTCCTCCGCGGGTGGGGGCGTCGGCTTCGCGGGCGCAGGCTTCGGGACGACTTCGGGCTTCGGCTTGGCAACCGCTTCCACTTTCTTGGGTTCCACCTTCGGCGTGGTGGGCTCCGCGGGCAGTACGACCTTCTTCGGTTTGGGCGGCGCCAGCGGTTTCGGGGGCGCCGGCTTCGCGACGGGAGCGGGTGCCTCGGGCCGCGCTGCAGCAGCCGGCAACGCCACCAGCTCCACCGCGACCACGCCGCGCGGCACGCTGATCCTCGACCTGGGCGAGAAGCCAAAGGCCGCGATCAGCGCCAGGTGAACGGCCGCCGAAATCGCGAACAGGCGGCGCAGTTCCCCGCGCCGCAGTCCGCCGAGTTGAACCGAGATCTGTTGAGTTCCCGTCACGATGCGTGCCCCGATCTACGCTCAGCGCTCGGGCTCCGTCACCATCCCGAGCTTGGTGGCACCCGCCTGTCGCGCAGCCGCCAGGGCTTTGACGACATATCGGTAGGCGACGTTCTCATCGGCGCGCAGAAAAATCTCCTTGCTGTCGCGGCCCTCGAAGATTGCCTCGAGTTTCTCGCTCAGGTCGGCCTCGCTGATTTCGCGTCGGCCGAGGTGGAATTTGCCCGTCTTGTCGACCGTCAGCACCAGCGGCTCGTCCTGGATCCGCAGCTGTTGGGTCGTCGTTTCCGGCAGATCGACGTCGATCCCCTGCTGCATCATCGGAGCGGTCACCATGAAGATGATCAGCAGGACGAGCATCACATCGACAAAGGGCGTTACGTTGATTTCAGATCGAGGCTGCAGCACCGTCAAGCAGACACTCCCTCAGCCCGCCGCCACGGGGGGGGATTCCTGCTTCGTGCTCGCCATGTGACGCAGATCGCCCTCGTACTCGTTGCCGAAGAGATCGATCGCGGCGGCGAGGCCGCGCAACTCGCCCACGAAGTAGTTGTAGAAGACCGTGGCGGGAATCGCGGCGAAGAGTCCGACCGCGGTGGCGATCAACGCCTCGGCGATTCCGGGTGCGACGACTGCGAGGCTCGCGGTGCCAGCCTGGCCAATCTTCTCGAACGCATTGATGATTCCGATCACCGTTCCGAACAGACCGATGAACGGCGCGGCGCTTCCGGTGGTCGCCAGAAAGGAGAGGCCGCGCTCGAGGCGCAGGGATTCACGGGAGCCGGCCCAGGCAATCTTCTGCGCGAGCGCCTGCAGGTGGCCTTCCGTGAGCGCTTCGAGCGCCGACCTTCCGCTGAAGCGCGCCATGCGGTTGACCTCGCCGTAGGCTTCGAGGAAAACCGCCGAAAGCGGACCGCGATCGAGGTCTCGCGCCGCTTCATAGGCGGCGTCCAGCGATCCCTCGTGATAGACCTCGAGGAATGCCTCGCTATCCTGCTCGGCGCGTCGCAGCTCGCGCCACTTGAAGGCGATGATCGCCCACGAAATGACCGAAAGTATGAGCAGCAATAGGAGGACGAGTTGAACGAGCCAGCTGGCCTGCCAAACCAGCGCCAGCGCATCCAGGCTCGCGAGACGTCCCCCCACAGCCGTCCCGACGACAAAATTCATTTCCACACTCGTATGAGAGCGAAGCGAGTCTAGGTAACGCCCGCAGGGAGTTCAATACAACTCCGCCGACACAAGGAGCCGTGATGCAGGTCACTGTCGAAACCAAGAATGCCATCGATGTGCGCACGGCGATGCTCGTCATTCCCGTGCTGAAGTGCGAGAACGCGGGCTGGCGCCCGTCAATCCGTGTCGCCGCCGTGGATCGCGCACTCGGCGGGCGGATCGCAGCCGTGATCGGGAGCGGCGATTTCCGAGGCGGGCAGGGAGAGAGCCTCCTGCTCTACCCCAACGCGGACTTTCCGGCGGAGCGCGTTCAACTGCTCGGGCTGGGCGAAGAAGGCCGGCTCAACGCCGAATCGATGCGCTGCCTGGCCGGGCGCGCCGTCGATGCCGCGAAGGATCGCCGCGCCTCCAGCATTGCAATCTGCGCGCTCCGCGTTGGCGGGCTTCGGCTTGCGGAAGTCACCCAGGCGCTCACGGAGGGCCTCCTGCTCGCGAGCTACCAGTTCGACACCTACCGTGAGCGCGACAAGGACGCACCGCCGCCGTTGACGCGCGCCATGCTGCTGATCGACCAGGCCACCGAGTTGAAGGCGGCTCGCGAGGCGAGTCGAATCGGAGCCGTACTGGCCGAATCCCAGAACCTGACCCGCCAGCTCTCGAACGAACCCGCCAACGCGCTGCCCCCCGCCGAACTCGCCGCCGCCGCGAAGCGTGTGGCGCGAGAAGTCGGGCTCGGCGCCCGCGTGATGAGGGTGGCGGAGCTCAAGAAGCAGCAAATGGGCGGGATTCTCGCGGTGGGCGGGGGTAGCGCGAATACCCCGTGCCTGATCGTTCTGGATCACCACCCGCAATCGGGCCGGGCGAAAAAGGGCGCAAAGCGCCCGGCCGGGCCTGCGCGGCCGCTGCCGACGATCTGCCTGGTCGGCAAGGGGATCACGTTCGATTCGGGCGGCGTTTCGATCAAACCGTCGGCCGCGATGGACGAGATGAAACACGACATGTCCGGGG
>Ga0210102_1000489_pt1 | contig 10142 bp, 10 predicted proteins | sample RushOxbow_ThreeS_4_FD_185563 | JGI IMG/M metagenome (GOLD analysis project Ga0210102, IMG submission 185563) | Wetland microbial communities from San Francisco Bay, California, USA, that impact long-term carbon sequestration -... | ecosystem: Environmental > Aquatic > Marine > Wetlands ...
AGCTCGCCGCCGCCCGATTCGCGAGCCGCCGAGCCGGCTGACCGACTGCGAGCGCGCGCAGGCGTCCTCCGATCAGCCGCCGAAGAAGATCCAGCCGAACTCGCCAAAACTGACCGCCAGTTCGAGATACCGCGAGGGCACTCGGTGTCGATACGCGACGTGATCGTAGAGTCCGTTTCGCGCGCTGAAGTAGCGGTCACACGGCCTGCAGTAGAAATCGACGTGTTTGTGGTGTCCGCGCCGCTTTCCGGGGTGTTTGTGCTTGTAGGCGCCGTGGTGCTTGTGGTTGAGGGAAGCGTGCTGATGACGCGCATCTCCAAAGTGAGACCAATGGTGGCCGGTCGTGCGGTCGTAGTCGTCACGGGAGCCCGCCCATGCTGCACTGGGAGCGAGCAGCAGTAGCGCGAGAAACCCAATGATCGCGCCGGGGAGCCATTTCGGTCGTGCCTGAGTATTTCGGGTCATGGCAACTCCTCCTACTCGTGGACCTGCCCCGTTTGACGCCGCGATCCCGGAAAAATTCAGCACTCCAGCAGCCGGCAGGTCATTGAGTCGGGCCGCGTTCTGCGCGAGGATGCCCAACCGTACGGTTCGAACAGGAGGCGGGGGACCCATGGCCCGAAAGCAGCAGCGGAAAAACCCGAAACGGCGTGCGGCAAAGACCGCGAAAACCGCAGACAAGCACGACCTCTACCAGCGGGCCGTTCAGGAACCCGACGCGGACATCCCGCTGATCCAGAAGGTCTTCCGCAATCAATTCTCGCGCCCCGCGCGAACGCTCCGGGAGGATTTCTGCGGGACCGCGCTGTTGGCCTGCCGCTGGGCGCAGCGGTCGAGCGAACACCGCGCCTGGGGGATCGATCTCGACCCCGATCCGCTCGAGTGGGGGCGCACGCACAATCTCGGCAAGCTGAAACCCGACCAGGCCTCCCGGGTGAAGCTGATCGAAGGAGATGTCCTCGACATCGGACACGAGCCGGTCGACGTCACGGTCGCCTTCAATTTTTCCTATTTCCTGTTCAAGGAACGCGCCTCGCTGCTGCACTATTTCAAGCGCGCCTACGCGACGCTGAACCCCGAGGGAGCACTGATCCTCGATGCGTACGGCGGCGCAGATTCCCAACGCACCAGCGAAGAAACGCGCAAAGTGGACAAGGACTTCGACTACATCTGGGATCAGCACAGCTTCGATCCGATCCACCACCATGTCACCAATTTCATCCACTTCGCTTTTCCGGACGGCAGCCGGATCAAGCGCGCGTTTCGCTACGACTGGAGGCTCTGGTCGATTCCGGAGATCCGCGAACTCCTGCAGGAGGCCGGCTTCGACCAGTCGGAGGTCTATTGGGAAGGAACGGACCGCGAAACCGGCGAGGGCAACGACATCTTCAGCCCGCGCGAGCAGGCGCCCGATGATCCGGCCTGGATCTGCTACATCGCGGGGATTCGGCGGACCTAGGGAACGGCTCGCGCCGTGCCTACTGCGCCGACGCCTCGTCGACCACCATCCCCGCGGCGTTCTTCTCGCGGAGCTTTTCGAGCAGCAGCTCGGGGCCACCGCTGCTGACGATCGATTTGAACTGATCGCGGTAGTTCGAGACCATGCTGATGCCCTCGATGACGACATCGATGACACGCCAGTCCCCGTTCTCCTTTCGCAAGCGGTAATCGACCAACGCACCCTCGAATTCGCCGCCGACGATCTTGGTTTGAATCACGACGTCGCCGCGCGGCTCCTCGCGCTCTCCGATGATGTTCACTTCCTGTTGGTCGTAGCGTTCGATCCGGCTGCCGTAACTGTTCGTCAGATAGCGTTTGAATTCCTCGACGTATTCCGCCTTCTGCGTCTCGGAGAACCGCTTCCAGTTTCGGGCGAGCACCAGCCGGGACATCACGTAGAGATCGAAGCGTCCGTAGACGATCTGCTCGAGCGAGCGAATCCGATCCTCGGTCGGAGTGGACTTGTCGCGAAGCACCGCGAGAACCTGTTCGACCGTCTCGGCGATGACGGCGCGTGCACCCGCCTCGGACTCGGTCATCGCGCCGGCGCCCGGCGCAGCGAAGCCGACCACCACGACGACGAGCATGGCCATGGCCGTGCGCACGAGCCGTAACAGGCCGTGCCTCTTCCGCTCAATCCAGGTAGTAGAGCTCATCTTCGTCCGCCTCGTCTTCCTCTTGATCCCGCACCTGGTTTTCCCGGTAACTCATATAGGCGTTTCGAACCGCCACATAGTAGTCCAGCGCCGCCTCGCGCTCCGCTGCGATTTCGTCGAGGTTGAGCGAACGCCAGTTTAGCATCCGGCCCGTCCAGATCGCATAAGGCACGTAGATCGGCACGAACCACGGATACACGGTCGAAAACGAATCGGCGACCAGGCCGACGGTATCCCGCGGATTGGACGGTCCAAATACCGGCAGTACGAGATACGGGCCGGGTGGGACACCCCAGACTCCGAGCGTCTGACCGAAATCCTCGCGGTGCGCTTCGAGCCCGAGATGCGAGGCGGGATCGAAGAAGCCCGCGATCCCGATGCTGGAATTGATCGCGAAGCGAGCGAGATCTTCGACGGCCGACACGGGTTTGAATTGGAGCAGCGCGTTCGCGAAATGGATCGGAATGCTGGAGTTATCGAAGAATTTGCCAATCGCACGCTCCACGGGATCGGGCAGGACGAAGTCCATCCCCTTCGCGGCGGGTTCGACCACCCAGCGATCCAGGCCCTCGTTGAAGCGGAAGATCCCGCGATTCATCCGCTCCCAGGGGTCCGAAGGATCCCGGGGACCGGCGATCGGCGCACAGGAGATTCCTGCGGTGAGTGCTGCGGCAATCACCGACAGTACGGCGATCCGCGTTCGCGGCGCCGGATCTCCCCCGCAGGGCCTCATCCTCAATCCTCCTCCAGGCCGGTGTCGTTCACGAATTTCCCGACCAGGCTTTCGATCGACAGTGCAGACACTGTTCGGGCGATTTCATCGCCGGATTCAAGCATTTCATCCGAACCGCCGGGTTCCAGCGCGATGAATTTTTCGCCGAGCAGCCCCGCCGTCTTGATCGCGGCCGAGGTCTCGACGTCCAGTCCCAGGCTCGGATCGATGTCGAGTGTGCAGCGCGCCCTGAGGAGGTCATCCAGTTCGATCGACACGACCTGACCCACCCGCACGCCCGCAATCACGACCGCGGAGCGGACCTTGAGGTCCCCCACCTCATCAAAGGTCGCGATGAGCTTGAAGCCGGCGGGGCCGCTGTAGTAAAGCCCACCCAGTTGAATCGAGAGATACCCGATCGAAGCGAGACCACAGAGTACGAAAAGACCGACGATGAGGTCGCGTAACGGAGAGCGTTTCATGGTGATTGTTGCCTCCTACGGAGTCGAGACTCCTGGCTGGCGAATCCTACAATTTCGCTTTGCGTCGCCGCGCAACCCCGTCTCCGGGGTCGCGCTCCTAGACACCCCAGAATCCATTGAGGAAGAAATCGAACACCAGGATCGCGACTGACGCGGTCACGACGGTGCCCGTGGTCGCCGCGCTCACACCTGCCGACGTCGGTTCGCTGATGTAACCGCGGTAGGTCGCGATCAGGCCCGTCAGCGCGCCGAAGGTGAGCGCCTTCGAGAAGCATCCGATGACGTCGTTCCAGAATTTGACGGATCCTTCCATGCTGCTCATGAACGAGCCACCATCGACGCCGAGCAATCCGACCGCAATCCCGTAACCACCCATCAGCGCAAAAACGATGAACAACGCCGCGAGAAGCGGCATCACGGAAAGCAGCGCGAGCGCCTTGGGCGACACGACGAAGTCGACGGGATCGATCGACATCATCCGCAGGCCGTCCAGCTGCTCGGTGGTGACCATCGTCGCGATCTCCGCGGCGATCGCGGATCCCGCGCGCCCGGTCACGAGGAGCGCGGTGAGGACCGGGCCGAGTTCCCGGATCACTGCGAGACCGACCAACGCACCGAGGGCCTCTTCGGCGCCGAACCGAACCAGTGTCGTGTAGCCGAGCAGACTGAGCGTCCCGCCGACGACGGCGCCGGAGAGACACACGACCGGAAGCGACAAGACGCCGGCATCGTAGACGTCGGACAGATACCGGCGAATCCGATAGGGGCGCACCAGCAAACACGCCACGATCCGGAGCCCGAACTGCGCAATTCGGCCGAGGTGTTCGAGCACCACCAGCGACCGGAACCCCAGATTTTCGATCGGCGCGAGTTTCACGACTTCACCCGACGATCCGGTGACGTCCGACGATCCATCAGCGGGGTGACGTCGAGTTCGTGGCGCTCTGCGAAGCGATCGCTCTCGGCGTTGAGAAACTCGACGATGCGCTCGTCCGCGCTGTTGAGCAGGTCGGCGGGCGGCCCTGCGATCGCGATGCCGTCGACCATGAAGACGAGTCGATCGGCCATCCGGAGTGACGAAGCCATGTGATGGGAGGTCACGATCAACGTCAGACCCAGGTGCCGATTCAGATCGATGAGCAGCGCTTCGATGCGTCGCACGTTGATCGGGTCGAGGCCCGAAAAGGGCTCGTCGACCAGCAGGATCTCGGGATCCATCACGATCGCGCGCGCCAGCGCGGCCCGGCGGCTCATGCCCCCGGAGAGTTCGCGCGGATAGAGGTGCCCCGTTTCAGCGAGCCCCACCGCGGCGAGCCGGCGATTGACCTCGGACTGGATATCCCATTCAGCCAGATGGGTGTGCTCGCAGAGTGGCAGCGCGACGTTCTCGAAAACCGTCATCGAGTCGAGCAGCGCTCCACCCTGAAAGAGCATTCCGATCCGGTCGCGCACCTTGAACAGTTCGCGTTCGGAAAAACCGGTGATGTCCTGGTCGGCGACGCGGACGCTGCCGCTATCCGGCCGTTGGAGCCCGCCGATCATGCGGATCAGCGTGCTCTTGCCCGCACCGCTGCCTCCGAGAACCACCGAAACCTGCCCGCGCGGAAACCCGCAGGACAGTCCGTCGAAGATCGCCCGCTCGCCGCGCCTGAGCGAAACGCCGTCGAATGCAACCCGAAATTCCTGTACTTCCGGTTCGCGCATGGGCTCCAGTCCCGAGGGCTTTCCGCGTCATTTCCGCGCCGCACCCGGGGTGGGATCGACCGCCACACGGAAGTCGATACGCCGATCGATTCCCGTAGCAGCCTGTAGCGAACCGACGATACCGGCGCGAATGGAAGCTTCGCGCCGCACACCCCCCCGGGCACGGCGGCATTCTAGTCCAACCGGACGCCACTCTGCGCCCCCAGCAGACCAGGAATCGCCACGAGGCCGATTTCGAGCGCAGCGCGGTCGCGCGAGCCGTCGCTTGCGGCGACCCCGTCGAGACCGTTACATCCCGTCGGCCCAAGACGGCCACCCAGGTCGAATGCGCGGCCCTCCACGTCGGAATTTGCGGTCTGTCTCGCGGTAGGCGGCGATCGGTCATTTGGGGTGCGAGCGCCGGCGTTCGGCCGGCTTCTCGTCGGGGAGCGCACGGCATGCGGGGAAAGATCGCCGCGAAGGTTCAGGCCACGACGCGAAGGCTCTGCGAGCAGCTCGTCGGGCTGCGTTTCGCCAGCCCGGTCAGTCACGTCTACAACCCGCTCGAATACGCCCGGCGCGCCCACAACCGCTACATCCGATCGTATGGCGACGACCTCAAGTCGGTGATCTTCCTCGGCATGAACCCGGGGCCGTTCGGCATGGCGCAAACCGGGGTGCCCTTCGGCGACATCGGCTACGTGCGCGATTGGCTGGGCATCGAAGAGCCGGTGGGACGCCCTCCGATCGAGCATCCCAAGCGGCCGATCCAGGGGTTCGATTGCCCGCGAAGCGAGGGCAGCGGGTCGCGGCTGTGGGGTGCGATCGCGGACCACTACGGCAGGCCCGAGCGATTCTTCGAGGGTCGCTTCATCGCCAATTACTGCCCACTCGTATTCATCGAGTCGAGCGGGCGCAATCGGACCCCAGACAAGCTGCCGGTCAGCGAACGGGTGCCGCTGTTCGGCCACTGCGACGCCTACTTGCGGCGGCTGGTGGAGATCTTCGAGGCCGAGTGGGTGATCGGCATCGGAGCCTTCGCCGAACGGCGCGCCCGCGAAGCCCTCGCCGATCGCGACGTGCGCGTCGGGCGGATCTTGCACCCGAGCCCCGCGAACCCGCGCGCTCACCAGAACTGGTCCGGAAGCGCGAAGACGGAATTGGAAGCGCTCGGGCTGTGTGGCCCGCGGGGCGCCGCCCGAACGCCAGCTAGAATGGACCCGCGTTCGCGCTGACGACCGTACCAGGGAGAGGATCGGGTGAGGGTGCTACCGCGCGGCATGGCGATTTTCGCGACGGCAACGGTCGCCGCGGGCGCACTCGCATTCCAGTTGGCATGCGCGGGAGCCGGGCGCGAGGCGCTCGAGCACCCGCCCGCCGCAGCCGGGCTGGAGCACCCCACTCAGAAACCCGATCGCGCGAAGAACGTGATCCTCTTCATCGGTGATGGGATGGGGATCAGCACCGTGACCGCCGCCCGGATCCTCGAGGGACAGCTCCGGGGCGAGAGTGGCGAGGAGAACCAGCTGAGCTTCGAGCGGTTTCCCGACGTCGCGCTGATCAAGACCTACAACACCAATCAACAGACGCCCGACTCGGCCGGAACCATGACGGCGATCGTGACCGGCGCAAAGACCCGCGCGGGTGTCCTTTCCGTCGATGCATCCGTCGACCGCGGCGATTTCAGTCGCGTGGATGCGCACCGGCTCGCGACCCTCATCGAAGCGGCCGAAGACCGGGGGCTATCGACCGGCATCGTGACGACCACCTCGGTCACCCACGCGACACCAGCGGCGCTGTACGCCCATTCGCCCGAACGGGCCTGGGAAAGCGACACCACGATGACCCCAGAGGCGAGAGCGGCGGGTTTCCCCGACATCGCGCGCCAGTTGATCGAGTTCTCCCACGGCGATGGATTGGAAGTCGTGCTCGGGGGTGGGGAGCAGTACTTCCGACCCAGCGGGCCCGCGAGCGCTTCGCTCTGGCCGCACCTCGAGGGGCGGGCGCTCACCCGCAGCGACGGTCGCGACCTCACCGAAGAGTGGCAGCAGCGCCGCCCCGGATCGGTTTTCGTGCGTACCTGCGCGGAGATCGAAAACCTCGAAGTCGCCACGACTTCGCATCTGCTCGGCCTCTTTGCCGTCAAGCACCTGCATTTCGAATCCGAACGCGAAGGCGCGCTGCCGTGTCAGCCATCATTGACCCGGATGATGCTCAAGGCGCTGGAAATTCTCGAACGCAATCCGCTCGGCTACGTCCTGATGGTCGAGGGCGGGCGGATCGACCACGGTCACCATTACGGCAATGCCTTTCGCGCGCTCACTGAAACCATCGAATTCGCGCGAGCGGTTGGCGTCGCGGCAGAGCGAACGAGCGCGGAGGATACGCTCATCATTGTGACACCCGATCATGGTCACGTATTGACGATGGGCGGATACCCGACCCGCGGAAACGACATCCTCGGCCTCACGATCGGAAACGATTCTCGAGGACGGCCCGAGGAGCATCCCACGCTCGACGCCCAGGGGCTGCCGTTCACGACGCTCGGCTACCAGAATGGCCCAGGGTACACCGGTTCGAGTAGAGTTCAACCGGAAGGACCCAAGTACCACCCGCATCCTGCGCCCATCGTCAGCGGAGTCACCCAGGGGCGACCTGATCTCACCGAAGTCGACACCGCGGATCCCGATTATCTGCAGGAGGCCGCCGTCCCGCTTTCCAGCGAAACCCACTCCGGCGAGGACGTTCCCGCCTACGCGCGGGGGCCAGGTTCTCGCCTGTTCCGCGGCGTTCGAGAGCAGAACTACATCTTCCACGCAATCGTCGAAGCGCTCGGGTGGAATCCACCGGCCGAATGAGCCACGCTCCGCAGGAGCCCTTGCCAATCCCGCCGGAGAGCGACCGATGGCCATCGTCACAGCGATCGAAGCACCCCCGGGCGCAAGAAGGCGACTGGGCCTCGCCAACCCGGCGACGCGAGAGCCAATTGGAGAAATCGAGGTCCAGAATGCCCGCGACGTCGCGCTGGCATTGGGGATGGCGCGCAAGGCCCAGAGCGACTGGGCAGCGCGCTCGGTCGACGAACGCGCCCACTACCTGAAGCGCGCCGTCCGGAAGTTGATCGAACGACAAGACGAATTCGTCGACGTGATCTCGCGCGAATCCGGCAAACCGCGGACCGAAATCCTGATGATGGAGATCTACTCGGCCTGCGACGCGCTCACCTACTACGCCAAGCACGCGGCCGAAATGCTTCACCCCGAAAAGCGGCAGCTGCACGGATTCATGCGCTTCATGAAGAAACTCCGGATCGAATATCGCCCGTTGGGTGTGATCGGAGTCATCAGCCCGTGGAATGGACCGTTCATCCTGTCCCTCGATCCGACCATTCAAGCGCTGTTGGCTGGCAACGCCGTTCTTCTCAAACCCTCCGAGGTCACGCCGTATTCGGGCAAACTCGTGGGAGACCTGTTGGCAGACGTCGGCTTGCCGGAGGGCGTGGTCAGCGTCCTGATGGGAGACGGCGAAACCGGCGAGGCGCTCGTCGAAGCCGGCGTGGACAAGATCTCGTTCACGGGAAGTGTCCAGACGGGCCGGTCCGTCGCGGTGGCGTGTGCTCGCCAGCTGATTCCGTGCACGCTGGAACTCGGCGGCAAGGATCCGATGATCGTCTGCAAGGATGCCAACCTCGACAACGCAGCCGGAGGCGCACTCGTGGGAGCCTTTCTCAACAGCGGCCACGTCTGCTGTGGAACCGAGCGCGTATACGTCGTCGATGAAGTCGCAGATGAGTTCACACAGAAGGTGCTGGAACGCGTAGCGCGCTTGCGCCAGGGCAGCCGCGGCGAATTCGACGTCGGCGCGATCTTCTGGGATCGGCAGCTCGAAATCATCGAAGCGCACGTGGCCGACGCGATCGCCAAGGGCGCCCGGCTGCTCGCCGGTGGCCGGCGAAACCCGGACTTCGATGGCCTTTTCTTCGAGCCAACGGTACTCGCCGACGTCAACCACAACATGCTCATCATGCAGGAGGAGACCTTTGGTCCCGTCCTACCGATCATGCGTGTCGCCGACCTCGACGAAGCCGTTCGGCTCGCCAACCAGACCCACTACGGGTTGGGAGCCAACATCTGGACGCGAGACCACCGCAGCGGTGTCGAACTCGCGCGGCGAATCGAAAGCGGAAGTGTCTGCATCAACGACATGTCGATGACCTACGGCGTGCTGGAAGCTCCCTTTGGCGGGCTCAAGAGCAGCGGCGTGGGGCAGGTACACGGCCCCAATGCCCTTCGAAATTTCACCCAGGCCAAACCGATCCTGATCGATCGGTACGGAGGAAAGGCCACCGCGGGACTCTACCCGTACTCGTTCAAGAACGAAGCGCGGATGCAGTGGTTGATTCGCATCTTGTATCGCTCGCCGCTCGGACGCTGGTTGTCTTGATTCGCGGTGCTACTTCGCCGGCACCTTTGCAGCTTCGGCGATGATCCTTTGCGCGCATTCCAGACCAGCCTCGAGCGTATTGAACTCACCCTCGATCTGACGCGCGAAACACGCCTCGAGCACTTCGCCCAGGTCGGGTCCCGGTTCGCATCCGAGCTCGATCAGATGGCGACCCATCACCAGGGGCGTTGGGGGTTGGTTCTCGACGGAAAGTGCCCGAGCGCGCTCCAGCAGCCAATCACCGGCCTCGAAACGCTCGACCCGCAACGGCGGCCGCCCGCGCTGGTCCGCGCAGGCAACCCGCACCACCCGATCGATGCGATCGACCCGACGCGCCAGCTGGCGAATGGCCGCGTCACCCGCCCTGGCGCCGAACAACCGGATCGGAGCCAGGTGGTGGGCGACGAGCGGAAGGATCTCATCGATCAGCTTCGCCTCGTCGGTCATGCGAGCCAGAAACTGCCGCGCCAGATCGACCCCGACCGTTTCGTGATTCTTCGCGGTGACACGACCATCTTCCTCCCGAAGCGTCGTCGCCGGTTTGCCGAAGTCGTGACAGAGCGCGCCGAATCCGACGACCAGATCCTCGCGCTCGATTCCGATGCGCTCCGCGGCGAACGCATCCATGCAGTGGAGGGTGTGGATCCAGACATCTCCCTCGGGATG
>Ga0210102_1000490_pt1 | contig 10138 bp, 9 predicted proteins | sample RushOxbow_ThreeS_4_FD_185563 | JGI IMG/M metagenome (GOLD analysis project Ga0210102, IMG submission 185563) | Wetland microbial communities from San Francisco Bay, California, USA, that impact long-term carbon sequestration -... | ecosystem: Environmental > Aquatic > Marine > Wetlands ...
AGCGGTCGAGGCCGCGCGTCACGTCGTCGAACAGCTCGTCCACCTTGTAGCGCTTCGGGATGAGCCGCTGCTGGTGGACGTAGTCGATCGCGACTTCGAGGTTGCGCCGGTTCGCCTCCAGCCCGAAGGGCGTCATGTCGAGCTCGCCCGCGGCGGGCGCGGGCGCGCGGCGCTTGGCTTCCCGGAGCAGACGGTAGATTTCGCGCACGGCGTCCGGATCGGACTTCGACAGCGAATCCCTGACCACCACCATGTGGTTGATCTGGATCGCGCGGTTCTTCGCGTGCCAGTCGCGCGCCGCCTGGTCCGGGTCGGAAATGAGCCGCTTCAGGCGCGGGTCCGGCAGCTCGGGGTCCCGCAGTACCGCGGCGTCCACTTCGCCATCGAGCAGCATCTTGAGGAGCTCTTTGCCCGCGGGCGCGCGCTCGACGGTCGGCGGGTCCTTGAATTCGGCGACGTGGGGCTCCTCGAACGTCACCCAGCGGATGGAATCGATATCGACGCCGTAATCGCTGGCGAGGATGCCGCGCAGCCACATGCTGGTCGTGACCGAGTAGGAGCGGATGCCGACGCGGCGCCGGTTCAGGTCCTGCGGGCGGAGCTCGCCGCGCGCCGAGTTGTAGACCAGGAACGGATGCTGGAAGCGCCCGAGCACCACCGCCGGCAGCAGCACGTAGGGCTTGCCGTGCGCCTTCGCCATCAGGTAGGTCACGATGGCGAGCTCGGAGACGTCGAACTCGAGGTTGCGCACCGTGCGCTTGAACGCGCTTGCGACCAGCGGAACGTCGGCGAAATCGAACGCGACTCGGGGCGAGGTCAGCTCGCCGCGCCGCAGCGCCCGGGTAGTGGGATAGTCGCCGAGGAGGGTTTTCAGCCGGGACACGCGCAGCGGTTCGGCGGGTGTCGTGCGTTGTGGAGTGGTTGCCATAGGGGGCCTCTCTTGGAGGAGACTGGGGTGCGCAGAGTATCGCGCCAAATCCGGGCACGCGCCACCTGCAACGGATGTTGACGAGCAGCCCGGGTGTCCACTATGTTGCCGATATAAATAGCGACAACAAAGAGGAGGCGCGTCATGGGACAAGCGGCGATAAGAGTACTGCTATATGCATTGATTGCGGCGGCGATACCGGCGGCGGTGGCGCAGACCGGGAAGTACCCCGAGCGCGCGATACGCCTGATCTCACCGTTTCCGCCGGGCGGCACGGTGGATGTGAATGCCCGGATACTTGCGCCCGGGGTATCGAAGTCGATCGGCCAGCAGGTGGTGGTGGACAACCGCTCCGGGGCGTCCGGCATCATCGGCACGGCGGAGGCGGCGCGCGCCAAGCCGGACGGCTATACGATCATCCTCAACACGACGCCGATGGTGACGAACACGCTGATGTACGCGAAGGTGCCGTACAACTTGCTCAAGGATTTCGAGCCGATCACGATCCTGTCCACGACGCCTTCGTTCCTGAGCGTGCATCCATCGGTGCCGGCGCGAACGGTGCGCGAGTTGTTGAGCCTCGCCAAGTCCCGCCCCGGCGCGCTCAACTACGCCGCCGCGGGCGTCGGCACGAATCCGCACATTGCGGGAGAGCTTTTCAACCTGCTCGGCAAAGTGAACATCCAGGCCGTCCAGTTCAAGGGCGGCGGTCCCGCGCTGGTCGCGGCGATCAGCGGCGAGGTCGGCGTCGCGTTTTCGGGCGTTGCCGGGGCGGTGGGTTTCGTGCAGACCGGCCGGCTGCGCGCGCTCGGAGTGACGAGCTTGAAGCCCGTGGCGGCGCTGCCCGGGGTTCCGACGATCGCCGCGTCGGGGCTGCCCGGCTACGAATTCGTCGCGTGGTTCGTGCTGGCCGCGCCCAAGGGCACCCCGCGCGAGATCATCCTGGCGCTGAACGATCACTTCCGCAAGTCGATGGCCTTTCCCGATACGGTCCGGCGCTTCGAGGCGGAGGGGCTCGACGTCGTCGGCAGCACGCCGGAGCAGGCGGCCGCCACCATGGAATCTGAGCTGAAGAAGTGGGCGGTCGTGATCCGGGAACGGCGGATGAAGGCCGACTGACCGGTGGCGCGGCGACGAACCGACGGCTGACGACTGAAAAGCCGCTTACCGCTTCGCATTGCGGCGTCCGGAAACGGGGAGCTTCCGCGGCTGCGCCGGCTTGAGGGGCCCCCACAGGCGGCTGTAGTAGGTGTCCGCGAGCTGCAGTGCGGCCACCGGGTTGTGGCCGAGGACGCGGTCCTTCGCGACCAGCACCGTCGTCAGCCCCTTCGCGTGCCGGAAGAACAGGCTGTCGTGGCCGATGCACAGTCCCAACACGATATTGAGTTCGCACCCGTGCTCGTTCAGGAGCGCGGCCTGGCACACCGGATTGCACAGCGCCTCGAACTGCCCGGGTCGGACCTTCTCGTGATCGGCGATGCCGAGATCCTCCTTCGGTATGCTGCCGGTCTTGCAGGCGGCCGACACCACCTCGAAGCCGTGGCTCTCCAGGATGCCGCTCAGCACGTAGGCGTGGTCGACGAAGCTGATGCAGTTGGCGATGCCGATTCTGCGATAGCCCATGCGCTTGGCGAATTGCACGATTTCCTCGACGCGCGTCCACTTGCAGTAGCCCTCTGACTCCACTAGAGCCGACTCGCGCGAGATCCTGCGGATCTCCGGGTCGTCGTAGCGCGCGAGCGCGGCCGCCTGGGCTTCGGGATCGACGCGGGTCGGGCAGAACCCGGGGCCGCGCTCGGCGTCCTCGCCCTCGCGGCAGGCCCTGACCGTCGGCGGGCAGTATGCGCATGCGGGGTCTTCGTATTTCATGGCGGCTCCTCGAGCTGCAATGGCGACGACCCACTATAGGGGGCTAGTGGGGAGCCGCATTTGTCCTGGATCAAATGAGCGCATGGTGCGGGCTGCTCCGCCCGGGCTACCGGGTTGGAGCAGGACTGCAAAAAAGTGCCTCTTTGGGCCGTAACCCGATCCTTATAATGATCAGCGCCTGGAAATCCAAGGAGACCGAACATGTTCGCGAAGAATCCCGTGTTGAGAGCCACCGCTGTGGCGTTGCTCGCTGTCAGCCTCGCCGCAGGCTGCCAGACCACAGACCCCTATACCGGCGAGACCAAGACGACGAGCGCGACCTACGGCGCCCTCATCGGCGCGGGCGCGGGCGCGGCGGTCGGAATGATCTCCGGCAACGACGCCAAGCAGCGCCGGCAACGTGCCCTGATCGGCGCCGGCGTGGGCGCGCTCGCCGGAGGAGCGGTCGGCGCCTACATGGACAAGCAGGAGGACGAGTTGCGCAAAGTGATGCGCGACAGCGGGGTGACGGTCACGCGCAGGGGCGACGACATCATCCTCAACATGCCCGGCAACGTCACCTTCCGCACCGACAGCGCCGACCTGAACGCGCAGTTCTACAAGGTGCTCGACGGCGTCGCGCTGGTGGCGAAGAAATACGACAAGACCATCATCGAGGTCGCCGGCCACACCGACAGCACTGGCACAGCGGACTACAACCGCCAGCTCTCCCAGCGCCGCGCGTCGTCCGTTTCCGGCTATCTCGTGAGCCGCGGCGTCGCGCAGGCGCGCATCATGACGGCCGCCGGCGGCGAGGACCACCCGATCGCGAGCAACGCGACGGACGAGGGGCGTGCCGCCAACCGCCGGGTTGAAGTGACGCTCGCGCCGCTAACCGCAAGCTGACCTGCTGCCCGCCTACGCCGCCGCGCGCTCGGCGGAAGTGGCGCCTCCCAGCAGCCGCACCTCGCGCTGCGGAAACGGGATGACGATGCCGCGTTCGCGAAACGCCTCCAGGAGCGCCTTGTTGACCTCGCTGCCGGCGGCGCCGTAATCGGGCACGCGGGTCCATGGATACACGCCGATGATCACGCTCGAGTCGGCGAGCATCTTCACTCTCAAGACCGGCGCGGGATCCTTCAGCACCCGCGGATTGGACTCAAGCACGGCCTGAATGGTCGCGAAAGCCTGATTGAGGTCCGCGTCGTACGCGACGCCGACCTCCACCTGCAGTTGCCGGACCTGTCCATGGTTGTGCAGAATCTCGCCGACGATCTTGCGATTGGGTATGACGACCCGCGAGAGATCCGGGTGGCTCAACGTCGTGCTGGTAAGAGTGATCGTGGCGACCTCGCCCTCTTCGTTGGCGATGGAGATGTACTCCCCGACGCGGAACGGTCGTGTCAGGATGATCGTCAGCCCGGCAACGAGGTTCCCGAGAACGCCCTGCATTGCGAGGGCGATCCCCGCGCCCGCCACGCCCAGTCCCGCGACGAGCGGGAGCAACTCCACGCCCAGGTTCTGCAGCGCCATGATCCCGAACAGGATCAGCACCAGCACCCGCGTGATAGTCAGCATGAGCTGGCGCACCGGCGGCTCGAACTCGAGCTTGTGGAGCACGCGCCCGAAGCCCACGGCGATCCAGTTCGCCGCGAAGTAGCCGGCTACCATGACGATCGTCGCGACCAGCAGTTTCGGGCCGAATTTCATACCGAGGTCTATGGCCGTGCTCGTTATTTGATCCAGTACCGCGATATTGGCGTCCATGGAGGGTTCCTTTCGGTTGAGTGTGGCGGCTGCATTCTATCCGCAGGGCGCGTGCGTCGAAAATGGCGCGTCCGAACGCGCGCGTGCGCATCCGGAGCAGGACGGGCGAAGGAAGAGCTGTCTACGATCCGGTCATCGCGCCCGCAGCCGGTACCAGGGGTGCGGATTCCCGGGCACCTTCACCCGCAGGGTGTAGACCGAGGTGTAAGCGCAGCAGAAGAGTGTTTTCAGGTCCGGGCCGCCGAACGCGAAGTTCACCGCCTGCTCGGGAAACCGGATGATCCCGACGCGCTTGCCGCCGGGGGTGAACACCCAGATGCCGCCCGGCCCGGTGCAGTAGACGCGCCCCTGCGAGTCGACTTTGAGCCCGTCGGGTATGCCGCGCTCCGTGCCCTCGTTCATGTCGGCGAAGATGCGCCGCCCCGTCATGTTGCCGGCCGCATCGAGCGCGATCGCGTGGATGTATTTCGACGAGCGCGTGTTGGCAACGTAGAGCGTGCGCTCATCCGGCGCGAACGCGAGCCCGTTGGGGTACTCGCAGAGCGCCACCACGCTCACCGCGCCGTCGGGAGCCACGCGATAGACGCATGCGCCGTCCCACAGATTGTCGATGCCGGCGGGACCGGGTATCTCCCGCTGGGCGTAGGGCACGCGCTTGTCGGGATCGGTGAAATAGAGGCTGCCGTCAGAGCGGCACACGACGTCGTTGGGACGATTGAAGCGCCCGCCCTGGTAGCGGTCGACCACCGTTTCCACCTTGCCGCCGGGCCCTGTGCGCGTGACCTTCCGGCCGTCGCCCTCGCACACGATCAAGTTGCCCTTCAGGTCGAAGGTGGTGCCGTTACCGCCCTCGGTCCTGCGCACGAGTTCCGGCGCCTGCCCGGGTCTGATGCGGTGCAGGTGGTTGCGGCGGAGATCCACGAAGTACCAGTAGCCGTCGGGGTGCCACAGGGGACCCTCCGTGAAAATGAAGCCGGTCGCGAGGCGTTCCGCTTCGGTGGTCTCCAGGATCTCGGGCAGGTCGTTTGCGGCGGGCATGCGCGTGCCGTTCTGACTGACGAACCAGGGTGACGAGGTCAACCTTCGATTTCAAGTATGTCGAACCCGCAATTGCGGTCGACGATGTAGACCAGGCCGCGGGCGTCGACTTCGACGTCGTTGGTCTGCGGAGTCGCGTAGCCGCCGCACGGCTCCGGAATGAACCACGCGACCTCCTGCGGCGAAACCGGGTCGCGGATGTCGACCACCCGCAGCCCGCCCGAAAACCACGCGCAGTAGACCAGGGTGCCTTCGACGTGCTCCTGGAACTGGTGCGCGCCGAAGCGGCCGCCCCTGCGCGCCCACGGCGTGTCGAGCTCGCTCACCTGGAAGTGCCCGAGCGGCCGGATGCGCGCGAGGTCGCCCACGTCGAGGAGCCACAAGCCGGCGGGAATCCGGCCGGGGCGCCGCCCGTGCGCCTCGTCCATCGCGATCGCGACCTCTCGCCCGGCGACCGGATGCGGCACGCGCAGCACGGTGTGAGTGGGATCCTCGATCGGCGGGTGGTAGTTGTACGCGCCGACCGTGCGCGGGCGCGTGATGTCGGCAATGTCGATGACGCGCAGCCCGGCGTTGAAGCAGCCGGCCCACAGCTCGTCGCCGCAGCGCATCGCGTGATGCAGGTGCCAGATCTCGGAAGGACCTTCCGGCGTCTCGCCGCCGGCGATGTGCTGGCCGGGCAGCCACCAGCGCGAGACTTCGCGGGGCTGCGCGGGGTCCTTCACGTCGTAGTTGACGAGGATGTTGCCGGCGTAGCCCTCCATGCCGGTGGAGATGTAGGCATAGCGCTCGTCGACGTCGAAGCGGTGCACGCCCACTCCGCCGGTCTTCGCATGCGCAATGAGCCGCGGCTTCGCGCTATCGGAAATGTCCCACACCCTGAACCCGGCGCGCGGAAAGCCGGTGCGGCTCCACTCCTCGAGCTGGGGCAGCTCCGATTCCTTGACCTTGAGCTTGTCGGCGATCTCGGCCGCGGTCGGCGCGCGCCCGAGCGATTTCTGCAATTCCGCGCGCGTGGCCGCGAAGCGTGATGCCTTGGCCGCGAACCGCCGGCCCGGGCGCTCCAGGTTCGTGTACATGACATCGCCCACGACGCGCACTTTATGGCTGTGCTCGTGCGGATGATCGAGCGAGATGCCGGCGGCGACGCGCGGGCGCTTCGGGTCCGACACGTCGACGATCGTGGTGCCGTGCGGAGCTTCCATGTGCCCGAGGAACGCGTAATGCCCCTGCACGACGACCTGCCCGCTTCCCGGCAGATCGAGATGACCGAGCCGCTTCACGCGATGGGCGAGCGGAGACGAAGTCGTGGCGGGGGTATCCATGCGCGTTCGAGCCGGACGTCAGGTTGAAGGTGGCGGGACCGTGATTGCGCGATTCTAACGCCAACGGCGCGCGTGACCGGCTCGCCCGGCCGGGAATACCGCCGGAGCGCGATTACGGCAGGTGGGACTGGAAACCGGCCGCTGTCGCCGCGCGCTCAGGTGCCGCGGCAGGAGCTCGGAAGGTATTTCTTGTCAACGGTCGTGCCGGCTCCACCGCACAGCCAGCCGAAAAGGCCGGCGCCCATGTCGGTGACCGTGTCGGCGAAGACCGTCGGCGACGCCAGCGGTATCATCGTCAGGACTTTCGTATCGACGTTGGCGTTCATGTTCCCAACGATGACGCTTACCTTGCCGTTGGCGTCGGTCGTAAGCGACGCCACGTACTTGGTGGTGACCCCCTCGCATCCCCAGTTGCCCGCCCCCGGCGGCGTGCCGCCGGACTGGTAGAGCTCGGTGATCGAAGTGCGGCACCCCGCCATCGCCAGTATCACTTCCGACATCTTCGAGCGGATTGTGTAATCCTGGTACGCGGGGAGCGCGGTGGCTGCGAGTATGCCGATAATCGCGACCGTGATCATCAGCTCAATCAGGGTAAAGCCCGTCGAATTTCGCTTCATCGTTGACATCCTTGTGCTTCCCCCTCGGCCTGCAATTTTTGTGCCTCGGGCGGGCTTATTCTGGCCGGTAATTTTGCACTCAATGGCGCCCGCGTATATAAGGAAAAAATACCTCAGTCCGACGGTGCCGCACCGTCCTGCAGCGGACCTATTTCCTCTTCTGCCACGCTGCGGCAGAAAGCGCCGTAGACGGGCGAACACCTGGCGACGTGAATTCGGACTCGCGATCCACGAGTCGCCGGATCACGCTAGCCGGCCGCGCGCACGAACCGCGGCACGAGTTTCAGAGGCCTCCCTGATGGCGACCGAAGCCATGCATTGATATTCATGGATACCAACGAGACGCGACTGACAGGATAATGGTGACGGAAACCCGGGCGGTACTCAATAGCAGGAAGGGGAACCCGTTGTTTCCCGCGACGGGCGCACTCTGGACGTGCCGCAGATGAACGATGACGCTACCGGACGAGTGCGCGCGGCGGTGGACGCCGTCTACCGGTCGGAGTCGCGCCGCGTCTTCGCCACGCTCGTCCGCCTGCTGGGCGATTTCGACCTCGCCGAGGAGGCGCTGCACGAGGCCTTCCGCGCGGCGCTCGAGCAGTGGCCGCGCGAGGGCGTGCCGGCAAATCCGCGCGCCTGGCTCGTGTCGGCGGGCCGCTTCAAGGCGATCGACGGAATACGCCGGAACGCGCGCTTCGCTCCGCTCGACGAGGACGCCGAGAACATCGCAGGTGCCGACGACCCCGCGTCCTGGGCAGCCGACGAGATCGAGGACGACCGGCTGCGGCTGATCTTCACCTGCTGCCATCCGGCGCTGCAGCCGGACGCCCAGGTGGCGTTGACGCTGCGCGAGGTGTGCGGGCTCACCACGGAGGAAATCGCGCACGCCTTCCTGACCGCGCCGCCCACCCTGGCGCAGCGCATCGTGCGCGCCAAGAGCAAGATCCGCGACGCGAAGATTCCCTATCAGGTGCCCTCGCAGCCGGAACTGCCGGAGCGGCTGGACAGCGTGCTGCGCGTGATCTACCTGGTGTTCAACGAGGGCTACGCCGCATCCGCGGGCGCGACGCTCACCCGGCACGACCTGTCGGGCGAGGCGATACGCCTGGCGCGGCTGCTCGTCGAGCTCATGCCGGAGCCCGAGGCGATCGGGCTCCTCGCGCTCATGTTGCTGCATGAGTCGCGCCGCGCGGCGCGCTCCTCGGCGACCGGCGACCTGGTTCTGCTGGAGGACCAGGATCGCTCGCTCTGGGACCGGAACCTGATCGAGGAGGGCACGGCGCTGGTGGAGCGGGCGCTCGCATCCCGCCGGTTCGGCCCCTACACGCTCCAGGCAGCGATCTCGGCGGTGCACGCCGGGGCGCCGACCGCCGCCGCGACGGACTGGGCGCAGATCGTCGGGCTCTACGACGTGCTTGCGCGCGCGGAGCCCTCGCCCGTAGTGGAGTTGAACCGCGCCGTGGCGGTGGCGATGCGCGACGGGCCGGCAGCCGGGCTCGCGCTGATCGACGCCATCCTCGCGCGCGGGGAGCTCGCGGACTATCGCCTCGCGCACGCGGCGCGGGCGGACCTGTGTCGTCGGCTGGGACGGACAGCGGAGGCGAGGACGTCCTACGAGCGAGCGCTCGTCCTCACGCGCCAGGAGCCGGAGCGGCGGTTCCTCGAGCGGCGGCTGGCCGAGCTCGGCAGGTGAATTCGTGCGGCGCCGCGTGCCGAAACGTCAACGCGTGCGCTTGGGGCGGCGCACGGCGCGCACTTTTCCGCTCGGGCCGCCGCCCGCGTAGAACAGGTCCGCGCCATCGGACTCGAGGCCCGACACGAAGACCCCTTCGGGCATGGTGAGCCGGTCCAGGACCTTGCCGCTCCTGGGGTCGATGCGGCGGATGTCGCTCTCGTCGCCTTCCCATGTGCCATGCCAGAGCTCGCCGTCGACCCAGGTCACACCGGTGACGAAGCGGTTCGACTCGATCGTGCGCAGGATCGCGCCCGTCCGGGGATCGATCTGGTGGATCTTCCGGTCGCGGTACTGCCCGACCCAGAGCGTGCCCTCGGCCCACGTCAGGCCCGAGTTACCGTTGCCGGGCGCCGGGATGGTCGTGATGACCGTTCCCGTCGCGGGGTCGACTTTCTGAATGCGATCGCCGGCGATCTGATAGAAGTAGCGCCCGTCGAACGCGGTGCCGGCGTCGGATGCGATTTCGATGGCGCGCACGTCCCGGCCGCTCGACGGATCGAACGCGCGCAGCGCTTTGCCCGCAGCGAACCAGACGTGGGTGCCGTCGAACGTCACGCCACCTACCTTGGGCGCATCCGGAAACGGGCCGTATTCGCGGACGATCTCGGCTGCCTGGGCGCCGGACCTTGCACTGCTTTTCGATCGTTTCATGCGTTGCTCCTTTCCTCGTGTTGCGATCAGCCTAGCCGATGCCGGGCGGAGCGGGGAGTAACAAGGTCGTCGCGAATCCTGCGACCGGCGCGGCGAGCCAGCGGCGCGCGCGGGCGCGGCCGAGCGTGCGCACCTTGCCGGAGGACTCGAGGGCGCCGAGCGAGCGCTGCACCGTGCGCTGGCTCGAGCCCAACGCCAGGGCGAGCGCGGACGTGGACCACGCTTCGCC
>Ga0210102_1000491_pt1 | contig 10130 bp, 16 predicted proteins | sample RushOxbow_ThreeS_4_FD_185563 | JGI IMG/M metagenome (GOLD analysis project Ga0210102, IMG submission 185563) | Wetland microbial communities from San Francisco Bay, California, USA, that impact long-term carbon sequestration -... | ecosystem: Environmental > Aquatic > Marine > Wetlands ...
GTCCAACATCCGCACCCACCACGTGCCCGCCCGCAGTTTCGGAAATGCCGGTTCATTCAAGAGCCGGCCGGCGGGATCCACCGCGGGGAGCGGCCGCGCGAATTGCACGAGCTCGGCCTCGCCCTCTAGTCCGGCGAGGTGGTAGGGATCCCGCCAAATCTTTACGCGTTGCCCGACGCGCAAGGGTTGGAGCTGCATCTAAGGCCCCTCGCACACGAGAGACGGCCCGACACACGCCATGACACACCTAGCCGCGTCGCCGAAACGAGCCCCGACCCCCCCGCCGAGCTCGAAAGGCCGCCGAGCGGCACGTATGGAGGCCGCGACTATGCTCTCGAGAAAGGCGGCGTCTCGGCAGTCATCGCACAACGGCCACTGCGAGGGGAGGGAGACGTGCGACCATACCAATACCCCGCGGCCGAGGGGTTTCCGGTCGCGCCGGGCATTCTTGGTGCGTTCGGCGGCGTCGGCGTTCTCGCGGGCCATGCGCCGCAAATTGAGCTCGCGAAAAACTCGAGCCTCATTAATCCGGGCGCTCATGAGAGATCGACCTCCCGCCCCTCGACGTCGTGGTGTTCCCGCATCCCATCGCGCACACCGGCGACGAACTCGGCGCCGGCGCCGGTCGTGGTCGGATCGACGCCACCGCGATCGCGTCGGGATCCTGACGGGCCGAGGAGCCGCCGGACCTCCTCCGCGTCACGCCAGAGGCCCGTGCCAAGGACGTCGAGATCGCCGAAGCCGTTAGCCTCTATGACGCGCTCGAGGAAGGCGCGCACTTGGTCGAGGTGGTCGGTCGGGTGGTACTCGAGGCGCCCGCCCTCCAAGAGTACGCGGAGCGTGGTATAGCGGCGGTGCTGGGCGCCGGCCTCCGCGGCCAGCCCGCGGACCGACCGATGTAACGCCTTGAGGTCGGCGACGTCGCGCCAGGGATCCCGCCACCAACTAAGGCGCTCTTTCATCGACATGACGTAGCCGCGGACGATCTCTAGGTGCTCGGTCACCGGGTGGGCGCCGAGAAGATCGTTGGGGGTGGGGAGCGTCTCGAGCGCACCGGCGAGGCGCTCGACGCTTTCAGCCGCGAGACGTAGCGCCTCCACTTGCCGATCGAGCTCGGCGGGGAGGTCGGGGCTCGTTAACTGCGGATCATTGGGCATAGTGGTTCCCTCCTTGGCAGAGAAGAAGGCGCGCGCCGACACACGAGCGGCCGGCGCGCGGTCCTACATCATGGCGCCGGGGGCGCCGGGGGCGCTCCACCCGTCGGCGCCGCGCCGACCTGGAGGCCGACAGCCTCGGCCAGCTCGACTACCGCTTGGCGGATCTGCACGACGTCCGCACCCGACGGGTTCACATCGGCGACGGCGCGCGCATCGGGAATCAGAAAGCGGACCGTTGCGGCCACTGTCGACGCGACCGCCGCGCTTCTCTCGGGATAGCGGACGTCGTTCGGATGGAGCTGCTCGGCCTGCTCGGGCACTACGGGACCGGTCATAGGGTACTCCCCCTCGAGGTGAGCCAGGATCGGCGGGTACAGGGGAAAGAGTGTGGCGGCCTCGGCCGCATGTCTAGGGCCGTCGAGATCTCGCCGCCGGTTTTCAACATCGGCACGTGGATTGCATGTTGACATGCAAGAATTACGCCCCCTCCCCCTATATCCCCCACCCCATACCGCACCCGGAGCGCCGTTAGGAGGTATAGATCTAGCAGTAGGCTACCCGCGGAACGTGGAAAACTTCGCCGATCGGGACCGCTCACGCCTGGCCGGCTCGCTTGTGCGGCCTAGGCGCGCCCGTGTGAAGTTTTCGCCGGCCGAGGTATCGGAGGGCGGCCACAAGCCGCGATCGTCCTCCTCGGGGATCCTCGCGACGTTTTTCCGTCGCCGGGATCCGGTCACGGTCCACCGCGCCGCCCTGTTGGTCAGCCGAGCACCGCGTCGCCGTGTCCTTGGTAGGATCCTAAGCGGGCGGCTTCTACGCTCGGTCGCGGTGGGTCACGCTCCAGCCTGACGGAGCACCAGGCTTGCTTGGCTAAGGGGAGGGCACTAGACTTGCAGGGCCCACCCCAGACTCCTTACAGCGGGAGCAATCTAGGGGCCGGGATCACGAGCACCGGCCAAACGGGCACCTGAGGCCCCGCGCCCCCTCCGGGGGGTGGCGGGGCTCTCCCTTTGCGGGGTGCCACGGTAGTTACTCGATCGAGTACTCACTCGATCCCCGTTCGCTCGATCTGGCGCACTATCGACCGGAACGCGACGACGGCGGCCACCACTAATCCGGCCGCGCCAAGGATAGCGCCGCCGGCGATGGCCGGCGCGAGCTCCCACTCCCGCGCGAGCCGCGCCACTTTGGCGACGTACTCGGCGTTCGTGAAGTTGCCCGCGGCATCGCGGGGCGCATCGGCCGGCCGTTGCTTACTCCAGCCCGCGTTGTACGCCGCCACGGCACGCGCCACGGCCTCGCCGCTCGCCTCGAGCTGGGGATGCGCCGCGACCACCGTGTCGAGGTTCTCGCGGAGGAGGCGCGCGCCGAGCTCGGCCGAGATGTAGGGATCGAACAGCTCGACCGTAGGGCCCGCAAAGCCGAGCCGTCGGGCGGTCGAGGTTAAGAGCTGCATGAGCCCGTAACTCGCGTCATTGATCGCGGGCTCCAGGCGGTAGGCCGACGGATTGAAACCGCTCTCGGCCTCGGCGACGGCATACACGAGCCCCCGCGGGAGGCGGTAGCGTTCCGCCGCCGCCGTCAACACGGGGAGCATGGGCGCCGCGGCCGCGGTGGGCATCGTCAGCTCGGGGTCAGGAAACCGGCGAGCTCAACAATGGTGCAGCGGAAACCGCGTGCGAAATCGAGCGCGCCGCCCCCGTGCCCGGAGAAGTTGGCCCCCGAGGCCGTGAGCACGAGCCACGACGTTTGAGCGCCGGGCCCCGCTACGTTGATCGGGAGGTTCCCGAGCCCGGTGAGGCGCGTCCCTGGCACCTCGACGCCGCCAATCTGCGCCCACACGGCCGGCGGGTCGGTGAAGTTGTAGACGATCTCGGCATAAATTTCGGTCGTCGACGGGATCCCCGTGTCGACGTTCACCACGAAACCGCCGCCCGAGACGAGCCGCGCCAGCACCGTCCAGTTACCGAGCTCGGCCGAGATCTCGTAGCCCGCCTCGGTAGTGTTGATGAGCGGCACAGAGATTTGGGAGACGTTGAAGGCGAACGTATCCAACGCGATCGGGTTGTCCCGGACCATGACTTGCCCGACCGTGTAGCGCACCGGCCGCGCCAACCCCGTCGGATCCTGGGAGGGGCTCGTGCCCATCGGGTGGTCATTGGTGCCCCAGCTATCAAAGGCGCCAAGGTTCGCCCCCGGAGCATAGAGACGGTACAGGATCCCGTTTCGCCGCATCGGGAAGACTGCCCCGCTCGTGAAATCCCACACGGACGGCCCCGAGAAATTTCCGCGCCGAGTCATCTGCCGGCGAGGAGCCACGTCGCCCGATATCACCTCGAGCATGTCGAGGAGGTAGATCTCCGGCGCACTGGTAGCGGTCTCGCGTTGTGTCATGCGGCCCGCCTTTCGGCCCCACGCCACGCCACGTCACTGGCGACCGCCCAGCTCCACCCCGAGAAACTTCCGCCGACGGTGTAGAGGGCGCCGTCGGTGTTGATGATCACCAGCTCCACCACGTCGCCGGGCCAGAGGAGCACCCACGTATCGACGTTGCCCGAGACGCGCGCGGCCGGGCCCGGAAAGAGCCGCCATTGCCCCCAGCCTGGCACCGGCGCCCCGTTCACCCGAAGGGAGAACGTCACGTCGGTGACGGCCGTCATACTGTCCACGCCGCCCCCCAGCGCGCGCACGATCCCGTAGGAGGAGCTCGGGTTGTCGTAGCGGAGCAGGGTAACGGCACTCCCGGCGCCGGCGAGGTTCGCAAACCCGTTGCGTTGAAACTCGATCGCGCCGGGAATCGGGAACTCCTCAGGCAAGTAGCGCCGGAGCGTGACCGACGTGGGCGGCCCGATCGTGCCGCCAGGGTATTCGAGCTGAAGGCTCTCGACCTCGGTCAAGCGGCGCGTGCCCTCCATCTTGGCCCGCACATCGAGCGGGTAACCCCGCTCGATGGCAAAGCCGCCAGGCCCGCGGTTCAGGATCGGATCATACAGGACGAGCCCCGGCACGTCAGCCTCCGCGGATGATGTTAGCCAACGTTTGGAGCGCCGACTCGGCGGTCGCCGTCTCACGGGCTACCATCTCCCGATCGGGCGGACGATCACCGAACAGCTTCACGCCGTGGAACTGGAGGCGGACGTTGCGATTGTTGGCGGGGTCGAGGCTCGCGAGCACCGAGGTGAGCGTGGTGCCTCGGTTCACCAGGTAGGGCACCCCCCACACGAACGGGAGGGCCCCGCCGGAGATCGCGGCGTTAGAGACGCCGGCGACGTTGTGAAGGTGCATCGGCCCGGTTTGAAATCCCCGCGTCGCGCCGGCCTCGAAGATCTGCAAGAGCGCGGGATAGAAGGGGACGAGCGTGAGGTTGTCGGTCGTGGTGACCGTGCCCGAGATCCCGGTAAAAAGGAAGTCACTCTCGGCCGGGATCTGCGTGTCGACCTGGACGGTCGCGCCGGCCGCGAGCGGAAGAAAGTTGACGGGGATCTCGAAGGGGAGCGCGAGTTGCGCCCAAATCCCTCGCGGCAGCAGCGCCCACGACGTCGGGACGGCTAGTTGACTCGGGACCATACTAGACGGTCCTCCAGGTAAAACGTGGAGGGTGGTGGCCGGTAGAGGCGCCGGCGGAGCTCACCCGCGGGCTCTGCCCTCGCGGGGGCCCTACCGATGCGTGCCGGCCACCGCCCCAAGGGCGGCCGCGGCGGCCTAGAGCACGCGCCGGTAGAGAGCGCCGTACTTCTCGATCGCGATGGGCGTGTCGGCCGAGATCGTGATGAGCGGCAGCGCCCACCGGATGAAGCCGACGAAATCCGTTTGCGGCGGAATCGCGACCATACCATTGATCGCGAGGCCCGCGAGGCCCGGTATCCCGTTGTGCCCGAGCTGGATTTCCTCGGGCTGGGACGCCGCCACGTTGGAGCTGTTGAGTTGGAGTAGGCCGGTCGCGCCTCCGATCGCCGGCATGGTGCGGATGTGGAACCGCATGTACTCCTTGCTCGAGATAGAGAACGTGTAGAGGCCGCCCCCCTGGAGCTTGATCAGCCGCTCGATGTTGTTCAGGACGCCGGCCACACCAGTCGCGGCGGCACCCCCGGCGCCGAGCGTCGACGTCGGCACGCCGAGGACGGTGCAGAACGCCCGCTGCACGTGGAAGAACTGCGGGGCCGGGAGCTGGCCGTTGCTGACGTTCTGCGCTTGCGCGTTCGCCGGCGCGCCCGTGAAGAACTCCAGCTCGGTCGCCCCCGCGGCGGGGTACGTGCGCGTCGAGAACAACACCGCCGGGATCACCTCGGGTTGCTTGGCCTGCTCGGGGTTCACGATGGCCATGAGCTCGTCGTAAGAGAGCGGGCGCGGATTGAAGCCGAGAATCATTGCTCTTTCCCTCAATGGTGGTCCCCAGCACCACGGCGACTACAGCGGGAGCGCGGTCGTTCGGTTCCTGCACCTACTCAGGTTTGGAGGTACGTACCCATCCCGCCGCGGCGGAGATAGGTGCCCATCGCGCCCGGCGCCAGGCGCATACGGTCCGCGGGGCCGCCGCCGGCGACGTACCCATACGTCCCGACCGCGAGGGTGTGCCCGGCCAGGACGTCGCAATGGTCCCCGAGGAGCTCGGAGCCCGGCACGCCGAACCGCTTAGCCAGCGACTCCGCGACATCCAGGAGACCGCCGGCCACCACGAGCTCGCCCCACCCCGCGAGGCCGCGGCCGCCGAACCGATCGACGCCGAACGCGACCACCCCGAGGGCCGCGAGGCTCGCCGCCGTGGCCACGGCCGTTTTGCCCGCGGTCTCCGTGGTGAGCTTGAACAGCATCGGCGTTCCGCGGGTCACCAGCTTCCCGCCGAGGATCGGCAGCACTTTGAATGCGCCCCCGGTGTAGAGTCCCACCACTTCCGAGATCATGTCACCCCCACGGCGGCCGCTCGGTGACCGGGATCCCCTCGCTACGGTGCGGCCGCTTTTGAACCGCGAGAGGTCGGCGCCCCGGGGGATCTTCCCCCCGTAGTATTTCCGGGCCGCCTTGAACGCTTCCTGTTGCTCGAGCTGCGCCGGGGTCGGCCGCGAGCGCCGGCGTGCCTTCTTTTGCCTCTTGGTGGCCACTCTGGCCCTCCTTGGGGTTGGGGTGAGAACGCTACGCCGTGCGCGGCGCCGGAGCGTGACGCCTGGCGGACCACACGAGAAGACCTACCGCGCCGAGCCCCAGCACGAGCCCGGTAGTCCCCCCGAAGTACTTCCCGAAGTTATCAAAGAAACCGCCCGGCGGTTTCGTCCCGCCCCCGCCGGGAAGCACCGCCACCGGCAACAATCCCTTTTCGACGTCGCGGAGGAGCGCCTCATTGTAGGCGAGAGATTTATAGACCAGGAACATGCCGGCGCCGACCGCCAGCACCACCGCCACCAGCACCACCGGGACCACGGGCACCACGCCGAGCATGTTGGCCTGCTGGCCGTGGAGGAGCCCCACCGACCGGAGCCAGCTCTTCACCTGCTCCAGCTTGCCCGTAATGACGGTGTAATTGTGCAGGGCATCGCCGGCGCTCACGATCACATCCGCCGCCCGGGCCGCCGCCTTTGCGTCGCCCTGCACGCGGGCCGCCGCCTGGACCTGGCCGGCGCGCATGATGAGCTGCTCGAGGCGGCGCGGCACGTTCGCCCAATCGGCCAACTTGGAGCGGATGTAGTCCAGCGCGTCGAGCACCGTGGTAAACGGATTCACGCGCGCCTCCGCGCCGCCGGCCGAAAGAGAATAGCGAGGGTGAGCACCCCACCCACGCCGAGCACGGGCCAGAGCCACCAGGGCGCCGCCCCACTCGGCGCCGGCGCCGGGAGGAGCACGGGTTGTCCGGTGTCGAGCGGCGCAAAGGTGCCCCCCCCGCTCTTGAGAACCGGCATCGCCGCGTCGATCGGCTTGTACGTCGGCGCGGCCGGCGCCGGCCCGAGCCCCCCCTCGGGGGTGGCATACTCGGTAATGATCGTGCCCTTGGGCGCCAACATCGTCCCGCCCGGTGCGGGGGCCGGCGCTGTCTTGGTTGTGTCAGGCGACGTGGGGAGGGGCGTCGCGCCCTTGAGCGCGTTAGCCACCTGCTGCAACACTTCATTAAGGGTCGTCATCATCGCCCCCCCTCACCGTGGACCGAACAGGCGCGGCAACAGAAACGCAGCACCCACGCCGAGAGCGAGCGGGAGCACCCAGCTCGGGAGTCCAGCCCCACCCCCACCGTAGGGCATCGCCGTAGTGGGCACACCGGGCGCACCCGCCGGCGCCGCCGCTCCGCTCGCGCGGTCCTGGGCCAGCATGGCCAGGTAGCGTTGCGCCCCGACCACCTCCGCGGGGTTCCCGTAGTTGGCCGGGCTCGCTTCCCACCGCAACCGCTGCTCGGCCGTCATCCCGCTTTCGACAATGGTGGTCGTGTCGCCCGCCTTGGCGAGCTGGTAGTAGCGGGCTTGGTCCGCGGCGTCCTTGGCCAGTACCTCGGGGCTCCTTCCCCCCGAGCTCGCGCCGCCGCCGCCGGGGCTGATGAGCCCGGTAGCGATGTCGACGGCCTGCCCGACGCCGGGGATCGCCTTCACCACACCGCCGATGATCTTGCCAATGTTGAGCCCGAGGAGGTTCGCCTCCCCGAGCCCATATTGGTGCGGCACCATGAGCTCGTAAAATCCCGCGTCAACGGTGCCGTCTCCGTAGAGCATAGCTACACCTCCAGGGTGAGCGCGCGGCGGATCGTCCGCGCGTTGCGGGGAGGCTTGGTCGTGTCGAGCTCGCGCCACTCGGCGCCGTCCCATGCCTCGGTAAACACATGCTGGTAGGGGCCCTCGGGGTCAAAGGCGACGGCCACGAGCCGCGAGCGGATCCCTACCGCGTTTAACAATGCCGCCGCGAGCATAGCCACGTCATCACAATCGGCGCCGACGCGGCGGTGGTCGTCGATCTCCCGGAGCAACACCGCCGGCCCCGCGAGGTACTCCACGCCGACGGGATCCGGGAGCCACCGCGTGACGCCCTCCACATAGTCCCGGATCCGCCGGACCTGCCCCCGAGGGTCAAAGCGGCTCGCCGGCGAGATGATGCGCCGCGCGAGAAAGACCAGCTCGGGATCCAACACCGCCGCGCGCGCCATCCCCGCCATTTGCCGGAGCGTCGCGCGGATCCCCGCCTCTCCTGGAGGGCGATAGGTTACCGAGGTCGTCCTCATTGTACCCGTGCGGCCTCGGGTTGGGCGTGTAGGGCTACGTGCCGGCACTCGTTGGTACGCCTGCACGCCTTACAGCTCACGGCACGAAGCTCCTCCGTGTATCGCTTTGCTGTTCGATCGACCACGAGGGCCCCGTTCCCCTGGATCAGGAGGCCGCACGCGGTCCACCGCGGAGAAGGCACGAGCACCGAGGCGCGAGCGTAGTGGACAAGGTGCTCCGGGGCTCTCACGCCTCACCTCCACCCCGCGCGCGCCGGCGCCGTGGAGCCCGTACGGGCTCGGGCGCCGGCGACCACTCGACCAGACCGCGGAGCGCGAACAGGAACGGCCCCACCCACGCGCGCCGCTGATAGAGCGACGGCACCGCGGAGATGATGTTGCCGGGGAAGTGCTCGGCGTCCTCGGTAAACAGCGGGGCGAGCACTTGCACATCCTCCGGCGAGAGCTGGCCGGCGATACGTTGCGCCTGGAGCTCGACCGGAGCGTTACGGTCCGCGAGCTCGCACACCTCGCGGATGAGGTCGGCGATCGCGGCGGGCAATGGTGTCCCTCCTCCTCCCGCCGGCGGGGATCCGGGCGCCGCCCCCGCCGCCGGCGCGGCGGGTTGGCGGGTGGTAACGATGCGCTCCACGATCCGCTCGGCACGGTCGAGGAGGTGGATCCAATAGGGCGCCTCGGGCCCTGGCGCCCCCGTGGCCGTCGCCTCCGCCGCTGGGGGAGGGGTGAGAGGGGGCGGCGGCGGTCCGAGCTCCTTGGCGATCGCAAGGAGGTTTCGGAGCTGGTCGAGGGGATCCGGGGTTGGCGCCGGCGCCGCGAGCTTGGCGAGCTGGCCGAGCGTTTGGGTGAGGAGCTCGCCTTGGACCTTCACCAGTGCCGCGAGCTGGTCGACTGCGTTGTCGGTCGTCATGGCGCCACCCCCCGGAGCTCGCGCGCCATCGTGTCGAGGTCACGGGCCCGCTGCTCGATCGCGGCACACACAGAGGTCACGGACCACGGCCCTACCCAACTCGACGGCTGGCCATCGAGCCAGTTAACGCGGTAGGCGACGCGCGGCGGGAGCTGGGCGGCCGCCGTGTCGAGATGCCGCCGGCAGTAGTGCCCCACCGGGCGCCATTGCGCGATCCGTTGCGACGTCGGCCCCGCACGACCGGCCTGGAGCTCATAGCGGACCAACTCGGCCACGGCATGGCGCCAGCAGCGGCCGGAGGAGCACCGCGGGGCGCCACCCGCGGGCACGATCTCGGGGAACGGGTGGAAGTGCCGGAGGATCCGCCGCGCCGCGCGCGGGTAGAGGATCGACCACCACAACAGAAAGAACACCGCGCCGGCGAGGAGGCCGGCGATCCGCAACGGCAGAGGTATTGGATCCACGGTCAGAACTCCTTGGTACAGGTTATATGCACCCGTCGGTCCTCGACGGTGTAGAACGGTCCCCACCCGATTTCCTCCCCGCACATATGGCACCGCGCGGTGAACGCCTCAACGGCGCCGATGCCGCTCGGTCCCTTGAGCTTCTCGACTACCTCGCTCGTCCCGTCGGGGTTGATGGCCAGCATGAGGGGGCACGTCATCCCGCGGGCCTGGAGGCGCCGATCCGCTTCCTTTCTCGAGAGCATAGTCGCGGCCTCCATTTAGACGAGCTCGGGCAGCACAAGGCGCAAGATGGGACCGGCCGCCTGGCCGTCCAACATCCGCACCCACCACGTGCCCGCCCGCAGTTTCGGAAATGCCGGTTCATTCAAGAGCCGGCCGGCGGGATCCACCGCGGGGAGCGGCCGCGC
>Ga0210102_1000492_pt1 | contig 10116 bp, 10 predicted proteins | sample RushOxbow_ThreeS_4_FD_185563 | JGI IMG/M metagenome (GOLD analysis project Ga0210102, IMG submission 185563) | Wetland microbial communities from San Francisco Bay, California, USA, that impact long-term carbon sequestration -... | ecosystem: Environmental > Aquatic > Marine > Wetlands ...
CCTCCAGAACGCTTCGAGGGCGAACTTCAACTCCCGCTTCGCGCCGATGCGGGGAAAGCCGAGTATGTGCGCGATGGCCATGGCGTAACCGCTCCGATGGATTCCAGAAGGGCATCCAGCATGCCGCAGGGGAAGCTATGAATCCAATGATAGTTTTGCGATAGAATATGAGCCGCATTCATATATTGCCCCTTGCCCGTGATCGAGATCCGCCATCTCCGTTCCCTCGTCGCCCTCGCCGAGGCCGGCACGGTGTCCGCCGCGGCCCGGCGCGTGCACCTCACGCAATCGGCGCTCTCGCACCAGCTGCGCGCGCTCGAGGCGTTGAGCGGCGTGCCGGTGGTGAAGCGCAAGGGCCAGGGCGTCGCGCTGACCGAGGCCGGGCAGCGGCTCCTTGCGCTCGCGCGCTCGGTGCTTGGAGAGGTGCGCGAGGCGGAGCGCGACCTTGCGCGGCTCGCCGAGCGGCCCTCCGGGACGCTGCGCATCGTCCTCGAATGCCACACGTGCTTCGACTGGCTGACTCCGGTCATGGACGCCTTTCGCCGCGACTGGCCGGACGTCGAGCTCGACCTCGTGTCCGGCTTCCATCCCGATCCGCTCGATCTGCTCGACGCGGACCGCGCCGACCTCGTCATCGGCTCGCATCCCGGGCGCCGCCGCGGCATCGTGCACCGCCCGCTCTTTCGCTTCGAGATCCTGGCGGTGCTTCCGATCGATCATCCGCTGCGGGCAAAGCGCACCCTCGAGGCGCAGGACTTCCGCGGCCAGACGCTCATCACCTACCCGGTGCCGGAGGACCGCATCGACCTCATCCGCCAGGTGCTGAAGCCCGCGCGTATCCGCCCCGTTCGACGCACGGCGGAGCTCACCGTCGCGATCCTGCAGCTCGTGGCAAGCCGCCGCGGCATTGCCGCCCTTCCGGGCTGGGGCATCAAGAATTACACCGACTACGAGTTCGTCATCTCGCGGCGCATCGGCAAGGGCGGGCTGTGGAGCGATCTTTACGCGACCATGACGAAGGAGACGGCATCACGCCCCTACGCCGCGAATTTCATCGAGATCGTGAAAACGCGGTGCTTCGAGACGCTCGGGGGACTGAAGCCGCTCGAAGGGTGATCCTTGAAGTACATCGCTCATCTCGACATGGACGCGTTCTACGCGTCGGTGGAGCTTCTGCGCTATCCGCATCTTCGCGGCAAGCCGCTGGTCATCGGCGGTCGGCGGCGCGCGGCAGCCGAAGGAAACGAATTCCCCGCGCTTCGCGAATATGCGGGCCGGGGCGTCATCACGACCGCGACCTACGAAGCGCGCCGGTTCGGCGTGAATTCCGGCATGGGTCTCATGAAGGCGGCGAAGCTTGCCCCCGATGCGCTGCTGCTGCCGGCGGATTTTGACGAGTACCGGCGCTACTCGCGGATGTTCAAGGACGCCGTGCGCGCGGTGGCGCCGCAGATCGAGGACCGCGGCATTGACGAGATCTACATCGACCTCACGGACCTCGTGATATCCGGCGCGGCCGAGGGCCCGCCCGATCCGTGGGCCCGCGCGCGCAACGTGGCGAGGGACATACAGCGCGCGGTGCGTGAGGTGACCGGACTTACATGCTCGATCGGCGTCACCCCGAACAAGCTGCTCTCGAAGATTGCATCCGAGCTCGACAAGCCGGGCGGGCTCACGGTCATCACCGGGCAGGACATCCCGGCGCGCATCTGGCCGCTGCCGGTGCGCAAGGTAAACGGCATCGGCCCCAAGGCGAACGCGCGCCTGGAAAGCCTTGGCATCAGCACCATCGGTGAGCTCGCCAAGGCCGATCGCGCGCTCCTCATCGAGCGCTTCGGGGCGAGTTTCGGCACCTGGATGCACGAGGCCGCGCACGGGCGCGACGAGCGCGCGGTGGTCACCTACAGCGAGCCCAAGTCCATCAGCCGCGAGACGACGTTCGCCGAGGACCTGCACGCTGTGCGGGACCGCGAGCGACTCTCACGCATCTTCACCGAGCTCTGCGTCAAATTGGCCGGCGATCTCGCGAGGAAGGGCTACGCGGGCAGGACCATCGGTCTCAAGCTGCGCTACGACAACTTCACGACGGTCACGCGCGACCTGACGCTCGATCACCCGACGGCAGACGCAGCGGAGATCCGTCGCGCGGCGGGCGAATGCCTGAAACGCGTGCCGCTCGACCGCCGCATCCGCTTGCTGGGCGTTCGCGTCGGCTCGCTCAGCAAAGTGGAGGCGCCGGCGTCCTCGCGGGCGTGATCGCCTGCCGCCCCGACGGCCATGTTGTTCGACTAGGGCCTGGCTGGCGGCGGGCCCGCGCCGCCAAAGAATTCCCCCATCAGAAATTCCTCGAGCGCCCTATTGTCCTTCACGCGAGCGGACAGCGTTCGGTAGCCCAGGACCTGCGAGTCCCAGAGAAAATCCTCCTGCACCCCTTCCCGAATGATCGCGATCATCCGGCGCACCACGGCGATGCGGATGTCGCTGTTGTCGCCTCTACGCACTTCGACGAGCTGCTTGGTCGTGCGGCGGATATCCTTGTTCCAGCCGATGAAGGTGAATTCGGCGTAGTCGTAGCCCAGGAGTTGGATCTGGAACAGGCCGCCGCTGCGGTCCGGATCATAGCCGAAGCTCAGTCGCTCCTGCGACCCGAGGTTCTGCGCAACATTGCGGCTGGCGCGCGTATTTTCATCCTCGACCGGTATGCTCGCTGGCCGATCCGGGGGCGCCGCCGGGCCGAAGGCGGCGCGCGCGCGGCGCCTGGCTTCGACATACGATGCGAGATCGTCGAATTCCGGGCGGGGCCTGGGCGCGGCGAGCGCCGGTGGGGCCGGCGGTTCCGCAGCAGGCGGCGGGACCTTGGGTGCCTGTCGCTTGAGGGCGATGACCGGGGGAGCGGGCGGCGGGGTCGGCGCTTCGATCGGCGGGCGCGGTTTCGCCCGCGGCGCAGGCGGCGGGGCCGGCGGCGGGGCGGGTGGGATGATTCGGGGCGGGGCCAGATTCACCACCAATGGCGGGACGAGGGCGCGCCGTTCGAGCTCATCCGGCGACGGGAAACGTATCTCGGGCAGCCATTTGCTGAGGATGGCGGCGTGCACGAGGGCGGACAGCGCGATCGCCACCCAGATCGTAGGCTCCATCGCTGCGTGGCGCCTGGTGTGAAAACCATCGAGCCAGGTGGTCATCTGGAGAAACCGCGTCGGAGGCCGATCTGGTGGGAAATAGGCATTGAACCGCGAAGTCGCCGGGATAAGTAGCGAAGGGATAAAAGCGCGCGGACTATGCAATCGAGCGCCGTCCGGTGCTCCCGGCGGATAGCGATTCTATCGCGGTCCGATTGCCGACATCGACCGGGACGGGTATTCTGGCGCCTCGCCGTAACACGACGGAAGGAGACCCCGAATGGAAATCAAGATAGGCGCCGCCGCTCCGGATTTCTCGCTGCCCGCGCACAACAGCGATCAGAAGGTTGCGCTCTCCACGTTCAAGGGCCGACCGACCGTGGTCGCCTTCATGCCTTTTGCCTTTACCGGAGGGTGAACGAACCAGGTCAACGGGTTCCGTGCGAACTACGACGAATTCAGAAAGTTGAACTGCGAAATTCTCCAGATCAGCGCCGATCCGGTCCCGAGCCTGAAGGGCTGGGCGGAGAAGCTGGGCGGCGTTCCTTTCCCGCTGCTCTCCGACTACTGGCCGCACGGCGCGATCGGGAAGGCCTACGGCATCTTCAACGAGGAGCGCGGGATGGACAAGCGCGCGGCCTATGTCCTCGATGCGAAGGGCATCGTGCGCTACGCGAAAGTCTACGAGCAGGGCACCATTCCCGAGAGCAAGGAGTTGCTGGAGCAGCTGCGCAAGCTCTGAACCGCGCGCCGCAAACGCTCGGGCCGGTCGGCGGACCCTTTCGGGGCCGCAGCCGGCCCGGTTCTTTTGGTAAGCCGCTCTAAATTTATGACATGCGGATGTCCGCGATCCGCCTGCGGCGGCTTCCGTGCTCAAACAAGATGTGGAATCGGCCCTGAATCGCGTGGAATTGCTGCGCAGCAAGATTGCGTCGCCCGATCATATTGAATAGCATCAAGGTGGCCCGCGAGAAGAATTATCACAATGCGGAATGCCGGTTTTTTTCCCGTGTTGATGCCTATCCGGAGGACAGATTTTCAAATGAAAACTTCCTACAACATTCTGATACTGGGCGCCTCGTATGGCTCACTGCTCGGCGCCAAGCTCGCCCTTGCGGGGCATTCGGTCAAGCTCGTCTGCCTGCCGGCGGAAGTGGAGGTGATCAACAAGGAAGGGGCGCGCGTGCGCATGCCGATCAAGGGCCGCGAAGGGCTGGTCGAAATCAACACGCAGAAGGCGCCCGGCAAGCTCTCGGCCGACGGGCCCGGAGCGGTCAATCCGGGCGACTATGATCTTGTCGGCCTCGCGATGCAGGAGCCTCAATATCGTTCCGCCGGCGTGCGCGAGCTGCTTGACGCCGTGGCGAAGGCGAAGGTGCCGTGCATGTCGATCATGAACATGCCGCCGCTGACCTACCTGAAGAGGATCCAGGGACTCGACACCAACGCGCTGAGAGGGTGCTACACCGATCCCAGCGTATGGGATCACCTCGATCCGAAGCTGATGACGCTTTGCAGCCCGGACCCCCAGGCGTTCCGCCCGCCCGAGGAGAAGGTGAACGTGCTGCAGGTCAGGCTGCCGACCAATTTCAAGGCGGCGCGTTTCGAATCGGACGCCCACACGGCGATCCTGCGCAAGCTCGAATCGGACATCGAGGCGATCCGCTTCGATGCCGGCGGCGCGAAGATCGAGCTGCCCGTAAAGCTCAAGGTGCACGACTCCATTTTCGTGCCGCTCGCGAAATGGCCCATGCTGATTTCTGGAAACTACCGCTGTGTCACGAAAGACGGGCCGCGATCGATCAAGGACGCGGTGCACACCGACGCCGCTGCCTCGCGGGCGGTATACGACTGGACGGTCAAGGTGTGCGTAGCGCTGGGCGCCGATGAGAAAGACCTCGTGCCCTTCGACAAGTACGCCAATGCGGCGCTGTCGCTGGGAAGCCCGTCGTCCGCGGCGCGCGCCCTCTATGCCGGCGCGCCCAACATCGAGCGCGTGGACCGCCTCGTGAAGACGATTGCGGCCCAGAAGAGCATGCAATCGAAGGTGCTCGACGCTACCGTCGCGCTGGTCGATGCGCGGCTGGAGGCGAATCGCAAGGCCGCAGCATGATTCTGCGCGACCCGTGACCGGGCACCGGTCACGGGTCGGCGGTCACTGCATTGAAAGCTCGCGGATCTCCACCTTGCGGAACTTCACGACGCCCCGGCCGTACTGAAGCGCGATCGGCCCGCTCTTGTATTTCTTGTTGGTGAGTTCGACGGTGGTGACGCCGTTCAGAACTACGGTGAGCTTCGGGCCGTCAGCCGTGATCTCGTACGTGTTCCACTTGCCGCCGGCCTTGGGCATGGGGTCCACGTGGGCGAACTTCACGATCGCCCCGGTGCCGAAAGCCGGGTCCGAGCGCTGGTCGAAGATGTTGGCCTCGTAGCATCTCGAGTCGCTGATCGTTCTGCCGTCCAGGCAGCGAAAGAAAATCCCGCTGTTGGCATCGTGGCTGGCCCAGAATTCCACCTTGAGCTGAAAATTGCTGTAGCTCTTCTTGGTTACCACGAAGCCGTTTTCCTTGCCAATCTTGCGGTCGGCCATGACCATTCCGTCCTCGAGCTTCCAGTCGGCGTCGCCGATGAGGTACCACTGGTCAAGGTCCTTGCCGTCGAAGAGCGTGACCCAGTCCCCGCCCGACATCGTGGCACAGCCGGAAACGGTCAGCCCGGCGACCAGCAAGCCTGCAATCATGCGTGATGTGCGTTTCATTGTGACCTCCTCCCGCGATGAAGTTGGTTGAGCCGTGAGTTCTTCGCTGCTGCCAGATGTTATCAATAAATCGGGCCGCCGGGCATAGCCATGGACCCCACGCGAATACCCGTAGCGGTGCGCGCCGCCCTGTGGATGGGCGGCGCGCTGTTCTCCTTCGCGCTCATGGCGATATCGGTGCGCGAGCTCCTGCACACGATGGGAGTCTTCGAAATACTGTTTCTTCGCAGCGCCGTTTCTCTCATCATCCTGCTCGCCATCCTGCCGCGATTCGGGGGTCGCGCGCTGCTCACCCGGCGCTTTCCCCTGCACCTCGTGCGCAACGTGCTGCATTTCGCGGGCCAGTTTGCGTGGGTCTTCGCGATCGGCGCGCTGCCGCTCGCGACGGTATTCGCGATCGAGTTCACGATGCCGGTCTGGACTGCCGTGCTTGCCGCGTTCATCCTGGGCGAGCGCCTGAACCGCGGCCGGCTCGTGATGCTCGCCGCCGGCCTCGCGGGCATCGTCATCATCCTGCGCCCCGGCCTGCAGTACGTGCCGGCGGCGGCGCTCGTGATGCTCGCCGGATCGTTCGCGTATGCCTTGACGATGATCGCGACCAAGCGCCTCGCCGGGCACGATACGGTGTTCGCCGTGCTGTTCTACATGGCGGCGATCCAGCTCCCGCTCGGCCTCGCCTTTGCAATCCCGGGCTGGGTCACCCCGGGCGTCGCGGAGCTGCCGTGGGTCATCGCGGTCGGAGCGACGGGATTGAGCGCCCACATGTGCCTCACTCGCGCCTTCGTAATTGCCGACGCGACACTGGTCGTGCCGTTCGATTTCCTGCGCCTGCCGCTGATCGCGGTCGTCGGCATGCTCTTCTACAACGAGCCACCGGAGCTTGCAGTCTTTCTGGGCGCCGCCGTTATCTTCGCGGGAACGTATTACAGCATCGCCGCGGAAGCCAGGCGCTCGGCTGGTGCGAATCGTGAATCCTGAATCGAGGCCCAAATCGTTGATCTTTTAATTTTTTTTCAAGGTGCGACGGGCAGGAGCGGTGGCGCTGTTTCCTCCGTGGCGGAGTCTGGCGCCATTTCGTGCGATGGCGGGGCTTCCAAGCCGCGCAGGATATGAGTAGATTGTGAACCTCAAGGAGGAGCTCAAATGAGAACCAGAACAGTTGTTGCGCTTTGTGCCGCCGCAGTTTTTATCACCGCCTGCCAGACGACGCCCGAGGAACCGCTGCGGGCCACCGCTCAGCTGAAACCGCTCAAGGGCAGCAAGGTCTTCGGTGAAGTGACCTTCGAGCAGGTGGGCGACAAAGTGCATATGCAAGCGATTGTCCAGGGGCTGAAACCGGGCGGCGAATACGGCTTCCACATCCACGAGGTCGGCGATTGCAGCTCGCCCGACGGAATGAGCGCGAAGGGCCATTTCAATCCGTTCGCCAAGTCGCACGGGTATTTCGGCGATGCCCAGCGCCACGCCGGCGATCTGCCTTCGATCCTTGTCCCGACAGGCGAGAAAAAGCGTCCCAACAAGGCCGGGCGCGCGCAGATCAACGTGACCCTCGACATGATCACGTTGGAGCCGGGACCCGGGAACATCGTTGGCCGCGGCCTCATCGTTCACGCGCAGCCCGACGACTACACGACCCAGCCGACCGGGAATGCCGGCGCGCGAATCGCCTGCGGCGTAATCCGAGCTCAATAAAAAAAACGGGGCTTGGCCCCGTTTTTTTAGTCCCTCATCGCGACGCTCAAGCGGCGGCAGCAGCGCCGCGCACGCTGTCGGAGACGAACTTCGCGAGCCAGCGCTTGCGGAGGATCAGGTTTTCCTGCCACACCGCTTCGATGTTGGCGACGGTTGAGGCCTTGACGGCCGCGTTGGCGAGGAGGGCGTCGCGCCAGGCGGCGAGGCGCGGGAACTTCTCGATGACGCCGACGGGCTTCACGCGATCCATGAAGGTGTAGCGCTGCAGAAACGGCGCGTAGGCCGCGTCCACCAGCGAGAACTTCGCCCCGTTGAAATAGGGGCCGTCGTTGCCGCGCCGGGAGAGCGCGTCATCGAGCTTGCCGAACGGCTTGGCGATGCCAGCCGCGGCTTTGGCGAACGCCTCCTCCGAATTCGAGTATGCGGTGCTCGAGATCGCCTCGGCGAAATCCGGCACGTAATCGGTCCACGCGCGGTTGCGTGCCCGCGCCATCGGGTCCTCGGGATGGAGCCGCGGCGGGACGGTTTCATCCAGGTATTCGGTGATCGCGTTCGACTCGAAGAGCGAGTCTTTTCCGTCCACCACCACCACCGGCACCTTCGAGTGCGGCGAGACGCGCAGGAACCACTCCGGGCGGTTGTCGCGATCGATGTAGCTGATGTCGTACTCGATTCCCTTCGCGCGCAGGACGATCGCGGCGCGCTGTACCCAGGGGCAGGTCTTGAAGCTGCAGAGCAGGAACTTCGACGGCATGACGCCTCCGTTTTTCGTGAATCGTTAATCCATTCGGCCGGGGGCCATAGTCTACCCCTATTCGGCGGTCCGGCCCTCCACAGTGTATGATCGCGTTGAAGACAGCCCGAACAAGGGGACCCCCGCCAGGTGCAGAGGACACGTCGGCGCAGAAGCGAGGAGCATCGGCCGCAGCGGCGCCCGCCGGTCGAGCCGAAGCCCATCATCGCCGTGTCGGAACCGCAGTACACGCCGTTCGAAGACGAGCGATTCCGCGCGCTCGTCCAGAACCTCGCCGACATGATCACCATCCATCGGGAAGACGGCACGACGATATTCGAATCGCCGTCCGCCGCGCGCATCCTCGGCTACGGGCCCGACGGGCTCATCCACCGCAACCCGTTCCAGGCCATCCACCCCCGCGACCGGCCGGCAGTGCAGGCGGGATTCCGAGCCCTTGTTGCGGGTCTCACGATCACCGACCCGATCGAATTCCGCTTCCGCCACGCCGAGGGCCGGTGGATCCATCTCGAGGGCGTCGGCACGAACCTCCTCAAGGAGGCCGGAATCGGCGGCATCGTGCTGACCTCGCGCGACATCACGCAGCGCAAGCTCGCCGAGCAGCGCATCCGTCACGTGGCACACCACGACGCGTTGACCGGCCTGCCGAACCGCTCGCTCTTGCGCGACCGGCTTGCGCAGGCGCTCACGCGCGCACACCAGCGCGGGGAGCTCGTCGCGGTGCTGTTCATCAACCTTGATCGCTTCAAGACCGTCAACGAATCGCTCGGACACAACGAGGGCGACGATCTGCTCCGGAAAGTGAGCGCGCGGCTGCGCGGCTGCCTGCGGGAAACCGACACGCTCGCGCGCTTCGGCGGCGACGAGTTCGTAGCGGTCATCGCGGGCGCGGATGATCTGCCGGTCGCGGTGGCGGTGCAGAAGATCCTGCAGGTTTCCACCGAGCCCTACGATGTGGCGGGCCAGTCGGTCGTCGTCACAGCAAGCGTCGGCGTGGCCCTCCATCCGAGTGACGGACGTGACGCCGACACCCTTCTGCGCAACGCGGATGCGGCGATGTCCGCCGCCAAGGCCGGCGGGCAGGGCAGCTTCCGGTTCTTTACCTCGGACCTCAACGCGCGCGCCCACGAGAGCCTGCAGATCGAAGCCGGGCTGCGCGCGGCAATCCAGGCCCGTTCCTTCCAGCTTGCCTATCAGCCCAAGGTCGATCTCGCGACGCACGCCATACGCGGCGCCGAGGCGCTGCTGCGCTGGACGCACGAGGGGCGCGCCGTGCCGCCGAGCGAGTTCATCCCGATCGCGGAGGAAACGGGCCTCATCGTGCAGATCGGCGAGCTGGTGCTGGAGATGGCGTGCCGGCAATGTGCACTTTGGCGCCGCCAGGGGCTCGAGTTTCCCGTCGCGATCAACCTCTCGCCGCGCCAGTTCCGGCAGCAGGACCTGCCGGCTACGATCGCGCGCATGCTCGAGCAGACGGGCTTGCCTGCGCACTGCCTCGAGCTCGAGATCACCGAGAGCACCTTCATCGATGACCCGGAGCCGGTTGCCGCCGACATCGCGAACCTCCGGCGCCTGGGCGTCGCCATCTCGATCGACGATTTTGGCACCGGCTTCGCGAGCCTGAACTATATCCGGCGCTTCAACTTCGACGTGCTGAAGATCGACCGCAGCTTCATCGAGGGGCTGCCGGGCCAGCCGGGGCACGCGGCCATCGTCGAAGCGGTGATCACGCTGTCGAACAGCCTGGGCATCCAGGTGGTCGCCGAGGGCGTGGAAACGGCCGAGCAGGTTGC
>Ga0210102_1000493_pt1 | contig 10106 bp, 9 predicted proteins | sample RushOxbow_ThreeS_4_FD_185563 | JGI IMG/M metagenome (GOLD analysis project Ga0210102, IMG submission 185563) | Wetland microbial communities from San Francisco Bay, California, USA, that impact long-term carbon sequestration -... | ecosystem: Environmental > Aquatic > Marine > Wetlands ...
AACTATGCCTAAATCAAGTAAATCTCTACCGCTTTCGTATACTGACATATTTATTCTTCCATCAATACACTGAGAAGTCATTCCTAAAAAAATCCCTTTTTCAGAGGCTTTTTTTACATTTTGATACATGATTCTTCCTATATGTCCAAGTCCAGTACCTTCAAAAATTATTGCTTTAAATCCCATATCGATTATTTTTTCTAAAAGATCTGGATCAAATCCTGGATAATATTTCACCAATGCCACTTTAGAATCCAAATTAATTTTAGGTGTGAATTCATTTACTTTGAAATAATTTTCTTTTGAATTACTCTGAATTTTGTTATTTGTAATTATATGGGAAGGAACATCTCCTACTGTTTGAAACGCATTCCTTTTACTTGTATGGTTTTTTCTCACTCTGGTGCCAAAGTGACATGCAATACTTGTATCACTTTCATCATTATGCATTACAACATAAACTCCATTCTTTTTACAACCTACAATAAATTGAGCTGCACCAATGAGATTCAAAGCTGCATCTGAAGAAGCTCTGTCTGAGGATCTCTGAGATCCAACAAGAACAATAGGAATGGGATACCCAGCTAAAGAAAAAGACAGAAATGATGATGTAAAGTGCATCGTGTCTGTCCCATGTGCAATAATGATTCCAGAATAGTTTGAATTTGAATATTCGATTAACTGATTTGCTATTTGTAACCAATGATTAGGTATTATGTTTTCAGAATATTCAGAAAATAGGACTTTGGTATGTATATTGGCAATTTCTGATAGCTCAGGTACTGATGAATTAAGTTCTTCTGCACTTAGAATTGGAGTGACTGCACCCGTTCTATAATCCACCTTACTTGCAATTGTTCCTCCTGTTGATAGCAAGAGAATTTTGGGAAGCGATGGGTTTTCTTTCAACGTTTTTTTATTTTCTACAATTTTTTGTATTCCATCAATTTTTTCAATTTTTCTAATTTTTTCAATTTCAACCCCAATATTGTACCCACTATTCAATTTTATAGTAACATGAATATCGTCAGCGTGCTCATATCTAGGCATGATGATGCCATTAAAAGTAAGATCGCCTTCTATTTTGACGGTATCTCCTACTGTAATATTATTTGATTTTAAAAATTCTAATGACTTTCCAGTATAACCAGTATATTCAGGCATTTACGAAATTTACATTCTGTCTATTTAATAAAAACTACCTGTAATAGGAAGCAACTAATTTTTCGCCTAATTTTAGGTCTTTTTGTTCACGAACTTTCTTTACGGCTTCCTCAAAGTGTCTCATAGTAACTTTGGCATTCTCAGAACTCTTTTCAACATCTTTTACATCTGGATGTTTATCCAAAAACTCGTGGATAACTAGCGAAACGGCAGTATTTGCGATTGCAGCGGTATCGGCTCCACTTAGCCCATCTGTTAATTCAGCAATCTTGTCATAATCTACATGTAGTGGATCTTTGACATCATCTATCACAGGAATTGCTTTGGCACCAATCTCAATTATTCTTTTTCTACTTGCTTTATCTGGTAGTGGAATTTGAATAATCTTATCAAATCTTCCTGGTCTAAGCAATGCAGGATCAATCATATCTGCTCTGTTTGTTGCCGCCAAAACTACAACTCCGTGCATATTTTCCATTCCATCCAATTCTGTAAGTAATTGGCTTACCACTCTCTCAGTTACGGCCGTTTCCCCTCCAGCACCTCTAATTGGTGCTATGGAGTCAATCTCATCAAAGAATACAACACAAGGAGATGCTTGTCTTGCTCTTCTGAAAATTTCTCTTATTCCTCTTTCAGATTCTCCTACCCATTTTGATAATAATTCAGGACCTCTTACTGAAACAAAATTTGCTTCACTTTCAGTAGCTACCGCTTTTGCTAACAAAGTTTTTCCTGTTCCACTCGGACCATGAAGTAAAATACCTCTTGGCATTCTATGTCCTAGTTTATTATAAAGACCTGGATACTTCATTGGCCATTCAACTGCTTCTTGTAATTCTTGCTTCACGTTTTCTAAACCACCTACTTGATCCCATTGTACATCTGGATTTTCAATAAATACCTCTCTCATTCCAGAAGGAGTTACCTCAATCAAGGCTTTTTGGAAATCTTCATGATTTACTACAAGTTGTTCAAGAGTCTCTGAAGGAATTTTTTCTTCCTCTAAATTCAATACTGGTAATAATCTTCTCAAACACTTCATCGCGGCTTCTTTACAAAGATATTCTAAATCTGCACCAACATAACCGTGGCTCACTGAAGCAATCTTCTCAATGTCGACATCATCTGTTAATGGCATATTTCTGCTATGAATCGATAAAATATCTTTTCTTCCTTTTTTATCTGGAACCTTAATTTCAATCTCTCTATCAAATCTACCGGGTCTTCTCAATGCGGGATCAATAGCATTTGGTCGATTTGTAGCTGCAATTACAATTACTCTTCCTCTTGCCTCCAATCCATCCATTAAAGATAACATTTGAGAAACAACTCTTCTTTCCACCTCGCCTGTCACTTCTTCTCTTTTTGGGGCAATAGAATCAATTTCATCTACAAAAATTATAGATGGAGCTTTTTCACGAGCTTCTTTGAAAATCTCCCGAAGTCTAGCTTCACTTTCACCATAAAATTTGCTCATAATTTCAGGACCAGATATACTTATGAAATGAGCTTGACTTTCGTTAGCTACAGCCTTTGCAAGTAAAGTTTTACCAGTGCCTGGAGGACCAAACAACAAAACTCCCTTTGGTGCTTCAATTCCTAATTTTTCAAATATTTCGGGGTGTCTTAATGGCAATTCAATCATTTCTCTAACTTTTTTAATTTCATCTTGAATTCCTCCAATGTCTTCATAGGTTACTTGAGGAACTCCACGCAATGTTTCTCCTTTTTCTGCAATGTGAAATACAGTCTTTTGAGTAACTAAAACTGCATCAGCAGCAGGAGTGACACCTATTACTTGAAAAGTAAGACGACCCCCAAAATATGGAACCATAACATTATCCCCTTTTATCAATGGAACACTTTCTAATGCATCAGCTAAGTATCTTTCATCAATAGGAGGAATTGCCTCAAGAGGGGCTACAACTACTTTCTCAGCAGCAGCTGCTTTAATTTTTCTAACTGTAATAGTATCTCCAATTGCAATTCCTGAATTGTTACGACCTAAACCATCAATTCTGATAATACCTTTTCCTTCATCTGAAGGATACAAAGGAAGACATTTTGCTACTGTTCTTCTTTTTCCTTTAATTTCAATTACATCACCTGTAGATGCTCCAAGAGTATCCATAGAATCATAATCGATTCTTGCCACTCCACGCCCAACATCTCGTGTATAAGCTTCAAGAACTTTTAGAGAGAGGGCATTTTGACTCATATAAGAAATTCAGCCGTCTAATTTTTATACCTTTGTGGTATTGATGCTCAAAACAAGATTAAATCACAAGCTTAAAATCTACTTTAAGGAGGAAAAATTCTACTTGGGTAAAAGACCATTAGTAAGAAGGCGTGGCCGTGGAGGGAATCAGTTTAGATCTACTTCTAGCGGTAAGATAGGCAATAAAGCGATTTATCCACGATTTCCTTTATCTGAGCAACACGCAGGAGTAGTAATTGATCTTGTCCACGAACGTGGTCGAGAAGCTCCCCTTGCAAAGGTAAGATTTGAAGACGGTTCAGTTTCTTTTGTTCCAGCCGTTCTTGGAACTAAGGTAGGCACAACATTGAATTTTGGTTTGAAATCAAAAATAGAGCAAGGAAATGTAATCAGCGTTCAAAATATTCCAGATGGGACAGTTGTTTGTAATATCGAAAAGCATTTTGGTGATGGTGGATCCATAGTAAAATCAGCTGGAACAAATGCTACTGTTTTTTCACATGGTGAAGAAGGAGTTACTGTTAAACTCCCTTCTGGAAAATTTGTTACTTTAAATCCAAAAAACCGAGCTATGATAGGAACACTAGCTGGTGGTGGTTCTACTGATAGACCCTTCATGCTAGCAGGTAACAAATGGCGTAGTTTCAGATCTAAAGGACAAAAATATCCAATCGTAAGAGGAGTAGCTCAAGCTGCATACGTTCACCCACATGGTGGTGGAAGACATCAACATGTTGGACAAAGTTCGACAGTATCAAGAAATGCCCCACCTGGAGCAAAAGTTGGTAGTATCGCAGCCAGAAAAACAGGTCGTGCTAGAATCAAAGAAAGAAAGTAGGATTTTTCTCTACATATTAAAATTGATTAATAACCTAAAAACTAAAAAATTTAGTGGCTAACCAAAGAATAAGAATTTTTGTTAAAGGAAAAGTACAAGGAGTATTTTTCAGACAGGCTCTAAAAGTTAAAGCTAAACAAAATAAAATAGTAGGATGGGTAAAAAATCTTCCAGATGGCAGAGTAGAAGCTGTTCTTGAAGGTAATGAAGAAGATGTAAATGTCTTAGTTGAATGGTCGCATGGTGGACCTGCAAATGCAAGAGTTGAAGATGTTGAAATCAGAAATGAAAAATTTAAAAATGAATTTTCAGAGTTTAATGTTCTCTATTAACTTGAAATATACTACAAATTTATCTAATAAAATATTGGTAGCAGATCTGTTGGTTCCAGTCTAGACGAATAACCCCTTTTCAAGGCGTACAAGATCCGCCACGTTGACGAGGAAGCGTGGATGCTCCACCTTAGGATTGCTCCCTCCCGGACCTCATCCCTTTCGATGGTTCGGTCTTAGAAGTTATCCCTTCGGATAATCCTAGTCCTGCAACCACCCGCCTCGGCGTGATTTCATTTCCGCACACCAAGCGGGAATTACTAATCTAGAGATTTACCCAACAGTTACTGATCTCTGCATATAGCCGGTTTCAGAAAGGGGCACGGCTAGCACCCCGATCCTACCTACTACCAATTTTTCTTCAAGTTATTGTTATATTTGCATTAGGTTTTGTTTTTCTTTAGTTTTAAAACCAAATTACACACTGAACAAGTAGGACCTGTACAATTATTACCGCATTTATTACAAATCATTTTCTTTTTTTGATCAGAGTCTTTAACCGTTTGTGAAACTTTGAGTATTGACTGATAAAGATTATTCTTAATGCCGTTATGTTTACTTTCTAAGGAATTTAAAAATTCACGGATTTCTGTTCTTACTCCTTCATTCATGTGAGGACATGGTTCGGATTGAAATGGGATTTCATTTGTAAATGCATAAAATACAATTTCAGATTCATAAATTTCACAAAATGGTTTTATCTTTCTTAAAGAATTACCAGAAGTGTCAGGATCCATCCATCCGATCTTACTTGTATCTCCAGATATCATGTTTATAACAAAAGTTTGTAGCATATCATCTAGATTATGACCTGTGGCAATTACATTTACCCCGATATCTTTTGCCGCATAATCCATAGCTCGTCTTCGTAATACTCCACAAATTGAACAAGATGAGGTTTTCTCATTTTCTCGTAAATTTAATGCCTCATCTAATGACATTTCAAATAAATCCAAATAAGAGTAAATTTTAAAATCTACACTAAGATTCCTGCAAAATTTTTCAACAAATTCTAATGCTTCATTTCTATACCCCGGTATTCCTTCATCAATTGAAATAGCTTTAATTCTAAAATTATGGTTTACAGACATCTTTTTCATAATGTCTAATAACGCAAGCGAATCTTTTCCTCCAGAAACTGCTACTGCAACCAATTCATCATTTTGAATCATTTTATATTTTGAAATGGTTTTAGCTGTTTTCCTCAGAATTGAATTTGAAAAACATTTAGAACATAAATTTTCACCCGAATATTTTCTTGAATAAACTGCCTGATTTTCACATCGGTCGCATTTCATCAATTAATTTTAAAATCAAAAGTAATTATTCTTTAGGAATTTTCTATATTGTAAACCAACCAGATTTAATATATGATAATGCAATATTCAAACCAAATAAAACAAATGTAAAACCATAGATTCCCCACATTACAGTATTAACAGATTTTTCAGAGGTTCTCTTGTCAATTATAGTATGAATGAATTTTCCCCCATCCAATATTGGCAGGGGCAACATATTGATTATTCCTATAAAAAATGAAATCATCCATAACCATAACAAGAACATTGAGATATTTGGATCATTCCATTCGATAAAATTGAAAATTGGTTTGTAGGCAAGAGAATTATCACGCATTATCCCAATCAAACCTCTCTCGGGATCTTCTGGAGATGGAATAATTTCAACTGAAAAATCCATCTTCTGTCCATCTCTTAAGACAGATACTTGTGCAGTATCTCCCGGACTAAGACTGGGAAAATCTATTGGACTTAAAATCGGATTTCCATTTATTGAAGTAATAATGTCGTTTGCAAGTAATCCAGATTTTTCTGCACCAGAGTCTTCAATGATAGACAAAATTAAAACACCCTGAGGAAGTTCATAAAAGGAACTTAATAATGGCTCAGGCATTATTAATGCAAAAATTGGATTTGATAAAAGAATCGCACCCAAAACAAAGGCAAAAATTACATTAGCAGTAGCACCTGCCCCAATCACTCGAAGTTTTGAAATCTTTTTTGCTTTGTTAAACTCTTCTTCATCAGGTTCGACAAATCCTGCAAACATTGCAATAAAAATTGCAAAACCACCAGTTTTTATTTTGATTTTTTCAAGTGCGGCTACTATCCCATGAGCCCCTTCATGAACTACCAAAACAATTGGAATAGATAAGAGAAAATATGTAATTGATGAGGAAGAAGTTAAGGTAACTCCTGGAATTAAAACTGTCAATTCTGAAAAATCAGCTGGAGCTACAAAAAATTTTGAAACATTATCTAACAAAAACCAAAATGCAAAACCCATCATAATAAAACCAGCTATAACACTTGTATCCGCAAAAACCTTAATTCCCCTTCTTGTTCTTCCCAATATTTTGGTTAAAACTGATTGAACTTGTTTATTTTTGTAAACAAGACTATATGCCTTAATTTCAACTCCATATTTTTCTAATTTAAGCCCTTTTGCAGTCACAACAATTATTACCCAAGCAATTAACACATAGATAATCGAATTTTGAGTAATAAAATCAAGGTCCAAACTAATTGTTAATTTTTTAAACCTCGGCCATTTATCGTTTACTATGAAGCCTGTCATAATTGTCTCAACTTATCCAGACAAAAAATCAATTTCCAAAATTTCTAAAGAATTAGTCAACGATAAAATAGTAGCATGTGTCAACATTACAAAAATTTCTTCTATTTACTCATGGAAAGGAAAAATTGAAAATACCTCTGAATATCTAGCTTTATTCAAAACTACAAACAAAAATAAAAAAATCCTCAAAGAGAAGATCAAAGCAACACATCCATACAAAGTCCCTGAAATTGCTGAAGTATCTGTTAATTCAATAAACAATTCATACCTCAATTGGTTAATAGATTCTACATCTTAGGCTTCTACTGGAAATCGTAATAAAGAAACAATTCCGCCTAACCCTGTTACTCTTAAGCCGATATCTGTGGAGGAATCAACCCCAAATGTTTTTACGCCTTTACTTTCTGCATCGTTAAGAAACTCTATTATTTTTTTTTCATCATAGGTTTGAATGACTTTATCTGAAAAAACAATTGATTCAACTGCTCCAAACTGATTTGCTTTGTAGGTTTCTTCAAAACCCATAGTGAACTTTTTACTCTTTTTGTTAGCCATAATCATAATATCTTCAATAATGGAAGAAACTTTAGCTAATTTGCTCTCAGACATTATTTCCCTCATGGCAGAAGATTTTGTAAAACTGTAAATTCCATCTTCTCCACCTGAATCAATTCCATCTACAATCTGAATTTTGTATTTCTGGAATTGAGATTTTTGAAGAAAATTGGCAAATTTCTTTCTTGTCTCTCCAGGACCAAAAATAATTATTGAATCCTTATTTTTTATAATGGAAAAAATCGCTTGTTGAATCTGATTAAAAAATTTTTCAATATTGAAATTAGTTTTGTATCTTTTTCCTCCTGAACCAGAATAAATATTCGGAACAAATTGTAAGTGAGTCCCCTGTAGTCTTGCAATACCGCAATCACCAGTATCTATTGCTACCAAGAGAAAACCTATTAGTTTTGTATTCGATTCTACCAAATTTTTCTCAATTGGTAACCAATTCTTTTTTGTAATTGTAATACCATCATTTATTTTTAAAATAAAAGAATGATGAGAACCATGTGGAACTAATTCATTACTAGATTCTGATATTGTTCCACCCACTCTTAACCTATCTAAAACATCATCAAGCGAAATTTTTTCCACAATTAATGCAATTCTCACTCTAATTCTTTCTCCCTTATCTGGTCTTGAAAAATCTTTTTCTTGCTTGATTACTCTTGTAGTATCGCCTATTACAATATCTCCTTCTTTAATTACTCGACGAAGATTGAAAAGATCATCAGAATCTTCAGGGATAACCGAGATTGAATTGTCATCAATAACCTTTGTAATCATAATATTGCTAAAATATTCATGGAAAAAAGAGTTTAGTTTGTAACTTCTGGTTTTTTATCATTAGTTTTTTTCTTCAGATAATTTTCAACCCAATCCAATGTAAGTACTCCTGATTCTGCCAGATTCGTTAATGAATTTGAAGAAGCCTCACCAGTTACCTTTCCATTGTCTCTTTTGATTTGTCTCCACTTTAATGATGTATTACCACTCTTTGAATTGTAAATAATTCCAAGTACATCTCTTGCATTAACAAAAGTAATGTCCCTAATTTTTTTTAAAGTTACTTTGTCAGCTGCTTCTACATAAATGGAACCAAGATTTTCTTCCCTTTCTGCAAAAACCTCATAATCATCCAAATAGCTTCTTGGAGCATAAGATTTACAGGTACTTGATATGATAAATCTTCTAAAGCTTTCCAATGAAGCTGCCACATCAATTGAAACCATTTTGAAAGACTGATCAATTGGCCATTTATCAAGCTTCTTGAAAGACTCAATTAGGCTTAAAGTAGATTGTGTTTTGCAGGCAGTGATGTTTTTATCCCTATGATTGATGATGAGGATCTTGAGTTCTGAGCCTGCTCTTAGAATTTTTATGTTAGATCTATTAGGCTAATCTGTGAAGTTCCTTACAGAATATCTCCAATTTAATACAAAAACAAGAAGAGCCTACCTTAACATCACACCGGATATTAGAGATTTAGTTAAAAAAAGTGGTATTCAAGAAGGATTATGTCTTGTAAATGCAATGCACATAACAGCTAGTGTTTTCATAAATGACAATGAAAGTGGCTTACATCAAGATTATGATAAATGGCTAGAACAATTGGCACCTCATGAGCCTATTGATAGATATGAACATAACAAAACAGGAGAAGATAATGCAGCTGCTCATCTTAAACGACAAGTGATGGGACGAGAAGTTGTTGTTGCAATTACAAAGGGTGATTTGGATTTTGGTCCTTGGGAACAAATTTTCTATGGCGAATTTGATGGAAGACGACCAAAAAAAGTAATTGTAAAAATTATTGGAGAATAACTGTTCTATCCAAAATCTACGTCTCTTTTCTGACTTTGTGATTCATTTTTTCTCGCAGCCTCTCTGAATGCATCGTCGTGATTTTGAGGACCATGGCCACACTTTACACATGCGACTCGATAACCATTTTCATTTTTTTGATAAGTTTCACAGCCACAAAAACATCCCATACTTTTTGTATTGGACAAGATGATATATCTTTTGGGATATTTTAATTAAATTAATTCTCAATTATTTTTTTACAACATTCTCCCATGGGGATGTCATGATCATGAGGACATTTTCGTGGATGTTTTAACATAGTACACAATGCATCAGTAAATTGTTTGTTCATGTGATGCTCAATACCACAAACCATCTCTTCATCAATTTCAACTTTTAATGCACTATCCATTAGGACCTCTAACAATCTACTATTTCTCATCATACTTGCACCCACTCTCTCACCTTCTTGGGTAAGGATCACTCCAGCCTTATTGTAATTTACAAGATTTTTTTCATTTAGTTTTTTTAACATTTGTACAACACTTGGTTGTCTTACATTGAGCATTTTTGCTATTGTGCTAATTTTTAT
>Ga0210102_1000495_pt1 | contig 10086 bp, 7 predicted proteins | sample RushOxbow_ThreeS_4_FD_185563 | JGI IMG/M metagenome (GOLD analysis project Ga0210102, IMG submission 185563) | Wetland microbial communities from San Francisco Bay, California, USA, that impact long-term carbon sequestration -... | ecosystem: Environmental > Aquatic > Marine > Wetlands ...
GCATTCCCGCCGATATGGTGGTGATCGCTGCCGGCATCGTGCCGAACGTGCACCTGGGGCGGCAGGCGGGGCTGGAAGTCAAGCGGGGAATCGTAGTGAACGACTACATGGAGACCTCGCATCCCGACATCTTCGCCGTGGGAGAGTGCGTCCAGCATAACGGCATCTGCTACGGCCTGGTGGCGCCGCTCTTCGATCAGGGCAAGGTGCTGGCGGCGACGATCACCGGAAACAAGGGACCGAAGTACGAGGGGTCAGTGCTCTCCTCCAAGCTCAAGATCATGGGGATCGAGTTGTTCTCCGCTGGTCAGGTCAACGACAAGGTGGACGGCTCCGAGGTCATTCGCTACGAAGACCCGGTGCTCGGCATCTACAAGAAGCTTACGCTGAGGGACGGCAAATTGACCGGTGCCATCCTGATGGGAGACACCGACGACAATCATCGCTACATGGACTGGCTGCGCTCGGGGACTGACCTCACCTCGATGCGGAAGCAGCTGCTTTTTCCCGCTCCTTCGGAGGACTCGGGCCTCGACGTGGCCGAGATGCCCGACAGCGCCACCATTTGCGGCTGCAACGGCGTCAGCAAGGGAGATATCCTGGCGGCGATCCGCGAAAAAGGCGTCTGCACGCTCTCGCAGCTGAAAGACGCGACTCGCGCCTCTACCGGCTGCGGAAGCTGCGGCAGTCTGTGCAAGAGCCTGCTCAAGGCCGCCGCGCCCGAGTATCAGGAAGACGGTCCCAAGGTGCTGTGCAAATGCGTTCCATTTCCGCAGGAGCAGCTGGGCGAGATGATCCGCGGGCAGCAGCTTCGCTCCGTGCAGCAGATTCTGGACATCTACGGCAACGGGCTGGGCTGCGAAGTCTGCAAGCCGGCGCTGAGCTACCTGGTCGATATGATCTGGTGCGGGGAGCATGACGAAGACCGCTCCGCGCGCTTCATTAACGATCGTGTCCACGCCAACATTCAAAAGGACGGCACTTTTTCCGTGATTCCGCGCATGCGCGGTGGCGTAACCTCGCCCGCCGAGCTGCGCCGCATCGCCGACGTGGCAGAAAAGTACAACGTTCCCATGGTGAAGGTCACCGGCAGCCAGCGCCTCGATCTGCTGGGAGTCAAAAAGGCGGACCTTCCCAAGGTCTGGGCCGAGCTCGGCATGATCTCCGGCCAGGCCTACACCAAGGGCGTTCGCATGGTGAAGACCTGCGTGGGGACTGAGTTCTGCCGCTTCGGCGTGCAGGATTCCACCAACACCGGCATCGAGCTGGAGCGCCGTCTGGAAAACCTCTTCACGCCCGCCAAATTCAAGATGGGCGTCGTCGGCTGCCCGAGGAATTGCGCCGAGGCGACCGTAAAGGACCTGGGACTGGTGGGGCAGGAGGGAAGCTGGCAGGTGGTCGTCGGCGGAGCGGCAGGCAAGTCCGTTCGCAAGGCGGACCTGCTGGCCACGGTGGAAACCACCGAAGAAGCCCTGGAGGTCGGCATGCTCTTCTTCCAGTATTACCGGGAGCAGGCACATTACCTGGAGCGCACCTACGACTTCGTGGAGCGCCTGGGCATCGAGCATGTCCGGCGCGAGACCATCTACGCCAGCGACTCGGTCAAGCAGGGACTGCTTGAGCGGCTGGCCAAGTCCAAGGTGCTCTCCTACAATCCGTGGGAAGAGGGAGCCAATCCGCTTCATGCGACCCAGTTCGTCCCGATTGAGACCCTCGAGAAGGTGGCCCAATGAGCAGCGAAACCCGCTGGATACGAGTGACACAGTGCGAAAACATTCCCCTGCGCGAAGGCCGCGCCGTGGAGATCGCCGGCAAGGAGCTGGCCATCTTCAACCTTGGCGAACGCTTTCTCGCCATTGAGAACCGCTGTCCGCACCGCGGCGGACCGCTGGCCGACGGCATCGTCTCCGGGAACCTGGTGGTTTGCCCGCTGCACTCCTGGAGGGTGTGTCTGGACGATGGCGCCGTGGTCAAACCGGCCGAGGAGCGTGCCTGCGTTTCCACCTACCCCACCCGTGTCGAAGGAGGGGTGGTTTGCGTTCAGATTCCGGCAGAGGAGCGCGACGCGCCCGCGCTAGTCTCATCAGGCAACTTGGGAGGCGACGCGGAATAGCGGCTTGAGTCGGTTTTACCCGCACAAGCCCTGTAATCTTACAGTTACCGAGATGTCCAAAGCTCGCCTCCAACTCGATAGCCCTCCCCGCGCATCCGAACCGTCTGCGGGCAGACCGGCCCAGAGGGTCCGCTCGCGGGCCGCAGGCGGAATGCGTTCGGCCTCCGCGCGCAGGGCCGCGCCCGGAAAGGCGGCTGCCGTGCAGGAAGATATGCCGGAAACGAACCTTCAAGGCCTGCGCGTGCTCGCCCTGGAAACGCGCCGCTCTGAAGAGATCGGAGAACTGGTCCGCGGCTTTGGCGGCGAACCCGTCCTGGTTGCCGCCGTGCGGGAAATGCGGATGGAGTCGCAGGAGCCGGCCCTTCAGTTTGCCGCCAGCCTTCTGCGCGGTGAATTCGACCTCGTCATCTTCCTCACCGACTCCGGCGTGCGCCTGCTGATGGACGTGGTGAAGAACCACTACAATCTGGAAGAGTTCATTGGCGCGCTGAGCAAGGTCAAGGTCGCCTCGCGCGGCGCCAAGCCGTCCAGGGTGCTGGCGGAGTTCGGCATTCCAGTCGCCGTCACGGCTCCGGAGCCCTACACCTGGCGCGAGCTGATTCACGAACTCGAGCTGCGCTACGGCGCTTCGCTTTCCAAGATGCGCGTCGCCGTGCAGGAGTATGCCGCCTCCAACCTGGAGTTTCTCCTCGCCCTGGCCGAGCGCAGCGGCAGCGTCACCCGGCTTCCGCTTTACGAATGGGCGCTGCCGGAAGATGTAAAACCGCTGCGCGAATGCGTCCTGGGAATCGCCCAGAAGTACGTCGATATAGTGCTGTTCACCACCGCCGTGCAGGTGATCCACCTCTTCCAGGTGGCCAAGGAGATGGGCAGCGTGGAGCCGATGTTGGCCGGGCTGCGCTCGATTCTGATTCTGTCGATTGGGCCCAGCACCTCGGCGGAGCTGCGGCACCACGGGCTCTCGCCCGACTTCGAGCCCTCGCATCCCAAGATTCAGTCGCTGCTGCGCGAGGCCATCGCTCAGCTACCCCAGCTGCTGGAGCGCAAGCACGCGGGACTCTCCGCCGGCCAGGCGGAATCCGCCTCGCCGTTGTCCAGCTCCACGCGGGCCTCGCTGGTCCGGATGCTCGACGCTCGCACAATCCGCATCGGACGCCCCAGCGATCCAGTCTCGCGCGCCGACATGGATTTTCTGCACGAGATCGGAAGCCGGATGGCCGCCGCCGATCCCTTCCACGCCGTGCTGGACCGCATCGTGGACTTCGTCTCCACTGTGATACCGTGCGACTCCTGCTTCATCTACGTGCTAGAAAATGACCGGCTGGTGCTGCGCGCCTCGCGCAATCCGCACGCCAATCTGGTCGATCACCTGGCGCTGAAGCTCGGCCAGGGAATCACCGGATGGGTGGCGGAGCGCCGCGAGCCGGTCGCCATCTCCACCGGTGCTTTGCGCGACCCGCGCTTCAAACACTTCCACGATCTTCCCGAGGATATGTTCGAAGCCATGCTCGCGGTCCCGATTCAATCTGCGGGAAAGGTCGTCGGCGTCATCAATCTGCAGCACCAGAAGCCCTACAAGCACACTGCGGATCAGCTTCGCCTGCTCACGATGATCGGATTCCTGGTGGGCGCCGAGATCGAACGCGCGCGCCTGGACATGGAAAACGTCCATCTCTCCGAGCGGCTGGAGACGCGCCGCATCATCGACAAAGCCAAGGCCATCCTGCAGCGCGAGCTCGGCCTCGACGAGCAGGGAGCCTATTTGGCCCTGCAGCGCGAGAGCCGCGACCGCCGCAAGTCGATGCGCGAAATCGCCGACGCCATCCTTCTCTCCGACGAGATGCGCCGACGCCTGGGCCCCTCCCAAACGCCTCCCGCCGAGTGACCTTGCTCTTTGTCGTCCCAGCGTTCAAGCGGGGCGTTCCGGACGTAAGGTCAACCAATGGAAAAGTTGCAAACTGATCGACGGGAATGGCAGGAGCGACGCGGCTCGCACATGCGACCCGCCGGGCAACGCGTCCGGCGGCCTCTTCATCTACCTGCCCATGCTTCCGGAGTGCGAACGTTCAAGCGAAGCAGAATGCACCAGTTCCAATTTCTTCGTAAAGCACAGGGGGCGTTATGCCGAGAGGCTTGAATCTAGCCATGTCTGGATTTTTCTCACGGGCTTCACGGAACAAAGGCAATGCTTCGGGCAAGAATCAATTTGATCTAGAACCAGATGCTGACGGTCATGTTCAACCCACCGAGATCACGGCTGGGTTAAATGCGGCAGTGAGCACGCAGCTTCCCTTGGACGACATGACCGAATTCGAGGATGCGCGCCGGGGGTTTATCGCTACAGACGAACCCCTGCTTACGAAGACTGCTGCCGGGCAGGTAGTCTGGAATAGGCCCTCCTACGATTTCGTAACCGGCCATGCCCCGCCTAGCGTGAACCCAAGTCTTTGGCGGCAAGCGAAGCTCAACAACATCAACGGTCTCTTCAAGGTGACGGACCGCGTTTACCAGGTACGCGGTTTTGACCTGGCGAATATGAGCATCATCGAGGGGCAGAGCGGCCGCATTCTGATCGATCCGCTTACCACCACGGAGACAGCTGGAAGCGCCCTGGCGTTAGTCAATCGTGAGCTGGGCCAGCGTCCCATCGTGGCCGTCATCTTTACCCACAGTCACATCGATCATTTCGGCGGCGTGAAAGGAGTCATCAATCCGGAAGATGTTCGCTCCGGCAAGGTGCGACTTCTTGCGCCAAAAGATTTTATGGAGGAGGCCATCAGCGAAAACGTCCTCGCTGGCATCGTCATGGGGCGTCGGTCCCGGTACATGTATGGTTCAGATCTGGCGCGCTCTGTTCGCGGTCACGTTGACACCGGCCTGGGGAAGGCCCCTGCGCTAGGCGATATTTCGATTCTTGAGCCCACGGAAACCGTTGATTTCACAGGGCAGAAGACGGAGATGGATGGGGTCGAGTTTCAGTTCCAGTATGTGCCGCACTCCGAGGCCCCCGCAGAACTCACCTTCTTCCTGCCGCAGTTCCAGGCTTTTTGCGGCGCCGAGATCGTATCGCAGAACATGCACAATCTCTACACGCTGCGCGGCGCGAAGGCTCGCGATGCGCTGTTGTGGAGCCGCTATATCGATGAAGCAATCGATTTATTTGGCGGCAAGGCGGAGGTTGTCTTCAACTGCCACCACTGGCCCGTGTGGGGCGCAGACCGGGTAATCGACTACCTGAAGAAGCAGCGCGACACTTATCGCTACCTGCATGACCAAACGCTCAGAATGGCGTCGAGCGGGATGACCCCGGGCGAGATCGCCGAGGCTATGGTGTTACCCAAAAGCCTTCGCCGGTCATTCCCGAATCGAGGCTATTACGGCACAGCGAAACACAACGCGCGTGCGGTTTACGAGTTTTACTTCGGCTGGTTTAACGGGAATCCCGCAAATCTTGATCCGCTGCCGCCGGAAACAGAGGGCGAGCGGTACGTCGAGGCCATGGGCGGCGCCGATGCGGTTCTAGCCAAGGCACAGGCAAGCTACGACGACGGCAACTATCGCTGGGCGGCGACGCTGCTCAACCACGTTGTCTTTGCGGATCCCGGCAACGAAAATGCCAAGCGCCTGCTGGCTTGCACGTACGACCAACTGGGGTATCAGGCCGAGTCCGGCCCATGGCGCGACACATATCTTACAGGGGCACGGGAGTTGCGGCACGGTGTTCACAGGACAGACACTTTGGCGAGTGCCGAAGACATTCTGCACAATATTCCCCTGGACCAGTTCTTTACCGCCATGGCGACCAGACTGAACGGGCCCAGGGCCGACGGCAAAGAATTGACGCTCAACTTCGTCTTTAAGGACAGCGATACCACGATCGTTGTGCGCCTTGAGAATTCAGTACTGCATCACAAGCAGACAGCGGCGCATCCGGATGCCGACGCCACCGTTACCCTGACGCGCGCTCTCTGGATCAAGCTGGTGACAAAGCAGATATCCATGAAGAACCTGGTTTTTTCCGACGAGCTGCACATTCAGGGCAGCCGCCTCAAACTGCTCTCGTTCTTCTCATTGCTTGACGATCCCGCCGGAGATTTCGCTATCGTTACACCCTGACTTGCCGCAGCGATTATGCGGGGGCAGCACGCGATCCAGGAGGGGAAACTGAGGGGGAAGGATGGGCAGATCGATCTTTCATTATTTTGATCGTGGGTCTTTGGCAGTGGTCTTCTTGACTCTGGTGCTGTTCGTGTCAGCTCTGTTCGTTAAGGGTGTCACCCACGAACTGTTCCTGGAAACTGGAGTTTTTCTGGTTTCAGTGAAGTTGATCATGATGGCGCACAAGAACACAACAGCCGCTGCGCACACCGACGAGCGTTTGCTGCATATCCAGACCGTTCTGCGCACCATTGAAGAGCGCCTGAATACGCCGCAAGACTGAGCCCCCGTCGTGGAGGCGCTTACCCCAACACCACTCCCGGCCCCGTTGGCCCCAGCGGCACATGATTCCGGAATCGGTCGCGGCATGCTTGTAATGCCGCTGCGGCTGCGTCGCGCGCGGCGATCAGGCCGTCGATCTGAGCCCCAATTGCTTGAATCTGTTGAATGATTGCAGGCTTCTGCTGTGGAGTCGCATGCTGCAGTTGCTGCTGCAGAACCGTGATTTGTGTTTGCGCGCCTTTTAGCGCATCCTCGGCCGCTTTCAAGCGGTCCACGTCGGCCTGACACAAATCCACCACGGTTCCGCCGGTGGGGTTTACGTCGATGCGGCCATCGATCTGGAACAAATCGGTGGTCACCTCCACCGGCTGGCCGTGCTGCCAGTCGGCCAGCTTCACCTTTCGAGCAAATCGAAGCGTAAAGCGCTCCGACGGAATCAGGTGCGTAAACTGGTTAGCCGAAAAGGTCAGAAACGCCGAATCGATGGGGTCGTCGTTGTTGATAAACAGCCCGCTGATGCCTTCGTCCGCCGCAATCGCGTCGGTGACGGCGGAGGTCACTGCGTTGCGAATTTCTTTGACAATCTGATCAACGCGCGACTGGTCGCCGTTGTCCTTGGCGCCCTTGAGCTCCAGCAGTGTCGAGGTGTTCAGCTTCGATTCGAGCGTCGCATTGAACGCCGTGAAACCTTTGCGGATCGCCGAATCGGGCGTGCTATCGTGTTCGAGCAGCGCTGCCACCAGAATCAGATCCGTGAGTTGCGTATCGCCCGGCAGTTGAAACCGCACTTCGCCGGACGCGGTGGGGATCTGGCGCTGATCGCCTCCCCTCATGCCCTGTGCGATTTCCAGCCGCGCCGGCCCGTCATGAAAAAACATGAGGCCGCCAGGATTCGAAGTCACCGCGACAATAAATTGCCATAGGAATGGTTCCGACCCGCCCCAGCCGTCGGATTCCTTGTCGCAGAACAGAGTCTCCAGAACCACGCCAACATTGAGAGCCATCGGTACGTTCCCCCTTTTTCGACACGCCGGGCGCTCAACAGGCCACGTGTTCGGCCCGGGCGTTTGGAAATATATGCGCGAGTGCGCCCAAATGTAAACAGCTAGGCCCGATATTTCTTACTTAAAGCTCTTCTTACCTCACTTAGAATGAAACGGCTGAAAGGCGTCCTCTGATACAGCTCAATAGCCATTGATAAAACGTGCTTTAGTTAAAGTCCTCGAAGGCGATATAGTCCGAACCGCCGATGGGCGATGTACTGGGGGCTAGGTACAAGCAGGCCAGTGGCGACTGCCTTTTCCCGCGATTGTTGGATGTAGGTAAAGTGAAATCCCATGTGTCCGGCGATTCGCACCAGCGGCAAGGCAATATCCGCATCTGGGGGGTATTTGAAGATGCCAGGTTAATTCGAGGAATTCCTCATTTCGAAATGTAAAGGTGCAGGCCATGCGCTGTATGGACGGCCCACGATTCGGGTAACTCCCTTCCGTTATCGACCTGCGCCTTCAGCCAGTCGAGCCAGGTATCGCCGTCACAACCCACGGCGAACAGGCCGGGCCGCTCAAGCCTTTTGTGCTTTACGGCTTCCGGCACACGTTCGCTTGGGCAAGTCCGGCTGTGATACGTGGACACTGGCGCGGATTGCCGGACACTCCAACATCACGAACTCGTAATGCTACGTTCACCCGTCCCAGGATGCCGTCATGGATTCTTTTGATAGGCTGGGTGGGGACAATTCTGGGCACATGCCCCGATTGAAGCAATGAACCCTCTTCGGGGATTCCTTCTAAGCGATTGTGACGCCTAGGGTAAATGGCAGGAGCGGCAGGACTCGAACCTGCGACCCTCTGCTTAGAAGGCAGATGCTCTATCCAACTGAGCTACGCTCCCGCGTGGGACGGAGAAGGCTCCGTTCCTGCCCCCATTCTAGCCGACTCGCATCCCGACTTCCACGCGGTGCCCGGTGCCGGATACACCTTAAGTCAATAGCCAGCGGTCACCTGGGCAAAGAACTCGATGACCTTGCGCTCGGCCCAGCGTCCGTCGTCGCTGCCATCGGGGGCGGGCGCGTCGAGGAAGGCGCAGTGCCCGCCATGGGGCGGATTCAGGAAGGTGATCCTGGGATTTTCCGCCAGTTTGCGGCGGCTCTCGGCGGAGATGAGGATGAACGGGTCATCGTCGGCGTGGATGACCAGCGTGGGCCGGGCAATGTGCTCCAGCACGTGCGAGGAGCTGGACTTGTCATAGTAGTCGTCGGCTCCGGCAAAGCCCATATAGCGCGCGGTGATGTACTCGTCGAAGTCGCGCACCGAATGCACGTTTTCAATCAGCGCGGGATCGAATTGACCGGGCCAGAGCTGGGCCTTCCGAAGATAGCTGCGCCGCAGCGACTGCAAAAACCACCACTCGTAGAGCCGGTTGTGCGGCTCGTGGATGCGGTCGGCCGAGAGCGCCAGGTTGCAGGAAGGGGAGACTGCCGCGCCGCCGACGATCTCAGGCGGAGGGTTTGCTCCCCAGCGGCCCAGCGCGCGCAGCACCTGGTTGCCTCCCATGGAAAAGCCCACCAGCGCCAGGCGGCGGACTCCGGCGGTGGAGGCGAGCCATGCCACCAGCTTTTCGACGTCCTGCGAGAGGCCGGAGTGGTAGAGAGTGGAGGAGAAGCGTTCCGTTCCGCCGCAGCCGCGGATGTTCATGCGGATGACGTTCCAGCCCCGCCGCCAGGCGCGGCTGCCTGTTCCGATGACATAGCGCGAGCGGCTGGAGCCTTCCAGCCCGTGGATGATCAGCAGCGAGAGCCGCTTTTCGCGTTGGGGCTGCCAGTGGCAGTGGCAGACGAGGCGCACGCCCGGCTCGATCTCGCACAGCTGCTCTTCCGGCTCGGGCAGCCCGTTGGTTCGCGGCAGGAAGTTGCCAGCGATGGTCTGCGCGTGGCCGCCGCGCAGAAAGCGGCGCGGCACAAAGTCATCGGCAATGCGCGCAAATTCGGGAGAGTGGGAGAGAGCTTCGGCGTTGCTCATCGGGCATTACGGGAGCGGTGGATCGTCATCCGTCGCGCCCGTATAATGAATCTAACAGCTTTGCCGCCGCCGGTCTTCGACCAGGCGCGGCCCGGCGCAGTCAGGAGGTTGGAATGCCCATATTCGAGTACGTCTGCAAGGGTTGCGGCAACAAGTTCGAGGCCATCGTGATGGGAGAGAAGCAGGCGGAGTGTCCCTCCTGCAAGGGAACCGAATTGCAGCAGCAGCTTTCCACCTTCGCCGCGCACGGCACGGACAAATCCTCCGCACCGGCTCCCAGCATGCCCTGCGGCATGCCCATGGGCTCGTGCGGAGGCGGAAGCTGCGGCATGAACTAGCCGCCTCCAGCCCGCCTGAGAGACGGGTAAAGCAAAGAGCCTGCTCGCGAGCAGGCTCTTTTTGTTTCCTGTAATCGAATCAGTGCTTTGGGGTGGGTAGTGGGACTCGAACCCACACCATCCGGTGCCACAGACCGGCGTTCCACCGTTGAACTATACCCACCATGAACCGGAA
>Ga0210102_1000496_pt1 | contig 10076 bp, 7 predicted proteins | sample RushOxbow_ThreeS_4_FD_185563 | JGI IMG/M metagenome (GOLD analysis project Ga0210102, IMG submission 185563) | Wetland microbial communities from San Francisco Bay, California, USA, that impact long-term carbon sequestration -... | ecosystem: Environmental > Aquatic > Marine > Wetlands ...
AGATCGGCTGGCGATCGGAGCCGAAGGGCGTGGTCCAGAGATAGCTCCGCGGGCGATCGAGAAAGAGGTCATAGTCCGGGCGCGGCAGCGCATCGAGATCCACGATTCGCTGGGTACGGATGATCGTCCCCTTCGGAAACCTTCCCTCGACGAGGTCGTTGATCAGGTACTCGGCCTCTCCCTGGACGACGTAATCCACCCGCGGCGGAATGGTGCGCGGGAAGGTGGCGGTGTGCGGCCCGCCAAACGCAATCGGACCGTCGTAGCCCTCGAGCAGCTCGAGGATCCGCAGCGCGTCCTCGTAGCAGGGCGTACTGGTGTAGACTCCGACGAAATCGAACTGCGAGACGTCTTCCACCCACGCATCGTGATCGCAGAAACGGTCGACCAGCTCGGTCGAGTGTCCGTTCCGCTTCAGCACCGCCGACAGGTAGCCCAGACCGATCGGGAAACGGGCTTCCGTCATCGAAAACTCGCTCGAGCCGGCGCCTCCGTTGTTGATCAAGAGCACACGCATGGACAAGCCCTCTCCTTCGGCGGTGTGCGCAAGAGCGTGTATGGCCCCGTCGTGCCTGGCCCGCGCGACGACCCCGACCCCCGGCGTATTCAATCGGAAGAAGGCTCAGAAAACTGAACCAGGCCTCGGCAACCCGGGGAATCAATTGGGGAAACGCCTGCGCGCCGCGGAGGGGCGCGGAGGCGATCCAGCGCCCGCATTCGAACCGTTCCAGCCGCCGTTCTGGCTCCCCGCTGCCTCACGGGCCCCCGGGGTCGGCCGCACGCCGCGCCAGCGCCGGCTTCGGTCACCGCCGGATCCGCTGCCGATCCGCGCTTCGGTTGCCCGGCTACCTCAAGGGGATCTGCTCATCGACCGATTTTGCGAAAGGTGAGGATTCCGCGTTCCAGCCAACGTCTCCCCGCTGTGCGCTTCGAGAATTGAAACCAGAGATGACGAAAGTCGACCTCAGCGCGATCCGTCGCATCCATATCCTCGTCGACACCATTCTCGTGTCGATCGGCTGGATCGGCGCCTACTGGCTGCGCTTCGCGCTGAACGAAACGCTCGACGCCCCGATCAATCCCTTCGACGTCTACTTTCGCGCGATTCCGTTGATCGTCGGTCCGTGGATGTTTTGCTGCTGGGCGTTCGGCATCTACCGCAGCAGTCGTGTGACCACGCTGCTGGAGGAGTTCCAGAGCCTGTTTCGCGGTGCGGCGTTGGGTCTGCTGGTGGTCGCGTCGATCAGTTTCTTTTTCAGGGAACTGTATTTCGGCCGCTTCGTGGTGGTGGCTTCCGTCGGCCTCAACCTCGTCCTGCAGGGCATGAGCCGGATCGCATTTCACAAACTCGAAGAGCGAATGCGCCGCTCTGGTGAACACGATCTGCCGGTGCTGATCGCGGGCACCGGGGTTTCGGCGATCCGTCTGCTGCAAAAACTCCAGGATCATCCCGAGATCGGTTATCACGTGGTCGGCTTCGTGGACGATTCCAATGCGAAGGAGCGCAAGGACGTCGCCAACCGGCCGGTGCTCGGGCATATCGACGATCTTCGCCAGATTGCGGTCGCGCAAGGCGTGCGAGAGGTCTTCGTCGCGATGCCGTCGTTGAGCCATACCCGAATGCTCTCGATCGTGCTCGACTGCGAAGATCTCGGGATGACCTTTCGCGTCGTGACCAACCTGTTCGAGGTGCTCACTGCGGGAACTCCGATCGATCTCGTCGACGATCTTCCGCTGGTTCGCCTGGGCCGCCAACGAGCGCACCCGTTCTACGAGCCAATCAAGCGCGTGGTCGACGTCGTTGGCGCCAGCATCGGCTTGCTGCTGTTCGCACCAGTGATGTTCTGGTGCGCGCGGAAGATCGTGCGCGAAAGCCCGGGGCCGGCGATCTTTCGACAGGATCGAGTCGGTCGCGACGGAAAAATCTTCCGGATCTACAAGTTTCGGACCATGGGCGCCGATGCCGAGCGCTATGCGGTTGCACCCAGAGACGGATCCGATCGGCGAATCACGCCCTTCGGGCGTTTCTTGAGGATCACGAGTCTCGACGAACTCCCGCAACTCCTCAACGTGCTCAAGGGAGAAATGTCACTCGTCGGTCCGCGGCCCGAGATGCCTTTCATCGTCGACACCTATGACGAGTGGCAACGTCGACGGCTGTCCGTCAAGCCCGGCATCACCGGACTCTGGCAGATCCTCGGTCGCAAGGATCTTCCGATGCACGAGAACCTCCAATACGACTTCTACTACATCCGCAACCGATCGCTGGGTCACGACCTGTCGATCCTGGCGCGAACGATCGGGGCGGTCCTGTCTCGGCGCGGAGCATTTTGAGTTGGCCGTCGACGTCTCGATCTGCATCGCCACCTACCATCGTCCGGAGGGCCTTTCACGGCTGCTCGACAGCCTCGAGCGGTTGAAGATTCCGCTCGGGATCCGGGCCGAAACGATCGTCGTCGACAATGATTGCGACGAGAGCGCGGCATCGATCGTGAAATTGCGATCCGAGTCGCTCCGGCCGATTCATTACTGTGTCGAGCCGCATCGGAATATCGCGCTCGCTCGCAACCGGGCCGTGTCGGAAGCCTCTGGCAGGTGGATCCTGTTCATCGATGACGACGAAGTCGCAGATGAAAACTGGCTCAGCGAACATCTGGAGTTCGTCGAATCCGAGCCGTGTGACGGTGCATTCGGTCCCGTTCTGCGTCGGTTCGAAGAACCCGGGCATGGCTGGATCGACATCGAGACCTTCTTTGCGATGCCTCGACATCCGACCGGGACCGTGCTCGGCTGCGCGGATCTGCGCACTGGAAACGCGATCGTCCGTCGACGGCTCTTCGAGCGTTTTGGTTTCGATCCGGCTTTTGGGCGCACGGGCGGCGAGGACTCCGAACTCTTCGGTCGCATGCAGGCCGCTCGAGCGCACTTTCTCTGGTGCGATGAAGCCCGGGTGGAGGAGTTCGTCGCCCCCGAGCGACGCCGTCTCGGATGGCTCGCCCAGCGCGCATTTCGCGGTGGCCTGGTCTACACGCGCATTGCGCGGTTAAACACCTCCGCCGGAAGCGTCCGCTGGGCGATTCGCGCGCTGGCTCTACTTTGCGGCTTCGCGGCGTTGATGCCACTGGCGGCATTCGGAGGTCGTCGCAAACTGGCGCGCGTGGTCCTGCGGCTGTGTACCCAGGCCGGTCATCTCTGGGCACTGACGGGGCGATCCTACGAGGAATACGGCGACGGAATCGCCGCGAATCGATCGATCGCGTCGGATGACGACGCTCGAGGCGCGCGGATCGGGTAGGAGGTCTGCGGGTCGCGCTCCGGAGCTTCGCTTGCGCGCGCCACCCCGGATGGCTCCGCTACGAGCGCGCTCGCGTGCGCTGACGCTCGAGCGCATTTCGCGCGGCTTGCAGGATTGCAGCGGCCGCATCGTCGCAGCCGTAACCCGCGAGCGCAGCGCGCAAGCGCGTCGGCGAGCTGTTCGCCCAGCGACCATCGCGCACTGCGGCCATGAGCGCCTGGTCGAGCGAGCTGGGAACGAGTGGGTCGATCCAGCTTCCGAGGTCGTCGTCGCGCAGCAATTCTTCGGTCGCGCCCGCGTAGCGCGAGCCCAGCACGGGGATGCCTGCCGCCAGGGCTTCGTTGACCACCATCCCCCAGCAGTCGCGCAGCGTCGGAAACACGAGCAGATCGCTCGCGGCGAATAGCCTGGGGAGTTCGCTCGGCGAGACCAGCCCCAGATTCCGGATTGCCTGCGGGAAATCATCCGCGGCCCGCGCGATCGTCGCGGCCTCGGTTCCTTCGCCCGCAAACAGCGCCGTGAAGGCGCCCTCGGGAACGGTCTGCGCGAGCCGGCGAAGCGCGCTCGTGTATTGCGGAATTCCCTTGTGGGGAAGCAGGCGGCTCAGGCAGAGCAACGTGACGCCGCGCGCGCCCAACTGCTCGCGCACGCGTTCGCGCTGCGCGCGCCATCGGTCGGTCGCCTCCGCAATCCGTTGGTTGTCCACGGTCTGCGGAACGAAGTGGACCGGTGTGCGCCCGTCGGACATTTCCCGCAGATAATCCACGCTCGCCCTGCCGAAACCCAAGAGCCCCGCCGAAGCCCGCGCGAATCCGCGCCGCGCGCAGCGCCGGATCGCGCCCAATCGTCTTTCGGTGAAGCAGGTTCCCTCCCACCAGACGAGGATCGGGATGCCTGCTGTGCGCGCGTAGGCGGTCGCGTTCAACGTGCGCCAACCGAACTCGCCAGACACGATCACGTCGGGTCGGAATGCGGCCAGCCTCGGGAGATAGCCGAGCGCAAACCCCATCGAGACCTGCTCGGCCCAGATTTTGTCGTCCTGGTAGTTCGGACGTCGCAGCTGGAAGAGCGGCTGAATGAATTCGTGCGGGTAACCGGGTTGGCGATCCACGACCGCGGCCCCAGACGCGGAGTCGAAGAAAACGCGCGCTTCGACGCCAGCCGCCGACGCGATGCGCTCGAAGACCGGCGTGCGATAGGGGGCGGGCGCGTTCGTGAGGATCGCGATTCGCATCTCAGTTGGCCGTGTAGAAGGCCAGGGGTGCGAGCCCGGGCGGTTGTTCCAACGCCAAGACCAGCATGCCGCCCGGCACGTCTTCCGGAAAGCTGGCCACGTGCTCGCCGGAGGCGAGTTCGATGATTTCTCCCGCGCCGAGGAGTTGGCCATCCAGTGCGATCGGTTGGGGGCCGGTGATCGGCAGCCATCGATACGCTCCCGGCGCGACGAGATCGAATGTACTGCTGGATCCGCGGTGCCCCTCGAGCCGCCTTCCGGCCACGAAAACGGACGCTCGGTAGGGCTGGTAGTTGTCTGCCCAGAAACGCCGGACCGCGACGGGAAACTGGTTGAGGCGAAACGACTCGACGATGAAGAGGATCGGTTCTTCGCGAAACTGCTGGATCAGGCGCGCCTGATTCGGCTCGGAACCGGGTGTTCCGAAGATCCGGTAGATGTCGCCGGAGAAGTAATGATGGAGCGGCTGGCCGTGGCCACGGCAGAAGAGGGCGCTTTCCGGGTGAAAACCTGCATCACTGACTTGAAAATTGCGATGAATGAAATCGATGCTGTCTCGCTGAACCTTCTGTGTGTCGTTTAACATGCCGACCATTTCGAGCATGCCGGGGGCCAGCAGTGCCAGCCAGAACCCCACGGCCGCCAGGCGCCGCGTCTGCCCGATGTCCGGCAGGAGCTCGCAGATGGGTTGGCGCGCCAGCGCGAAGGTGAGGGCTGGAAACAGGCCCAGTGTCATCCAGAAATACGAGAAGGCCGCCGCGTGAAACGACCCCACCGCAACCCCGAGGATCAGGATCAGCCAGGCGAGCGTCAGCGTCGTTCGCAACGGCTCGCGTCGGCGCCACGCGGCGAGCGTGGCGGCCACCAGGCCTCCGAGCAGGATGAAGTGCGGAATCAGCGTGGGGAGCAATGCGCGGTATTGAGACCAACCGATGGTCTTGCGGTAGAAGTCGAAGGAAGACAACCCGTCGCGCACGACGCCCGCCGAAAGGGTCGTGTGGTCCGGTGCAATCGCGATCTCCTGCGGCGTTGCCTGGTAAAACGCGAACACGACGGCCGCAAAGCCAAGCGCACAGAGGCCCGAGCGAAGCGCTTCGCGCACGAGCCGCATGCGCCTGCCGAAGGCGATCTGGGCGAGCCCGCACAACGCGATGAGCGCGGCGACATACAGCAGTTTCTGTGACGAAAGGAAGCCGACGCCAAACAGGGCTCCCGCCGTGAGCGCGAGGGCGGGTCGGCGTTTCGAGACCAGCAGTGCGACGCCGCCCCAGACGCCTCCCGCGAGCGCGATCTGGTCGGTTCGGACCTGGATCGACGACTCGAGAAACGCCGGAACCAACGCCAACAGACCGACCGCCAGCAGCGCATCTGCAGCGCGTCGTTCCGGCTCGGGCTGCAGCTGCCAGACGAGGACGCCCACTCCAGCGAGGTAGGCGAGCGTGATGAGAACCCAGATCAGCCGCGCCCGTTGGAGGACTTCGATTTCGTCGTCGCAATCCGCAACCAGCGGGAGCACGAAGAGCTGTGCGAGGCCCGGCCGGCCACCGCCGTTGAGGACTCCCGTCTCGAGTGTGATCGACGCGTTTTCGAACAGCCCGTACTCGTCCCAATGGCCCGCCGCGTGGTACACCGCCGCGATGCGAAGCGCGGCGAATGCCGCCACAGCGAGTCCCAGCGCCCACGGGCCGAGCCCGCGCCGCCAGTTCTTCTCCTCCGATTCCATGGGGTTCAGATCGGGCTTCGAAAGCCGGGGCTTGAGCGCTGAAACCCCACGGATCAATGCGGTTTGGCAGCTGATCTTGCGCATTCCCGCGATTCGGCGCCCCGGGCGGGGGCGACGGGCCGAATCGCGCTCGGATTCGATCGGCGGCCTTGGCGCAGATTCGGGCGCGGCGGTTCGAATCGGCGCCGCAGCGCGTGGGTTGGCCCCGGGTTGCCGTTATATTGCGGATCCATGCTGACCGCAATTCTCTGTGCGCTCGCCCTGTGTTACGCGGTGTCGCGGATCGCGATCGCCTATCCCGACCCGCGCCGCCAATACCGTCACCTGTGGCGGGGTGAGGTGGCGCTCATCTCGAGCGCGGCCGAGGCCATGTACCCGCCCGGCGGCCCGATTCCGAGTTCCGGTCTCGATGCCGATCTACCCGATTACCTCGAGCGCCTGATGGCCGCATCGCCGCTGCAGACCCGGATCCTGTTGCACCTGCTGTTCTTTCTCGTCGAGCACGGGACGCTGTTGTTCCCCACTTCCGGGCGCGGCGGAATGCGCCGTTTCTCGTCCCAGGACGTCGAACATCGGGTAGTCGCGCTCGACGGTTGGGCGGAGAGCACGCTCTTCGTCCGCCGCGTCGTCTTCACCAGCCTGCGTGCCGTGTTGACGATGGGCTATTTCGCGCACCCGCCCGTGGTCCGGAGGCTCGGCCTCGCGCCGCTGGCGATCGAGTCTCCGATCTGTGAGGCCGATCTCCTCTATCCGCGCATCGGCGAGAAGCCCGAATCGATCGGCAAGACGGCTGCGGACCTGACGCCGCCGAGCGAGGGCATCCCTCTCCCGCAGGACGGGCCGCTTCACCCGGGCTTCGTCGAGTCGCGGCTGTGAAACCCGTGGAACCCGGAGAGGTCCGCGTGTTCGCCCAGTACGACCGAGACCTCACGCTGGAGGCCGACGTGGTCGTGGTGGGCTCGGGGCCGACCGGTGCGGTGGTCGCCAAGGAACTCACCGACGCCGGCAAGAGTGTCGTGTTGGTCGAGGAGGGGCCGCCGTTCGTGCCCGCTGAATTCGAGTTCGACGGTGGGCTCTCGATGGCGCGCACCATGCGAGAGGGTGGCCTGCGCACGACGAGCGGCACGATCATGCCCACGATGCAGGCGATCGCGGTCGGCGGCGGCTCCGTGGTTAACTCGGCGATCTGCAATCGCGCACCCGCGTTCGTTCTCGACCGCTGGTGCAGCGACTTCGAACTCGAGCGCACCACGCGCGCCGACCTCGATCCCCACTACGAGGCCGTCGCGAAATTCCTGGGCATCGCGGTGACACCCGAAAATGTTCTTGGGAGACGGAATCTGTTGTTTCGCGATGGCTGCGACGCGCTCGGATACAGCAGCGAACCGATCCTCCGGAATGTCCGCGGATGCCGGGGCAGCGGCGAGTGTTTCACGGGGTGTCGCAGTCGGGCCAAACAATCGATGGACATCAGTTACATCCCCGCCGCGCTGCGCGGAGGCGCCCGATTGCTCACATCCGTTCGGATCGAGCGCGTGCTGGCCGAGGGGTGGCGCGCGACCGGTGTGGCCGGCCGGGTCGTCAAGCCCTTTACCGGCAGTCCCAGCCATCAGGTCCGGATTCACGCGAAGCTCGTCGTGTTGGCCGCCGGTTGCGCGGCGACGCCGGTATTGCTTCGAAAGAGCGGCAATCTCGCGAATCGGTCCGGTCAGGTCGGCGAGAACCTGCAGTTCCATCCCGGCGTTGCCATCATGGGAATCTTCCCGGATCCCGTGTATCCCCGGTTCGGTGCGACCCAGGGCTACCAGTCGCGCCATTTCCTGCGCGAGGGTTTCAAGCTCGAAACGCTCTGGGCGCCACCCGCGATCACCGCGGTTCGGCTGCCGGGCTCGGGGATGGCACTGAAGAACCGGCTCGCCGACATCCCGTATTCGGCAATCTGGGATGGCATTGCGGCGTGCAACCGCTCACTCGGACGGGTCCGCGTCCGGCGACGGTCGATGGATCCGATCCTCAGCTGGAAACTGCACCCGGCCGACGTCCCGATCCTGGCCCAGGCGCTCTGGGTCCTCGCCCAGATCTTCTTCGCGGCCGGTGCGCGCACGATCGTTCCCGGAGTCCACGGCATCGCACCCGAGCTGCACTCGCTCGAGGAGGCGGAGGTCCTCCGGGATCGCCCGATTCGGGCGACCGATCTCGTGCTCGCGGGCAATCACGTCTTCTGCACCACCCGAATGCACGGTGACCCGAGGCTCGGCGTGGTCGACGAGATGGGGCGCTGCCACGACTTCGAGAACCTCTACATCGCCGACACCGGCATCTTCCCCCAATGCCCGTCCGTGAACCCGATGTGGACCGGCATGGCGCTCGCTCACCGCTCCGCGCAACAAATCGCCCAGCAGATCTGATTTTCCCCGCGGGGAAGCTTTATCTCGGACCCCGGGACGCCGATATCCCAGAAGCCACCAAGTTTCGCGTCGGGGGGATCGGCAATGAGGTCAGCACTCGCACTCGTTTTCGCAATCGGACTGCTGGTTCCGGGGATTGCAGCGTCCGATCCTTCGGACTGCGGTCGATTGATGCATCAGATCGATCACTTCGAGGGCATGGTGGGGCGCGCCCAGGCCCTCGGCCGAGACGACTGGGCGGAAAAGACCCAGCGCCACGTCGACGTACTCGAAACGCGCCTCGCCGCTCGCTGTCCTGCGTTCTCGGCGCGCGACGAACAGCAGGAAGCGGCCCGCCAGATGGCGTTGCTGCTGAAACTCGCTGCGACCGCGGCCACGAAATTCTTCACCCTGGGTATGTACTAGCGCGCGCCAATCATCGGATGCGGGTTTGTCACTCTATCTGGTACTCCCACTACTAGCCTGCGTCTTCACATCGATCCTCGCGACGATCGTCTGCTGCAGAGGGCCACGGAATCACTCGAGCCGTGACGCTGCGCTTCTGTTGGGCGGCGTTTCGTTCTGGGCTGCCTGCGAAGTGCTCTCGAGCAGCAGCGGCGACCCGGAGACCGCGCTGATCTACGCCAAGGCGTCCGCGCTCGGCTGGACGTTCATCGGGCCGCTGGGCGTCGGGCTCGTTCTGGCGGCCACCGGTGAAGTGGCCCCCCGAATCCGCCGCGCGCTGCCGGCGCTGATCGCCACAGGCGGGTTGTTCCTGCTGCTCGACTGGTTCACCCCCTGGTTCCACACGAGCGCTGCACCCACCCGTTGGGGCTGGGGCTACGAACTCGGCCCCGCGTTCGCGTTCTTTCATCTGTACGCGTTGTGTTGCATCTGGTTTGCATTCGAGATCGGCAGACAGGCCTGTCGGAAGATGGGTAGCGCGCGTGAGCGAACTCACGCGCGTTGGACGGGGGGTGGAATCCTGGCCTGCTTTGCGCTCGCAGGTTTGACCGACAGCGTGCTGCCCATGTTCGGGGTCCAGGTGCTGCACCTCGGGGCGATCGTGCACGCGTCACTGGGCGGTGCGATTGCCTGGACGTTCTATCGCTCGGGTTACCCGCTGCTCGCTCCCGGTCTGTTCGCCGCCGAGATTCTCGAGACGCTGCCCGACGGCGTCGCAATGTTGACGCCCGAAGGTCTCATTCGATACGCGAACAGCGCGATGGCGAAGCTGCTCGCACATCCGAAACCCCTGCTCGCACATCCGAAACCCCTGCTCGCACATCCGAAAACCCAATTGGATGGACTCGACATCCGGGAACTGATCCACGCGCTGCGTGGCCGTCCGATCGATGAATTGAGCGAGCTGAAGTGCGAATTCAGCAGCGGCGGCGATGTGGTTCCGGTCTCACTCTCTTCCGTGTCGCTGAGCGA
>Ga0210102_1000497_pt1 | contig 10071 bp, 7 predicted proteins | sample RushOxbow_ThreeS_4_FD_185563 | JGI IMG/M metagenome (GOLD analysis project Ga0210102, IMG submission 185563) | Wetland microbial communities from San Francisco Bay, California, USA, that impact long-term carbon sequestration -... | ecosystem: Environmental > Aquatic > Marine > Wetlands ...
TCGTCCCGGCATTGACGATCATAGAGGACGAGGCTGGGCCTGGATGCCACGCCCCGGAGCATCTGGTCGTGGATCCGCTCGTAGGTGTGCACCACGTGCAGGACCCGGCTGGTCGGGCCTGCCAGTCGCAGGGCGGCGTCGAGTACGGCGACGGCGGCGGGAGAGGTATCCACCGCCGCCACCGGCGTCCGATAGGGATGCCGCGCGGCGCGCGAGACGATCAGCACCGGAGCGCAGCCGTGGCGGAGGACCCGTTCGGCGATGCTGCCCAGGAGGAGGTCCCGGAAGCGCCGGCGTCCATGCCGGCCGAGAACCGTCAGGTCGGAGCGTCGCCCCCGGCGCACGATCTCGGCCACGGGGTCGCCGGCGCAGACGGCGGTCGCCACCCGGATGCCGAGGCCGCGCGGCATCGCCTTCGCCAGGCCGGTCGCTTCGGACCCCAGCCGCCTGCGGGCTTCCGCTTCCTCCCCCCGCCGAAGCGGTGGCCGCAAGCCCTTGGGGAGGACGTGAAGCAAGGTCACGAGACCCCCGGAGGCAACGGGCAGGTACGCCACCCGGTCCATTGCCGCGGCGGACCCCGCGCTGAAATCGGTAGCGACCAGCAGCCGCCGCAGGGGCTGAGGACGAGGGGATCGCGGCATGAAGACCTCGCTATCATGTAGGGACGCCGTCCGGTATGGACGCCGTCCTGTCAGTCTACTCGCCAATCCATGAAGACCCCGTGAATGCCGGGAGAACCGGCGCTCATTCCGGCGCACCCGGAGGTGGCATCGAGGTGTCGTGCCCCCGCTGACCCGCTGGTTCGTCAAGTTCGCGCTGGTCTACCTGGTGGCCGCGCTGCTGCTGGCCGTCGCGATGCAATGGCCCGGCGCCACGATCCGGGTGCCCTGGCTCGCGGTGGTCTGGCCCACCTACCTCCATCTGCTGGTGGTCGGGTGGCTGACTCAGCTCATCTTCGGCGTCGCCTTCTGGCTCTTCCCCCGTCACTCCGCCGCCCGGCCCCGGGGCTACGAGTGGCTGGGCTGGACCAGCTTCGTCCTGCTGAACGTCGGCCTGCTCGTCCGGGTGCTGGCGGAGCCTCGCGCCGCGCTGGGGCATCACGGCGGGCTGCTCCTTCCCTGCTCCGCCGCCGCCCAGCTCCTCGCCGGCGTGGCCTTCGTGGCCAACCTGTGGCCTCGGGTGCGGGAGCGCTGAGCGGTGCCACGTCTCACGGTGTGGATGGTGCGCACGGCGCTGCTGCACCTCCTCCTGGGGTTCACGGCCGGCGCGCTGCTGCTGGCGCAGCGCGGGATGCCGCTCCATCCGGCCATCCCGCGGCTCCGCCCGGCCCACGCGGAGCTGCTGCTGATCGGATGGACCGTGCAGCTGGCGATGGGCGTGGCGTTCTGGATCCTGCCCCGGTTCCGCCCGGGGCCCGAGCGGGGCGACGAGCGTCCCGCCTGGGCCGCCTGGGTGCTGCTCAACCTGGGCGTCCTGACGGCCGCGGTGGGAGCGGCGGCGTTCGACTCGGGGACGGCGATCGTCGTCGGACGGAGCGCGGAGGCCCTGGCGGCCGTGGCCTTTGCCCGGCACGCCTGGCCCCGGGTCAAGCCGTTCGGGTGAAGACCGGCGCTCTGGTGGCGGGGGCGCGAAAAAGGTTATGTTGTGGTCCTCCCCCATTGCCGTGCACCACTCGCGACATCGCGGCCGGGCCGAATGGCCGGTTCGCGACGGTACCCTCCCCAGCCAGAGGACGTCGGTATGCGACTTCCCATGTCGGGTATGCGGCCACGCCGCCTGATCGGCCTTCTGCTCCCCGCGGTCCTGGGCGCCGCCCTTGCCCGCACCGGCTCGGCTCAGGAGACCGGCACCGTGACCGGAACCGTGACCCGGTCCGAAGGAGGCGAGCTGAGCAGCGTGTCGGTCTCGGTAGCGAGCACGGGCCAGAGCACGGTCACCGGCACCGACGGCAAGTACACCCTGCGCCGGGTGCCGGCGGGCCCGCAGAGCATCGTGTTCCGCTGGCTGGGCTATCGCCCGGCGACGGTGCAGGTGGAGGTGCCGGCCGGCGGCACGGTGACCGCGGACGTCGCGATGGAGGCGGTGACGGTCTCGCTGGCCGAGATCGTCGTCCAGGGTGCCTCGCGGGCGCCGGAGCGCATCGTGGAGGCGCCGGCCGCGATCTCGGTGGTGCCGCCTGACGTGCTGCAGAACGCCTCGATCACCGGCCAGGCGCCGCTGGCGTTGCAGAATGTCCCCGGCGTGGACATCGCGCAGAGCGGGGTCAACGACTTCAACGTGAACGCCCGGGGCTTCAACTCCACGCTCAACCGGCGGGTGCTCGTGCTCCAGGACGGCCGCGACCTCGGCATCGCCTTCCTGGGGAACCAGGAGTGGAACGGCATGACCCAACCGCTCCAGGATCTCGGCAAGGTGGAGATGGTGCGGGGCCCCGGCTCCGCGCTCTACGGTGCGAACGCCTTCAGCGGCGTGCTCAACATCACCACCCCGACCGCGCGTGAGGTGCTGGGCAGCCGGCTGACGGTGGCCGGCGGTGAGTTGGAGAGCTTCCGGGCGGACGGCCGCCATGCCGGGCTCCTGGCCGACGGGCGGATCGGGTACCGGCTGAACGGCGGCTACAACCGGAGCGACACCTGGTCCCGCTCGCGGACCCGGTTCGACGGCAGCTCCCTCCAGCGCGAATACGCCGACGCGACCGACGAGCCGATCGGACCGGTGGTGGAGGTGGTCCCGCTCAACGGCCAGACCCTCGACCCTGCCACTGGCGCGGCGCAGGGCGACCGTGATCCGCTGGTGAACGCCTACGGGGCGGGGCGGGTGGACTACTACCTGGACAACGGCGCGGTGGTGACGGTGGACGGGGGTGCCGCCCAGGTGGAGAACGAGATCTTCGTGACCGGCATCGGCCGGGTGCAGGTGGACAAGGCGATCAAGCCGTACGCCCGGGCCGCTATCGCGGCCGACCGCTACAACGTGTTCGGCTACTGGTACAGCCGGACCTCGATCGATCCCCAGCGGTCGCTCAACTCCGGGCTGGAACTGGAGGAGCGGTCGGACATCTTCCACTTCGAGGGCCAGAACAACTGGAACTTCAGCCATGACCGGGGCCGGGTGGTGTACGGCGCCTCGTTCCGGAACACCCAGGTCAACACCGACGGCACCCTGATGAACCTGGCCAACGACAACCGGAGCGACAATCTGTACTCCGCCTACGGCCAGCTCGAGTTCAAGGTGCACCCCAAGGTGCGCCTGGTCGGCGCCGCCCGGGTCGACGACGGCGACCTGATCGATGCGCAGTTCTCGCCCAAGGGCGCGATCGTGTTCAGCCCCAACGAGAACCACTCGTTCCGCTTCTCGGTGAACCGGGCGTTCCAGACCCCGAACTATTCCGAGTTCTTCCTCCAGGTGCCGGTGGCCCGGCCCAGCACCGCGCCGGCCACCCTGGAGGGGAGCGTGGAGTCCTACTACGCCGCCGTTCGGGCCAACCTCCCCCCGCAGGCCCTGGCCGGCCTGACGATCACCGACGACCTGCCCTGGAACTTCTCGCCCCAGACCCAGGCACTGGCGCTGGGAAATGCCAACCTGGACGTGGAGACGGTGACCGGCTGGGAGCTGGGGTACAAGGGCAGCGTGGGCAACTTCTACTTCACCGCCGACGGCTACATCAACCGGCTCCGCAACTTCGTCACCGACCTGCTGCCCGGTGTCAATCCCGCCTACCCCAGCTACGGGCTCACCGACCAGGTGAACCTCCCGGCCGAGCTCACCGCGCTCGACGCCCGCCTGGCCCAGCTGGGGCTGCCGGCCAACCACCCGCTGCGCGCGCCGATCCCTCTGCTCCTGGGCGGCAATGCCCAGCTCCAGGCAGCGATCACCGCGCCGTTCGGTGGCGCCAACGCGCTGGCCACCCTCCCCGATGGCAGCCGCGCGATCGTGCTCTCCTACACCAATGCCGGCAAGGTGATCGAGCGGGGCATCGAGCTGGGTGTGGGCTACCAGTTCACGCCGGAGATCCGGGGCGATGTGACCTTCACCGGGTTCGGGTTCACCGTGAAGGAGCAGCGGGTGGGCGACCAGCTGGTGCCCAACACGCCGAGCAAGAAGGCCACCTTCTCGCTCAGCTACGCCGGGGAGCAGGGCCTGGACGGCAACGTCTCCGTCCGGCTGGTGGACGGCTACGAATGGGCCGCCGGCATCTTCCAGGGCTACGTCCCGTCGGCGGAGATCGTGAACCTGAGCGCGGGCTACCGGATCAACAACAACTTCCGGGTCCACGCCACCGCCACCAACCTGTTCGACCAGGAGCGGTACCAGCTCTTCGGCGGGTCGGTGATCGGGCGGAGGGTGCTGGGCGGGGTGACGGCGAACTTCTAGGGTGAAGGGTGAAGAGGTGAAAGGTGAAGGGTGAAAGGTGAAGGGTGCCCTTTCGCCCTTCACCTTTCACCTTTCACCCTTCACCTCTTCACCCTTCACCTTTCACCGTTCACCTTTCACCTTCCTCCATGCCCCATTCTCCCGCTTCCTCCCTCCCCGCCTGGTTCCTCGGCCCCCGGGGCGAGAACGCCGAGCTGCTCGAGCGGCTGGTGGTCGAGGCGCTGCGGGATCACGTCTTCTGGCGGCGGAACTACCATCCCGAGGACGGGGTGGTCATCCGGGAGATGGACAAGCGCCAGGAGGGATACGAGGAAACCGTCGCCACCCTGACCCAGGAGCTGATCGGGCTCCTGGCCCGGCTCAAGCGGGACGCGCCGTTCTTCAGCGGGCGCTACAAGGGCCACATGATCTCGGAGCAGACGATCGCGGCGCAGATCGGCTACTTCGCGACCATGCTGTACAATCCCAACAACATCGCGGCGGAGATCTCCCCGGTCACCACCCGGCTGGAGCTGGAGGTGGCCGGGCAGCTCGCGCTGATGATCGGCTACGACCCCGCGCGGAGCTGGGGCCACATCACCTCCGGTGGCACCATCGCCAACTTCGAGGCACTCTGGCTGGCGCGGGGGGTGCGCTACCTGCCGGTGGCGGCCGCCGGCGCGGCCCGGGAGCTCGGACTCGAGCTCTCGGTGCGGCTTCCCGGCGGTCGCACCGCTCTGCTGGGCCAGCTCCCGCTCTGGGAGCTCCTCAATCTCACCAATCCGGCCACCCTCGATCTCTGGGAGCTGCTGTGGCGATCGGCCCCGCCGGACGACGTGCGCCGGGCCCTGGCGGACCATTCGCTCGCCGACATCGGCTACCAGGAATACAGCCGCCGCCTGGCGCTCGATTACGGCGACCCGCTCCCGGCCGGCGTGGTCCTGGTCGCCGCCACGGCGCACTACTCCTGGGAGAAGATCGTCCGCGCGCTCGGCATCGGGTCCAATCAGCTGGTCCACATCCCGCTCGACACCTGCTACCGGATGGACCCCGACGCGCTGTGGGAGCGGACCCGGGAGCTGGCCCGGCGGCGCCAGCCGGTCCTGGCGCTGGTGAGCGTGTGCGGCACCACCGAGGAGAGCGCGGTGGACCGGCTCGACCTGGTGCTCGAGGTGCGGAGTCGGGCCGAGCGGGAGCTGGGAATGACCTTCCACCTCCATTCCGACGCGTGCTACGGCGGGTACGCCGCCGCGGTCACCCGCAAAGCCGACGGCGGCCGCCGGACCGCGGCCGAGATCCAGGCCTCGGTCGGTGCCGACTGGCCCAGCCCCGAGTGGGTCAGGGCGGTCGAGGCACTGGGCCAGGCCGACTCGGTCACGGTGGATCCCCACAAGATGGGTTACGTCCCCTACGCCGCGGGCGCCATCCTGGTCCGGGACGGCCGCGCGCGCCACCTGGTCGCGACCGACCCGCCCTATCTCGCTCCGACCGAAACTCCCAGCACGGATATCGAGCGCTTCCTGGGCCGATACATCCTCGAAGGCTCCAAGCCGGGCGCGGCTGCCGCGGCGGTGTGGCTCAGCCACAAGGTCCTTCCGTTGGACGAGCGCGGGTACGGCTACCTCATCGAGCGCACGGTGGCGGGTGCCCGGCGGTTTCACGCCGCGCTCGCCGCGGCCGACCTGGGTCTCTTCCGTCCGGTGGTGCTGCCGGTGCCGGACATCAACATCGTCTGCTACGTCATCTGCCACCCCGCCGTCCCGACCCTGGAAGGCGTGAACGCGCTGAACGACGCGATCTACCAGCGGATGAGCCTTTCCCGGCCGGACGGCGCGCCGGAGTACATCATCACCCGGACCCGGCTCCGGAGCCCGATGTACGACGGGGCGATCGATCCGGTGCTCGCCCAGGTGGGAGTGACGCCCGAAATCTGGAAGGCCGCGCCCGCGGACGGACTGGTCGTGCTGCGCTCCACCATCATGGAGCCGTTCCTCGCCGCGCCGCCGCCCGCCCCGGACCACGTGACCGGCTTCCTCGGCGCGCTCAGGCGGGCGTGTGAGGAGGCGCTGACGCTAAGGCGCTAGGGCGCTGGCGTCTCGCGCCTCGCCAGATTTTCCGCAGTCTCCCTCGCATCCTCGAATGACATCGTTTGCATGACGCGCGTGGCGCATGATGGATGCGACCACGCCATCGGTCGTTCGATGCGGTGCAGCATCTGACATTCGCGCTGGCCTCTCTCTTGCGCGATCCCTCCCACCAATCCGCACATCACCACGACATACTGACGCAGCACCGGCCCGCGCTCCGCCGCGGTCCGCCTACCCGCGCGCCCCGCGCGACCTCTCGATCGGAGGGAGCATGTCCGTCACCTACCGGCCCATCACCGCTCTTTGCCTGCTCGCCGCGCTCGTGATCCTGCTCGGTTGCGACGGCGACCGGGCCACCAGCCCGGAGCCGACACTCACGCCGTCTCTCGGCAACGGTACCGGCCTCCCCGCCAACCCATCCACGGCGGATTACAAGTTCAACCTGATCGGGGTGTCCCGCGACAAGACCGCGTCCATGACCGGCGATCAGGGAAAACGGATGTTCGTCAAGCTCTGGGGCAAGTCCACCATCAACCTGCAGGAAGGCCCCTTCGACATCCTGGACGCCAACGCCACGGACAACAACGGCGGCCTGTTCCAGCTCCCCGATCCCGATCCCGACGACGACGGCGTGACCACGTACGGCGTCTGGGTCCGCACCCTCGGTACCCCGCATCGGTCGGCCAAGTTCACCAGCTGCGTGGAAGGGGACCCGGACGGGGCGGGCGGCTCGGCGCCCAGCGGCGAGTACTGTTCCCTCGAGACGGTGACGGTGGAACGGCAGGCCGGCAAGCCCAGGGTCTACAACGTCTCCAAGGAGCTGCTCACCATCTGCGCCGATCTGGACGGTGACGGCACCTGCGACAAGCGCATCTTCCTCTTCGACGACGACGCGCTCGACTATCTCTGGTACTACGACAACAGCGGATTGCGCAACGCGCAGGTCTGGTTCTTCGCAATTCCGCAGAATATCGGATTGAATCCATAGAGGGCGGGACGGCGGTAGGGCGGTACGACGGTACGACGGTACGACGGTTCCGATGAATCAGCGGCCCTCCGGTGTCCAGGACATCGGGGGCTCGCTGATAACCGGAGCCAACGTTCCGCCGTTCCGCCGTTCCGCCGTCCCGCCGTCCCGCCGTCCCGCCTACAGATCCGCCCTCGCGTACCGTCGCCCGGCCAGCCAGAGCGGCCCCACGGTCCACGCCACCAGGGCTCCGGCGAGGGCCCAGGCCCCGGCGCCGCCCAGCACGCGGTGCAGGGCCGCGCCGGTGGGGCCCGCGACCACGTCCGCGTGGAACAGACTCAGCCCCAGCGCCCGGGCGCTATCCACCGGGTCGGCCATGAGCAGCAGCGAGAGCCACCAGCTCGCCTGGCCGGGCGGCAGCACCGCGAGCAGGCCGATGACCGCCAGGTCCACCCCGATCACCAGCGCGAACCAGATGCCGACCGCGATCGCCACGGCTCGCAGCCGCGAGCGGGAGGCGACCCCGATCCAGATCCCCAGCGCCAGCGTCGCCGTCAGAACCAGCAACGCCACTCCCAGCAGCCGGAGATAACGCCAGCCGTCGGCCGTGCCGGTGGTCGCCGCGATGGCGATCCCGGCGGCGCCGAGACCGACCAGGAGGGCGGCGCCGAGGGCCACGCTCCAGGCCAGCCAGCGGGAGATCACCACCAGTCGCCGGCTTACCGGCAGGGCCGCTATCAGCTCCAGGTCCTGGCACTCGGAGCCCACGGCGGCACCGGTGAGGAGCGCGAGCATCGGCACCACCCAGATGACCAGCTGGAGCAGGCTCGCCGAGGTGCGGGCGAACCCCTGCATCGCCATCGCGCCGCCGGCCGAGAGCCCGACCAGCGCGACCGCAAGGCTGACCGCGGCGAAGCCGATGGCGAAGAGCGGCGCGGTGCGGCCGCGCAGGGCCGCCGCCAGCTCGAACCGGAACAGTGCACCGGCGTGGCTCATGCGGCGCTCCCCCGGACCAGGGTGAGCCGGTGCCCGGCGGATCGCCCGCGGGCCACCAGCACCCGGTAGATCCGCTCGATCGGCGGCTCGATCGCTTCCAGCGACCAGGGCACGCCGGCCGCTTCGGACAGCTCCGCCAGAGTCCCCTGCGCCACCGCGCGGCCCTGCACCAGCACGACGATGCGGTCGGCCAGGGCCGCCACGTCGCTCAGGTGATGAGAGGCGAAGAGCACCGCGGTCCCCCGCTCCCGCGCGGCCCGGATCGCCTCGCGCACCTCCTCCGATCCCTCCGAGTCGAGGCTGATGCTGGGCTCGTCGAGCAGGAGCGCCACCACCGGCCCCAGCACCGCCAGGGCCAGCATCACCCGCTGCCGCTGCCCGCCGGACAGCTCCGCCAGCGGCGCGTCGAGCCGGCCGGCGAGCCCCGCGGCAGCGACGGCAGCCTCGGCCTCCGCCGCCGGCACCCCCCGTACCGACGCCACCAGCCGGGCCAGGTCGCCCACCACGGTCCCGAGCGGGACCCCGGCGCGTTGCGAGAGATAGCCGAGCTGCACCCGGGCGCCGACCGGGTCCGTCACCACATCGCGGCCGCCGATCAGCGCCCGGCCGCCGGTGGGCCGGATGATGCCCGCGATCGCGCGAAGCGTGGTGGACTTCCCGGCCCCGTTGGGGCCGACCAGCGCTACGACCTCGCCCGCGGCGACATCCAACGACAGCGGCGCCAGCGCGAGCCGGCCGCCGTAGGACTTGTGCAGCTCCTCCAGCCGGATCATCGGCTCTCCTCCTTCGCAGTGCGGCGGGCCCGTCTCGGCCCGGCCAGGAGCGAGATCCCTGCGCCCAGGCTCAGCGCGGCGGCCGCGTACTGGCCGGCCGTGCCGGTCTTCTCCTCCGCGGGCGGCACCTCGGCCACCGTCAATGCGGGCGGCCGGGCCAGCGGGCAGGGATCCTCCGCCTGGTCCAGGTCGAACACGGGAAACGTCCGCTCGGCCCAGCCGAGGGCCTGCGCGGCGGGGCTCCCGAGGAAGAGGCGGAGCCCCTCCCGGGCACGGGCCAGCTCTGCCATCGGCGAGCTGGCCCCCCAGGGCCGGTCGAGCACCCCGTCGCCGTCGAGGTCGTAGCCGCCGCCCCCGCCCGTGCCGGTCGCCGCCGCCCAGTAGTTCCCCCGGCCACCCTCGCAGAAGGTGTAGGCACCCGGCGTGGCCCCGCCCGACGCGTCGAATGTGTTCCCGGCCAGGGTGTTGCCGGTGACGACCGTCCCCTCGCTGTTGCTGAAGAGCTGGAGCCCGAGCCAGTTCTCCGCCACCACGTTCCCGCTATACCGCCCGTGGATCACGTTGTCGAAGAAGCTGCCGATGCCGTTCCCGGCGAAGACGTTGCCGGTGACGGTCGGCTCGGTGGCGGTCTGGAGCACGAGGCCGAAGGAGCGCGAGCCGGCGTTCCAGGCGAACACGTTGTTCTCGATCACCAGCCCGTTGGAGTTCATCACCACCGCGCCCGCCGCGCTCCGGGTGAACACGTTGCGCTCGAACCGGTTCCAGTGGCTGAACATGTAGTGCAGCCCGAAGCGGACCCGGGTCACCCGGTTGTCGGTCACCCGGGCGCTGTCGGTGTACTCGAAGTAGATCCCGTCGCGCACCCAGGCGATCCGGCTCTCCGCGATGCGCACCC